>Ga0070730_10000754_pt1 | contig 34809 bp, 28 predicted proteins | sample Coa_R1_3_FD_66447 | JGI IMG/M metagenome (GOLD analysis project Ga0070730, IMG submission 66447) | Surface soil microbial communities from Centralia Pennsylvania, which are recovering from an underground coalmine fire - Coalmine... | ecosystem: Environmental > Terrestrial > Soil > Unclassified ...
TCTCTCAATTACGTGGCCGACGGCTTGACGGAAGCCCTCTCCGCGAAACTATTCCAGCTCCATGATATGCACACGGCCTCGGCATCCGAGGTGCAAAAAGCGCGGCCCGCCAATTCGTTGAACGATGTGGCGCGGCAGTTGGGTGTGAACCTGGTGGTCTCTGGCACGATCCAGGGCAGTGCCGACAAGTTGCGTATTATAACTTCTCTCGATGATGTAGCCGGCGGCCACCGCGTGTGGACACAGGAATTCTCTGGCGTTCAGCAAGATCTGCTGACCCTGGAAGACCAGATTTACGCCGGACTAGTGGAAGCTTTGGCTCTCAACCCGACTAGTGAGGAATCCGCTCGGGCCACGCCGCACCCAACAGAGAATATTGAGGCCTATGATCTGTACCTTAAGGGCCGCAGCGCAATGCGCGGCCAGCAGGACGTGAAGAACGTCCAAACTGCGATAGGTTATTACGAAGAGGCACTGAAGAAGGATCCGTCCTTCGCACTGGCATACGCCGGTGTAGCCGATGCTAGCCTTGTCATGTACCACGAGAAGAAGGACGGCTTTTGGTCCCAAAAGGCCCTTGCGGCGGCCCAACAGGCTGAGCGGCTGAACGACAATTTGTCTGAAGTTCATTTTTCGTTGGGCAATGTCTACACCGCTTCGGGAAAAGGAGCACAGGCTGTCGCAGAGTTGAAACGCGCCCTGCAACTGGCAGCCAACTCGGATGATGGGTACCGAGGCCTTGGAAAGGCCTATCTGATGCTGGGACAAAAGGACTTAGGGCTTCAAGCGTATCAAAAGGCGATTGGAATCAATCCTTACTACTGGGTGAATTACAATTCCATCGGCCAAGCTTATTTCGGGTTGGGAGAGTACGACAAAGCGCTAGAAGCTTTTCAGCGGATGATTGAACTTGAACCCTCCAATTCGTTCGGCTACTTGAACGCTGGCGCCGTCTACTTTCAACAGGGCAAATATGAGCAGTGCATCCCGTTCTTTCAAAAGGCGCTCCAGATCCAGCCTCACTACATGACCTATTCCAACCTCGGCACCGCTTTTTTTTACTTGAAACGTTATTCCGACTCCGTTCCGATGTTTCAGAAGGCCGTAGAGATGAATCCGAATGACGGGATGGTCATGGGCAATCTCGCGGATTCGTATCGGTGGTCCGATCGCAAGCAGGACGCGATGGATACGTATGACAAAGCCATCGCGCTGGCCTACAAAGAGTTACAGGTGAACCCACGCGATGCCAGCGCTATGGGGAGCCTTGCGTTGTATTATGCGAAAAAGAGCGACACTGCGCACGCCGCGGAATTCATTCAGCACGCCCTTTCGATAGAACCTGAGAACGTCGCGCTAGTGTACATTCAAGCCGTCGTGTATTGTTTGGCTGACAGGAAAACAGAATCCTTGCGGGTTTTGCGCGAGGCTCTGCAGAAAGGCTATTCAGTCGAGGAAACAAAAAGCGACCCGGAATTGGGTAGTCTCCAAGTTAGTCCAGAGTTTGCGAAGCTGATGGCAGAGTTTGATAAACGAAAGAAATCACACTAAATGCTTGACGGCCTTGCGCCTCTTCCTGTTCGCAATCAGAGCCGCAACGCCAGTCCCAAACAAAAGTATTGTTCCCGGCTCAGGAACGGGGGCAACCACGGTTTGAGCAAGAACAATGTCGACGGTCGAACCGAAGTTTGGGTCGAAAGTCAGGCCGTAAGTTAGGCCGGGCGTGATACTTGCGAGTTCCGTAGGAGGGTCGGAAAAGGTGCAGGAAGTGGGGGACGACACGACTGGGGTCCCCGAGAGCGGACTGCCCGCAAGGTTGACGCAAGAAAGCCCGCCGCTGAAAGGGCTCATTACATTCACCACAAGAGTATGGAGCGTGACACTTGCGTCGCCCGAGGTAATTAGGTTCGTGAAGTCGACGATGCATCCCGTCAGCACGGTGAAGGATTGCGTTAAGGAGGTTTGTGCGAAGGCCTCGCAGCTTCCGCTGCCACCCAACCCAATCTGGGGATCAATGCCGTCCGCTTTGGCTATGCTTCCTGCCGAGAGGAAAAGCAAGGCAACCGCAAGAAAACCTGGAATACAGCTCAACTGTCTCATTTTGACCGCCTCCGGGCACATCCTGCTCCTTTTACCCCCTGCATGTTATGCACCAAAACTCATATCGTTAAGCGCTTCTGATTTATTCATTCGCTTGATGTTAGCGAGCTGTTGAAGAGAAGGGCGTGTCTGCGGGAGAATCCTTTGCACACTTTCGGCCGCCCGGCGCCGAAACGTGCACATCAGTGGTCCCAAGTGACTCACCCAAATACCAAGGCCGACGTCTGGCGTCGTCATGGGCTCCTGGGGCCGACCCTGCTGCTAAAATTCATCAACGCTCGTCACTATCCCAGTTGCGCACAGTATGCTGGGAGGACGCTGTCCGTCGAGTCATAAACGGCACAAATCGCGGTTTGCCTTGGCTCGCTGGACCACGTATAACCGTGAACAATGGCAACCCCAACCACGCTTGTGCTCCTTGCGTTGCCCTTCACACGCTCGCAATTGGGTTGGCAACTCGCCGGTGTAGCCATAGGTTTCGTCCTGCTGGCCATCGGGTTGGCGGCATTGTCGCTGTTTATGTTTCGCCGCAAGAGCCGCGACTTCACCCTGGTTTATTTTGCCGCCTTCGCCATTCTCTATGCGCTTCGCCTGCTGGCACGCGAAGAGATCGCACGGTCACTGTTCCTGAACGCCGATTCGACCCTAAATGATTTCATCCTGTTCGTGGATTGCCTGATCGCGGTGCCGTTCACGCTCTTCTTGATTCAGGTCGTGGAGCCGGGCTGGCAAAGGGTGCTCCGTTGGCTGCTGGCCTTTCAGATCGCCTTTGGCATCGTCCGCTTGTTATCGGCAACCCTGCATATCGCCGAGCGTCCCACAAAAACCGGCAACAACGTCTTCGTAATCTCCTGGTGCATCCTGCTGATCGTCTATTATTTTTCGGCCGGGGCGGCCCGGATTCGGTCGCGGGAAATTACCATCGTATTTCTGGGATTGGCCGTCTTTGCGCTTTTCGTAATTGAGGGCAATCTTGCCGATCTTCGCGTGCTTCCCGATCACCCCAATGTCGAGGCCATCGGCTTCTTCATTTTTGTTTGCTGTCTGGCGTATGTCACGGCGCAGCGAACACTGGCGCGCGAGGAGCGCCTGCTGGAGATCAATAAAGAACTTCAGATCGCCAACCAGATTCAAGCGTCGATCCTGCCCCGAGAGGTGCCCCGGCTGACCGGCCTGGAAATTGTGGCGCGCTACTTGCCGATGAGCGCGGTGGCCGGGGACTTTTATGATTTCCTGGTGCTGGATGATCGCCACATCGGCATTCTGGTTGCCGATGTCACCGGCCACGGCGTCCCTGCGGCACTGATCGCGGCCATGCTCAAGGTGGCTTTTGCGGGGCAGATTGCCCATGCCGACGATCCCGCTCGCGTGCTCGCCGGGTTGAATCGCGCACTGTGCGGCAAATTTGAAGAGCATTTCGTCACCGCGGCTTACATTTTTGTGGACCTGGAAAAACGGGTATTACGCTATTGCGGCGCTGGTCATCCGCCGCTGCTGGTAGCCGGAGGCGGCAATGGGCAGCCGCGCGATTCCGAAAGCCGCGAAATTGAGGCCAACGGCTTGATGCTGGGGCTGTTTCCGGATGCAGCCTACTCGGCGGTGGAAATACCGCTCAGTGCCGGCGATCGCGTTTTGCTGTATACCGACGGAATTCTGGAGGCTATCAATGCGGCCCGCGAAGAGTTTGGTAAGTTGCGGCTAAAGAAACTATTCGAGGCTTCTTCCAAGTCCGGCGCCCAGTTCGCCGACGCTCTGTTGCTTGAGCTTCGCACGTGGTCCAGTGCGGGGCATGCGCGCCCACAGGACGACGACATCACACTGCTGGTGCTTGAACTTCAATGAGCCCGGCAATGACCGAACGTGTGGACGCACTCGCCGTCGCGGAGATTGGCTGGGTCCGAATCGCCGAACGCGATCAGGAAGCGCTCGCGCGATGAATTCGCCGAGCAGCGTCTTGTCCGTCGTTAAGCCTGCACCACGGCTTTCCCCGGATCTTTTCCGCATTGCCGCGCTGCTGGCGCTTTCCGCATTTCTCAATTATGTGGACCGCGGCAACCTGGCGCTGGCAGCGCCGCTGATTCAGCAGGATCTCGGTCTCAGCGTATACCAGCTCGGCATCCTGTTCTCTTCCTTTTTCTGGACTTATGCGTTTTTCCAAATCCTGTCGGGCTGGCTGGTCGACCACCTGGATGTGAGCTGGGTCCTGGCCCTCGGCGTCCTTCTATGGTCGGTGGCCACACTCGCCACCGGACTGGTGCACGGCTTTCTACTCCTTCTGCTGATGCGCCTGATTCTCGGTGTTGGCGAGTCCGTTTCTTACCCTTCCTACAGCAAAATCATCGCCCGGCACTTCAGCGAATTGCGCCGCGGACGCGCCAATTCCCTGATTTCCGCTGGACAAGCTTGCGGTCCGGCCTTCGGCACGCTGTTCGGCGGGCTGCTCATGGCGCGGGTCGGATGGCGATGGTTTTTTCTCGCGCTCGGAGTGGTCAGCTCGTTTTGGCTGATTCCCTGGCTGCGGGCCATGCCGCGCGCGGCGGATTCGGTGGAGTCCCAGGCCATTGATACCCCGGACTTGCTCGAAATACTCGAGCATCGCGCTGCCTGGGGCACGTTCCTGGGCCTGTTTGCTTACAATTATCTCTCCTACTTTCTGATTACCTGGCTGCCGTTCTATCTGGTGCACGAGCGCCACTTCTCGATTTCCACTATGTCGGTGGTCAGCGGCGTGGCCTTCCTGGGGACCGCAGTATCCGCGGCGATTTCCGGATGGGCTTCGGATCGCTGGATTGCCGCCGGCGCTTCGGTTACGCGCGTACGCAAAACGTTTACGGGCGCAGGCCCGCTCTTTTCCTGCTCCATCGTGCTGGTGTCGGTGATTCGCGACCCGCGCGGCGCCATGGCTTTGCTGTTCCTGGTTTGCGTGTCGATGGGGATTTGCTCTTCAAATCTATGGGCCGTGACCCAGACGCTGGCCGGCGCGCGTGTGGCGGGCAAGTGGACCGGCTTGCAGAATTTCGTCGGCAATTTCGCGGGAATCGTCGCGCCTGCACTGACCGGTTTCGTGGTGGGGCGCACCGGCCAATTCTTCTGGGCCTTCGCCATAACGGCGGCGGTCAGCGTGCTGGGGGCCATCGGATGGATCTATGTGGTAGGGCCCCTGAAACCGGTCAACTGGAGAGCGCAGCCCCAGTAGGGGCGCAGGATTCCTGCGCCCGATCTCGGCAACATACTGTCCGCGCGTGCCGCGCTCGAGTTGCTTTCTTTGCTCAGGTAATCGTCTCGCTAGGCGTCCGCCGCAACGGCATAAGGACTGCGCGCCCGATATCTCTTCTCAAATTCCTCGCGGGTACACATCGTGCGCATATCGGCAATGCGGTCGATGGCCAGAATTCCATCGAGATGATCGATCTCATGCTGCAATAGTTCCGAGAGGTTGCGCTCCTCGCCGGCATGAATCTCTTGCCGCTCACCGCGCAAATTTTGATAGCGCACGGTGACCTCGCGATTCCGCTCGACCTGCATAAAGATCGAAAGGAAGCTGAGGCACGCGTCCCATACCACAATCTTCTCTTCGCTACGCCAGGTGATCTCCGGATTCACCAATGGCCACGCGAGCTCCCCTGGAAGCTGCAAGAAAATCAGGCGCACTCCGGCGCCGATTTGGGGGGCGACAATTCCCCGGCCGTATCCGGTCTCGACCCGCCAATGCGCCAGCGTGTCGGCCAAATCCTGCACCAGCGCTTTTATGTCGGCGGAAGTGGGATCCGCAACGCGCACGGCAACCTCCCGCAACCGTGGGTCGCCCAGCTGCAACACAGTTTGTACGGCCATCTCTCTCGCTCTCCGCGATCTTGCTTTTCCGTCTCTGCGATCTCGGTGTTAAATCTTCTCCGGTCGTTCCCACTTTCCAGACTCGGCCGCGCAGAAAATCGCCTCAATGACCGCCATATTGGCCAGGGCATCCTCGAGCGGGACAGGCACGTCACGCTCGCCGCGTATGGCTCGCGAAAACTCGTCGCCCTGGATAGTGTATTGGTCCACCGCCGGAAATTCCTCCACCTTCGGCGCTCCGCCCGTAACATCGCCAATGAAAATCCGCGTAGGCCGGTCATTGGGCGCGTTCCACGGGATTTCGATCTCGACTCGCCCCGAGGTGCCGAGAAAATTCATGCGCTGGAAGTAGGCCGTCTGCGTGCCGCAGGCGAAGATCGACTGCCCGGAAGGAAACTCCATCATCACGGAAGCTAATCGGTCCGTACCGAAATCGGGATCGCGCTCCAACACCCCTGCAACCCGCGTAGGTTCCTCGCCAAAAATAAAGCGCGACATAGTGACTGGGTAACACCCGATGTCCAGCAAGCCGCCTCCGCCCCATTCCACTTTGTGCCGTACATTCGCGGGATCGCGATTGAAATAGCTGAACACCCCGGCAATGCACCGCAATGCGCCGATACCGCCGCTGCGAACAATCTCCCGGGTGCGCAACCATTGTGGATGTGTTTTCACCATGAACGCTTCGCCGATCTTAACGCCAGTGCGATCGCGAGCTGCCAGCAACGTCCTCGCTTCGGCCACGGTCAGGCTGATGGGCTTCTCGCACAGGACGTGCTTTCCCGCTTCCGCCGCTTTGATGGACCAGGGCACATGCAGATGATTGGGCAGCGGATTGTAGATAGCCTCGATCTCGCCATCCTGCAGCAACTCTTCATAGGAGCCATGCGCTTTGGGAATCCCGAGCCTGCGCGCCGCTTCCTCCGCCTTTTTCCTGGAGCGCGAAGCAATCGCGGTAATCTCGCTGCCCGCGCCTTTCTGCATGCCGGGGATCACTTTGCGAACCGCGATGGAAGCGGCCCCCAGCACTCCCCATTTCACTTTCTTCATGTTTTCGCTCGCGCCCAAACGTTCGAGTATCCGTGCTTTTTCTGCGACTCCCTTTTCCGTGATCGAAAGCCAACTCTAGCCCACAAGCTGCGCATTGGACTACAATCTACCAACACACCCTGGAGGAATCTATGACTGCCGACCGAGTGGAAATCTCCTGGGACCCCGCAAAATCCAAGTGGCTGGTGCGCCTACAAAGCGGCGACGAAGTGATTCGCCGACATTGTGATGTGCCGCGCAACGCAGACGAGCAATCCCTGCGCACCGCCGCGGAAACTACCGTGCACGACGAAGGCTATGAGCTGGGCGCCGCCGGGGTAACCATCCGTCGCGAGTCCACTGCCAGTTCTTAGCCTCTGGTCCCTTTTGAAGCACCACATCCCGCAAAGTTTAGGCGAAGTTCCTGCGTTTGGCCGCGCGAAGGGCGCTCCACGCCCTTGAAACGCTGATGGAAATCTCGAAGGAAGCTCGCGTGGTCCTAGCGCAATTGCGGAGAGAAATCGGTCAGGGCCATGAACGTGGAGTCCACTTTCTCCACCAGCTTTCCATTCTCTTCGGATTTCTTCTGCACGCTCTTCCATTCCGGATCGTCCTGGAAGGCTTTCCAGTTGGCCGCCGCCGCTTCGCGACTGGGATGCGCAAGGATATAGATAAGTGTGCCGCTTTTGGCGGGCTCGTCGAGCGGCGTCCAGTACGCCACGCTTTTCATGTTGTGGCGGTCGAAAATCTGAATGGTGTGCTCGCGAAAGCGTTTGAGCAGATCGTTGAGCTTGCCTTCATAGGTGTGATAGACACGCAGCTCATACACCGTGGCGGAGGTGGAATCCGCGCTGGGCTGAGAAGCAGCCCACGCGGCGTTTGGCAGAACGGCCAAAGCCGGAAGCGATTGCAGCAGTGTTCGTCGGTTCATGCCGCGAATTGTACCAGCTTATGAACACCGTATCATCCAGTTGCGGATCAAAGACTCTGTCGAAAGCGAGCGCGGGCTGCCGCAAGGTTATAGGATGGCGTGGAATTCTGGAGCCCTTGCCAGGGGGCCGAGCAGATCCATGGGCGCGCGGTATTCTTCCTGCTGCTGAAGTGTGGTGAGCACTTCCAGCGCTCTTCCGTACGCGACAATTGCAGGCTCTGCAGTGAGAAAAATCGGAGACCCTGGCGCAGTAGTGCGCCGTTGGATTTGCAGATCGGCGGAGAGATCGAGGATTCTTGCGATGGCCTTATCGGCGAATGAGGATGGCATCATGATCGGGGCCTCCTGGTATGAAAGCCTACGCCGGCGCGTAAATCTGGCAATCAGGTGAACCCTCGCTTTCAGGCGCGGATTTATCCGGCCCTGCGCGCAAGTCCTTCCCCTGCAAGACTTAGCGCACAAATCTACGACAATCCCTCGCCGACGATAGGCACTTTACCGGATAGCGCAGCACTCCCTCGGCGGATTATTTTTCTCGCGCACCATTTGAGGATCGCTAATCCCAGGGAGGCGAAATCGGTGGAAAATTCATTCGACATCATAAGAGTGGAAAGCGACGACAGCCTGGCGTGGCTGGAAGCTGCTAGAGAACTGAGCGCCGCACGTCTTCGCGTTAGGGAATTGCTTGCCGATGCACCCGGCGAATATATCGTGTTCAATCAGGAGAGCAAGACGCTGGTCGCACACTTCTCCAGTTACTCTGCTCCGCAGGTTCCGGAGTGGTGGCGCCATGAAGAGGAGTGCGAGCCGGAGGCGCAGCCCGCCACGGCAGCCGCGCCCGTTGATGATTTTTCGCTCGAGGATGAGGCTGACGACTTCTTCCGGGTGCTGCAGCCAGCCGTGGCCTGATTCAACGTTGACCGGGCCGAGCCTTCCGGCCTCATTTGCGCGAGGCGCTACATTCAACCGACGCTCTACGCTTTGGCAGCCGCCTGCATCTGCGCCAGGCGCTCGTTGAACTGCCGGGTGATGTGAGGAACGATTCCCAATTGCCGCTCGATGAGCATGAGTTGCGCCCGATGGTGCATTTCGTGCTCTTTCGCGCTCAGCAGTCTTTCGAATCGTGTCTTCTGCGTCTTTCCGTCTGGCTCGGTCACCATTTCATTGAGAAAGTCGGGCGTCAGGGTCTCCAGCCAACCCGCGAAATCGCCCCCCTGTTTACGCAGCAGGTCGATAATTTCCGTCTTCGTTCGAGTCTTGGACTCTTCGGCGCTGAAGCGGTCCCGCATGGCTAGAAAATTCAGCCCCACCATGGTGGTGAGCCGTTGCTTACGGTGGATTTCGTCCCAGATGCCGGTGGCGATGGCAATGTGTGCCAGCATCTCCGCCACTGACTTGCATCCCGGCGCCGCCACATACCCGTACTGCGACTCCGGAATGTCTTCTGCCACTTGAATGGTGTTCCTGCGCACCGTGCGAAAAGCTTCGGCCAGTTCTTTTCCGCCGTAAGAACTCATGCTCTTTCACCTCATTGGGATTTCCGCCCTACCCCGGGCAGATGCCCACTCAGATGCGCGGGGTTCTTTCCCCGTCACATCCTTTCCACGTTCGGGACCCGAGCCGACACCTTTTGCGTCTGTCCCTTTTAGTACAGACCCGCGCAATAGCTATCTGCGATCCTCTAATCCCGGCACAATAGCGACAATTTCCTCGGGGAGGTCCGACCTCGCGACGTCCTCCCTGATTCTGCAACGCCAAGAGGTCCCAGACATCGTTCCACATCACGGAAAGGCGCGCCATGGAAACCACGCAGTTCGTTATCTTGAGAAGAGAGGAACACACCGCGATTTGGCTTGAGACATCGTCGGATTTGCATTCCGCAAAGCACAGAATCAAGCAGATTGCCTCCTTCTGGCCAGGCAGATACGAAGTGGTCGAGCACCACTCGCAAAGGACCGTGGCAACCCTCGCCCCCTCGCGCCTGCGCACCCCACTCCATCGTATTCGCCAACTGGCTGGCAGATCGTTGCGCACAAGCTATGCATGGCTCCTGGCACCCGCTCCCCAAACGCGTGCGCTGGCTTCCTTCGCCGGCGTACGACGAACCTTCTATCAGGCGGGCTGGGCATGGCTCTGTTCCCCCGCGTCTCGCCTCCAGGTGTATCGAATCCGGTAGACGACTTTGGCGCATTTCGCCGAAACCAGGTGCCCATGTCAACGGTTATACGAACATTTCACAACGCCAACAAAGAAGAAGTTGGCCGTCTTACTTTCGACGAGAAAGATGCGCGCTTGCACATCCAGTGCTCCGCCCCTCCCGGAATCGATCGCCGCTTTCGCACCGAAAAAGGGGCCGCAGCCTGGTGGCAAAGCAACGTCGATCCAGAAACTGGAAGGATTCGAAGATAAGATGCCCAAACCATCCGCCGCCGCGGCTCGTGGCACAGGAGACTAGCAGTGTCCGACTGGTCTAAAGACGCCGCGCTGCGATTCGCCGCACAGCAAAAAGTAAAGCAGAGCCAGGACGCCAAAGTCATTCGCGATCAGAATGATCTCGCCGCCAATACCGCGAAATCGTGGACCGATCTTTGCGAACTTTTCCGGGCCCGTTGCGCGGAATTTAACGCCGAACCAGGTATCGACGGCATCCTTTCTTGCGACACCAAGCGCACGCAGGAGCTGAAAATTACCAGATCCGATAACGCCGCCATGCTCCGCGGCGCATTCGACGTCAAGCGCCGCAGCATTCACTTCATGGGTCCTAATATCGGCAAGGAAAAGGCCGAAATAAAGATCGAGCTAATTGCCGGCAGTGCCAAAATGCGCTTCGTCGATAACATGCAAAGACCGCTCGATCCCCAGGATATCGTGGACATCTCGTTGATCGACCTGCTACAGCTAAATTAAGCCCATCGGCACGCCTACAAAAACTTCGCCAGCGCCTCCGTGGTCTCAAAAATCCGGCTCGGCCCGCCCGCACAGCTCAGGTAAGGCCTATCCCGCGTTGCCGTCGGATCCTGCGACTTGCGTGCGCTATGCCGCGCTGCGCGCCTGATTTCCCGTCCCGCCTGGATTCACCGGTAGGTCGGCATGGACCAGTGCCACCCGGACTCGCAGCGTCGTGCCCTGTGAACCCGACTCCATCTCTAACACCCCATTTACGTCGTCTAGGCGCTCCCGCATGCCGGCCAAACCAACCCCCGTGTCCATGCTCGTTTTCCGCAGGCGCTCGAGCAACTCCGGGGCGATGCCGTGCCCGTTATCACGCACCTCGAGCAGGACCTCTCCGGCGGCAGTCTGCTCCAGCCTGATCTTCACCATGGATGCACCGGAATGGCGGTGCACATTGGTCAGACATTCTTGAAGCACGCGGAAAAGAGCCATCTCCACAGGACTGGGCAACCGTTCCCCATCGAGGGGAAAATCAAGGCTCACCCGTACGCCGCTGCGCTTGGAGAATCCGTCCACATACCAGCGAGCCGCTGCCGCCAGACCTGCTTGATCCAAAAGCGGCGGATGCAATAGATACGAGGATGTGCGAATCTCCTGCAAGGCATGACCGGCCATGCCAGAAATCTCGGCAAGGGTGCCGTAGGTTGATTCTTTTTCTCCGAATTGCTTCTGGAGCGACGCAATACTCATCATCAGCCCGGCAAGAATCTGGCTGGTACTGTCGTGCAAATCCCTCGCAATTCGGCGCCTCTCATCCTCCTGGATTTTGAGCAAGCGATGGGAAACGCTGCGCAGCGCTGCGGTGCGTTCCACTACCAGGGATTCCAGTACGCTTTGGGAATCCCTCAGCTTTTCGCCGGCCGCATCAAGCAATATTGCGTCCTCTTTTAATCTTGCTAGATGCTGCCAATTCTGGATGGCGATCGCTGCGTGTGTCGCGAATCGTGACGCAATCTCTACATCTTGATGGCAGTAGACGTGCTCGTCGCTGCCGAAGCTCACCACTCCCAGTACTTTACGGTTGGCCTCCAGACTCACGCTTAGGACCGACCGCAACGAGCCCCCCTCAAGACTCTCATCGGCGATACCTTCTTTCTTAAAGGGCTCGGCTCGAGGTTTGAAGCAGTGGCACGCCTCGCCGCTTCGCAGCATTTCTCCAACGATGCCCTTGGTCAGCGGGAGAGCAGCCTCCGAAGCCAGCGCCATCGGCCGCAGCTCGAATACCGTTTGCAGGCTGTAGGTTTGACCGTCGGGATTGAGCAGCGCTACATCCACGCGCGTGAAATCCAGAATCCACTTGAGTCGCGCGATCGCGTCGCTCCAGAAATTCTGCGGATCTTGGCATTTGGCGACGATTGATAGCGTCTCCAGAAGAAGCGCGTCGCGCCCGAAACCGTAAAAGCCGTTCATAACGCCGCCGCCCGCTGCGGCGCGATTATGTTGAGGGCCTCGTGATCTATATCCAGCCGGAGTACATCAGCAACGGTCGTCGCGTACATCGCAAAACCACACATCGCGACGGTCTCGATAATCTCGCTGTCCGCTAACCCGTGCTGCCGCAGTTTTGCGTAGTCGGCCCGCTCGATATTGCGCGGTTCCAATGCGCATTTGACGGAGAAGCGAAGAATGTCTCTGGTGCGCTCCGGCCGCACGGCATCGATGTTTTCGGTCAGCGCCGCAAGATCACCGGGCTCGACGCTCAACAGGTTGCAGAAAGCCAGGTGCGCCGCCTCGCAGTACTTGCAGTTCCGCGCCACGGAAACAGCCACGAATATCATTTCCTTGAGAGCTTCCGGCAACGCACCACGCGTCGTGATTCCCCGGTACGCCATCCACGTCGCGTCGAGCGATTCTGGGGCATGCGCCAGGGTCTTGAAAAAGTTGGGAACAAACGGAAGGCGCTTCTCCCGCCGTATCTCTCCGTACACCCGTTGCACATCGGGCGCCTCGCTACCCTGCGCGATGACAGGAAAATGCGCCATCATTCACCTCCAAACAATCGTCTCTAGGTGAGGCTGGTGAAAGAAAGCGGGCGCTGCGCGCTGCGGTTCTCCAATTGGCATTTTTTAATGCTGCCCGCGCCCGTTCCATTCGACTTTCAACGGAAGCCGCTTGACAGGGCGGTCGCTCGGCACGCTCGTTTTCGCCACCTTTACCGCGTTAAACCACGAACGGTAGCACGCGCGCAAAATGGAAACTGTCCAAAATTGACCACATTGGATAAGAGCCAGTTCCGTCTTTGCGCCATTCGGAGGCACTTCACACGGCGGAGAAGAATGGGTAGAATCGCCAAATCGAGATCTGCGAGTGTCCAAGAATACCCGCGAGTTTGACCTCAAGAAATTTCTTGCCACCATCGGTAAGGGCAGAACCGTCGTGTCCGTTCGAAAGAAAGGAACCATTTATTCTCAAGGCGCTACTTGCGATGCGGTGTTTTACGTCCAAAAGGGCAAGGTAAGACTTACCGTCGTATCTAAGCATGGCAAGGAAGCTACTATAGGCATACTTAATGCCGGTGATTTCTTTGGCGAAGGCGGACTTGCGGGACAGCCTCGTCGCATGGGCTCGGCCACCGCTATGACCGATTGCGAACTCATGCGCATTGAAAAGCCCGCCATGTTGCAGGCGCTCCATCGCGAACACGCATTTTCGGACCTCTTTGTGGCCTATCTGTTGCAGCGCAATATTCGCTACGAAGCCGATCTGGTTGACCAACTCTTCAACTCCAGCGAAAAGCGCCTGGCTCGCATACTCCTGCTGCTGGCCCATTTCGGCAAGGAAGGCAAACCCGAAAAGGTGATTCCGAAATTGAGCCAGAAAACTTTGGCCGAAATGGTGGGCACCACTCGACCGCGGGTCAGTTTTTTCATGAACAAATTCCGGAAGTTGGGTTTCATTGAGTACAACGGCGGCTTGGAGGTCCACAGTTCCCTTCTCAATGTCGTTCTCCACGATTTGCCTGACTAGCGCGAAGTGCGGAACTCCAGCCCTACAGGCGCGGACAAATTGCTTTTACCAGGTAAGACCGGCAACCCCAGCATCCTGCAAACCCCGCCTCACACCTTGCTTTGCTCCGCACTGCCCGCCGGTTCCTACTCGCGCTTGACACCTGCAAAACTCGGCGGATACTGAGCAAGGGGGCAGGAGGATTGCCCATGAACGTCGCGAAACCAACTTTGGCCACTCAGCTTGGCCCACTACGGGGTCTGGAAGAATGGGACGACTTCGTCAAGACTCGCTACGCCGAGGGGAAACAAGCCGACGAATTCCGCGATTACAGCGAGGCCACTCCGCCCCGCGTTCGCGAGTTTTATCGTCAAAATCACGCCTGCCAAACTCGCGATTTCGTTCTAGATAAGAAAAAGCAATTCCTGGCCAGGAACCGGGCACAGATGGGAATTTGGGAGGCCATGGAATTTCTCAACACCTTGATCGACGAAAGCGATCCGGACACCGAGCTAACGCAAATCGAGCATTTGTTGCAAACCTCGGAGGCCATCCGGCGCGACGCTAAACCGGATTGGTTCATCCTCACCGGGCTCATCCACGACCTCGGCAAGATTCTTTGCCTGTGGGGCGAACCGCAATGGGCTGTGGTCGGTGACACTTTTCCGGTCGGCTGCGCCTGGTCGCCCAAGATCGTCTTGCACGAATACTTTGCGCTCAATCCCGATGCCCAAATCCCCGGCTATCAGACCCGCATGGGCGTTTATGCAGAGCATGGCGGGCTTAATCGGGTGGACATGTCCTGGGGACACGACGAATATCTCTATCACGTGGTCAAAGACTATCTTCCGCAGGAAGCGCTGTACATGGTGCGCTACCACTCATTCTATGCGGCGCACCGGGAGGGCGAATATGAATATCTCATGGATGATGCCGACCACCGGATGTTCCGCTGGGTGCGCGAATTCAATCCCTATGACCTGTACTCCAAGAGTAAGGAGCGGCCGAACGTCGAGGAGCTGCGTCCCTATTACGAAGGCTTGATCGCAAAATACTTCCCCGCGAAATTGCAGTGGTAGTCTGCAAGGCAATGGTCACCGGTTTACAGTAGTGCTAAAATTCATCCTGAACCGACATGACTACCGCTAAGACTCTTTATCAAAAGATTTGGGATAATCATCTGGTCTATGAAGAGCCGGGGCAGCCCGCTCTGATTTACATCGATCGCCACCTCATTCACGAAGGAACTTCTCCGCAAGCCTTCTCCGGGCTGCGTGCCGAAGGGCGCAAGGTTCGCCGGCCCGACCTCACTTTCGCGGTGATGGACCACTCCGTACCCACCACCGACCGCACCCTGCCCATCATCGACACCGACGCGCGGCTGCAGTTTGAAGCGCTGGAGAAGAACTGCCGCGAATCCGGCGTCCGCCTCTTTGATATGCACAGCAAGCAGCAAGGCATCGTGCACATCATCGGGCCGGAGCTGGGCATCACCCAGCCGGGGCAGACTATCGTCTGCGGCGACAGTCACACCTCCACGCACGGCGCGTTCGGAACACTCGCCTTCGGCATCGGCACCAGCGAAGTGGAGCATGTGCTGGCCACGCAATGCCTGGTGCAGTCGCGCTCCAAGACATTGCACATTGTAGTCAACGGCAAACGCCCTGCCGGCGTCACCGCCAAGGACATCATTCTCGCCATCATCGGCAAGATCGGCATCAGCGGCGGAACCGGGCACGTCGCCGAATACGGCGGCGAAGCCATTCGCGGCCTCTCCATGGACGGCCGCATGACCGTCTGCAACATGACCATTGAAGGCGGCGCACGCGCCGGCACGGTCGCGCCCGACGAAACCACCTTCGCCTATCTCGAGGGCCGCCCATTCGTTCCTCGCGGCAAAGCGTTCCAGGAGGCGGTTGAGCGCTGGAAACAGCTGCGCAGCGATGACGGCGCCAAGTTCGATATGACCGTCGAGCTGAACGCCAAGGACATCGCGCCGCAAGTGACCTGGGGCACCAATCCCGGCATGGTCACCGGCGTGACCGCGCGTGTCCCCGACCCGCATTCCTTCAGCGACCTCAACGATCAGAAAGCCACCGAGCGCGCCCTGATCTATATGGGTCTGAAAGCCGGCACACCCATCGTTGATATTCCCATCGATCGCGTGTTCATCGGCTCCTGCACCAATTCGCGCATTGACGATCTGCGCGCTGCCGCCCAGTTTGTGGCCGGCAAGCACGTCTCGCGCACGATCAAGCAGGCGCTGGTCGTTCCGGGCTCTCGCGGCATCAAGGCCCAGGCGGAAAAAGAAGGCCTGGACAAGATCTTCACCGCCGCCGGTTTCGAGTGGCGCGACGCCGGATGCAGCATGTGCATCGGCATGAACGCGGACGTCCTGCCGCCGCATGAACGCAGCGCCAGCACCTCCAATCGCAACTTCGAGGGCCGCCAGGGCAAAGACAGCCGCACCCACCTGGTAAGCCCGCTAATGGCCGCCGCCGCCGCCATAGCCGGCCATTTCGTAGACGTCCGCGACTTCAACGTCGCCCCGGTGGAGTAAGTTTTGTACGGGCGCCGGTCCGATTTTGTAAGGCTCTCCTTCTGAGGCGGGCGCATTTGAATTTTGTAGGGGCGCAGCAGTGCTGCGCCCCAGCTTGGCACGCTGTCAGAAATGTTGAGGCCGGCTTTCAGCCCGGCGCCGTAGAAGCGAGTTCATCTCGCCATCTTGCTTTTAGTTTGATGCTAGGCACAGCGAGGCACTTATAAAATGCAACCGTTCTCAACGCATACCGGCAAGGTCATCCCGCTCGATCGTGTCAATGTCGACACCGACCAGATGGTGCCCAAGCAATTCTTGAAGGCGCTGACCCGCGAAGGCTTCGGCCGAGTTCTCTTTTACGACTGGCGCTATCTGCCCGGCGAAAAACCGAACCCGCAATTCGTGCTGAACTATCCGCGCTACAAAGGCGCATCGATTCTGCTGACGCGCGCCAACTTCGGCTGCGGCTCCAGCCGCGAACACGCCCCCTGGGGCGTAAAGGACTACGGCTTCCGCGTAATCCTATCGCCCAGCTACGCCGACATCTTCTACAACAACTGCTTCAAGAACGGAATCCTTCCCGCGGAACTCAGCGAAGAGCAAATCGGGGAATTGTTTCAGCGCACCGAAAAAGAAGAAGGCTATTCGCTGACCGTCGATTTGCCGAACCAGACGGTGACCGACAATCACGGCCTGAAATACAAATTCGAGATCGCCCCGTCCCGCAAAGAAGTCCTGCTAAAGGGCCTCGACGACATCGGCACCACCCTGCAACACGAACCCCAAATCACCGCCTACGAAAAAGCTCACGCTGCCTCCGCCACCATGTACGACGCCGTCGACATAAAGAACTACAGTAACGGTCGCTAAAGCAGGTGTCAGTTTTCGAGTCAATCAGGCTCGCGAATTTTGACTACCTGATTGCTTTTAACATTGTAGATCTCCTGAACCTGCCCGCTGGGCCAACGAATCTGGATCCGCTTGGCAAGCGCTTCTCCACCCAGCCCAAAGCGCACCAGCGGTTCGCTTGACGAAGCGTAGCCCACGCTGGTGGTGCAATGATTGTAGAGCTTACGGCCGCTCGGGAGGGTAACCGCGAGATTTGCTCCGATGCCATCGCGATTGCTGCGACTACCGGTCAGCTTCACCGCCAACCAGTGCCCGCCATTCGGCGTGATGTTGTGGAACAGCCGCGCCGCACCATTCACATTGGAAACAACCGCATCAAGCCGACCGTCGTTGTCGAAATCGGCGAAGGCGACGCCGCGATACTGGCCCGCAAGCTGAAAATCGGCGCCGGCCGTTTTGGAAACGTCTTCGAAGCGTCCATCACCTTGATTGCGAAACAGGGAATTTGGCAGCGCCGCCTCCCTGCCCAAGTATTGATCGAGTGCCGGAAAATGCGCGTTCGCCGTAAACACGTCTTTGGAGCCGTCGTTATCGAAGTCATACAAACCAATGCCCCACCCGGTCAGCATCCGGGTCGCCAGCGCGAGCCCTGAGTGCGCGGTGTCGTCCTCGAAGGCGGGTGATCTGCCGGTATTCCGAAACAGGTTGTAGGTTTCGGTGCGCATGGCGGTGAAGATCAAGTCAGGGCGGCCGTCATTGTCGAAATCCCGAAAATCCGCCCCCATGCTGGCTACGGGCCGCCCATTGTCGTCGAGCGCCACGCCAGCCAGCATTCCGACTTCTTCGAATTTTCCGTGACCCAGATTGTGGAATAGGAAATTCGGGACGGAATCGTTAGCCACGAAGATATCCATCAGGCCGTCGCCGTCATAATCGGCGATCGCCACTCCCATGCCTTTGCCGAGCTGCGCGCCAAGACCGGAAGGTTCGGTGATATCCGTAAATGTTCCGTCGTGGTTATTGCGGAAGAGCTGGACCGGCGTGCCATGATACGCGCGGGGGTCGCAGTAGAGCGGCTGCTGCGGCGAGCCGCACCTGGGCTCGAGCTTCGGGTCCCATTGCACGTAATTGGCGACGACTAAGTCGAGCCAGCCGTCATTATCCACGTCAACCCAAGCCGCCGAAACCGACCACAGCTTGCCGTAGTGTGGATCGACTCCACTGAGGTGCGCCTTCGCCGTAAAGTCCTCAAAAGTGCCGTCACCACGGTTGTGATAGAGGATATTCCGGTTCACGCCAGCAACGAAGATGTCCGGATACCCGTCATTGTCGTAATCGCCGACGGTCGCACCCATGGAATAGCCATCGCCCGGCAGGCCGGCCTTTAGCGTGACATCCGTAAATGTACCGTCGCAGTTATTACGAAACAGCCGGTTCGTATACTCGGGGCCGGTCTTCTGGAGCGATGGCATGGCCGCGCCGTTGGTGAAGAAGATGTCCATGCAGCCGTCGTTGTTGTAATCAAGGACGGCCACGCCGCCGAGCATAAGCTCCGGCTGATGAAACTCACCCATAGCGCCATTGCGCAGCTCGAATTTCACGCCAGCTTTTGCGGCGACGTCTTCGAAGCGAATCTGCGCTCGTGCGCCGCTAGATGCAGCCAGCAAGAAGAGGAGCATCATTCCTTGCGTCGTTCGTAGTCGCGAAGCCATTGCACCTGTTCCGCCGCCTCTTTGGGGCGGCCTTGCATCTGGTAAATCCTGATTAGCAGGTTGTGAGCAAGGGGAAGCTCCGGCTGCAAGCGAATGGATTCTTCCGCCGCGCTTGCCGCTTCGTCACTGCGGTGGAGCTGAAGCAGCACCCTGGCTCGCCAAAAATAGGCCATCGGAGCCTGCGGAACAGCGGCGATGACCTCGTCAATCCGTTTCAGGGCTTCCTCCATACGCCCGGTTTCGTAGAGTAACTCGGCAAATGCAAGCTGCAGGTCAAGGTCGCCTCGGACCGCAGCATTTCCGGAAAGCGCTTGCATGGCGGCTTCGGCTTCCTGCGTGCGTGCGAGCTTCTCCAGGCAAATGGCCCGATAGATTTGCGCCTTCGTCGCCCACGGCGCCTCGGGCGCGAGGCGCAGAGCTACTTCCAACTGCTTCAGCGCAGCGCCATAATTTTCTTTCTGATACAAGAGTTGGCCGTCGAAAAACGCGGCTTCGCTTTCGCTGCCGCCCTGGGTGGTCGTGCTCTTCACCGGCGCGTCGCCATGATCGACATCATTCAGTTCAACTTCGGCGAGCAATCGCTGCGCCGAGGCATATTGCGGGTCATTAGGCGGGATGGTTTTCAGTACCTGGCGCGCCAATGGGAAGTCGCGCTTTTCCGCCAGGGCCCGGGCGAGATAGTACTGCGCGGGAATCACGGGATCGAGTTTCAAGCTCGCGCGAAAAAAAGCCACGGCGCTATCCATGTCACCCGACAAGAAGAAGAATTGCCCAGCGGCGAACTGCTGTTGAGCATCGTCAGAGTCGAGTTCGGCACGGGCACGGTAAAGTTCCTTTGCGCGCTCAAACTGCTTGGCATCCTCGTCCGGAACCTGCCGCACGCCCATGGAAACCAGCGCGATCGCAGCGCTCATCCGCACGGTTGCCACGGGATCTCTGAGCAGTAACACCAGCTCCGGAGCCACTGCTTCTCGCTGGGCCGCCCGAGGCTTTATCGCGACTGCCGCCGTCGCACGGACCAGCGGCTCGGGATCGGAGAAGGAACGAAGCACCACATCATACGCCGAAGGATCGCCTGGGAAGTTGCCAAGATATCCGGCAGCATTGGCACGGATCACCGGTCCTCCCGCTGGATCGGATAATATCTGGAGCAGCGCCGGAATCGCTGCCGGATTCCCATTTCGCGCCCCGGTGAAGGCGTCGGCGCGGACGACCAGTTTCTGGCGCGACTGACCGCCGTACCACGCGTTCACCTGCCGCAATGCCCATTCCGCATTCTGCTCTTTGTGGCAGAGATTGCACGCATTCGGAATGCCGTGCCGGATCGTATTCTCCGGAACTGGGACGCTTATCGAGTGATCGCGGATCCACCCCTCGAGGCCGATAACCGTGTGCGGCATGTGGCACTCAACGCACGAACTGCCGGAGCTATTCGGTGCATGATGCGTGTGCATCGAGATGTTGGCTGCAATCGCCTTGTGGCACTGCGTACAGAGCGCCTGGTCGTTCGGCCGAAGCTGACGATTCCGATCCACATCGATCGTGTGTGGGTCGGAGTGACAGGAGATACACGTGGCACGTCCCTTCAGGAAGCATCCGCTCTGCCAAAACGCGAGTGCCTCGTTCGAAAGCCAGCGCGGCCGCCCATCAGGCCAATACGCCGGATCTTCTGACGCCGGCAGGCGATACTCCATTGCCGGCAGAAAGAAATCGTAGTAGTTCGCGCCAGCCTTGAATTTATCCACGTAGATATCGCGAAATGAGTGGCACTGCGCACAAATCATGGTGCTGCTTGCCGGATCCAGCCGCGCAGGGCTCACGAGTGCCTGGTTGACGACGGCCCGTGTCTTGGAGTCCATAACCGTTGCGGCCTTCGCCGCCGCCACGTGCTTGCTTGCTGGGCCATGGCAACGCTCGCAGTTGACCCCCAAGTTCTGCCACGTCGTGTGATAGCGATTGTGCTGTAAGTCAAAATTCTTCTCTCCCTGGCTTACGTGGCAGGAGTAGCAGGTTTTGTTCCAGACCTGGACCTGAACGCCTGGATCCTCTTCCGGATTGCCAAGGTCAAGATCGGGAAGCCACATTTTGCGGATCTTGTCCCAGGTGGCAGGGATAAGAACGATGCGACCGTCGGGCAGCGTGGTGAGGTAGTGCTGAATTCGGCGGTTGCCGAGGGTGTACTCCACAGGATGTTCCCAGGCCTTGCCACTCAAAGCGGACTCGGTAATAAAATAATTGCCATTGGAACGCCGCAGAAGATAAGTCGAGCCACGCAACACCACTTTGCCGAGAGCAAAATCTCCCTCGACGGTCCGTTCTGTCGCGGGTTGCATGATTTTGTTGTGGAGCGATTCGGTCCATCTACGATGGATGTCCGCGTGGCACTTGGCGCACGCATCCGCGCCGACATAACCCTTATCGGACTGCCCCTGAAGCGGCAGCGCAGCAATAAGCAGGAGAATAGTTCCCACGCTGCGCGCCAGAGAATTTTGGCCCAAAACTACCCCCTCGCCCGGTATAGCATACCGCGCTCCTGTGAAATTTCTACCGAAAGTGCGGAGTGAACAACACGGGAAATCTTCGAAGAGGGTGCACCTAAAATAAAACGGGGAAGGCCTGTCGGCCTGCCCCGTTTTTGCAGCGAGTTGGTGAAAACCCGGAAGCAGTTAGAACTTAATCCGAAGTCCGAATTGCATCTGTCGGGGGAAGTTACCCTGCGTACTGACTGAGCCAAAACTCGACGCCGCCGTCGACGCACTCGTACCGTCGAAAGACGTAGGATCGAGGAAAGGATCAAAAAACACAGGGTGGTTGAAAAGGTTGGTAGTGACGAACTGGAATTCGACGCTGGCGCGCTCCGAGATCTTAACGTTTTTCGTCACTCTCACGTCCATGTTCCAATAAGGCAGGCCTCGGATCGCTCCCACACCGCCAGTACCGGAATCCAAGCCCAGGATAGGATTCCGAATTGTGTTGAATAGGGCCGTGGGATCCGCCGCAAAAATGTTGAATTCCCCAGGATTACCATCCCGGTGGAGCGAGGCCCCGTACGGGTGCGCTCCCGTGAAGATGCACTGTTCATTGTCGAAGAAGTTTGACGCATCTCCCGCGCCAAAAGACTGACCGTTGGTATTAGTGCCGCAATAGACCGGCGCCCCGCTGCCAGCAGCGAAGACAGGCGCAAGCGTCCAGCCACCGAGGATATGCCCGAGCAGACCGTGCTGGCCTTTAAAGTACGGCTCATCAATCAACGCATACACGTTGTATACGAACTTCCGATCGAAGTTCTGCACTCCGTACATATTGTGGATATCAAAGGGATCGTTTGGCGTATATTCGCTGGTGGCTTGGACGAATGCTCCTGTGCCCAGTGCCTTGCTGTAGGTAAAGTTTTGCTGCAGGGTGAGATTGTGCCAATTGGTCGCTTTCAGCGAAACGAACCCACCGTTGTAGTTCCCATAGCCAACGCTGGCATTAACGCCCACCCCGGACGACAACTGACCAGCGCAGCCGATCTCACTTCCGGTCGGGCAGTTAAGGGGAGTATTGAGCATGCTGCGCGGGAAATTGAACCCGCCGTGGTCGAGGTCGCTCCACAAGCTCCAAGCGCTTTGAGTCGTAAGGTTGCCCATCTCGTTGCTGACGACCGCCGCCGTGCAACTGGCAAAACCGTTGCAGTAGCCGGTACCTGCCAGCGCGGTCTCAAAGAAGGGTTGCGGAGCGATGGACGCGGGGTTGCCCGTGCCGCAAGCGGCAAAAGAAGTGGCACAACCTAGACCTTTCTCGATGTTTGCATATGCGTTGGCAAATGTCTGGCCGCCCTTGGTCATCATATACGGCACAGCGTTGATGTTGATTGGCTGGTATTCGTGGGTGATTCTCCGACCAATGTAGCCCAATTCCAGCAAGATCTTCGGTGTCAGCTGGCGCTGGATGGTGAGGTCGAAGGAATCCACCACATTCGGCCGGAAATGTGGGTCTAAGGCCTCTCCAGCCGCGGCCGAGACGTCATTGACACCCGGGAAAGTGGGCTGAGGCAAGGTTGCACTCGCGGCCGGTATCGGTGCCACAAGACCATCCCAGCCACCCGAGGTGGGACCAACGCGGAAAGCACTGCCGACGGTCGGTCTGGCAGGCCCGCAGGTTCCGGCCGCCAGCACCAACCGGCATTGCACGGCCTGAATAAGACCGGTGCCAAGCAGCGGCACTAACACCAAGTCCACACCGTTCAGACGCCCGTAGATGCGGCTGTAGCCGCCCCGCACGACCGTCTTGTTGCCGCCGAACGCCTTACCCAAAAAGCCGTCGGTATACGTCGGGTTCCATGCTGCGGCAATGCGCGGGCTGAAAGAGCCGTAGTAGGGATCGTAGGGATACTTCTGACCGTCGCCGGTGTTGCCTACGAGGGCAAAACCCACCTCTGGATTATACACTTGGCCGTTCAACGCAGCTGCCTCCCGCTGGTGAAGATAGGCCTCCACGTCAAGTTGTTGGGCGCCGGCATCCACGAGTTCGATCTGCTTACCGTTCTTTTCGACGGGCGGCATCTCCAGTGTCCAGCCAAGGCCGTACGTCAGAGTGAACGAAGGCTTCATATGCCACGAGTCGCTGAAGTAGACGTTGTAATACGGAATGGTACTTTGGTCGAATGCGTGAGTAAGCGGAGGATTCAAAGCCAGATTCGAACCCGAGCGTGTGTAGGCGATTTGCGAGTCAGTTACGATTCCCAGGACCGCAGAAGAGTTGCGGGCCCATTTCGATGGACTCACGCCTGTAGGAAGGGTACTGGAGAAATCCACGTTACCCCCGCCCTTCGAACCCGCCTCTCCAAGCTGATAGACCGGCGTGAAGTTAATGCCACCGCCGTTGTCCGAGCGCTGGTGCCAGTTGAAATTGTGCTGGTAGGCCCCGCCAAAAGTGAACAGGTGATTGCCTTTTAGCATGGTGAGGTCATCCCGGTAATAGTAATCCTGGCCGTCCCAGAAGCGCGTGCGCACGTTTTGTGTGTTCACGTTGTAGGGTGCGAGCACCGTAGTGGCACTCTCTCCAAAAGGCTCGAGGGCCCCTCCGAGCCCTGCAAACTGTTCCGGAGCATCGGCTGAGACCCATGCCCAATAATTACGCAGATAGCTGAAATGAAAGTCGTTCGTGGTGTTGGATGTGATATTGGTTGTTAACCCAGCCACGTAGTACCACGGCTGCTGCGGACGATGGGAGAGGGCACTGGGCGCGCCGAGCGTGTCCCCGGAGAAGAAGCCGCCGATATCGACTTGACTGGTGGTCGTGCGAGTAAGCTTATAGTAACGATAACTGCTATTGAAATGCCATTTTGTGCCAAAGTCATGGTCTAGTCGCGCCACTCCGAAGTAAGAGGTATAGGGAAGCGCCATATTCGCCTTGAATCCCTGTTCGTTGACCCCGTCGCACTTGGGGGAGCCAGCAAATCCGCCACACCCGCCGCCGGCCGTACCGGTCTCATTCGGCTCAGGCATAAACTTGGACCACATCTGTTGCACTTCGGGACTGATGCCCAGGCCTCGCGGGTCGCATTTAGCGGTTCCGAGGGGTCCACAGTTGGTTCCGGTATTCAGGTTATACTGCACGCCCCCAAAGGTGAGAATGCCCGCCCGCATGGTATCCGTTGGCACGACGCGCTCGACGGTTGTCGAGTTGGGCCACCAGAACCCCTCGAAATTGGCAAAGAAGTAGGTCTTTCCGCCAAGAATCTTCTTTGGAATGATTGGGCCGCCAAAAGCGCCGCCAGCGCGGTTGTAGTGATAACTAGGCAGTTTTGTACCACTGGCATTGTTGTCCCACGTGTTAGCGTTGAAATTGTTGTCTAGATAATACTCGTAGGCGGTTCCGTGCCACGCGTTCGTTCCGCGCTTGGTGACCACCTCGACTTGCGCCCCAGCCGAACTATTGAAGTCCGCGGTCTGGTTGGCGGTGTTGACCTTAAATTCCTCAACGCTGTCGATGGGCGTGGGCATCACACCGGTCGGCGCGCCACCGATCTGGTTCTTGACGATTCCACCTGTCGGATCGTCCCCAAAGCTCGGCGTATAAACCTGCATGCTGCCATCCATATCATTCGTGTTTTGGCCGCCGTCGAGCAGAAAACTGCTCTGGTCCACCACTGCGCCAGCCACGCTACCGTCCGGGGAGACACCCGGCTGCAAAGTGACGAACGAGCCGGTGTCACGGCCGATGGAAGGCAGTGACTGCAGCGTGTCTCCCAAGACAGTATTGCCCACGGTAGCGTTCAGAGTCTGGAGCTCGGCACCGGTGGCAGTTACCTCGACGGTTTCCGAGACAGAGCCAAGCTCAAGCCGCAGGTCGACAGTCAGAGGAATGCCGATGCTGGCAGTTACGATGGTTTTAGTGGTACGGAAACCGGTCTTGCTAACGGCAATTTCATAGTCGCCGGGAACTACGTTGGCAAAGAAGTAGCGACCAGCATCGTTAGTGACCGTCGTACGAGGCGTATTCGTCGCTTTGTCCGTTAGCTTGGCGGAGGCGCCGACGACAACCGCGCCGGAGGAATCGGTCACTACGCCGACGATGCTGGTAGAGCTAGCCGCCTGCGCGTGAAGCGAAGCTGGGCACAGCGCGGAGAGGCAGAGCAAAGCAGCAAACATCGCGACAAATTGTATTTTCAGAGAAGGACACACTAGTGCCGAATTACAGCGAGGAAGTCCTTGCATAGACCACTCTCCCACCACGAGATTTTTTCTAACCCCCGGGCAACCACCACTAAATGCGTAAGGGGTATATAAATCGCATCGCGAGAATTGTCAAGAAGAGATACGGTTCATCTAAAATTTAGCGCAGTCGGTACTGTTACTAGGGTTTTCATGACGGATTTTCGCTCGCTCGACGAGACCTGGAAGGGGCGGCGGATGAGGATTTGGTTTCATGTGGCCAAGAATAAGGAATTTATGCGAGATTACGAATATTGCGTTTGAATAGCGGGAAGAAAAAATAAGATTGCCCGGCAAAAAACGGCGCGGCAAGATCGCGGACTTCAAATCGTCTTAGGTTCTTTACGATTCGCCCAACTTGCGCGGCTTGCTGCGTCCCTGCGACGGATCAGGGCTTTTCGTAGACGGTGCGGCCGCCTACCACGGTGCGGAGGACTTCGGTTTTGGTGTAGGCGGACGGCGGGACTTTGGTCAGGTCATTAGAAAGAATAAGGAAGTCGGCGTATTCCCCGGTTTTCAACTCGCCCTTCTTCCCTTCCTCAAATTCGGCGTAGGCCGAGCCGCTGGTGTAGGCGCGGATGCAGTCCTGTAACGAGATTTTCTCTTGCGGCTGCCAGCCCCCGGCCGGCGTGCCGTCGGGAAGCTGTCGCGTTACACAAGCGTAGAGACCGCGCAAGGGACTGACCACCTCCACCGGATAATCGGTGCCGAAAGCCAAGCGCGCGCCGCTCTTTTGCAGAGTGTTCCAGGCGTAGGCGCCCTTGATGCGGTCGGGACCGACGCGCGATTCGGCCCAGCGCATATCCGTAGTCTGATGGGAGGGCTGCATGGAGGCGATAACATTGAGCTTGGCAAAACGCGGCAGATCTTCAGGGGCGACGACCTGCGCATGTTCGATGCGATCGCGACGGTCGCGGTGACCGTTGGTTTTGGCCACCGCTTCGAACACGTCCAGAGCGACACGGTTGGCGCGGTCGCCGATGGCGTGGAAATTGAGCTGGAAGCCGGCTTTGTCGCGCTCGATGGCTAAAGACTTAAGTTTGTCGGGTTCCATGATCAGGATGCCGGAAGTCTTGGCGTCGTCGGAATAGGGCTCGAGCATCGCCGCCGTGCGGGAACCCAGAGCGCCGTCCGTCACCATTTTCAGAGCGCCGGTTTTTAGCCAGGGATCGGTTGTGCCGCCTTCAGCGCGCTTATTTTCGAGGTCGTTCAGCGGCTCGGTAAAATGCAGCCACTCGGTGATGCGAACGGTGAGCTTGCCTTCTTCTTTCAGCCGTTTGTAAGCGCGGAAATCCTCCCATTCGGAATTATCCTGAGCAGAGGTAACGCCGTTTTTGGCCAGGTCGGCAAGCACCAAAATAATTCCGCGGCGACGCTGCTCAGCGGTGGGATCCGGAATTCGGGCGCGGGCCAACTCCATGGCCGGGCCTTCCTTGAGTATCCCGGTAAGTTCACCCGAAGCGTTGTGCTCCAGTTCGCCGCCAGCCGGATTGGGCGAGTGGTTGTTGAGTTCGGCCAGCTGGAGGGCCAGAGAATTGGCGACGGCGACGTGGCCGGAGACGTGAACGAGAAATACGGGATTTTTGGGGGCGACGTCGTCAAGTTCCCATTTATTGGGAAACTGTTTGTCGGGCCAGGTGGTGTGGTCCCAGCCTGCGCCGGTGATCCACTCGCCGGGCCTGTGCGTGGCCACACTGGCGGCGACACGCTTCTTCAATTCTTCAACGGAGGCGACGCCGTAGAGACGTACGGCGAGCATGCCTTCGCCTGCGGAGCCCATATGCATGTGGGCATCGTTGAAGCCGGGCATGACGAATTTATTGTGAAGCTCAACAGTGTCATGGGCGCCGCCGGAGCCGCATTCGGTCATAACTTGGGCGATGGCGCCGACGCAGATGATTTTGCCATCGCGGACGGCCATGCCCGCAGCCCACGGCTGCTGCGGATCGTTGGTATAGATACGGCCATGAAGGTAGAGAACGGTGCGTGAGGCATCCTGCGCGGGGCGCGCGTGCAGGCGCAGTTCGGCGAAAGTGGAGAGCGCCAACAGCAGAATCAAAATTAAGATACCAGCGCGGGCAGGGTGAGTTGCGCGTGGTCTAGCCATCATCGAGCTTTTTCCTCCGCAATGCCAGAAGCACCAAGAAGCGTGAGCAAGGCGCGCTTGAGTCCCATCTCGCGGCCGGTCGGCTCGTACCACTCTTGCAGGGAGTGCGCCCCGCCGCCGTTGCCGCCGGCGCCGATGGAGATGGCGTCGATACCGTGAGACAGAGGAATGTTGGCGTCGGTGGAGGAACGCTCGACGCGGGATTGATTGCCAAGGTATTCGTCCGCGGAACGAAGCGCGGCGAGGAGAGCCGAGTTGGCCGGCAGTTCCCCGCCGGGACGGCTGCCCAGGAGTTCGACCTTCCATTCGAGCTTGCCTTTGCTGCGATCGCGGGAAGCTTCCATTTCGTCGCGGACACCTGCGGCAATGCACTCGCGGAGAGCGGATTCCAGCTTGGCGAGTTCGCCTTCGTTTTCAGAGCGGATGTCGACTTTAATTTTGGCTTCGTACGGGATCGAGTTGACGGACGTTCCGCCTTCGATCTGTCCAATATTGAAGGTGGTGCGCGGTGCCGGAGGGACTCTGGTGTTAATGAAGCGCACCGAGGCGCGGACGACGGCGTCGATCGGATTGGGCATGCCGAAATCGGACCAACTGTGGCCTCCGGGACCGGTGATGGTGGCCTCCAAGCGGCGCGAGGCCAGGGCTTTGGTGGTGACATGATCGGTGCCGGAGCCGTCGAGAACGATGACCGATTTTAATTTGGGCTTGTAGGCTTCGACCAGCGCGCGCATGCCGCGAAGATTGCCTTCGCCTTCTTCACCGACATCGGCGACGAAACAGATGGTGCGGCGAGGACGCAGATGGGCTTCGTGGAAGGCGCGTGCGATAGCGATGAGGGCGGCGAGACCGGTGCCGTTGTCGGAGATTCCGGGAGCGAGGAGGCGATCACCTTCGCGGCGCACTTTTATTTCCGTGGAAGGAGGGAAAACCGTGTCGAGATGTGCGGAGAGAAAAACAATTTCTTTTTCGGTCGCGCCGGGGAGCTCTCCGATGACGTTTCCGGTTTTATCGATTTGTACTTCGAGGCCAGAAGAGGCCAGGAGCAGTTTTACGGCGGCGGCGCGCTGGGCTTCTTGAAATGGCGGAGCCGGAATCTCGGTCAGGCGGACTTGCTGCTCGTTAATCCAAGGGAGATTGTGAGCAAACCAGGAAAGTGCGGAGCGGACCTCGGGAATGTCGGCAAAATTCGAGCTGCTGCCAAGGGAACGATGGTTGTGCGGCGCGCTGGCGGAGCGGACGGGCATGGCCATGAGGATAACCCAAAGAGCGGCGTGTTTCATCGCGGAGTTCGGGGCGAATGAAGAGATCAATGGCGCGCGGCCTCGGCACAAAGCGCCTGCAGCTCGGATTCGGTGAGAACGCGGGGGGATTGCTTGGCGGCGTCGAAGATACGATTGACCAGGGCGTCGTTTTGGGGAATGCCGTGACGCTCGAGCCAGAAGAGGACGTTGGATTTGCCACTCATGGGTCCGATCTCGATGAGCTGGTCCAGGCCGAAAAGGTGCGAAGGGACACCGCTGTAGACGGCGTCGGCCAGGGCAGCGTCGTTCTTGTGATATGCCTTGATGATGGCGGCAGCATGGACACCGGTGGCGGTGCGGAAGGCGTCGCGGCCGATAACAGGATAGTTGGGCGGGATGGTGGTGTGGGTGGCGGCGGCAACTTTTTCGCAATATTCCTTGAGGCGGGAGAGGTCGCGATCAATCAAGCCCATCAGGCGAAGGTTGACTAGCATAAGTTCCATGGCCGTGTTGCCGACGCGCTCGCCGAGGGAGTTGGCAGCGGCGTGGACGGAGTCTGCACCGGCGGCCACGGCCCACAGGGAATTGGCGATGGCCAGGCCGCGATCGTTGTGGCCGTGCCAATCGACGCGAATCCTTTCGCCGCTGGGCTTCACCACCTCGTCGATCGCAAATTTGATCAGGTTGTAGGCCCCTTGCGGAGTGGCATGGCCCACCGTGTCGCACAGCACGATGGCACGGGCGCCGCTGCGAATGGCGGTGGAGTAGAGGCGCTTTACGGTGGCCGGATCAGTGCGAATGGTGTCTTCGGTGACGTACATGCACGGGAGATTGTGGCCGACCGCAAACTTGACGGCGTTTTCCGTGGTGCGCTGGAGGTGATCGACGGTCCAGTCTTCCACTAGGCGGCGGATTGGGCTGGAGCCGAGGAAAGTGGCCGCTTCGATGGCGATGCCCGCGCGCTGGGAGATTTCCGCGATGGGGCGAATGTCGGCTTCGACCGTGCGGGCCGCCGCGTTGGGGCGGATCTTCATGCGATTGCCGGCAATTTCGCGGGCCAGGGCTTCGGTGTGCGCCACGGCGCGCGGGCCTGCGCCGGGGAGTCCGATGTTGAGCGAATCGATGCCGAGCGCTTCCATCAGGTGGAGGATTTCGATTTTTTCTTCAATGGTGGGATCGTGGACGGAGGGATTCTGCAGGCCGTCGCGAAGGGTTTCATCGTTCAGAAGGATGCGGGTTCCGGGCGCGATTAGCGGAGCGGAAGCTTGGTTCCAATCGTAAATCCATTCGTTATTGGTGGGTGAGTTCATTTCAATTCGCCCTTACTCATTTCAGCCTGTGATTTCGGAACATAGTTTTCAGGGCGCCGCGAGCGTGGCGCAAGCGGGCGGCGAGGTTACGGCCAAACTCGAACTGGAGGAAGGAGTCCGCAGCGCCCTCGAGGTCTGCGCCGTAACGATACCACCAGGGCTTTTCGCGGCCAGGCATTCGGTCCACATCTATGTATTTGGTGCGCACCATTTCCAGCAGGCCGGCTTGGCCGTGGGTGCGGCCCCAGCCGCTGGCGCCGCATCCGCCGTGCGGCGCTTCAGCGATGGCGAAGTAGCTGATGGCATCGTTTATCATGACAGCTCCGGCGCGCAGCCGCTTGGCGATCGATTGGGCACGGGCGGTGTCACGCGTCCAGATGCTGGCCGAGAGCGCGAAGGGTGAATCATTGGCACGCGCGATGGCCTCTTCCGAATCCTCCACGGTCTGGAGGGCCAGGATCGGGCCGAAGGTTTCTTCCTGGAAAAGCTTCATCGAAGCGTCAACGTGGGCAACGACCGTGGGCTCAAAGAAATTTGGGCCGAGATCAACGCGCGGATGACCCCCGCAGAGGACGCGGGCGCCACGGCTGACAGCATCTTCCAGCAGGTCCACCATGCGCTGCACATGCTGCGGGCGAATCATCGGGCCGACGTCGGTGTTGGGGTCGGTGCCGGGGCCGAGGCGCAGCTTTTTCGTTTTTGCCACGCAGCGGGCCGCAAATTCATCGCTTACCGATTGCTCCACGAACAAGCGTTCCACCGAAAGGCACACCTGTCCGCAATTGGTGTAGCTGCCCCACACGGCGGCGCTGGCGGCGACATCGAGATTGGCATCGGCAAGAACAAGCATGGCGTCCTTGCCGCCGAGTTCGAGTACCGAGGGGATCAAACGCTTCGCGCACGCTTCCGCAACGCGGCGGCCGGTGGCGACGCTGCCGGTAAAGAGCACTTTGTCGGGATCGGCGTCGATCAGTGCCTGGCCCACTTCCCCACCGCCCTGCACCATGGTGACTAAGTCGGCCGGGAAACCGGCATCGGAGACCAATTTTTCGATGAGCGCACCGCAATGCGGCGTGAAATCGCTGGTCTTACAGACGACGGCGTTGCCGGCAGCGATAGCGGGAACAATCTGGCTGATGGGAATCGCCAACGGGTAATTCCAGGAACTGATGATAGCGATTACGCCCAGGGGTTCGTAAGTGAGTTTCCCGGACTTGGCTTTGGCCGCAGTGCTGTGATGCGGCACCCGTTGCGGAGCGAGCAGCCGCGCGGAGTTCCTGGCGAAGAAAGCGGCGGTGTCGGCGGCGACAAAAATATCGGCGAACAAGGCTTCCACGCGCGGTTTGCCGGATTCGCCGACAACGGCATCGGCCAGAACGTCGCGCGACGACATAATGCGGTCTTGCAGGTCCCGTAGCCGCGAGCTGCGCTCACGCATAGGAACACGGGCCCAGATCGTTTGCGCCGCTCGGGCGCGTCCAAGGATTTGCGGGAGCACGGCAGCGGGCGTTTTCTCAAAATAGCCCAGAGTCTCACCCGTTGAGGGATCGATGGATGGAAGGGTGTCAACGGAAATGGCGGTGGCGGCCATCATCGAATTCTATATGAAAACGTCTCGCAGGAGCGCGCTGCTACTTTTCCGGCGTAATCGGCACAGTGGCGATACTGACGGCGGAAGGATCGTCGCGCAACTTAATATACAGCCCAGTTTCGCCCGGGCGCGGAACATTGAGCGTCGCGTCCAGAAAGCCGGCGGGCACTGGGGCGGTATGCGTGAATTGCGGGTCGGAAGCAACGGAATCAATAAGGTACAAATTAGCGCCGCTTAGCTGGCATGGCTTGTCTGGACTCGCTGAACAACGGATTTCCTTCAGCATCGGAAGACGAACGAGGACAGCCAGGGGTTGCCAATCGCCTTTTCCGGCGTCGGGCTCCATGGCACGAAATTGCAGCGGTCCGAACGCCGATGGCCCGAAAGCCTTGAGCGGCTCGAGCGTAGCGACCAGGCTTTGCGAATCGCGCAAAACCAGGCTCCCATCGCTGAAGGTGAGCGTGGTGCTGAAGGCCTCGTCGGCGGTGGCCACTTCAATCTTTTCAGTGCGCGAAAATTTCGCCGGAATTTCCGTTTGCACGAGGAAGGAGATCTGCCCATCGAGAGGAAGTTCGTTCGGATCGCCCAGGCTGATGGTCAAAGGACCGCTGCCGGGCTGGATGCTCTTGCTAACCAGGGTTAACTTTGGGCGGGGAGATTCCACCACCGTGGGAAGCTCCAGAACGCGTCCATCTTTTAGAGCAATGCGCGCGGTCAGCCGCTCATCTGGCTGCAGCGCGGGCGCCTTTGCTTCATTCACCACCAGCCGCAGTTCATCTTTTTCATTGGCCCGCGTCAACTTGGCGGGAACAAATCGTGCGCCCTTCAACTCGAAACGTTCCACTTCGTCCAGGCGGCTTCCTTTTAGTATCCCTTGCACGTCGCCGGCATTGATGGCAAAGCTCTCGAGATGCGCGGCCTCCGAATAGGCTACGACATGCAGTTCGTCTGCATGGCTCATCGCAAATTGATGTACTTTCACCGTCATCGGGCCCGCGGGCTCATCCTTCAACGCTACCTTCACCTCTAGCTCGTCGGGCTTGCCGATCTTCCAGGTTGCTTTTATGTCGCGGCCGCTTCCGTCCTGAACGCTAACATCGTCCACACACGCCGCGCTGGGCGCCCGCAGGTGTACTACGTCTTCGCGGCCGACGATGAGAGCGCTTTCCTCGGCGGCAGGGATGCTCCAGTGTGCGGCGCGCGACGTTCGCAGATGAACGTTGGGACCATCGAAAGCTTCAAAGCCCCAGGAGCCGCGCAGCGTGCCGGTAACTTCGGCGTCGAGTTGAGCGGCGTCCGCCGTGTGCGTGTCAACTACGAAGCCGCCGCTGGCGGCGTCCGCACGCGCGGGAAGATCGAGCGGGTTACCGTTTTCCCCTTGCACGTGGAGCACGAAGTTGTGCGCAATGTCCGCGGAGAAAACCAGGGGTGCGCCCTCCACTGGCAACACCAGCGGGGACTTCTGCAGGCAGTAGACTTGCTTGGCGTCCACCGTCCGCAACGGCGGCAATTGCGGAGCTTCCACCGCCGGAAGGCCAACCACGATGACCGACTTCGGTTTACGAAACGACGGCGGATTATTGAGCTTGAGGTTCATCTGCTCTTTTTGGGGCAGCACCAGGGCGGGAATGTACTGGTAGGAGGCGGTGCGAATGTTGCTCATGACCCGCGCGAGATCCACGATCGCACCCACGTAGGCGCTGTAGAACCCGCCCCCCGCGAGCGGAGTGGCGCTCACCGCGCCAATCAGATCCGCATTGGGCCCGGAAGCCAGCGCGGCCACCATGGATTGGCTGTGCCCATCATCGAGAACTAGATTGCCGGTGTTCTGCGTAAGGCAGGCGGCTTGCTGATCGACCGGGCGCTCGAAGCATTGCTGCTCCAGGCGGATACCCAGCGTGCGTGCCAAAAGTATGGAGCGATCGTGCAGCGCCTTGGGATCAGCGTCGGATATTTCGTGAACATCGGCGAGATATTTCTCGAGCCGTGTACGGTCCAGGCTGGCTTGATTCAAATCCTGCGAAGCGCGAACGAACACGCCGGGCTTGTCGCGCACGGCGGAGCGCAGCGTGCTGAAATCGCCGGAGGTTTCGGGCGCGAGAAAAAGCAAAGCCTGCTGAGCGTCCTGGGGCACGGTGACCACCACGCCTTCCTCGCGCACCTGCTCTTTCCAGGTTTCCACTCGGGTGAACCAGTTTTCCGGAGGCGGGTTGGTGGAGCCGCGCAGAAAGGCCACCACCAGCAAATAGCGCGCCGCTTGATCCTGTGGAAAGTCCGGGTGAATCCACAAACGGTCTCCAGCCTGCAGGTTGGGCACTTCCGATATGGGCAAAGGCTTGCCGCCTCGCGTGACTTTCATCTCCACCCGCGGTCCGGTCAAATCAAACGCGGCATTGTCGGCGCGCACCGAGGTTGGCTGGTAAAGCAGCGCCAGAAGAGAGGTCAAAAATCCCCGGAGCACCTTATTGCTGAACGTTTTGGATCTCATCTAGGTATTCGGCTCGAATCGCAAAATTAAAATGAATGTCGCCTAACGAGCAATCTGAACAAAACAGCTCAGGATCGTTCTTAGGATACTTTCAAATTTTATCGGTAAACCGGTTAGAGCACTACCCTCATTTGAAAAAGACAAATAGATTCTCTTGGCACGCGGCAGCCTTAACAGGAGCGGGATAGATTGCCGGCGAAAACGTAGAGTAGATTTCCGAAAATGGGATTTACCAGATTCGCTGCACAGCAAAACTGTCGAAGGCGGTGTCCTTGCTAATTAAAGATACATCCGACAACTCTTTCTGCGTCAGGGGATCGAACGCGTCGGGCGTGTACCAGATCTTCCCCTTTAGCCGGCCAGGAACGCGTTTCCTTTTTTGCGCGGATAGCGCGACGAGCTTGGCCACCGGCTTCTTGCCGCGAGCGATGATGACTTCCTCTCCCCGCGCGGCTTTTCGAAGGAGTTTAGAGAGG
>Ga0070730_10000758_pt1 | contig 34764 bp, 31 predicted proteins | sample Coa_R1_3_FD_66447 | JGI IMG/M metagenome (GOLD analysis project Ga0070730, IMG submission 66447) | Surface soil microbial communities from Centralia Pennsylvania, which are recovering from an underground coalmine fire - Coalmine... | ecosystem: Environmental > Terrestrial > Soil > Unclassified ...
TCGGCGATCAGCTCGGCGGCGGTCGTCTCCAGGCGATTGAACTGCAGCCAGCGCCGTGGCCCGTCGGCGCGGACCTCGGTGGCGCCGCGTACCTCGACCGGTCGCGGCACGTCGTCGGCGAGGTCGACGACCAGGGTGCGCTCGGTGCCCAGGCGGTCGCGGATGCCGTCGAGCGTGCCGTCGTACAGCAGCGTGCCGTGGTCGATGATCAGCACCCGAGAGCACAACTGCTCGACATCCGACATGTCATGCGTGGTGAGCAAGATCGTGGCGCCCGCCTGACGATTCATCTCGCGCAGGAAATCGCGCACCCGGTGCTTGGCGACCACATCCAGGCCGATGGTCGGCTCGTCGAGATACAGGATCTCGGGATCGTGGAGCAGCGCGGCGGCCAGATCACCCCGCATGCGCTGCCCGAGCGACAGCTGCCGCACTGGCGTGCTGAGAAAGGCGTCAAGATCGAGCAGGTCGCGCAAGCGGCTGACATTGCGGGCGTAGCGGTCGGCCGGCACGCGATAGATGTGGCGGAGCAGTTCGAGCGAGTCGATCAACGGCAGGTCCCACCACAGCTGCGTGCGTTGGCCGAAGACCACGCCGATGCGCTGGGCAACCTGCTTCCGACGGCGATGCGGCACCATGCCGAAGACCTCGAGCGTGCCGCCACTGGGGACGAGAATGCCAGTCAGCATCTTGATCGTGGTCGACTTGCCAGCGCCGTTCGGACCCAGGCAGCCCACCATCTCGCCGGCCTCGATGCGGAAGGAGACGTCGCGCACCGCGCGCACCTGGCGGAAGTCGCGATGCACGAGGGACCCGAGCGCGCCAAGGAGCCCGGCGCGCGGCTCGGCCACTTTGAAGGTTTTTTCGAGCCGCTGGACGTCGATGAGCACGCTGGGTTACGTGCCGGTGCTCTGGTAGTGCCGAATGCCATGCTGCCAGCCGACGCGTGCCAGCAGGGCCATGAGGATGCCGGCCAGCGGCGAGAGCAGGCGCACGCCGTCGGGGAGTCCCAACGGGTCGGCGCGGTTGAGCAGGTAGAGCGCGGGCTCGTAGTTCACGAACGCCAGCGGCACCACGAACGTGAAGAACCGCCGCACGCCGCCGCTGTACACGTCGAGCGGGTAGCTGGCCAGACCGTCGCCGCCATACGTGAACACGTGCGTGGCTTCCTTGGCCTGGACCGACCAGAAGCAAAACGTCGCGCCGAGCACAAAGATCGCGAAGTAGATCACCGTGCCACTCACCAGCGTCAGCGCCAGGACGGCGACCCGGTCCGGAGTCCAGACGACCTCGAGCAGCCGCAGCGCCAGGACCAGGACCAGCACCGCCTGCGCGACGCGGCCGACTCGGCGGAGCGCAAAGTCTTCGACGATGACCTGAAACAGCGCGCCCCGCGGTCGCACCAGCACTCGATCAAAGGTGCCGCGGACGATGTGCACCTGGAAGTTGTCGAGGGCCGCGGCGATGATTTCGGCCACGGCGAAGCACACGCCCGAGATGCCGTAGAGCAGGGCGACTTCGGCGAACGACCAGCCCGCCAGCGCCGGGACACGCAGAAAGAGCACGACCACCACGCCGAACTCGGTCACGCACGCCAGAAACGAGCCGAGCAACGACAGGATGAAGGAGACCTTGTACTGCAGCTGGCCGCGCAACTGCGCCCCGACCAGCATGACGTAGAGGTGCAGGGTTTCCACGCGTCAGCCGCCCTGGAAGACCACACGACGGGTTGCCAGCAGCGTGGCGAGCTGGGCCAGCCCGAGCAGCACGAACGCCCAGATGACCTGGCCGAGCAGCGGCAGGAGCGTGTCCGTGCCCTGCACGCGCTCGACGAACAGATCGGCCGGCGTCTGGGTAATGGATGCGAACGGCAGGGCCAGCACCCAGGGCTGGAGCCAGTCCGGAAAATAGCGGAGCGGCACGACGAAACCGCCCAGGAACATGGTCGCCGCGAGGGCCAGTTGGCCGAGTCCGCGGGCGTCGGTCGTCCAGAACGCGGAGACGTTCAACAAAAAGCGCCAGCCAAAGCTGACGAGCACCGCCAGCACCACACTGAGGCCAAACGCCAGCCAGGCACCCACCGACGAGGGCCAGTGCAGACCGAAGAGCAGCTGGCCGGCGAGCAGGATCGGCGCCGCCCGGAACACAGTGAAATACGCCGCCCGACCGATGTCACGCGCCAGCCAGAACCCCAGATAGGCGAACGGTTTGGCCAGGTCGGAGACGACGTCGCCGGTGCGAATGGTCTCCTCGACGTCCCACCAGCCCCAGAGCGCGACGATCATGATCATCGCCTGGGTGATCCACATGTAGCTCACGGCTGCGTGGGCGTCGTAACCGCCCAGGTTGGTCGCGCTGACGTTCTGATAGACCGCGACAAAGACCGCGGCGCGCAGGTAGCCGAAGAACGCGTTGGTGAAGAGGCCCGCCAGGTTTTCGGTGCGGTAGGCCAGCTGACGTTGGACCGCTCGGCGGGCAACCTCCCAGTACAGCCGCATGGGCTCCGAACCGTAGCAGACTCGCTCGCGTGATCGTAACCGACACGGCGGGCCAGCTTGCCCGCCGAGGAAACGCTCAGTCGATAAAGATTTCGACTCGCTCGCCGCCTTCGTTGGAGACGTCGAAGATCGTGCCACGGCGACCGTTGCGGACGGCTTCGAACAGGTCGTCCACGTGGGCGACCCCCGGCAGGTTGCGGAAGCGGCGGGCGAAGCCGAGGCCGAAGCCGACCATGCCGATGGGCACCGAGACGTTGGTCCGGACGCTACCGCTGCCCTGGTCCGTGACACGCACGTGAATCCAGCGCGCGCGGTCAGTCGCTGGCGCCAGATCTTCGGCGACCCATTTGTAGCGCTCGCGACGTCGAGTGTCGCGCCCCCCGTCGCCCAGCGCGGCCAGCAATTCGGCAGCTTCGGCAGCGGTGATCTTTTGTTGTTCGAGGAGCTCGAGGATGCGCAGGCGATCGGCGTCGCCCGTCTCCTCGCTCGGGACTTCGGCCCCCATGGCTCAGACCCGCCCCATCGCTCGCAACAATTCGTCGGCGTCCTGGGCCGACAGCTCGCCAGCCTCGACCATCTTCAGAATGCGCTCGAGCTCGGGGTCCTCGCGTGGCGGCGCCGCGGTTGGGCGCTCGGGCAGATTCGAGGGGGTGGGCGGCGCGGTCGGCCGTCGGGCGGCCCGAAACGCGGCGCCCTCGTCCACGCGCACGGAGCCCATCTCCGTCGACAGCATCAGCCTGGTCGCCGCCGACGGCTGCGATGGGTAGCGGTTGCGGACCGAGCCCAGGCTGGTGCGCGCTTCGATGCACACGTCCATACCCCGCGCGAGCTCCAGGCGCACCGAGCCGGTGATAGCTCGAAATCGGTGCTCGCCCGGCTGCAGGTCGGTGATGTCCAGGCGCACCGACCCAGCTTGCGTCTCGACGTCGAAGTAGCCGCCGACGTCGCGGCCGGTGACGCTGCCCGCGTCCGCCGACAGGTGCACCAGGCCGTACACCTTCACCAGGTCGATCTTGCCAGCATTGACCTTGATGCCCAGCTCGCACCCTTGCAGGTCGCGCACGCTCACGCTGCCCGCATTGCTCTGCAGGTGCGCGCGGACGTCGCGCGGTACGTACAGCGTGGCGCGACACTCCCAGCCGCCGAACCACTTGAACGACCGGTGTGGATCGAGCGACACGCGCACGGCGCCACCCTGCCTGTCGACGTGGACGGCGATGTTGTCCGCCGAGTCTCGCGACAGTTCCAGGCGCGGGACCTGGCCGGGTTCGACGGGAACCAGCGCCAGGTTGCCCCACTCGGTTTGCAGCTCCAGCTCGGCCGGCTGTCCGAACGGAAGTTCCCAGACGTGGTTATCGGTCTGCATGAGATTCAGCAAGCCCCCAGATCGTTCTGATGTGCATGGCGATAGGTCCTTCAGCATGGAGTCTGGCTAGAGCGACCGAAGTCGACCGGCGGCATCGGCGGCCGTGAGTTTGCCTGAGGCGAGCTCGTCGAGAATCTGCTGCCGACGGGCGGCCAGGTCCGTGTCCTCCTGGCGCACTTCGAAGCCCATGGCTTGCACCACTTCGTTCAGGCGCGCGACGACCGTGGGGTACGAGATGCCCAGCTCTTCCTCGACGTCTTTGATCTTGCCGCGGCAGCGGATGAAGACCTCGACGAACTGGAGCTGCTCGCGCGTCAAGCGGGCGAGGCGGCCGAGGGTGAAGTTGCCGTGCAGGGCGGAGCCGCACGCTGGACACTCGAGGCGCACGATGCGCAGGTCGTCGCCGCAAACGGGGCACCGCGTGAGCACTTGATGCGCAGCGCCGGGGTTGCGACCGGCGGCTGGCGGCGTGTTCCAGCCATTGAATTCACTCGTCATATTGAGAAAATTAATGGCTAGCTTTATTTTTGTCAAGAAGTCCTTGACTTCTTGCTCATCAACCGGCCGGCGGCGCTGCTCAGGTGTCGATGCGCTCGACCTCGAGGGCGGGGCACTCGTAGGCGCCGGGCAGCACCACGTATACCGTCCCGTTACGGGAGCCGATGGCGTGTACGCGGACCACGCGGTCATCGTCGGGCTGTTGGCGGCACAGCGTGCACGCGCACGGCTGAATGTGGTGGGCCGCGGGCAACTCGCGCACCTGGTCACCGATGTGCACCACGCCGTTGGACACGCGCGCTTCGGCGAGGTCCAGCTTGAGCGGCGAGATCGTTTCGCGCCAGTGCGCGTACAGGTGAGTGGGAGCCATCGGCTTACCAGCTAGTGTACGTCTCAAGAATGTCACAGTGCTGACTGCGGCCCGTCGCACGTCAATGTCTCGCGAAATCCAAGCTGCCCGCTTCGCTTCGCTCGCTCCCATCCGATGCGCAGAGACACTGGGAACCCGTGGTTGCACGCTGGCCCGAGGCGAGGCGCTTAGCCGCTGCGCGCGGAGAACGCCTCGGTTACCAATGACTGGGCTTCGACGATGATGCGCTCCAGGTGCACCGTGCCCTCGAAACTCTCGGCGTAGATTTTGTAGGTGTCTTCGGTGCCCGAAGGGCGGGCGGCGAACCAGCCATTGGCGGCTTCGACTTTGATGCCGCCGATCGGGGCGTCGTTGCCTGAGGCGCGGGTCACCAGTTTGACGATCGGCTCGCCAGCCAGCTGGGTAGTCCGCACGTCCTCGGGCGACAGCCGTTTGAGGAGCTCTTTCTGTCCGGGCGTGGCGCGGGCGTCGACGCGCCGATAGACCGGGTCGCCCAGGCGCAGCGTCAGCTCGTGATACAGCTCGCCCGGGTCTTTGCCGAGCCTGGCCGTCAGCTCGGCGGCCAGCAGGCAGAGCAGGATGCCGTCCTTGTCGGTCGACCACGGGCTCCCGTCGAACCGCAAGAATGACGCGCCCGCGCTTTCCTCGCCGCCGAAGGCGAGCGAGCCATCCAGCAGGCCAGGCACGAACCACTTGAAGCCTACGGGCACCTCAACCAGCCGTCGCCCGAGGTCGGCAGCGACCCGATCGATCAGACTGCTACTGACCAGGGTCTTCCCTATGCCGGCCAGAGCTGGCCAGTTCGGCCGATGCTGGAACAGGTATGCAATCGCCGCCGCCAGGTAGTGGTTCGGATTCAGCAGGCCAGCGCCACGCGTGACGATGCCGTGTCGGTCGGCGTCAGCGTCGTTGCCCAGGGCCAGGTCGAAACCCTCACGCAGCTTGACCAGGCTCGCCATCGCGTACGGCGAGGACGGATCCATGCGGATCTTGCCGTCCCAGTCGAGGGTCATGAAGCCGAACCGCGGGTCGACCGCGGGATTGACGACGGTCAAATTCAGCCGGTAACGCTCCGCGATCGCCTGCCAGTACGCGACACTCGCACCGCCGAGTGGATCGACGCCCAGTTTTAGCCCCGAAGCGCGGACAGCCTCCAGATCGACCACATTCGACAGGTCCGCGACGTACGTCGACACGTAGTCGTAGCGCTGGAGCGTGGGCGCCTGCTGTGCCTCTGCATATGGGATGCGTTCGACACCCCGAAGGCCGGTCTCCAGCAGTCGGTTACCCTCGGCTTCGATCCAGCCAGTGATGTCGGTATCGGCCGGCCCGCCGTCGGGCGGGTTGTATTTGATCCCGCCGTCCTCAGGCGGATTGTGGGATGGCGTGATCACGATCCCGTCGGCGAGGTGAGATCGGCGGCCCCGATTCCAGGTCAGGATGGCGTGCGAAATCGTCGGGGTCGGGGTGAAGCCGTCGGCGGCGTCGATGCGCACCTCGACCTGGTGAGCGGCCAGCACCTCGAGCGCCGTTTGAAACGCCGGCAGCGAGAGCGCGTGCGTGTCGCGCCCGAGAAATAGCGGCCCGTCGGTGCCAGCCTGGGCACGATAGCGGCACGTGGCCTCGACCACGGCCACGATGTGGTCCTCGTTGAAGGCAGCATGCAGGGCCGAACCCCGGTGTCCCGAGGTCCCGAAGGCGATGCGCTGGCTGGCGATGGTCGGATCGGGCCGGGTCGCGTAGTACGCGGCGGTCAGTCCATCAAGATCAACAAGGTGCGCAGGGTCCGCCGGCTGGCCGGCGCTGGGGTTGATGCTCATCGTCGTTTGCCCCTCCCAACCAACACGTATCGTAGGGGTCCGGCATGCACGACGGACTGTTCGAGCGTGAGCCTGCGGCTAGGCGCTCATGTCCCCGAGTGCGTGCCGGACGGCCAGGACGACGCGTTCGAGCAACGCCGCATCGACGTGTCCGCGCGGTCCGACTTCCGGTTCGAACAACGGTTTGTCGATGGTCGTCAGTTCTTCACAGAACAGCACGCCGTTCTGACGCAGGCCAGTTCCGTCCGCCGGGATGACCAGTCGGGTCGGCCCCAGGGTCCCGGTCGAAAAAATGGGCACGACCATCACATGGTCGCGATTGCGATTCAGGGCGTCGGCCGAGACGATGAGGACAAACCGCGCATGCCTGATCGCGTCGTCGTGGCCCGCGCCGGGGGTGTTCGCGAGCCACACTTCACCGCGTTTCGGCTCTGCGGCGGACATCGTTCACCCCGCATCACGCTGACCGGTCACCCGCGGGGCGCCGGCAGCATGTGCCGCGCGACCGCGTCCCGACGCAGCGCTTCCCACCCCTGGCGCTCCTCGGCGGGCAGGCCGTCTGGCGCGCCGAATTGCGCTTCCATGGCGCGCTCCATCTCGCGAGCGCGCCACAGCCGCAGCGCGTCGTCCAGGACTGCGCTCCGATCGAGCCCCGGATAGGTCACCAGGTAGGCGTCGACCGCGGCGAGCAGGTCAGGGTCCAGGGTCGCGGTGACCTTGGGCCGACGTCGGCCGACGAGTGGCATTGCCATACAGTCTAGCCGACACTCTGCCCGTCACCCCCGAACTCGCGGAGCCCGTCAATGCGTATGGCGCATACTTGAACGCCAGCATGCACCTGCCTGATCTGCACGCGCGCCTCGACCTGAGCGGGCAGGGTGCGACCGCACTGACGCTCTCGGCCAACCTGGTGTACGGCACCGAACGGCTCAATTTGCGCGGCAACCCGCTCGGGTCGGTGCCGGAAGGCCTGCGTGAGCTCGTCGGGCTCAAAGACCTTGACCTGAGCAGCACCGGGCTCAGCACGCTGCCGGATTGGCTCTGGTCGCACACGGACCTGGAGACGCTGAACCTGGCCGAGAATGCACTCACCTCGATCGGCGACGGCATCGGCCAGCTCAGGCATCTGCGCATGCTCGACCTCGGCCACAACGCGCTCACCTCGCTGCCGGACGCTCTCGGCGACCTGGCTCGCCTCAGCGACTATCTGTACCTGAGCCACAATCAGCTCGGCCGATTTCCAGAGTTTCTCGGCCAGCTTGGGCGCCTGAAGTATCTCAACGTGACGCACAACGGGCTTGGCGCGCTGCCCGCCGCCATCGGCGGTCTGGCCAGCCTGCGCGAGCTGCGGCTGTACGACAATCAGCTGGTCACCCTGCCCGACGCCATCGGCGCACTGGCCAATTTGCGCGAGCTGCACCTGAGCAACAACGCCCTCGAGGTGCTGCCGGCGGCCATCGAGCAACTCTCGAGCCTGCGCATTCTGGACCTGCGCAACAACCGGGTGCGCCAGTTGCCCGACCGGCTCGATCGGCTCACCGACCTGGCCTATCTCGACCTGCGGAACAACCGTTTTTCGGTGCTGCCGCCAACGCTCGCGGAACTGCCCGGTCTGCAGAAGCTCGACCTGCGCTGGAACAAGCTGGACGTCGTACCTGGCTGGGTCGACGATCTCGAACGGCGCGGGTGCGCGGTGCTCCTGTAGGAGTTCGGCCGAAATTGCGATTCCGGGTGTTAGCAGCGGCCGAACTCCGTTCATTGGATGGCCTAGCGGGGCGGCAAGTGGTGTTGCTGCTCACTTTTCCGGCCGCACGTCTAGGCCGTGACCGCGCTTGACAGCTTGCGCGGGCGGGCGGTCATCATCTGCCCGCCGCTGCCCGAGCCGAATCGCATTGGCGCGTTGCGGCGTCGGTTCGACCCGTTGGCCGAGGTCATCCCGGCCCACATCACGCTCGTGTTTCCATTTGAGAGCGACCTCGCGGCTGACGACTTGCGCGCGCACGTCGAGGCCGCGGTGCGCGGCGTCGGACCGTTTCCAATTCGGCTGAGGGGCGTTACCCCCATCGAGAGCCGGTACCTGTTCCTGCTTGTCGAGCGGGGCGACGCTGACTTGATCGAGCTGCACGATCGCCTCTACACCGGCCCGTTGCTGCCCTATCTGTCGGCCGCTTTCACCTTTGTGCCCCACGTCACCATCGGGCGCCTGCCAACTCCCGACGCGTTGGCGGAGGCGCTCGAGGTGGCGACCGCGGGCACACCGATCGACGTTGAGACGCGCGCGACGTCGGTCGTGGTCGTTCGGGCCACGGCCGACGGTGGGCCAACGATCGAGACGGAAATCCCGCTCTGAGCCGTACACAATGTAAGCATGCGCGTTCCGACGCTCGAGACGGCGAGGCTGTTGGTTCGCGAGCTCGACCGTGGCGACCTGGCGGCGGTGCGGCAGTTGCTGGACGTCGACCTTGCCGAAACCGACGCCGGCGAACCCATCGCCACCCTCGCCGAGCGGCAGCGCTGGCTGGAGTGGACCATCGACAGTTACCTGCAGCTGGCGACGCTCCGCCAGCCGCCGTATGGCGAGCGGGCGATCGTGTTGAAGGACTCCGGAGAGCTCATCGGCGCCTGCGGCTTCGTGCCCTGCCTCGCGCCCTTCTATCGGCTGCCGGCGCTCCGCCTGGCCGGCGTGGCGGCGCCAGGCGAAGGAAGTGTCCCGGAGGTCGGGCTGTACTGGGCGGTCTCACCGGCTTACCAGCGCCAGGGGTATGCGACCGAGGCGGCGAGCGCGCTCATCAGCTATGCGTTTGGCACGCTGAACCTGCGGCGCATCGTGGCCACGACGGACTACACCAATGTCGCGTCGATGGGCGTCATGCGTAAACTCGGGATGCGACTCGAGCGCAACCCCTCCCCGGAGCCGCACTGGCTGCAGGTGGTCGGGGTGCTGGACCGCACGTTACTCGGTTGACTTTGTCGGAGGAGCAGCACCCGATGGCCACCGTTCAGGTTCGTTACATCGTCAACGACGTCGACGCCGCGATCGAGTTCTACTGTCAGCACCTCGGCTTCCACGAGGACATGCACCCGGCGCCGGTCTTTGCCATGCTGTCCCGAGGCGACCTCCGGCTCGTGCTCAGCGCGCCGGGCGGCCCGGGGACGCGCGGCGGCGGGTCGCAACCGATGCCGGATGGCACCCAGCCAACGCCTGGCGGCTGGAACCGCTTCGCCATCGAAGTCGCCGACCTCGCCGCCACCGTCGAGACACTGCGCCAGGCCGGCGCCCATTTCCGCAACGAGATCGTCACCGGTGTCGGCGGCAAGCAGATTCTCGTCGACGACCCCTCAGGCAACCCCGTCGAGCTGTTCGAGCCAATAGTGCCTGAGGCCCGCCTGACGCCCCGCACGTAATCTCCGCGCGTCCGCAACACCACCGGCCCGTTGTGGTTCGGCGGCGCGGTGGTGTTTGGAAAGGTATGCGCGACCGATGGCGCGTTTTGTGCGCACGCTGAGCCGATGCTGGCAATTACCCGACTCTCCGTTGCCAAGCCGCTAGCGGTCATCGCGATCTTTGTCGCGGTGGCCGTCGCCGGCCTCCTGGCGTATTCGTCGCTGCCGATCAACCTGCTGCCCAGCGTCAATATTCCGGTGGTCACCATCGTCACCACTTACCCCGGCGCCGGGCCACTCGAGGTCGAGGCACACGTCACCCAGGTCATCGAAGACTCCGTCGCCAGCCTCAGCAATCTGGACGTGATGACGAGCACCTCGTCGGAGGGCGCGTCCGTTATCGCGCTGACCTTTACCGACAAGGCCAACGCGGATCTCATCGCGACCACCGTCGAGCGCCAGGTCAACGCCGTCATCCCGAGTCTGCCCGTCAATGCGCAGCAGCCGACGGTCACCAAGATCGACCTGTCGGCGTTGCCGGTGATGCAACTCGCGGTCGTCAGCGACACCCTGCCGGGCACGGACCTGTTCACCATCGCCGACCAGACACTGACACCCGAATTCCAGAAGGTGAACGGCGTCTCGCAGGTCGCGCTCATCGGCGGGCAAAAGCAGGAGATCCAGGTGCAGATCGACCCGTACCGGCTCGCCGGCTACGGCCTCTCGCTGACGCAGGTGCAGACGGCGCTCGGGACCGACAATCTGTCGTCGCCAGCGGGCACGCTGGAAAGCGGGGCGCGCGACTACAACCTGCGCGTCAACTCCCGCGTGACGCGGCCGGAAGATCTGGCCCTGATCGCGGTGGGCGGTACGGCGGATGCGCCGATCCAACTCGGCGACGTGGCGACCGTGCTGGTGACGGGTCAGGTCCCAACGGGCGTGACCCGGGTCAACGGCCACCCGGGGGTGCTGCTGCGGCTCACCCAGCAGAGCGGCGCCAATACCACGGCCATCGCCGACGCGATCAACCAGGAGCTGCCCGACCTGCGGGCGCAGCTGCCCGCGGACACGCAGCTGGTCGTGGTCTCGGACACGAGCACCTCCATTCGTACTGCCATCGCCGGCGTGCAGGAAGAGCTCATCACGGCGGTGATCCTCACCGCCATCATCCTGCTGTTCTTCCTGCACCTCTTCCGCGTCTCGCTCATCGTGCTGCTGTCCATCCCGACGACGTTGCTGGCCGCGTTCGTCATCATGGGCTTGCTCGGCTTCAGCCTCAACGAGCTGAGCACGCTCGGGCTTGTCCTCAGCATCGGCATCCTGGTCGACGACTCGATCGTCATCCTCGAGAACATCCTCCGCCACCTGGCCCAGGGCGAAGCGCCGCCCCAGGCGGCGATCAGCGGACGCGCCGAAATCGGTCTGGCGGCGCTCGCGATCACGCTGGTCGACGTGGTGATCTTCGCTCCGGTCGGACTCGTCAGCGGGACCATCGGTTCGTTCTTCAAGGAATTCGGTTTCACGGTCGCCGCCACGACGCTCATGTCGCTGGTGGTGTCCTTCACGCTCACCCCCATGCTCGCTTCGAAGTTCCTGAAGGAGAGCACCGTCAGCGAGGTCGGCGGCGGGCCGTGGGCGGCCTTCGCCAGGTGGTGGGACCACGGCTTCGACGGCCTGGAGAAGCGCTACGGCGGGCTGCTCGGCTGGAGCCTGGGCCACCGACTGATCGTCTTGCTGGTCGCGCTCTCGACGCTGGTGCTGGGCATCTACCTCGTGGCCTCAGGCAATGTCGGGGTGAACTTCTTCCCCGAGACCGATCAGGGCACCTTTACTGTCTCCACCTCCATGTCGCCCGGAACGTCGCTGGCAGCGCACGACGCGGTGATGCGCGAAGTGGAGGGCCAACTGCTGGAGATCCCCGAAATTCGCGCGGGCATTCTCAGTGCGTCCATCGGTGGCGGGTCCGGGGGTGTCTTCAGCGGCGGCACCGCGGGCGCCACCAGTGGCAGCGTGTCCGTCGACGTCGGCAACAAGAGTTTGCGGAAGCGCGGCATCACCGCCATCGCCGAGGAGGCCCGGCAGCGCCTGGCGATGGTGCCCGGCGCCAAGATCCAGGTGAACGTCTCGGGCGCCAATGGCGGCGGTCAACCCGTCTCCATCCTCATTCAAGGGCCCGACAACACCGTGCTGGCTTCGCTGTCCAGCGAGCTCGAGCAGAGCTTCCAGGGCATCCCCGGTTTACGCGACGTGACCAACAGCGCCGCCGCCGAGCTTCCCGAGTTGGATATCAACGTGGATCGCACACGCGCCGCGCAGGCCGGAGTCACGCCGCAGGCCGTCGGGAACGCGGTCCGGTTGGCGTACTCGGGCGTGGTGGCCACCCGGTACCTGCAGCCCGACGGTCAGCAGCTGGACGTGCGCGTGCTGCTGCCGCAAGGTGTGCGGACCGAGGTGTCAAACCTGGCGGACCTGCCGCTCCAGGGAACCAACGGGATCGTTCGGCTGTCGCAGATCGCGGACATTTCGAGTGTCACCACGGCGTCGCAGATCAGCCGCCGCGATCGGCACCGGCAGGTGACGGTCGCCGCCAACCTGGGCGACGGCGTCGTCCAGAGCCAGGTCACGCCGGCGGTCCAGCAGGCGGTCAAGCAACTCCTGCTGCCGGTGGGCTACACGACGTCGCAGGGCGGCACCGCGCAGCAGCAAGCCCAGAGCTTTGGCCAGCTGGGCGCGGCGTTGGGGATCTCGATCATGCTCGCGTACCTGCTGATGGCGGTGCTGTACAACTCGCTGATTCATCCGTTCGTGATCCTGTTCGGGCTACCGCTGGCCTTCGGCGGCGCGGTCATCGCCACGTTCCTGTTCCACTACACGCTCAACGTCTTTTCGATGATCGGGATGATTCTGCTGGTCGGACTGGCGATCAAGAACGGCATCCTGCTGGTGGATCGCACCAACCACAACCGGGCCCGCGGGATGCCGATGCACGCCGCGCTGATGGAGGCGGGTCCGACGCGGTTACGCGCGATCCTGATGACGAGCCTGACGATTGCCGCGTCGCTGACGCCGACCGCCTTCCAGCTGGGCGAGGGCGCGGATCTGCGGGCGCCGCTGGCCGCAACCGTCCTGGGCGGCGTCATCTCCTCGACTGCGCTCACGCTCGTGGTGGTCCCGGTCATGTACACGCTGCTGGACGGCCTCCACTCGGCGATTGGCCGCCGCCTCGCGTCACTCGGCCGCCTGATGCTCCGCCGCAAGTCGATTTCGGTTTTGGTCCCGAACGCGCTGGTCGTCTCCCCTGCGTCGGCGAACGGACACGCCCTGACAAACGGGGTGGGGCCCGCCCAGGACGTCGTACGCCCCACGGCAGCGGACCGTGAGGACACCGCGATCACCGGAACGGATCGGTAAGCCGGCCGCCCTCGATCTGTTGCCCATGACAGAGGTCCTCCGAGCGGAGTTCCAGCGGGTGGATGTCGCCACGCTCGGCGAGGTTATTGATATCCACCAGGTGCGCCCGTCGCGCGAGTCTGAGATTCAGCAGCGGCACCAGGCTCTGCCCGCCGGCCAGGACCTTGGCCTCCGGCCCCAGCCTGACCAGCAACTCGACACGTCGGGCAGAAGCCTTTCGGTCCGCTGCGCTTGAGCACCCGCTCCCTCGCTTTATCAACCTCCGGCCAGACCCGCACGAGCTCCACGCCGATCCCCGCCGCCAGCGCCTGGGCCACCAGTCGCGCGCCTTTACCCCGCTGGTGCAGCCGCACCCGCCTGGCAATGTTCAGCGACCACCCGAGGTAATGCTGCGCCCGATAAATCGGCCGATCGAAATGTAAGAGGTAGCAACCCTGCACGCAGCCCGCGACTGTACCCGGCCGCGCGGTCGGCGCCCGACAATTTCTGGCGCCGCAGGCTGCGCCAGGTCAGGCGTCCAGGTTGCGCACGTACTTGGCGTGGGTCTGGATGAACTTTTTGCGGGGTGGGACCTGGTCGCCCATGAGCATGTCGAAGACTTCGTCGGCGCCGGCGGCGTCTTCTAGATTGACGCGCAGGAGGGTGCGGGTGGCGGGGTTCATCGTGGTGTCGGCGAGCTGGTCGGGGTTCATTTCGCCGAGGCCCTTGTAGCGGGTGACGTGGATGTCGCGCGCGTTTTTGTTCTTCTCTTTGATCTCGTTGATCGCGGCTTCGCGCTCCGGCTCGGTATAGGCGTAAAAGTTCTCTTTGCCGTACGCGACGCGATACAGCGGCGGCTGGGCGATATACAGGTAGCCATCGGTAATGATCTGGCGCATCTGACGGAAAAAGAACGTCAGCAAGAGCGTCCGGATGTGTGAACCGTCGACGTCGGCGTCGGTCATGATGATGATGCGGTGGTAGCGCAGTTTGACGGGGTTGAAGTTCTCGCCGCTGCCTGCGCCCAGCGCCGTAATCAGCGCCAGGATTTCAACGAACGACAGAATCTTTTCTTCGCGCGCGCGCTCGACATTCAGGATCTTGCCGCGCAGCGGCAGAATGGCCTGGAAGCTGCGCTCGCGACCCTGTTTGGCGCTGCCACCGGCCGAGTCGCCCTCGACCAGAAAGAGCTCGCACTTGCTCGGGTCTTTTTCCGTGCAGTCGGCCAGTTTGCCGGGCAGGGTGAGACCCTCGAGGGCGCTCTTGCGGATGACCAGGTCGCGGGCTTTGCGGGCGGCCTCACGGGCACGCGCGGCGATCAGGCCCTTTTCGATGATGCGCCGCCCGTCGGTCGGGTTCTCGGACAGGAACTGATCCAGGCCGGCATTGACCACGGTCTGGACGGCGGGGCCGACTTCAGCGTTGTTCAGCTTGTTCTTCGTCTGGCTCTCGAATTGCGGGTCGAGCACCTTGACGCTGACCACCGCCGTCAGGCCCTCCCGGACGTCGTCACCGCTCAGATTGGGGTCCGACTCTTTGATCAGGCCTGATTTGCGGGCGTAGTCGTTCAGGCTGCGCGTCAGGGCCGACCGGAAGCCGCTCAGGTGGCTGCCGCCGTCGACGGTGTTGATGTTGTTGGCGAAGGTGTAGACGCTCTCGGCAAAGCTGTCGTTGTACTGGAGCGCAACCTCGACGCGGGTGTCGCCAACGCGTCGGTCGACGTAGAACGGCTTGTGGAGCGGCTCGCGACTGAGATTCAGGTGCCGCACGAACGAGACGATGCCGCCCTCGAAGTAGAACGTCCACTCCCGGGCGTCGTCGACTCCGGGCCGCTCGTCGACCAGCGCGATCGTCAGCCCCTTGGTCAGATAGCACATCTCGCGGAAGCGCTGCGCCAGGGTGTCGAAGCTGTAATCGATCGTCGTGAAGATGGTCTGATCGGCCATGAAGGTGATGGTCGTGCCGTTCGGCTCGTTGGTGTCGCCGACGCGCACCACGGGGTCCAGCGGGATCCCCTCCATGTACTCCTGGCGATACAGCCCGCCGTCCTTGCGCACCTCGGCGCGCATCCACGCGCTGAGCGCGTTGACCACGCTGGCGCCCACGCCGTGCAGACCCGACGACACTTTGTAGCCGCCGCCACCGAACTTGCCGCCGGCGTGCAGGATGGTCATCACCACTTCGAGGGCCGACTTGTTGAGCTGCCGCTGGGTGTCAACCGGGATGCCGCGGCCGTTGTCCGAGACCGTGACCGAGCTGTCGGGGTGAATGACGACCTGGATGTGATCGCAGTGGCCCGCCAGCGCCTCGTCGACGGAGTTGTCGACGAGCTCATAGATCATGTGGTGCAGGCCGTACAGATCGGTGTTGCCGATGTACATGCCGGGCCGTTTGCGGACGGCTGTCAGACCCTCGAGGACTTCGATGTCGGCGCCGGTATACGCCGCCGTAGTGGCGAAGTCCTCGCCGCTCGCTTCGGACTGCAGCTCGTCTTCGGGATCGTCAAATCGCTCGTGTGGTAATGCCACGTATATGCTCCGCTGTTCAGCCCGCGGTTTTCATCGCCAACCCGGGCTCGGTACGCTGGGTGTAGAAGATCATGCCCGCGGCGATCAGGCCGCTGGCGATATACGCGTTGCCGAGGATGGCCAGGGCGACGCCGACGGGGGACTGCAGGGTGTTGCCGAGCGCGTCCCAGACCTGGGCCATGCCCGCCAGGATGAGCCACGTCAGCAGAATGAGGGCGACGCTGGCCCGCAGGTGGCGCCGCACCACGCCGACGCTGCGCTGGATCGCGGTGAGGGGACCGGCGTTGGAGATGAAGATCGCGTCGACGGCAAAGAAGAGGTGGACCGCCGCGAAGAGCACGCCCCCGGCGACCAGCGCCCCGCCCAACGCCGCCACCGGCGGCGACAGCAGCGCGGTGAAGCCGATCAACAGCACCACCGGGACGCCCAGCAGGAACGCCGTGCCGAGCAGGACGCCGGTCAGACCCAGCACGTCGATGACCGCGCGCGGCGTACCGCGGCCCGCGGCCAGCGGACCATCTCGAGACCCGGCGCTGGCATTGGCCAGCCCCGCGTAGAACCAGCCGCCCAGCAGCAGGCCCAGGGCGAGGGAAGCGCCGAACAAGGCCACGCCCTCGAACCAGCCGCTCACGAAGGCGAGCTCATCACTCGCGCTGGGCAGCGTGGCGGGACTGGGCAGGGCGATCGGACCCCACGCCAGGGCGTCCAGGCCGTTGGTTTCGTCGGTGCGGGCAATCAGCCACTGTCGGCTGTCGTCAAGACTGCCGACGAGGTCGGGGTTGGCTGGGCCGCGGCGGGGGCCGAGGGCGACCTGACGCGTCCATTCGGCGGCCTGGGTCACGACCGGACCGACCAGTGGCGAGTAGGACACGTGCGGCCCAAGCCACAGGAACACGTCCAGCAGAATGGGCAGCATCAGGACCCACAGCTGCCGGTTCACCGCCGTATAGCCCGCTGAGAGCGTCTCGATCACCCCGCTCGGCTGCGCCTGTCGGCGGCCCGGCAAGGGGTGCTGCACGACTGAAATTGTACTCGATCGAAGGAATTCGGCAGAACGATTCCCCTTGCTCGACGCGGGTTTCGTGCGCTGACTGAACGGCGGGCGAACCCACGCGCGTCAGCCACTCGCGGACACTCCCGAGCTAACCTTCCGAAGGTTCCCCATGCCATGGGGGAAGCCCGACGGGCGCGGTGCGGAGCACTGCGGTCGGCCCCCACGTTTCGTGTGACCAATAAGTCACTGTTCGCCGTGAAACGCGCGGCGAGCAATCCGGGCCCCGGGCCGGTTTCACGCCGACCTGGCTACACTCCTGCGGTGACGCCTGAGATTCGGAGTATTGTGCCGGACGAGCTGCTGGACTGGGTGGAGACGCTGCACGTCGTCTTCCATGCCGACGAGCCAGCGGCCGAGGAGGCGGCGTATCGGCGCGACGTGCTCGACCAGGACCTGGGCCGCACCCTCGCGGCCGTCGATACGGAGCGCGGCGCGCACCGAGTGGCGGGCACCCTGTTCAGCTATCCGGCCGAGCTGACCCTGCCGGGCGGCACGTGCTTGATCGCCGATGCCGTCACGGCCATCACGGTGCTGCCCACCCACCGGCGCCGCGGCCTGCTCACGCGCCTGCTCGGCACCGATCTGCGAGCCGCCCGCGAGCGCGGCGAGCCCGCCGCCATTCTCATCGCCGCCGAGTACCCGATCTACGGCCGCTTCGGCTTCGGGCCGGCGACCGAGCAGGCCACCTATACCGTCGCCACCGCCGTGGCCGAGTTTCGCCGTTCGCCGGACGGCGCGGTTGACTTCTTGCCGCCGGCCGAGATGCGCGAGGTCGCGCCCCGGATCTTCGACCAGTTTCGCCGCCGCCGCCCGGGTCAGATCGATCGGCAACTGGCGCGCTGGGATACGCGGCTCGGCCTGCGCGAGTCGCCGTGGGGCAGGCCGGACCACCCCCTGCGGTGCGCGGTCTTCACCGATCCGCAGCGGGACATCCAGGGCTACCTGCTCTATCGCGTCGACGGGACGTGGGATCGCCGCCTACCGACCGGCAAGCTCGAGGTGGTCGAGCTCATGGCGCTCACCCCGGACGCCTATCTGGGGCTGTGGCGCTACTGCTGCGAGGTCGACCTCGTCGCTGAGGTCACCGCGGGCATGCGCTGCATCGACGAGCCGTTGCCCTGGCTGCTCCATAACCCGCGCGCCGCGCTGCCACGAACGCAGCGGGCCGACCTGCTGTGGTTGCGTCCGCTCGACGTCCCGGCCACGCTGGCCGCCAGGCGGTACGCGTCGGCGGGCCGGCTCGTGGTCGACGTCAGCGATCCGCTGAACCTGTGCGCCGGGCGCTTCGTCATTGAAGGCAGCCCGGACGGCGCGACCTGTCGCCCGACGGATGCGTCGGCGGACCTGCGGATGGGCATCGCCGCGCTGGGCTCGCTGGTCCTGGGCGGCGCCAACCTGCACGTCATGGCCGAGGCAGGCGCGATCGACGAGCAGCGCCCCGGCGCCCTCGCCGCGGCCGACGCGCTGTTCCACTGGCCGGTGACCCCGTGGTGCAGCACGTTCTTCTGATAACGGTCGTGACACCGCGCGAACTTCGACGGGCAGGCCGGTGCGCTGGTATACTGCCGCGAGTTTCGCCCCTATGCCTGCCGTTTCGCCAGAGCCGGGTAAGCGGCCAGGCTGCTGATCAGATCTCGCCAGGCCTTCTGGGCCGGCGCTACCAAGGACCGATTCGCCCGTGCCCAAGCGTACCTACCAGCCGAAGCGCATCCCGCGCAAACGGGAGCACGGCTTCATGAAACGCATGTTCTCCGCCGCCGGCCGTGCCGTCCTCAAACGTCGCCGTCTGCGCGGGCGCAAGCGCCTGACCGTCGTCTAGCGGGCGCCGCGTGGGCAGCGCCAGCGTGACGCAGTGTGAAGCGCAACCAGCGGCTGCGGACGTCCGCCGAATTTCGCCACGCCCGCGAACACGCCCCGCGCGGCTGGCCGCATCCACTCCTGGTGCTGTACGTCGTCCCGAATGAGCTCGGCCGCGTACGTGTCGGGATCACGGTGAGCAGTCGGGTGGGCAACGCGGTGGTGCGCAACCGCGTACGGCGGCGCCTGCGGGCAGCGGTCCAGGCCCGCCTGGAGCGCCTGACGCCGGGCGTCGACCTGCTGCTGGTGGCCAGGCCCGCCAGTGCGCGCGCATCCTGGGGCGAGCTTTCGGTTGCCCTGGACGCGGTGTGTGCCCGAGCGGGTGCAACCCGCGCCATGCCTCTGGACGTCCAAGCAGGCACACAGAGTGCTTAGGTCGCAGGCGGCATCCCAGATAACGCTGCTCCCGCGGTTTGTGCTGCTCGGGGCGATTCGCGTGTACCAGAACACAGTCGGGCCAGCGCTGCCGCGGGCGTGTCGGTTCGAGCCGACCTGCTCGCGGTACGCCTATGCGGCGATCCAGCGGCACGGCGCGCTGAGCGGCTCGTGGCTGGCGATCAAGCGTCTGGCGCGGTGCCAGCCGTTCGGTGGTAGTGGTTACGACCCGGTGCCATAGGATGCGCGATACTCCTGAGCAGCCAAGCCGCCTGATGCCCCCTGGAGCCCCCGTTGAACTTTAATCTCCTCCTGCCCTTCTGGAACCAACTCATCGTCCACCCGCTGATGCACGCGCTGGAGCTGGTGGCGACGCCGTTCCTGGGCATTGTCCCGGTCGGTGTCGCGGGTGGCCTGGCGATCATTCTGTTCACGATCCTGTTGCGCTTGCTGCTGGTCCCGCTGTCGCTGGTGCAGATCCGCTCGCAGCGACACCAGATGGCCATTCAGCCCGAGCTGAAGGCGCTCCAGAAGAAGTTCAAGGGCGACCGCGAGGGGATGGCGCGGGCGCAGATGCAGCTCTACAAGGAGCGCGGGATCAACCCCGCGGCGGGCTGCGTGCCGCTGCTGATCCAGATGCCGATTCTGTTCGGGATGTACGCGGCGATGTCGCAGCTGGCGACGCAGGGGCTCACCCTCGACCAGCCGACGGTCGCCCAGATCTCACCTGGCCAGGTGGTGTATGCCGCGGAGCGGAACCAGGACCCATTACCGTACAACCAGTTCGTACTGGTCCAGCTGCCGATCGTGGCGCACGGCAGCGACCCGATCACGGTCAGCGTCCAGAAGGATCAGTCGTCGGTCATCTCCAAGGACAACGTCGAACTGCCGCTGACCGCGCCCAGTCGGGACCTGGTCCTGACGCCTGGCCAGGTTCCGCCGGACGCGAACGCCAACCCGCCCAATTCCCAGACCGGCACCGCCAGCATCTTCCTGCGCAGCGGGCGGCCCGACCAGGACGGGATCACCATGGATCGCGACATCCCAGTGCCCACGGACGGCTCGACGTACTACGTCGAAGTGTGGGTGAACGTCGCCGGGACGAACGCGAAAAGCGCCAGAGCCGTGGTCACGTACGACTCAAACCAGCTTGAAGTGACGCAGACCATCACCCCGAAGATCGTGTCGACCGATCTGGCGTTCAAGAGCCCGTTCTTCTGGCTGCCGAGTCTCGGCCAGCCGGACACGGTGCATCTGCCCATCCCCGGCCTGACGTTCGCGATCCCGGGCCTGCTGCTGATCATCATGACGATTACCTCGTTCGTCAGTCAGCGCATGACGACGATGCCAACCGAAGACCCCCAACAACAGGCGATGATGCGCTCGATGGCATTCATGCCGCTGATGTACCTGTTCTTTTTCGTGGGTACGCCAGCGGGCCTGGTGCTGTACTGGCTGACGAGCAACGTCTTCAGCGCGTTCCAGCAATATTTCACGGTCGGGCTTGGCCTGCTCGGTGGCGACATCAAGAAGTACACCGGCCGCGACCTGCAGCCGCGCTGGGCGACCCTGCCCGGGTCGGCCTCGAGCGTGCCCATCGCCGCCCTGACCGAGGACTCCGGCAATGGTCGGGTCGAGACGAACACCAATCACAAACCAGTCAGAACACCTGGCTCGGGTTCGGGTGCAACCGGCGCAGCGCGTCGGCCGCGGCCTGGCCAGAGTAAGGGGAGGAAACGTGGCAAGCGTTGAGACGACCGGTCCCACCGTAGACGACGCAATCGACGCGGCGCTCGAGAAACTCGACCTGGACGAAGATCAGGTCGACCTCGAAATCCTGTCCGAAGGCGGCGACGATCAACCTGCGCGGGTGCGTGCCACGCCGCGCAGTGAAGTCAGCGATCAGCCCGGTGCTGAAGCTGAGCCAGTCGAAACCGCCGAGGTCGAATGGGACGAGGGCCTGGCGACGGCCGGTCGCGAGATCGTCGAGGACCTGCTGGACTACATGGGCTTCCCGGGCGATGTCGACGTCCTGGGCGCCGGCAAGGAAAACGGCACGCCCACCCTGACCATGGCCATCGTCGACGGCGATTCGATGGGCGCGCTGATCGGTCGGCGCGGCGAAACCCTGCAGGCCTTCCAGTTCATTACCCAACTGCTGGTCAATCGGCGCCTCGGGCACTGGACCCGCGTGCTGCTGGATATCGAAGGCTATCGTTCGCGCCGCGAGCGCTATCTCAAGGACACGGCGCTGCGCGCGGCCGAAAAAGCGATGCGGTATCGCGACGCGCAGGAGCTGGACCCGATGATCCCCAGCGAGCGACGCATCGTCCACCTCACCCTGGCCGATCACGAGTCCGTGACGACGCACTCGGTTGGCGAGGGGGATAACCGCCGGGTGATCGTCGAGGCCACGCCGCAGTACGTCGAAGCCCACGGCGGGCCGGCCGAGCGGTCCGAGCGGGCGCCGGCGCCGGGCGGTCGGGGCGGAGGATTCAGCCGCGGTGGCGGCCGCGGCGCCCCAGCGCGTGGCCGGGGCGGCTTCAGCAACGGCGGTGGCGGCGGCTATCGAAGATGAGCTGTCGGCTGTCAGCGGATGGCTGAAGGCGCGGACGACCGCGGCAGCACCAGCAACACCAGTAACGTCGACTATCTCCTTCTCGGCCACGTCACGGTCGATCGGCTCGACGAAAAGCGCGTCGTGCTGGGTGGGACGGCGACGTACGCGGCGCTCACGGCGCGCAACATGGGCGCGCGCGTCGGCGTACACACCAGCACGTCGTATGAGCCTGGCCTGATCGACACCCTCGGCCGCGTTCTGGTCGCCCGGATCCCGGCCGAGTACACCACCTGCTTCGTCAACGAGTACACCGCTGGCAAACGGCGCCAGACGATCGAGTCGGTCGCCGAGAAACTGACCTACGAGCAGATTCTGCCCGAGTGGCGCAACGCGCCGGTCGTCCATCTCGGCCCGCTCTGCCAGGAGATCGACGCGAGTCTGGTCGGGCGCTTTCCGCGGTCGCTGGTCGGCGTGACGCCCCAGGGCTGGATGCGCGGCTGGGGCGAGGACGGCGTCGTGCACGCGGTCGAGTGGGCTGAGGCCGACCGGGTGCTGGCCCGGGCCCACGCGGTGGTCATTTCGGAGGACGACGTGGCCGACGCCGCGGTGATCAAAGAGTGGGCCAGAAAAGCCCGCATGCTGGTCGTCACGCTCGGCGACCGGGGCTGCGACGTGTACCGCCAGGCCGAAGCCGCGCCGTTCCACTCGCCCGCCTTCAAGTCGGCCACCGAGGTCGACCCGACCGGCGCGGGCGACGTCTTCGCCGCGGCATTCCTGTGGCACCTGCACAAGAGTGGTGGCGATTGGCGCGTCGCCGCCGATTGGGCCAACTGCGTTGCCTCGTTCGTCGTGGAACGCCGCGGCGTCAGCGGCGTGCCCAAGCTTGCCGAAGTCGAAAAGCGCTGGCGAAGCGGTACCCGCGTCGGAGTTCGCGTCGGTGCCTCGTGAGCGTCATTGCGGTTGCTAACCAGAAGGGCGGCGTCGGGAAGACGACCACGGCGGTCAACCTGGGCGCGTATCTGGCGCTCGGGCTGCGGGTGCTGCTGGTCGACCTGGATCCGCAGGCTAACGCCACCAGCTCGCTCGGGATCGATCCGCGCGAGGTCGGGCTGTCGACGTACGAGGCGTTGATCGGGGAGGCCGCACTGGACGAGGCGATCATTCCCAGCGGCCGCGAGCAGCTCGATCTCGCGCCGGCCAGTCGGGCGCTCGCGGGGGCGCAGGTCGAGCTGGTCGAGCTGCCGGATCGAGAGCGGCGGCTGCGCACTGCGCTGACCCCGGTGCGCGACCGCTACGACGTGGTACTCGTCGACTGTCCGCCGTCGCTGGGCATTCTGACGCTGAATGCGCTCGTCGCGGCCGACCTGCTGCTGGCGCCGGTGCAGTGCGAGTACCTGGCCCTCGAGGGTGTCGGCCAGATGATGGAGACGCTCGAGCTCGTTCGCGCTACCCTGAACCCGCGACTCGAGCTGCTGGGGATGCTCATGACGATGTATGACCCGCGCACCCGGCTGTCGTCGCAGGTGGTGGAAGAGGTGCGACGGCATTTTCCGAAGCACACGTTTGAGACGGTCATTCCGCGCAGCGTCCGCCTGAGCGAGGCGCCGAGCTTCGGCAAGCCTGTCCTCGAATACGAACCCACCTCGCGCGGCGCCGGCGCGTACGCCGACCTGGCGCAGGAGTTGATCCGGCGCGGGTTGCTGCGGTGAGTCGGTCGAGTGAGCGCGGCCTGGGCCGCGGGCTGGATGCGCTGATCCCGCGCGCTACGGTCGGCTTGCGTGAGGTCCCCGTCGGCGACATCCGCCCCAATCCATGGCAGCCACGCACCCACTTCGACGAGCAGGACCTGCAAGAGTTGGCCCAATCGATCCGCGAGCACGGCGTTTTGCAGCCCGTCCTGGTCAGTCAGCAGCCGGATGGGTCGTTCCAGTTGATCACGGGCGAACGGCGCTGGCGCGCCGTCCAACTCGCCGGCATGCCGACGGTGCCGGCCATGGTCAAGGAGGCGACCCCACAGGCCAGCCTGGAGATGGCGCTGGTCGAAAACATCCAGCGCCGCGACCTCAACCCGCTCGAAGAGGCGCACGCCTATCGGCAGTTGCTCGACGAGCATGGCCTCACCCAGGAGCGGCTCGCGCAGCGCATCGGCAAGAGTCGCGTCGCGGTGACCAACACGTTGCGGCTGCTGCACCTGCCCGAGGACGTGCGACAGGCCCTGGCCGACGGGTCCATCACCGAGGGCCACGCCCGCGCGATCCTGATGTGCACGGGCGACGCGCCGCGTCTGCGGCTGCTCGCCCGGGTGGTCGAGCAGCACCTGAGTGTCCGAGAGACCGAAGCGCTGGCGCGAGAGATGAACGCCAGTCGTCCAAGCCCGGCCGAGGCGGCGGCGCCCGACCCGGACGTGGAGCGACTCGAGAACGCCTTCCGCCAGGCGCTCGGCACGCGCGTGCGCTTGTTGCGCGGACGTCACGGCGGGCGGTTGGTGATTCATTTTTTCTCGGACGAAGAGTTGCAGGGGCTGTACGAGGCGATTGTTCGAGAGTAATCCGCCTGCAATGCGTAAACTCTGAGTGGACCACATGCCTTCTGGGCAACGCGCGTCGTGCAGCATTTCGGCGGTGCTCCCGGCCTTCAACGAGGAGGCCATCATCGAGCGCACCGTCCGCCACGTCGCCGACGTGCTGCGGGCTCAGGCGAGCGACTTCGAGATCATCGTGAGCAATGACGGCTCGCGCGACAACACCGGCGGCGTCCTGGCCGACCTGCAGGCGATCGACCCCAGTCTGCATCTGCGCATCGTCACTCACGAACGTAATCGCGGGTATGGCGCGGCGCTCGCGAGCGGCTTCGACGCCGCCCACAAGGACCTGGTCTTCCTGACCGACGGCGACAAGCAGTTCGACGTTACCGAGCTGAAGGACTTCCTGCCGGCGATGGACGGCCAGACCGACCTGGTCATTGGCTGGCGACGCCATCGGGCCGACCCGCCCATGCGCAAGCTCAACGCGCTCGGCTGGAAGCTGCTGGTGAACCTGCTGTTCGGTTACACCGCCCGCGACGTCGACTGCGCGTTCAAGCTCTTTCGACGCCGCGTCTGGGAAAGCATGACGGTCCAATCCCGCGGCGCCACGTTCTCGGCGGAGTTCCTGATCAAGGCGCGGCGACTGGGGTTCCACGTGAAAGAACTCCCCGTGAGCCACTTTCCGCGCACCGCGGGCAGTCCGACGGGCGCGCGGCCCGACGTCATCGTGCGCGCGTTCGCCGAGTTGTTCAGCCTGTGGCGCAACCTGAACCGCGACATCCGCGCCGACCCGCGCGTGCGGAAGAAGCACGGCCTGCTCCACGATTAGAGGCGTGCTGCCGCCGGACGATCCACTCGCGGGTTATCGGTCTGACCTCCCGGCGCTCCCGAAAGAGTACACGCCGCCCGGGTATCAACCTGGCTGGCAGCTCGTCGAACGTCTGCAAGGGGTCGGCGTCATCCTGCTCGGACTCGTCGGCCTGTTTGTCGTGTACGGGACCTACACCGGCCTGCTGCCCTCGGGGTTACCGCCACCCCCGCAGCCACGCGGCGTGCTGGTGCAGCTGCCGGTCTTGAACGCGGCGGCGTGCTTCATGCCGCTGCTGGCCATTGGCTCGGTGGGCCTGATCGTGGTCGGCTTTCGGCGTGTGCTCGACCCATGAGAGTGCTAAACTCCCGGCCCGGTCATGCCCCGTCCCATCTGGAAAGGCGCCATTACTTTCGGGATGATCTCCATCCCCGTCAAGCTCTTCGGGGCCACCGAAAGTAAGGACCTCGCCTTCAACAACCTCCACAAAGAATGTAAGAGCCGGCTCAAGCAGAAGCGCTGGTGCCCAGTCGACGATCGAGAAGTCTTCCTGGACGAAGTCGTCAAGGCGTACGAATACAGCAAGGACTCCTACGTCGAGATCCTCGACGAAGATCTGGAAAGCCTGCCGGTCCCGAGCAAGCACACGATCGAGTTGACGTCGTTCGTCAACCAGTCGGAGATCGATCCGGTCTACTTCGAACGAACCTACTACCTGGAGCCCGAACAGATCGGCGCGAAGCCGTATGCGCTGCTGGTGCGGGCGCTGAAGAGCAAGCAGGTCTCGGGAGTTGCCAAGATTGCGCTGCGTAACAAAGAGAGCCTGTGCGTCCTGCGCGCCAGCGACACCAACATGCTGATGCTCGAGACCCTGTACTACCCGGATGAGATCCGCGTCGCAGACATCCAGCCCGAGCCCGACGTGCTGGTTTCGCCCGCCGAATTGAATATGGCGCTTAGCCTGGTGGAAATGCTTCAGGAGGAGTTCGATCCGAAGAAGTACCAGGATGAGTACCGCGCGGCCTTGCTGGACTTGATCGAGGCCAAGCGCAATGGCACCGAGATCGTCGCCACGCCCGAGGCGCCGCTGCCGAAGACGGTCGATCTCATGGCGGCGCTCAAAGCCAGTCTCGAGGCGGCGCAAAAGGGCAAAGCCGCGGCGGCACCAGAAGTGCCGAAGAAGAGCCGAACGAAGGCCAGCGCCAAAGACGACGAGCCCCAGGCTACCGAAGAGCTCGCAGTCGCGTTCTAGGAGAGGCGCACAACGCCACTCGACGAATACCGCGCCAAGCGAGATTTCACCCGGACCGCTGAGCCCGCGCCGGCTGAGGTCTCGGCGCGGCCTGGTCCACTGACATTCGTCGTCCAGAAGCATGCGGCGAGGCGGTTGCACTACGACTTCCGTCTCGAAGTCGACGGCGTACTGAAGTCGTGGCCGATCCCCAACGGGCCGTCCTATACGCACGGCGAGAAACGTCTGGCGGTCATGACCGAGGACCACCCACTCGACTACGCCACATTCGAAGGGGTCATCCCGAAGGGCGAGTATGGCGGGGGACAGGTGATCGTGTGGGATGCCGGCATCTATGCCCCCGAGGACAAACGTGGCCGGCCGTGCTTTGACCGTGAGGAGGCCCAGGCGCTGGTCCGCAAGGGCATTCAGCAGGGCAAGCTGACGGTCTTTCTACACGGTCGCAAGCTGCACGGCGGCTGGACACTGGTCCATACCCAGGCCAAGAACTGGCTCTTTCTGAAGAAAGACGATGGCACCGCCGACGAACATCACGACGTCCTGGTCGAGGACGCGTCGGTGCTTTCGGGCCTGACGATCGACGATCTCAAAGCCGGGCGCTTGCCGGATCCGGCGAGCAAGCAGTCGCTGCTGCTGGACCCGGCCGGGGTACCGGGCGCCCGCCGCGCACCACTGCCCAGGATGCTGTCGCCGATGTTGCCCTCGGTTGCCGAGCGGCCGTTTTCGAATCCCAACTGGCTGTTCGAGCCCAAACTCGACGGCTATCGGGTGATCGCCACGCTCGAAAACGGTGAGGTTCGCCTGGCGTCGCGGCGCGGTCTTGACTGCTCGGGCGAGTACCCGTGGCTGGTCGAAGCGCTCCGTCAACAGCCATATCGCGACACGATTTTTGACGGCGAGGTCGTGGCCCTCGACGATCAGGGACACCCATCGTTCCAGTTGCTCCAGAACCGGGGCGGCGAGCCCAAGCCACATCTGGTGTATTACGCGTTCGATCTGCTGTTTCGGGATGGCTACGACCTGCGCGGCGTCGCGCTCGAACAGCGCAAGGCACTGTTGGGGAGCAGCCTGTTTCCCGTCCCGGGCGATCGAGTGCGCCTGGTCGAGGCGTTCCCCGAGCACGGCACGACGGTGTACACCGCGGCGCTGGCCAACGGCATGGAGGGCGTCGTCGCCAAGCGGCGGGACAGTCGCTATGACGCGGGCAAGCGAACCGACGCGTGGCTCAAGATCAAGGGGACCAGGAGTGACGAATTCGTGGTCGGCGGCTACACCGTCGGCTCCGGCTCGCGGGCGAAAACGTTCGGCTCGCTGGCGCTGGGCTACTACAAGCCAGGGGCGACCAAACTGACCTACGTTGGTCACGCCGGCTCGGGCTTCGACGAGCGCACGCTGCAGGCGTTGCATCCACGCCTGGAGGCGTTGCGCACGGACGAGTCGCCATTTGACGGCGAGGTGCCCGGGTTCGGCCGGTGGCGTCGGCCGGGCAAGGTGGAGGGGCCGAGCATCTGGGTGCGGCCGGACCTGGTGGCCCAGATCAAGTACGCCGAGCGCACGACGGACGGCATTCTGCGGGCGCCGGTGTTTCTGGGGCTGCGGGACGACAAGGCGGCCCGCGACGTGGGCGAGATCGAGGTGGTCGCACCACCGTCGCCAGTCGAGTTACGTCAAGCTGAAGCCACGGTCGAGCCGAGCGAGCTCATCGACCAGGTCCGGCACCACACTGGCCAGTCCCTGAAACTCACCGTCGACGGGCACGAGATCGCCTTCACCAACCTCAACAAGGTCTTCTGGCCCGCGCACGGCGACCAGCGCGCCCTCACCAAGCGCGACCTCGTCGTCTACTTCGCTCGCGTCGCGCCCTACCTCCTGCCCCATCTCCGCGACCGGCCGCTCACGCTTGTCCGCTTCCCGAATGGCATCACGGGCGGGCACTTTTACCAGAAGCACTGGGAACAGACGCTGCCGCCGTACGTCGCGACGGTCATGCTGTACTCCGACCAGAACAAAGGCGACGGCGAGTATCTGCTCGCCAACAACCTGCCCACGCTGTTGTGGCTCGCCCAACTCGCCGATATCGAACTCCACACCTGGTACTCGCGCGTGAATCCGGCCGGCGACGCCGCCGGCCTGCCCACGTCGTTCGCGGGCTCGCTCGAGAACATGCAGGCCTCCGTCCTCAACTATCCGGACTTCGTCGTCTTCGATCTGGACCCGTACCTCTATTCCGGCAAGGAGGCCCGCGGCGCCGAGCCCGAGCTCCACGCCGAAGGCTTCGCCGCGACGTCCGAGGTGGCGCTGTGGCTCAAGGAAATGCTCGACGACCTCGGCCTGGCCTCGTTCGTCAAGACCACCGGGAGAACGGGACTGCACATTTACGTGCCTATTGAGCGCTCGTTGAATCACCACGCGACACACTCCATCAGCGAGACGCTGGCGCGATTTCTGGCCCAGCAGCACCCTGCACAAGTCACCACGGAATGGGCAGTCGACAAACGGCGGGGTAAAGTGTTCGCCGACTACAACCAGAATGTGCGCGGCAAGACCCTGGCGTCGATCTACTCGCCGCGCGTCCTGCCCTGGGCGGCGGTGTCCATGCCGCTCCGCTGGGACGAAGTGGGCAAGGTCTTTCCCACCGATTTCACGCTGCTGACGGCGCCGGATCGGCTGCGACAGGTCGGCGACCTGTGGGCGGACATTTTGCAAGCCAAGCACAATCTGGCTGGCTTGTTGGGGGTCGAGTCACAACGTCGCAACGTCGGTTAGCGGCGGTCCTGGCGCCGGGCTATGGCGGCACCGGCGAGCAGCCGATCCTGGTCGCGCTGGCCGCGCGGCTCATCGCGGTAGGGATCGTGCCGCGCGCGATTTCCTATTCGCGACTCCGTCCCAGCGGCGACTATCGGAGCGAACTGGACGATGTGCAGCGTGCGCGCGACGAACTGCTCAAGGGCGGCGCCGAAGGTATCGCGCTGGTTGGACGCTCCTTTGGCGGCCGCATGTGCGCGCGGCTGGCGGCGCACGAACCGCCTGACGCGCTGGTACTGCTGGGGCACCCCATTTCGCCGCCAGGCCGGCCGCGACCAGACGACGAGGCGGCCCTGGCCGCGGTGACGTGTCCGACGCTGATCGTGCAGGGCGATCGCGACGCCCTGGGACCGCTCTCGGTGCTACGGCGTATTGCGCGCAGGAACGCCGCGATCTCGCTCGAGGTCCTGCCCGGGGTTGGGCACCAGTTCGGGCCGCGCACCGGGCAGGCGATCGAACGGACTGCGAGGTGGCTCCTCGAGACCCTGAGCCGTCCGACGCCCTGATGCTGGCCTCCCTTCTAGTGTGTGTCTTGTCAGAGCGGACCGGAGGCCACGGGCAACCCGCGGGGCGGGGACGAATCGCTGCGTTAGACGGCGGGGCCGGCAGGGGGCGGGGGCGGCGGGAGCTCGTCGTCTTTGCGCTGGCGCAGGTACTTTTCTACGGCCTCGACGAGCGCCTTGCCGCTGGGCAGGCCGGGGGGCGCGTCGGGAGGCGGGCGGTCCGGATCTGGGCCGCGCCAGTGCGCCCGGCCGCGGAGGTCCAAGCTGTCCTCGTCGTCGTCGTCCGCTTCGGATTCGAGCATCTCTTTGAGTTGCTCGGCGAGCTCGGGGTGTTCCTCGAGAGCAGCCTCGACATCGTGCAGGAAGCTATCGGCGACCTCGCGCAGACGCTCGGCATCGAGCGGCAGGCGGGTCACCTTGCCGGTCGCCTCGAGCAAGGCCAGCGCGGCGACGGGATTGCCCGCCTGCAGATACGGCGGCGTCGCCACCCAGAGGCTGGCCGCGGTGATGCCGCCCGCGGCCGCCGCGTGCAGCAGGGCGGTGACAAAGGCAGTCGGCCCCTCGTAGTCGGTGTCCTGTAATTCCAGCTCGCCCAGGCGTTCGCCCAAAACGGGGTCGAGTGTGCGGCGCACCACCGGCGCGCTGTGATGCGTCACCGGGCCGACGTATGCACCGAGCGTCAGCATCGACTCGACCCCGGCCGCGCGCGCGTAAGCGACGATTGCCGGGGCCAGCTCGGGCCACCGAAAATGTGGCTCGGGGCCGAGCAGAACGATCAGGTCGCGTTCGGCGTTCGGCAGCCGAATGGGATAGAACGCCACTTTGGGGTACTCGAGCGACCAGCGCCGGCCATCGGTCGACCGCGTCGACAGCGGCCTGGCGACCGTGAAGTCGTAGCACGCCGATGGATCGAGCATCGCCGACGCTGGCGGCGGGGGATCTCCGAGGACATGCCGCAGCGCTATGCTCGCCGCGCTGCCCGCATCGCCCCACCCGCCAAACCCCGCCAGCATCACAGGCCGACGGAGGCCAGCCGGCGGCTCGCCCAATACGAGCTGCATCGACAGAGTCTACCCGTTTGACCGACATCCGGGTCCTGAATCCCAGTTGATGCAACGCGGCCGCCGCGTCGTTTTCCATCAGTCGGTCGGTGTAGCTTCTGCCTGATGCAGATCTTTCTCGAGACCGAGCGGCTGCTGCTGCGGCAGTTCACGCCAGACGATGTCGACAATCTGGTCGCCCTCGACAGCGATCCTGACGTCATGCGCTTCATCAACGGTGGCCGACCGACCTCGCGCGAGCAGGTCGAGCACGAGATCCTGCCACGGTACGTTCGGTCGAACCAGGTCTCCGGCTTCGGTACGTGGGCCGCCGTGGAAAAGTCCAGCGGCGAGTTTGTGGGCTGGTTCGGCTTTCGGCCGCCGGCCGATGGCAGCACCGACGACCCGGAGCTGGGCTACCGGCTGCGCAAGTCAGCCTGGGGTCAGGGCTACGCCACGGAGGGATCGCGCGCGCTCATCCGCAAGGGTTTCACCGAGCACGGCGTGCAGCGCGTTTTCGCGCACACGATGACCGTGAATCTCGCCTCGCGACGCGTCATGGAGAAGGCGGGCTTACGGTTCGTGCGGACTTTTTTCCTGGCGTGGCCGGAGTCTATCGACGGCACCGCGCACGGGGATGTCGAATACGCCCTCCGTAAGGCGGACTGGCTCGTCCTACCCGGTTCGCCGTAGCAACACGGGGCGATCGGGACGATATCGGTCATCCGTCGCGCGGTACACCGCCACGGCTTCGCCCGATCGCTTGGCCCGGTACATAGCCACGTCCGCGCAGTGCAGCAGGGCATCCGCGTTGTCCGCGTGCTCGGGTGCGGCGGCGATTCCGATACTGGCGGCCACGCCGATGACCTGACCAGCGAGCACCAGCGGCGCTTGCATGACTCGCACGAGGGCTTCGGCGAGTGTCGCGGCGCCAGTCGAGTCGGTGCCCGGCAACAGGACCGCGAACTCGTCGCCGCCGAGCCGCGCCACCGTATCCTCGGCTCGCACCGCGCCCTGGAGCCGCAGGGCGACCTCTTGCAGCAGGAGGTCGCCGACGTGGTGGCCGAACGTGTCGTTGACTTCTTTGAATCGGTCCAGGTCGATCAGCAGGAGCGCGGCCGCCTGACCGCCAGGGGACTCGGCCGAGACGGCCTCCTGGAGTCGAGTGTGCAGGTGTCCGCGATTCGGCAGGCCCGTCAGTCCGTCGTGCAACGCCTGGTACACCAGCCTGGCATTGGCGCGTTTCCGCTCCGTAATGTCGTGAACGATGGTGTAGATCAGCCCCCGGTCACCGCGGCTCACGCTCAGATGCACTTCGACGTCGCGCACTTCACCGGTCGCCAGGGTGTGGCGCTGCTCGAACGTGTGATGATTCACCGTCCGAACGCCCTCCAACCGCGCGAGCCGCTCTGCCGAGGAAAGTCCACTGAGCTCGCGGCTATTCATGCGCAGCATGACTTCGCGCGAGTAGCCGTAGAACGCGATTGCCGCCGGGTTGGCGTCGACGAGCATGCCGGTCTCGAGGTCAGCGACGATCTGGACCGCCGTGTTTTCCTCGAACATCAGCCGATAGAGCGCCTCGGCCGCCTGGAGTGCAGCATTGCTGCGAGCACACTCGGCGACGTCGTGGGAGCTCACGGTCTGACTATCGGCTCAACGCGCACACTTCGCCACTGCACGCCTGCCTGCGCGATGACGCTGCGATACCACGTCGTGCATCTCGCACAGTTAGACTCCGCCCGTGGACAACTGCCAGACGTTGGTTGGGCGCGAACAGGCCTGGACCGACCTCAACCGGGCCATTGCGGCCGCTGCCAGCGGCCGCGGCGGGCTGGTTCTGCTTGCCGGCGAGGCTGGAGTGGGCAAGACGCGCCTGGCAACCGAGGCGCTCGACCAGAGCGGCGTGTTCACGCTTCGGGTCACCACCAGTCCGACGCTGACCTCGGCGTACGGACCCCTGATCACAGCCCTCCGCAATTACAGGCATGGAGCGGCGGGCGCCTGTCCAGGGGACCTGCCGATGGCCGACTACCTGGGCGTGCTCCTTCCCGAGCTGGGCAGCCCGCCCGCGGGTGCCGATCGGGCCACCGTGTTCGAGGCCGTACGGTGTGCCTTTGAGGCGATCGCCCGGCGCCAGCCGACCGTGGTCTTCCTGGACGACCTCCAGTGGGCGGACCACACCACGCTGGAGTTGCTGGCCTCGCTCGCATCACATCTGGAGAGTGTCCCCTTGCTCCTGGTCGGGGCCTACCGCAGCGATGAGCTCGGGCGGGATCATCCCGTGCGGCGGATGCGGTCGGACCTGCGGCGGGCGGGGCGGTTCGCGGAGATCCGACTCGAACCTCTCCGGCCTGCTGAGACGGCTGTCCTGGCCGCCCGACTGCTCGGCCCGAACAAAGCGCCGACGCCTGAGCTGGCCGCGCTGCTCCACGCGCATACCGACGGACTGCCGTTTTTCGTGGAAGAGCTCGTGGCGGTGCTGCGGTCGGTCGGTCGTTTGCGAGAGACCGACCGCGGTGTGGCGCTGGCCGGTGAGGGTGCGGGCGTGCCCGTGCCCGAGACGGTACGCGACGTGGTGCTGTTGCGAACGGCCGCGCTCAGCGATGCACAGCGCGCGGTGTTGGAGGTCGCGTCCGTTGCGGGCGTCTCGTTTGAACTCGACCTCGTCGCCGAGATCGACGGTAGCGAGGAGCACCTGGGCGGGCTCCTCGAATCAGGCTTGCTGGTCGAACCGGCGCCTGGGATCGGCGCGTTCCGCCACGCGCTTATCCGCGAGGCATGCTATCGGGAGATCGCCTGGCCGCGCCGACGGGCGCTGCACCGCCGGCTGGCGGAGCGCCTCGAGCGACGCGGAGCCGCCCCCGGCCTGCTGGCTGAGCACTGGTTGGCGGCCCGAGAACTCGATCGGGCGCGCCATGCCCTGCTGGTCTCGATGCAGGCCGCCTGCGCCGCGTATGCGTATGGGGATGCGGTCGAGGCGGCCCAACGGGCGCTCGAACTGTGGCCCGAAGGTGACTCGGACGGCGAGCGCACGGCCGTCGTGGACCGGCTGGGGTACTGCGCCCAGGTGAGTGGCGATCTGGCGGAGGCCGTCCGAGCCTGGCGGGAGGTTGCCGAGGTGCGCCATGCCAACGGCGACCTGTCGAGGCTCGCGGACGTCCAGCGGCGCCTCGGCGGAGTCTACGAACTCCAGGGGAGTTGGGAGCGCGCCCTGGCGGCGCGCGAGACCGCGGCGACCGCGTTCGCGGCCAGCGGCCAGCCGGGGGAGGCCGCTGCCGAGCGCCTGGCCGCGGCCGCCCACCTGCGCTCGGCGCTGCGCTTCAAGCCAGCGCTGGAGCTGCTCGGGCTCGCCGCCCAGGAGGCGAGACTGGCGGGGCGACTCGATCTCGATGCGCGCATCCTGGGCCTGGAGGGGAATGTCCGCGCCCGGATGGGCCAGTATCAGGTGGGACTCGAACAGGTGCGCACGGGGCTCGCGATGGCGCTGGAGCGCAACTTGAGCGGGCCGGCGGCAGAAATTTACCAGCGTTTGGCAGACTCGCTCGAACACTCCGGAGACTACGCCGCGGCACGCCAGTCGTACCTGGCCGCGGCGGACTTCTGCCAGGCGCGAGGCGCCGAGGCGGTGGCGCAGCTCTGTCTGGCGTGCATGACGGTCGTCCTGCGTCAGACCGGTGAGTGGGAGCGCTGCGCGCAGGTGTGCCGAGATGTCCTGGGCTCAGGCGCCGCCACGGCGCACGCGCACGCGGTTGCGCTGGGCATGCTCGGGTTGGTGTTCGCCCAGCGCGGCGAGGTACCGCGCGCGCGCCCCCTGCTCTTCGATGCCGAACGTGAGGCCAGAAAGATTGAGCTGGTGGCTATGGAACTGCTGAGCGCGTGGGGCCTGGCCATGGTCGACGACCTGGATGGCCGTGTCGAGAGCGCCGCCAACCGCTGCCGCGGCCTGCTCGAACTGTGGGCGCGCACGGACGAGCGACACTACGCAGTTCCAGCGCTGCGTTGGGCGGCCTCGCTCCTTGCCGCTTGCCGAGCGGACGAGGACCTGCGCGCGTGCGCCAATGCGCTGGCTCGCATCGTCGCCGAGACCGGAACCGCCGAAGCTGTCGCGGCCCTGGGACACGCGCTGGGTGAG
>Ga0070730_10000759_pt1 | contig 34730 bp, 25 predicted proteins | sample Coa_R1_3_FD_66447 | JGI IMG/M metagenome (GOLD analysis project Ga0070730, IMG submission 66447) | Surface soil microbial communities from Centralia Pennsylvania, which are recovering from an underground coalmine fire - Coalmine... | ecosystem: Environmental > Terrestrial > Soil > Unclassified ...
GCTCCCAGAAAGACCGTGGCGAACATGTTGGTGCGCCCGTGCAGGCGGGCGATGTAGTCGTTCGTGAAACCGGCCACGCGGGTCAAGAGCTCCGCCGGGCTCGCGGACTCGATCGATTGGCGCACCATGGTCCGTCGCCCCCCGATCATCTGAATGGCGCCACCCTCGACGGGGTCGGCGGAGGCGCGGATGAGCGAGCGGAAGAGTGCCATGAACAGCGCCGCGCCCACGCCCTTGTCGCAGACGTCGCCCACCACGAGCACGACGGTGTTGGAGGGCGGCATCGCGAAGGCGTCGTAGAAGTCCCCGGACACCTGGCGTGCCGGATGCAGGGCCGCGTCGAGCTGGACGCCGCGCGAGGTGGGGAGCGCGTCGGGCAGGAAGTCCCGCTGGATGCTGCGGGCCACGTCCATTTCGTGCGTGAGGCTCTCGACACTCCGGCGCCGGCGCGTCTCCACCACGGCCGCCGCCTCGAAGAACCTGGCGGCTTCGACGTCCGGGAGCGGCGCGGAGAGCAGGACGAGGTCGAAGTCTCCGCCGTGCAGCATCACGACCGCCTCGCTCACCGTGCTCGCGGTCTCCACCACGTACCCCTTTTCCCTGGCTTGCGACGCCAGGGCGCCACGTTCGGCGGCGGGCGGCCCCACGATCAGCGCTCTCATCTTCGTTCCCCGTCGAGCACGGTCAGTTGCCAGAGGTCCCGGGTACTGTGGTGGACGAATGGGTGCAGCGCGCGCAATCCCGTCTTGCCGATGCTCTTCTCGAGGTACTTGAGCTCTTCCAGCTTGTCCTTCACACCCGGATCGGGTGGAGCGTCGAATCCGGCCTCGCGCATCATCAGGACACCCTTCGCGCGGATGGCCAGCTCCGCATGCAACCGGAGCAGGCACATCATGTCGACGATCACCTCGGCGGGGAAGCGGTTCTGGACGGTCGTGAGGTAACGCCCCGCCGGCGTTCCCGACACCTGGCCCGTTTGCACGGCCCGCAGGAGCTCCTGATCAGTGTCGAACCCCGTGCCCAGCCAGGCCTTGGTCTCGCGTTCGCTCCGCTCGAACACCAGGGTGGCCAGCACCGGGAAGATGAGCAGGATCAGGCCCGTGGCCAGGAGGGGATGCAGGGCGAAATGGTTATAGAAGGAATGGAGTACCATGGCCAGGGCGAGTCCGGGCAGGGCGAGGTAGAGCCGGAACACGTTGGTCCGGGACTGGAGCGTCTTGGTGAGCATCGCCATGAGCGCGGTGGCGCCGCCATGCATGATCGCCGTCCCGAACCCGCGCACCACCCAGGTCCAGATCGTGGCGCCGGGGTTCGCCTGCAAATAGTAGAGGTTCTCGAGTACCGCGAAGCCGGTACCGATGCCGAAGCCATGGATCGCGGCGTCCACGACGAATCCGACCTTGTTCCGCTTCAATAAGTAGATGACGAACGCCGCCTTGAGGGACTCCTCCACCACGGGGGCGACGTACCGGGAATAGCGCTCCCAGTCGAGACTCAGCGCGGGGCGGAGCCAGACATTCGCTCCGTAGGCGGCGACTCCGGCGATCAGTCCCGCGGCGACCGACAGGAGGATCGCCCGCAAACGGACGAGCTTGTAGCTGTCGATGAGGACCAGTGCGCCGAGGAAGACGAAGACCGGCAGGACACTGACCAGGCCCGCGAGAAGGCTCGTCACATGATCTTGAAGGAGAACATGCCGACGGAGTGCAAGGGGACCCCCGATTCGCCGGCTACCGCGACTCCGAACGACATGGTGGACTCGAGGTGGGAGAGTGTCACCAGGCGGAAGTCGAGCTGGGCGCCGGCGCTCACGAGTTTGCGCCGCAGCGACGCCTGATCCATGTCGGTGACGAGTCCGGTCGTGAACAGGGACAGGCCGGCCCACTGGAGATAGAAGCTGGGAATCCCCACTTCACGAAAGCGGACGGGCGGCAGCACCCACTCCATCTGGGCCTTTCCGAAGTTCGAGCCGCCGGCGTCGTCGATCCCGATCCCCGGGAAGCTCTCGAGAGCCCGGAACTGCTTCACGTCCCGGTAATCGACCCAGTTGTTGCCGAACCCGCCGAAGAAGAATTGCGCGAAGGCGTTGCTCCGGTTCCCGTGCAGGGTCGATCCCACCGCACCCCGGAACCAGAGGGAAGAGTGATTGATCGGGAGCAGGAAGCCGTGGGACAGACTCACGTCGACCTGGGGGAAGAGGGTGCCGTTGACGTAGTTGCCATGCAGCGTGGCGCCCGCGGTGGACCCCACTTCATCCTCCACGGCGCCCAAGGACCGCCGGAGCGACCCGTATTCGATGTTGCCGGAGAACGACAGCAGCTTCGAGAAGGGAGCGGCGACGTTCTGGAACTCGGGCAGGGTCGAGAGGCCCGAGTACCCTGCTACGCGCAGGGTGTACGTCACGCTCTTCGGATCGTCCAGCAGCAGATCGCCCCGGTACTGCACCGCGAGCGAGTAGCCGCGCCGGCTCACCTTGGTGGGCCCGAAGAGGTCGTAGAAGTCGGCGCGGTTCATGGCGGCCATGATCTTCCAGTTCCAGGACAGAAAGTCGGCGCGCAGGTGGAGGCGCTCGAACGACGACAGGCCCTGGTCGGGAGCGTACGACGCGGTCAGGTTCAGCGCGGTGGCGCCGACCTGGTCTGACAGGTTGGCCCGCAAGCCCACCGCGGCGGCGCGGTCGCCGGCCGCATTCTGGTATCCCTCCACCACCGGGTACATGCTGTTCATCGCCAGATGCGCGAGGGAGTGGTACGGACGGGCCGTGGCCAGCAGGGAGTCCAGATTGAGACTCGAGTCGCGTTTGGGAATCCACGTCTGCACGTCCGGGCGCTTTTCGGCGATCTCGTTGCCGAGGAACTTGATCGCGCTCACGCTGTCCGGCACGACGTTGGGGATCAACGATGGGATGAATCCGCGCGCGCTGTACCGGAACACCAGGACCGAGTCGCCGGGCAGGGGCACGGGTTTGAAGAAGCCCGTCTCCGTGTTGGAGAGGGGTTCCGTGAGACGCCGGGTGAGGTCATACCGGTAGATGTTGGAGACCCCGGAGTAGTACGACGAGCCGAAGAGGAACTTGCCGTCCGGCGAGAACACGAAGTTCGACGGCGGCCACTCGCCGAAATCGTCGAGCGTCTCGGGCTTGGGGTTCGTCTTGGCCCGGAGCGCCGCGACGTTCAGTAATACCAGCTTCTGGCTCCCGTTGATCTCGGACATCGATCCGGTCAGCGTCGTGCCGTCGGGCGACAGATCAAGATCGAAGAGGTCCTCGCCGTAGGGCAGGGTCTGGATCTGGTTCCACTCGTGGTAGGGCGCGGGGAGGCGGACGAGCGTCGAGAACCCGTTGTCGTGCCGGACCCCCCAGAGCGAGCTGTCGGCCCGGTCGAACGCGAGATCGCCGATCCGCGCGTTCCGCAAGAGGAGCCGGGAGTGGCCACTGGCCACATCGTACGAATACAGGTTCCGCCAGTTGGCGTTGTTCGTGGTGAAGAACAGGATTCGTGACGCGGGGTCGAACGCCAGTGAAGTCACCGAATACCCCGAGGCGCCGAGGATTTCCTTGAGGTTGGTGATCGCTCCCGTCGCGACGTCGATGCGGGCGAGATGGGCGACTTGACCCGGATAGCGGATCCCCAGGTAGACGGCCTTCGTGGTCGAGTCGTAGAACGCGCGGGATACCGAGCCCAGGGCGTGGTCCGTCAGCGGCCGGTAGGCCGTGATCGGGTGGCGGCGGATGGACGACAGGTTCGCCGTCTGCCACTGCCGCTCCCAGTCGATCCAGCGCGACCACTCGTCCTGGAGGGACCGGCCGAAGACGTGCCGGAACTGTGACGAGAAATAGCGCTTGCTGCCGGGGGTCCGGTTGAACCAGGCGAGCAGGCTGTCGTTTCCGTACCGCAGGCCCAGGTAGCTGACGAAGCGCGTCCCGTAGAGGTAGCTGTTCACGCCTACCTGGAAGTCGATCGTCGTGCCTTCGGACTCGAGCCCGACAAAATCGAAAATCCGGGAGCTGTCCCGCACCAGCGCGCGGAAGACCATTTCGTCATAGGGGCCGATGGCGCGTCCGACGCCCCCGTTCATCCAGGTTTCCATGTATACGGCGATCCCCTCCAGGTACCACCGTGGCGCATACCACCGCGGCGTGGTCAGATAGCCGTAGAGCATGGAGAGGGGCATCTCGGGATTCGGCGTGACTTTCCCGAAGAACAGCGAGCGATAGAACCGGTCGGATCCCGTCGCCTTGTCCACGGTCACGATGTGGGCCATCTCGTGATTGAGCGAGGAAACCATCCGCTCCGGCGCCGGGGCGGACTCGTACTCGTGGGAGTAGGGCTCGATCCCGATCGTGATGTGGTTCTCGGGCAGGGGGCTCGCCCCGGCGTTGCCGTAATGCCAGAGGTCGTGCATCAGCACGTTGATCGGCCCGCCGGGATCGTAGCCGAACAGGGTGCAATGGAACTTCAGGGAGTTCTCGAAGCTCCGGACGACCTGCGGCACCAGGTACGCCTGAAGGGGCGACGTATAGACCAGGTGCATGTCACTGGTCCGGATGGTCTCGAACTGAGCGGTGGCCCTCGAAGGGGCACACACCCCGGCGCAGGCCAGAAGGGCCGCGATCAGAATGAATCGATGTCGTGGCATGGAGGGGGGAGAAACTACAGGAGGATCCCGGCCCGCGTTAGAGCGAACCGGGATCCCCGGGAAAACGGTCAGTCGGTCAGTTCTTCGCCTGCGCCGACACCTGCTGCGAAGCGGCTTCGCGCATGAAGTCCTGGGACAACGCCTGGCTCTGCGACAGCGTGCGGAATGCCTCGGCCGCAGAGAGCGTCCGGAATGCATCCGTGGCCAGGATCGAGCGGAATGCGTCGTTGGCCAGAATGCTCCGGAAAGCGTCGTTGGCCAGGATCTGACGGAACGCGTCCTGGGCCATGATCTGGCGGAACGCGTCGTTCGCCATCACCTGCCGGAACGCGTCGGTGGCCATCACGGTGCGGAACGCGTCGATCGCCTGGAGCTGCTGGTACGCCGCGTTCTGGTTCAGTTGACGCATCGCGTCCGCCTGATTCAGGTTCCGGAACGCATCCTGCGCCTGCAGCGTGCGATAGGCCGCGGTGTTGTTGAGCTGGCGGAACGCATCGCTGGCGCTCAACGAACGGAACGCGTCCGAGGCCATGATCTGACGGAACGCGTCGCTCTGCATGATCTTGTTGAACGCGTCGGTCGCCATCACCGTGCGGAAGGCATCGCTGGCCATCAGCTGGTGGAACGCGTCGCTCTGGACCAGACGCAGCACCTGGTCATTCTGGAACAGGGCCTGAATCTCCGGATTCTTGAGGGAGATGTCGGCATCGGTCATCTCGTGACCATGGTACCGGGTGGCCTTCTCGACGCCGCCGATCGTGCCGGAGCTGCCGCCGATCGGGGGGAAGCCGGTGATGAGGCCCGCGGCCACGATCACGACGGCCACAGCGGCGCTTCCGATGAGCAGTGACTTCTTGTTCATGATCGCTCCCTCTAAGAGTTCACCGACGAGATTCAGCCGTTGACCGACCCATGCCACGATGCCGCCGCGTGACGCGGCCGGTTGCGGCAGGGCATTCAGGATCGACTGCCTCAGGGAGGGCGGCGACTGCCGCTCGCCCACCCGCGCGAAGGCCCCGCTGAGGCGGCGCAGCTCGGCCGCGTACGCCCGGGCCTCCGGATTCTGCTCCAGCAGGGACCGGAGCGCGGCACTCGCTTCGGGAGTGTTCGCGCCGTCGATCTCCTGCTGGATAAGCTCCACCTGGTCACGAGTCAGCATCGCTTCGAACTCCTTCATCGAGCGCCACGCGCAGGCGTTCACGTGCGGTGAACAGGCGCGACTTGACGGTCTGGACCGGAATTCCCAGCACCTCGCCGATCTCTTCGTACGAGAACGACATGAAGTGCTTCAGCACCACCACGGCCCGGTCATCGGGCTTGAGACTCTGCAGGGCCTTGCCGACGCGATCCTCGGCTTCGGTCGCACCATCGGCGCCGCCGCCGGATGCGAGAATGCCCAGATCATCTTCGAGCGCGACCATCGGCTTCCGGCGTTTGAGCGTGTTCAGGGACTCATTCACCGCCATGCGATAAATCCAGCTGAAAAACTTGAATCTCGGATCGTAGGACCGGAGCTTGTGGAACACGTTGAAGAACACCGTCTGCACCACGTCTTCGGCGTCCTGCACGTTCCCCAGCATCCGGAGCGCGACGTTGAACAGACGTTGCTCGTAGCGGTCCACCAGGGCCGCCGCCGCGTCGCGCTCGTCGTCCAGGCACCGTTCGACCAGCGCGCGGTCTTCTTCGTCCGTCGCCAGCGGTGTCTCTTTCAATTACAACTCAGGAGGGCAAAGGTTGGAGGAGGATTGTGCACCCTCGCGCCGGGTGACGGAAGGGATGCCATATTGTGGCGGAATGCCGAGCTTCCGGATGACCATCGGGACCGATCCCGCGCAGGTGGGCGGGGCCTGCCAGGCGTTCGGCGAGTTTGCGGAAGCGCACAAAGTGCCGACCGCCATTCGCCGGAGCGTCTCGGTCGCCCTGGATGAGCTGTTGAACAACGCCATCGCGCACGGATCGGCAGGCGTGGTGAGTATCGAGGCGGAACTCTCGGCCGACCGGTTGCGAGTCACGCTCTCCGACGACGGTAAACCCTTTAACCCGTTGGACATGGCCACCCCCGATACCGGCCTCTCTCTGGAGGAGCGGCAGATCGGCGGGCTCGGCATTCACCTGGCGCGGCGGCTGATGGACGAAGTGACCTATCTCCGCCTGGCCGACCACAACGTCATCACCCTGGCGAAGCTCCTGGCCTGAGGAAGATCCATGGACATCACCACACGCATGCAGAATGGCGTCACGCTCGTCGTCTTCGCGGGGAGCCTCGACAGCAACACTTCACCGAAGGCCCAGCAGGAAATCGACGGAGTGCTCGCCGCCGGCGCCAAGAAGGTGGCGATCGATTGCACCGCGCTCGACTACATCTCGAGCGCCGGGCTCCGGGTGATGCTCGGTACGGCCAAGAAGCTGAACGGGGCGGGGTCAGGTCTTCGGCTCTTCGGCTTGAATCAGTCCGTGCGGGAGGTCTTCGACATCTCGGGGTTTTCGAAGATTCTCGCGGTGTTCAACACCGAGGCCGACGCACTCCGCGGGTTCTAGCCCTGCAACCTTCGGGGCCGGGGGCCCGTCCATAGAGACGTCCCGGAACCCGGAGCCGCCGTGGAGTCGTTCCTGCAAGACATCCGCTACAGCTTTCGCACCCTCCGGGCATCCCCCGGCTTCACCGCCATCGCCGTCCTCACGCTCGCCCTCGGCATCGGGGCGACGACGGCGATTTTCAGCGTGGTGTACGGCGTCCTGCTCCGGCCGCTGCCGTATCCGCGCCCCGATCGGCTGGTCGCCGTCTACGAGGTGAATACGAAAGGGCGCCCCGCGCGTCTCGCGGATCCCAACTTCGACGACTTCCGGGACCAGTCGAAGAGCTTCGAAGCCATCGCGAAATACCGTTCAGATATCTCGTCGGTGGCCGGGGCGTCGGAGCCGACGCGCACCACCGTCGCCAGCGTCAGTCCGGAGTTTCTGAGGGTGTTCCGCGTCGCGCCGTTCCGGGGTCGGGACTTTGCGCCGAGTGATGATCAAGTGGGTGCGGCGCGGACGGTGATCGTGAGCTACCGGTATTGGCGGACGTACCTGGGCGCGAGGGACGACCTGTCCCAGGCCTATCTCAAGATCGACGGAACGTCGTACGCGGTCATCGGCGTGCTCCCCGACGGGTTCGCCTTCCCGGCCAACGCCGACCTCTGGACCGCCATCGATGTGGACGGAGAGAACCACAGCCGGACGTCGCACAACGCGTCGGCGGTGGCGCGCCTCAAGGACGGTGTGACGGTGACGCAGGCGAATGCGGAGATCTCCGCGCTCGCGCGTCAGATACGCAACGCTTCCACCGAACAGGGCGACTATCTCCTGAAGGACGGGATGGTGATGCTCCTCCGGACCGCACTGACCGGGGACGCGCGGCAACCGCTCTTCATTCTTCTGGGGGCGGTGGGCTTTCTCCTGCTCGTCGCGTGCGCCAACGTCGCCAACCTCCTGCTGGCCCAGGCGACCGCGCGGGAGCGCGAGCTCGCCCTTCGCAGCGCCCTCGGCGCCGGACGCGGGCGCTTGGTGCGCCAGCTTCTGACGGAAACGCTGATCTTGTCCGTGACCGGAGGGGGCCTGGGCGTGCTGGCGGCATACTGGGGTGTCGCGCGCCTGGTCGCTTTGGCGCCTGCCAACTTGCCACGACTCGACGAAGTCTCGATCAATGGGGCCGTCCTGGCCGGCGCACTGGTGCTCGCGACCCTCGTAGCGGCAGGCCTCGGAGTGTTCGTGGCCTCCCGTGCGACGTCGACGGACCTGCGCGGGACACTGGTCGAGGGGGGCCGCGGCTCGGCTGGGTCCCGCGGCACGCAGCGGGCAGGTCGAGTAATCGTGGCCGCTCAGATCGCCATCACGATGGTGCTCGTGGTGGGAGCGGGCCTGCTCGGCCGCAGTCTCCTCAAGGTACTGGCGGTGAATCCGGGCTTCCGCGTGGACCGCATCGTCACGATGGATGTCTCGCTGCCGTGGGTGTCCGACCCCGCGGTACGCGCCCGGCAAGGGCGATTCTACGCCGACCTGATCGGCCGGCTGGAGCGGATTCCGGGTGTCGAAGGAATCGGCGCGGCGAGTGCGCCGCCGATGGATGGCGGTCTGCCGGACGGCATGTTCGTGGAAATGAATCCTGGGGCGAATCCCAAGACCTTCGACGACTTGCGCCCGCTCTTTGCACAGAAGGAGCTGCAGGGGAACGCGGACTTTGCCGTGGCGACGGCCGGCTATTTCCATGTGCTCGGGATTCCGCTGATCGAGGGCCGGCTATTCGACGATCGCGACGGGCCTGATGCACCGCACGTGGCGGTAATCAGCGAGGCGCTGGCCCGGTTGCGGTGGCCGAATCAGGATCCCCTGGGCCGGGTAATCGAGTTCGGGAACATGGATGGAGATCTCCGGGTCTTGACCATCGTCGGAGTCGTCGGGGATACCCACGAAGACGGGCTCGAACGTCCTCCGGCGCCGACGGTCTACGTGAATCTGTACCAGCGTCCCCGCGCGGTGATGACCGTGGCGATGGCGAGCACCGCCGATCCGCGGTTGATCACGACAGCGGCTCGGCAGATCCTGCACGACGCCGATCCCGAACTTCCACCGCGATTCCGCACGCTTTCGCAGGTGTACTCCGCGTCACTCGGCTCCCGGCGCTTCAACGTCATCCTGACGGCGGCGTTCGCATTGACCGCGCTCATCCTCGCGACGGCCGGGGTCTTCGGGGTCATGGCGTACGCGGTAAGCCGGCGCACGCGGGAGATCGGCGTCCGGGTGGCGCTGGGCGCGGCATCCGCGGACGTGCTCAGGATGATTCTCGGGCAGGGTGCCAGGACGATCGGGGTCGGGGTGGGGGTGGGAGTCACCGTCTCCCTCGCGCTGACCCGCACCGTGCAGTCGTTGCTTTTCGGCGTCACGGCAACGGATCCGGTGACCTTCGGCGTGGTCACTGTGCTGTTGGTGGGCGCCGCGCTGGCCGCCTGCTACATCCCGGCGCGCCGGGCGACGAAAGTGGACCCGATGATCGCGCTGCGAGCCGACTAGTTGAACAGCCTCGCCGGCTACGTCGCCCGCATGGCGGCCACGGGATCGACCCGGGCGGCGCGCGCCGCGGGGATCCAGCAGGCGACGATGCCGATCACCGCCATCAACAGTGCGACGCCGAGGAGTGTCAACGGATCCCGCGGGCTGACCCCGAACAAGAGGCCCTGGATCAAGTTCGTGCCGACGAACGCTCCAGTCAGGCCGAGCCCGAGGCCGAGGGCCAGCAGGAACCCGCCTTCTCCCAGGATCATTCTCAGCACCTGGCCCTGATCGGCCCCGAGGCTCATCCGGATCCCGATTTCGTTCGTGCGCGAGCTGACCGAGAAGGCGAGTACCCCGGCGATTCCCACCGCGGCGATCAGCACGGCCAGCAGCCCGAATGAGGAGACCAGCGCGGCGTTCAGGCGGCGCGGCGCGACGCTCTCGTCCTTGATCTGCGCAATGGTCAGGACGTGGTCGATGGGGGTGGTCGGCGCCAGCCGACGGACGACGGCCGTCGCCGACGCCACGAGACCGGACACATCGGTATCGGCTCGCACCACCAGGTCACCGGTGAAGGCCACCTCGGAGGCGAACGGCATGTACATCGCCGGCACCGGAGGCGCATCGAGTCCCCCGTCCCTCGTGTTGCCGACCACGCCCACCACCGTGCGCCAATCCCCGCTGAACGGGGTGAATCGCAGAACGTCACCGGTCCAGGCGACCCGCCGGCCCACGGGGTCCTCGCCCGGGAACAGCCGGTCCGCGAGAACCCGATTGATGATCACGACGCGCCCGCTGCCGATCCGGTCGGTCAGGGTAAAGGTGCGACCCGCCAGGAGCGGGATACCCGCGGCGTGGAAGTAGTCGGGATCGGCGGTGCGGAAGTCGGCGTGCGGTATCGCCTCCCCCACCGCGGGGGTCCGACCTTCTGCTTTGACGTCGAGACTGCCCAGGGCGAGGCTGAGGGGCATGGTGGACCCCAACCCCACGTCCACCACGCCGGGAAGGGCGGCGATCTCGCCCCGCATGCGCTCGTAGTTCGCTTTGGCCGCGGCATCGGCCTGGAGGATGCTTGCCGTCCCCGACAGCTGTGAGGGGCTGAGCAGTGGCACGTCGATCGCCAGCACCTGCTCGGTCTTGAGGCCGGTGTCCACGTCCGCCAGGCGGATCATGGTCCGGGTGAGCAGTCCGGCACCCGCCAGCAGCACCACCGAAACGGCGATCTGCGCCACGACCAGTGCCCGTTGCAGCCGCTGCTTGCGCAACCCTCCACTGAGGCGCCCCGCGGCAGCGGAGATCCAGGACCCGAGGGTGCCTTCCCGCGGGAGTGCGGCAACGAACGACAAGAGCAGGGCCACTGCCACCGACAGCCCGAGAGCGAAGCCCAGGGTCACCGGGTCGAGCCGGATTTCGTTCGCGCGGGGAGAATACCGCGCCGCCAGCGCGACCAGCAGCCGCACGCCGCCGATCGCCAGCACCACCCCGAACAGCGCTCCGACGGCGGTGATCACGAAGTTCTCGGCCAGGAGCAGCCGCCGGAGGCGGAGCACGCCGGCGCCGAGGGCCGCGCGGACGACCAGCTCGCGTTCCCGACGGACGCCCCGCATGAGCGTCAGATTCACGACGTTCGCTACCGCGATGATCATGACGAAGGCGGCGACGGCCATCAGGAGCCAGAGTGTGGCCCGGGCGCGGTCTCCCAACGCCTCCTTGAACGGGATCACGGAGACGCGATAGTGCGACCCCGGGTCGTACGCATCCGGGTGATCGTGCTGCATCCGCCCGTACGCCGCGGCCACCTGCCCTCGGGCCTGGTCCAGCGTGGCTCCGGGCGCGAGGCGCGCCAGGATTTCGGTCATGCGGTGGGTGCGGCCCTGCACCATCTGCGCGCTGAGATGGTGCGGGCTGATCACCATGTTCATGAGCGCGTCCATCGGGCCGGGGAAAAATGGCGCGGGTTGAAGCACGCCGATCACCGTCGCCGATCCGCCATCCAGCCGGAGCTGTTTCCCCACGATGCTCGGATCACCCCCGAAGCGGCGCATCCAGAATTCGTGCGTCAGGACCATCACGGCCGGAACGCCGGGGCCATCGTCCGAGGGACGAGTGACCCGGCCGATGACCGCCGAGAGCCCCATCACTTCGAAGAAGTTGCCGGTCACCAGCCCGACATCGATGCGGCTGGCGTCGTGGTCCCCCTCGATAATGACATTCCACGGGGAGTACTCGGCGATGCCGCCGAATGCTGGTGTGGCTGCCCGGAGGTCCGCGATCTCCGGAACCGAGAAGTCGACGTTGTCACCCGCCGGCCCATCCATGGACTGCCGGAGGTAGACCAGGCGCTGCCCGTCGCGGTGAGGCAGAGGCTTGAGCAGCACGCCGCGCACCACGCTGAAGATCGCGGTGTTGGCGCCGATCCCCAGGCCGAGGGTAATGACCACCACGGTGACGAAGGCGGGGCTGTGGCGGAGCGCGCGGACCGCGTACCGGAGGTCGGCGACGGCGCTCTCGATCCACGGGATGCCGCGCCGGTCACGGACTGCTTCGGCGGCCTGCGTCACCCCGCCCGATGCGAGCCGGGCCTGGCGGCGGGCTTCTTCGGGCGCGAATCCGCGCCGGATATTTTCGGCGGTCTCCATCTCGATGTGGGACTCGAGCTCGTCGCGCAGATCGTCGTCGGACTTCTGCCGGGCGAAGAGGCCCGCGATGCGGGCGAGGAGTGCACGCAGGGTGCTCATGGAGTCTCCCGTTGGGGCGCCAGGAACGCCGCGATCAGGTCAGTGGTCCGGCGCCATTCCCGTTCTTCGTGGGCGAGGCGCTTCCGGCCCGCGGCGCTCAGCGCGTAGAACTTCGCGCGCCGGTTGTTTTCAGATTGGCGCCATTCGGCCGTGATGAACCCTTCCTGCTCGAGCTTCAGGAGGGCGGGGTAGAGCGTGCCGTAGTTGAGTTTGAGGCGGTGGCCGCTGGTCTCTTCGATGCGGCGCGCGATGCCGTACCCGTGCAGGGGGCCGAGTCCCTGTAGGGTGGTGAGAATCATCAGGGCGAGCGTGCCCTGTTTGACGTCGACTTTGTCCGCCATCAGCCCGTCCTATGGGATTCCCATATGACGGTATCAGGGTCGGACGAGTTTCACAAGACGCCCGTCCTGGAGGTCAGTGCCCTTCGGCGGTCAGGGCACGTTCGTAGGCACCCAGGAGGTCCTGACGACTGACCACCCCGATCAATCGATCTCGACGCGCCGGGTCGACCACCGGCAACACATCGGCGTCGCGCTTACCAAAGCGGCGGAGCGTGGTCAGCAGGGTGTCGTCTCCCGTGATGGGATCCGTCTCGGGGATCACCAGGTCGGCCGCGAGGACAAGCCCTGGCGGAGACCCGTCCGCAAGGGCATCACGGAGCCCGACCGAGGACAGCATGCCGACCAGGGCGCCATTCCCGTCGACCACAGGGAAATCCGTTCCCCGGTTCTCCTGAATGATTCGCCTGATCTCTTCCAGGGGAGCGTCGTTCCGGATGACGGTGGGATTTGGATTCAGGCATTCGTGCACCGAGATCCGCGTGAGCACGGCAGCGTCCGCACCATTGCTCAGGACCACCCCGCGACGCACCAGCCACTCCGTGTAGATCGACTCCGGGTGCAACCGCCGCGCGATGCCGTAGGAGATGACGCTCGTCAGCATCAGGGGAAGGATCAGGCCGTAGTCTCCGGTCATCTCGAAGACCATCATGATCGCGGTGAGCGGCGCGTGGGTCGCGCCGGCCACGAGTCCCGCCATGCCCACCAGCGCCAACGCCCCGGGCCCCTCGGCGCTCATGGGGAGCACTCCGTGGACCGCCACGCCGTACGCCGCGCCCAGGGTGGCGCCGATGTACAGGGCGGGGGTGAACACCCCGCCCGTTCCGCCGGCTCCAAACGTGGCTGCGGTCGCGACCAGCTTTGCCCCCGCGAGCGCGAGGAGAAAGAGTGCTCCCCGTCCCATCAGCACGCCCAGGTCGATGCTTTCGTGCCCATGGCCCCAGAGATCGGCGCGGAAGGCCAGGTCCAAACCCCCGACCACGAGCGTTCCAAGAACGATCCGGACCCATGGAGACCGCAGTCGGTCAAACAGGTCCTGCGTTCTCCAGACGCCGCGGGAATACAGGACCGACACCACGCCGCATACGACGCCGAGACCGACGTACAGGAACAGCTCCCAGGGAGACCCGAACGCGAAGGCCGCCGGGAGCGCCAGAACCGGGTGATTCCCGAATGCGAGCCGACCCACGGTCGCCGCCAGGATGCTGGCGACCACGAAGGGTCCGAGCGCCATGCCTCCAGCCGCGCCGAGGATCTTCTCGATCCCGAAGATCACGCCCGCGATGGGGGCGTTGAAGGCGGCCGAGATTCCGGCGGCGGCTCCGCAGCCGACCAGGGTGCGGAGCCGGTTGGGGGACGCTTTGAGCCAGCGTCCGATTCGGGAACCCGTGGCGGCGCCCAGGACGACGACCGGGCCTTCCGCGCCGACCGACCCGCCGGTTCCGATGACGAGTGCCGCGCCGAGCGTCTTGGCCAGCACGGGGGCGAACCGGATCACGCCGCCTTTGACCGCGAGCCGATACATGACGTCCGGGATGTTCTCGCCGGGAGAGTCCTTCGCCCCCCAGCGCATGAGGAGGCGGCACGCCCCGATGCCGAGGGCGACGAATGCGGGAATGAGGATGACGGCGGGGATGGGGGCCCGGAGCGCGCCGCGCAGCACCAATGATTGGATCCCGTCGATGGTCTTGTAGAAGACGGCCACCGAACCGCCCGCGGCGGCACCGATCAGGACGGCGAGCGTCAGGAGCTGGGTCTGCTCGTCGCTTCCCAGGGCCGCGACGACTCGGGAGAGCGCGCGGGGCGCCTGCTGTACGCTGCGGATATGGCGAGTGAGAAGGTGGTCAGGCAGCTCGTCCGGCACGCCCGCAAGTTCGACTACCCGCGGAGTTGGTGCAACCTACTTGCACCACCCCCGTTGATTGGTTCGCTTTTGAACGGATTCTCTTCCAAAGAGGAAGCGGGATGGCAAGACTTACGGTTCTGGGTTTTCTGGTGCTCGCGACCACGTTCGAGGCGTTTGGTGACGCCATGGTGCGCGTGGGCCTCAAACATCACAACGTGGTGCCGCGTGGGCTGCTGTTCCTGGGGGGTGCGGCGCTGCTGTTCGGCTACGGCCTTTCCCTGAACCTCGCGCCCGCCGAATTTGGCCGCGTGGTCGGCCTGTACATCGCGACGCTGTTCGTCGTGTGGCAGATCGTGAATTTCATCGTATTCCGGTCGGTCCCAACGTTGCCCGTCGTGATTGGCGGCGCCCTCATCATCGCCGGCGGAAACATCGTGACGTTTTGGCGGAGCTGAGGCGGGGACGGCACGTCTCAGGTCGACGGCTCTTCGGGCCGGATTCCTGCGAATCCCCGGTAGAGCAGCAGGTCGTAAATGATTTTCAATGAGCCCGCGAGAATGAAGGGAACGTTCTCGAGTCTCGGGTGGGAGAACATCCAGCCCGCGAACACCGGGGCGATCGCGGCACCGGTCGTGCGAGCCACCCCCGTGATCCCGGCGGCCGCCGAGCGCTCCGCGGGCTTCACCACGGCCATGACGTAGGACTGCCTGGTCGGCACGTCCATTTGGCTGATGCTGAACCGTGCAAAGAGGACCGCCACGGCCAGCGGGAGATTGGGCATCAGGGGAACAAGAATCAAGAGGATGTTGGAGGGCAGGTGCGTGAACACCATCGTCCGGATCAACCCAAATCGCCCTGCCAGGCGCGCGGCCACGAGCGCAGACAGTCCGGCAAGGAGATTGGCGACGAAGAAAATGCCTCCCAAGGTGGCGGGCTCCACCGCGTACCGTAGATAGAACCAGTACGCGGCAAAGCTCTGCACGACGAATCCTCCTCCAAACGCGTCAATCGCGAAGAGGCTCGACAGCTTCCAGATAACGCCGTGAGACGTTTCGATGCCCCACGTGGCGTTGGGTGCCCGGGGGTTTCGATGCACCTCAACCGCCGGCGATGCCAGACTGAAGACGCCCGCCAAGGCGATGCCACACACCGCATAGAGGACCACAACCCCCCGGTACCCACCCACCGGCGAGCCGCTGTGCGCACCCAGGACCTGCGAGAGAAAGCCGCCACTGAGTGAGCCAGCGGCGGTGGCCAGGGCCCCAGCCATCGTGTACCAGGCGAACGTGCCGGTCCGCGCGGAGGGTGAAACGACCTGAGAGAGTGCGGCCTGTTCCACCGCGAGGAAGGGCCCGACCTCATTGCCGCTGGGACTGATCACTCCGATGGTGGCCGCGACGAGGAGTGCCGCGAAGTTGTGTGTCGCCGCGAACACCAAGCCGGCGGCAGCCATGAGAACGGCGCCGACGAGCAGGGTACGCCGTCTCCCGAACCGGTCGGCCCGTGTCGTGAGAATCAAAGAGACTGCGGTGTCGCCGATGAGAGTCAGCGTAAGCAGCAGGCCGGTGGCGGCCGCACTCAGCCCCAGTCCGGTCAGGTACAGCACCAGCACCACGGAAAGCGCGCCATACGCAAAGAGCCGCAAGGTGCGACCGGCGAGCAGGAGCCAGCCGTCCGCTGGGAGCTGGGGTTTCGGGGCGAGTATGCGGGGGACGCTCATGCCACCAGCCTCTCGCTCAGAAGGCCAAACGGTGGACGACCTTCACCTCGAACGCCCCGTTTACCTGCCGGCTGAGCGATGCGAGTGACGGGAATCTGTTCACAGCGGCGGGATTCGTGGTATACCCCGAGTTCCACACCAGGAACACGTCGTCACCGACTGTCGGGATCCAGTGGAACCGCAGATTGAAATCCATCCGTTGTTCGTCGTTGGTGTACTGGGTGAACCCCAGCAGACTGGTTCGAGTGTTGAAGTTGTATTCGAGCCTCCCCGACCACAGCAGGGCCGTGAATCCACCGACCGGCAGTCGTGCGGCGGTCCGCGTGAGGGCGAGGCCGAGTGTCGCGTGCCCCCCGGCTCGGGCGGTTCCCGACAACTGGACATCGGCGCTCCGCCCGCCATAGAACCCTCCCCAGTTCACGAGTCCACCCAGGGTCAGGGTGCGGCCCGGAGACTGGAAGTACTGCACCTCGTAGCGCGACCACCAATACCGTCCGGCCCGGATCGTGAGGTCGCGGAAGATCGCGAACGGAGTCGAAGGCCCGTCCATGAGTCGTTGCACGTTCAGCTCGAAGTGGTCGCCGTTCTCGCGGTCACCATTGAACAACTGCCACTGAAAGGACGCGGCCTGCCAGTCTCCCGCGCGCCCGAGCGACCCGGTACGGTTCGCCACGATGTCCCAGCTCGGGATCGGGAAGACGAAATCGAATTGCCGGATGCCGAAGGCGTGCGGCCTGGGCTGAAAATCCACGTGCCCCGTCGTCTCCCAGATCCCGGTTCGCTGCGCGAAGCCCAGGGCAGGGTTGAACCCGGGATCGATCCGATAGAGCGAGATGAAGTTGTCGAACAGGTCGTTGGGGTTGTCGGCGGAGAGTCGCCACGCGAGCGGCGTTCCTGGCATGCCCGGAGTGTGTGTGCCCATCAGCCAGAAATGCGGCTCGAGATTCTGCCCCCGGACGACCAGCGGCAGGTCGAGGTCGAGGCCGCCGGTGGCTTCGCTGCCATGGCCCGACCTGGCGCGTAGAGTCCCGACGGCGCCGATGAACGATCGGTCGAACAAGTCGTGCTGCACTCGGAGCACCGCGTCATTCGCCTGATCGGCGCCGCCCGTCCGTACGTCCATCAGCCCGACGCGCCAAGGACCCTCGCGCCCGTAGATTCGGCCGCCGGCGACCATGGGTACCGGGGCTCCACTGGCATCCAGCCCGATCCGGCGTGAATAGAAAGCCTGGTCCTTGCCGGGTGTTGCGAAGTCGAAGAGACCACTCGACTCCAGGAAGAACTGGCGCTTTTCGGGGAAGAAGAATGGTACGCGCGTCAGGTTGATGACCTGGGAGTCTGCCTCTACCTCGGCGAAGTCCGTGTTGAGGGTGAGGTCTCCCGTGAGCGTCGGCGACAGGGCTGCCTTCACGTCGAGGCCGCCTTCACCTCCCGCAAATTCGCTTCCGGTGCGCACGCCCAGGCTGTCATGCATCGGCTCGACCAGCCGCCCGAGCGCGTACGGGTACAACTCGACCTGACCAGACCGGGTGAGGCCCTGGAGTCCCTGCAACTCCCCCTCGTTCCGCAGTTGATAGAGTCCCTGGGCGCGTCCCCAGGAGCACCAGAGGTCCTCTTCGTTCTTCCGGCGGATGAAGCGCCGCACGTTGAAGCCAATGCGGTCGGCGCCGGAACGAAAGCGCAGGGTGGCAAAAGGGATTCGGAACACCGCGGACCACCCGAGGGCATCGCGGGTCACCGCGACGTCCCACACTCCATTCCAGTTGGCGTTCAGATCATCCAGGTCCACGAGCTGGGCGTCCCACATGGCACCCTTGGGGTTGGTCCCGAACACGAATGCGCCGCGGCGGTCGTAAAAACCGTCGATCAGCAGTTCGATGTTGTCGTCGCCTGACAGGTCGGCATCGCGGCGGTACTCGCTGGCCCGGATTTTCGACATGTCCGAGTCATACGCGCGGACCCACACGAAGACTGCGTGTGCGTCCCGGAGTACTCGCACGACCGTTCGTTCGCTGGCGGTCTCTCCGACGTTGGGCTCGCGTTGCCGGAAAGCCGTGATCGAGTCGGCCGCCTGCCATTCGTTCCCGGCCGCTCCCGTGCCAAGGGTGATGGGTATGCCCGCAGCGTGGGCCACGACCACGGGCGGACTCTGGCCGAGCAGCCAGTGAGGAATCAGCAAGAGAACGAGGGCGCGCGGCACGATGCCCCAAGTTGAAACTTGACTCGGCTCAGAGTACAGGCGCACACTCCTTCGATCTCTTGGAAAGCCACTGTCATTCGGAGGTCCCAATGATTCGCGCGGCCCTGCTCTCAATTGCGCTCTTCACCTCCATCGCACAAGCCCAGGACTGGAAGCCCGTCGGTCTTGCGCTTGGTCGCGCTGGGTCGATGCAGCCCGGTGACGTTTACAAGGCAGGATTCCCTCGAAGCGACCTCCATGTGAGAGTCGGCGGTGTCGCCGTCAAGGCGCCGCTAGCCCTGGGCTCGTGGGTGGCCTTCAAGGCGGTCGGCGACAGTGAAGCGGTCTTGATGGGTGATCTGGTCCTGACGGAATCCGAACTCCCCCTCGTCATGAGCAAGCTCCAGGAAGGCGGGATCGAGCAGACCGCGGTTCACAACCATCTCCTGGGCGAATCGCCACGCGTGCTCTACATGCACATCATGGGGCGCGGGGTCCCGACCAAGCTCGCGGCCGCGGTGCATGCCGCGCTAGCACTGACCGGGACCCCGATGGCGAGTCCTTCAGCCCCCGCGACGACGCCCCCACTCGGATTGGACACGACGGCGATCGCCAAGACGCTGGGCTTTTCGGGAAAGGTCGCCGGAGGCGTCTACCAGGTTGGTGTCCCACGCCTCGACACGATTCAGATGAACGGCGTGGTCGTTCCGCCGGCGATGGGTGTCGCGACGGGGATCAATTTTCAATCGACTGGGCGGGGCAAGGCTGCGACGACGGGTGATTTCGTGCTGACCGCTTCAGAGGTCAACCCGGTGATTCGCGCCCTGCGGGACCATGGGATCGTCGTTACCGCGCTCCACAGTCACATGCTCGGCGAGACGCCGCGCCTATTCTTCATGCACTTCTGGGCGAATGGGGATGCTACGAAGCTGACTGAAGGCCTTCGCGCCGCGCTCGATCAAATGAACGTCAAGAAAGCGGGCTGAGCTGGGGTTCCCTCAACCGTAAGCAGTCCGATAACGAAACGCTGCTCGCCGTACTGCGCGAGCAGCGCCTATCCCTTCGGCTCGAAAGTGTTACCTATGTGCTCGGTATAAACCGTCACCCATGTGACCGGAATACACCCAGCGTTTTTGAGTCGGGACGGCGGGATTTGAACCCGCGACCCCCTGCACCCCAAGCAGGTGCGCTACCGGGCTGCGCCACGTCCCGAAGAACTAGTCGCCGAGGCGCTCAGGCGCCCAGGCGCTTAGGAAAAGCCCGACTGAACTCTTCCTGCTACTGCCACCTACAACCCGCTGGGCGCCTACGCGACTAGGCGCCTGTCTGATCACTGACCGTCTACTCACCAGCGGGGGCATCAAGTTAGCCGGGCGGTGCCCTAAACTGAAGGTCATGAAATCCTACCTCGCCGCCGCCCTCTGCTTGATCCCCGTCGGCCTGCAGGCTCAGGAAGGCATCCCCTTCAGCCAGCACGGCTGGGTGGGACAGGTGATGGGGTTCGATACCATCTCCATCGTCTACAACCGCCCCGTGGCCCGCGGCCGGAGACTCTTCGGCAAGCTGGTCCCCTGGGACAAGGTCTGGCACCCCGGCGCCGACTCGGCCACCACGATCACGTTCTCAAAGGACGTGCTGGTTCAAGGCAAGGAGCTGAAGGCGGGGAGTTACACGCTCTGGACCATCCCGGATACCGCGACCTGGACCATCATGTTCTCGCGGGCCCTGCACGTGTTCCATACGCCCTACGTCGGGGACTCGACCATCGTCCTCCGCGTCCCCGCCACCCCCGAGCGGGGCGACCACATGGAAGTCCTCTCCTTCTACTTCCCCATAGTCGGCCCCGACTCGGCTGTCCTACGCCTGCACTGGGGCACCACCATCGTCCCCATCAAGCTCCGCACGCCATGATCGGATCCACATGATCGGTGCGTGATTGCCCCCTGCGAACCTCCGGGCACACGTCTGACGTCGCAAGCCGCGACGCAGCCTCACGCCGAAGGAGGTTCCATGCACGCCGCACGCTTCCTTTTTTTCACCATTGCTGTGGTCGGGCTGGTCGCCTGTAATGAGCCGTTGGCGAACCGGGCCGCAGCACCGCTCACCCGGACGGAACAACTCACGCAAATCGGCAGCTGCCCGGCACATGCAACTCTCGTGGTAGCAACCGAGGGCGATCTGGAGAATGCGCTTCAGGTCGCCGCACCGGGTGACACGATCGCCGTCAGTGGCACTATTGCCGTCGATCAACCGGAACTGGACGTTGCGACGAACAACCTCACCATCACGTGCGCAAGTCCGGGCTCCGGGCTGGCGGTTGCGTCGGGAGCGGCCCCGAGTCGTCTGCTCGTCGTGCTTGCCGCCGGGGTCACGGTCCAGGGCTTGGCGTTGGATGCGCGCGGCACCACCAGTGGGGCGTATCTCGCTTTCTTCGACGGCACAGACGCGTTCGCGTCCAACGAACACTTCATCGGGAATCACGTGACCTGCGGCGCGGTCGACGAGGCCTGCGTCTACTTCGCGCTCGAAGGCGCTCCTGGCGTGATCGCAGCGTCCAACGTGATCATCAACGGCGGGGTCGGCCGGGGCATACACCTGGAAGGGGTCGCGGGTGGCGCGGTGACCCGCAACACCGTTATCGGTGCCGACACGGGCTTCGGTGGAATTGTCATCAGCGGCGGCGGCGGGATCGGCGTCGACAACGACACGGTTCGAGGGGCGTGGACCATCGCCATGCTCGTGAACCAGGCTGCTGACGCGGTCACGATCGAGCAGAGCGCCTTCTCTGGTGGATCGTTCGCGACCATCCGCTTGGTCGATCTGACGAACTTCCTGTTTCGAGGGAATACCGTCACCTGCACCGCGATTTGCTTCGAAATGTTCGGCTCAGCGGGGGCGCGAGTGCTGGGAAACCGGGTCACCGCCACGGGCGCCATTACCGGGATCGACGTTGAGCCGCACAATGCGCTGGTCACCGACGGCACGACCGTCGATGACAACACCGTCCAGGCACTATCGCCGTCCGGGATTCTCGGCGAAGGCGGAATCCACGTGAGTACCGGCGCGGGCCTCACCGTGACGAACAACATCGTGCTGGGGCCGTGGGTCAATTCGATGGCCCTAACATTCCTCAACGGCAGCACCGTCGAGGGGAACCGGCTGATTGGCAGCGCCGGAGCTGGTATTGCGTTCACGACTGACACGGCCACGCTGCCCATCACCTTCACGGGAGACACGGTCAAGAACAACGTCATCGCGGCGTGGAGCTCGGCAGGCATCTCGATCCAGTCAGCGTGTCGGAATTTCCTGGCCGGGAATGTCGCGGAGGGAAGGGGACCGGTCGACGTATTGCTGACTGCCACCACGGGAGCAAATCGTGTCGTTGCCAGCGCCCGGAGTGTAGTCGATCAGGGTGCTGTGGATTGTGACGGCGATGGCATCACTGACCCGAATGTGATCGGGCGGTAGAAGGGACGGGCCCCTTGCGATGGATGCGAGGGGCCCAATCCCCGACGGCCTAATGCTTCTCGGTCAACCGCTGGAGCTGCATTTTCGCCTGACCTAACGTCGAATCCTTGGCCACCGCGTCCTTGAGCGCGGCGACGGCGCCTGCGGTATCCCCTTTGAACAGCAGGACATTTCCCAGCGTCATGGGCGTCATCCCCGACGTCGGGAAGAACTCGGCACTCAGGTTCAGTAGGCCCACCGCATTGTCGAACTTCCCGTCGCGCGCCTGCTCCTGAGCCAGCGCGACCAGGGGCAGCTCCCGGAAATCGTATGCCTCACCCCCGTAGTACTTGCTTCTGAGATCGCGGTAGTGCGCCACAGCCGCGGCGAGACCCGAGTCCGCGAGGTAGAGCTGCATCTCGTCTTCCAGGAGCCGCGGGCGCGAGACGCCGCGATGGCAGGTCTCGCAGCGCACGACGATGTGCGGCGTCGGCCGGTCGGGGACGTCGGCGAGATGCTCCTCATTGATATGGTTGACCATGTCGATCATCACCCGCGCCACGCGTTTGGTGCGCTTGTCATCGGACGCGAACTTGTAGGTCGAGAGCGGCTGGCCCTCTTCGCCGACGTGGCAGTAGGTGCACCTGACGCCGAGTCCGAGGGCGAACCCGCGCATGGTGTTGAGGAGCTCCCGCGGGGCGATGTTCTTCGGCAGGACCTTGAGGTTGGTGAAGGAGTCGGGGGGGAATTTCCCCTGGCCGGAAAGGGAAGCCGCGCCGGCCAGGATCAGGGCAGGGATGACAGCAATGCGCATGGGGGGCTCGAGGAGTCAGGGGTCAGGGGTCGGGGGTCAGGTGTCACAAGGGCTCAGCGTGACTGGTCTGAAGATTCGGGGCGATGGCACCGCGCGCCAGTCGCTGCTCAAATCGCGGTCAGTTACCTGACACCTGACCCCTGACCCCTGTAGAATTCCGCCACCTCCATCGGGAGCTGCCTGTCATGCTCATGGTTGTCCTGCGCTTCATTCATATCGTCCTCGGGGTCCTTTGGGTGGGGGGCGTCTTCGCGCTCTCCGTGATCGTCATTCCCGGCATGCAGCAACTGGGGCTGCCACTCGACCCCCTGACGAAGACCCTGAACCACCGGAAGTTCTCCCAGATCATGATGGCGTTCGGCGGGCTCACCGTCCTGGCCGGACTGACCATGATGTACATCCTTGGCCACGGCAACGAAGCCTTCTTCCAGTCTCACTTCGGGCGCACGCTGTCACTGGGTGGCTTGTGTGCGATTCTCGCGCTGGTGATCGGTGGCTCCGTTGCCCGGCCGGCACTGGCAAAGATCGGGAAACTGCAGGCCGACCTGGCGGCGAATCCACCCAAGGGGGATGATCCCCGGAAGGCCCAGATTGCCGCCCTCCAGCAGCGGATCGTGTTTTTCTCCAAGCTGGTGGTGATCCTGTTGCTCGTGGCGGTGACCTGCATGGCCGTCGCGCGCTACATCTGAGGAGGCGCTAGCGGACGGCGAGGTTTGTGGGGCATCGTTCGGGGTCCCTCAGGTCCAGGAGCCCGGATGTCCCGCAGCCTCGCCGTCACGTGCAGCGCCTTGTGGTTCGCCTCGTCGCTCGTCGCGCAATCCAGGTATCCAACCACCCGCCGCGACACCACCGCCGACACCTACTTCGGCACCAGAGTGCCGACACCGTACCGGTGGCTGGAAGACCAGAATGCCCCCGAAGTCGCCGCCTGGGTCGATTCCGAGAACGCGGTCACCTTCCATTATCTGGACGGCGTCACCCTGCGCGGAGCCTTCAAGGACCGCCTGACCACCCTCTGGAACTACGCGCGCGTCACCGTTCCCGACCGGCCGGTGCGCGGAGGAGCCCTGTTCTTCACCAAGAATTCGGGGTTGCAAAGTCAGTCCCCGATTTACAAACAGACGGCTCCCGGCTCCCGGCCCACGGTTGTCCTCGATCCCAACACCCTCTCGCCCGACGGTTCGACCGCGCTGTCGACCTGGAGCGTATCGCCCGACGGCCGCTACATGGCTTACGGCCTCTCCCCCGGTGGCTCCGACTGGCGTGAGCTGCACATCCGCGTGCTCGCGACCGGGAAGGATCTTCCGGACACGGTCCGCTGGGCCAAGTTCTCCGGTGCGAGCTGGACCAATGACGGGAAGGGGTTCTTCTACTCGCGCTTCCCGGCGCCCGCTCCCGATCAGGTCCTCACGGCCTCACCCCTGAACCAGAAGGTCTACTACCACACCCTGGGCACGCCCGACTCGGCGGACCAACTGATCTTCGCGCAACCCGATCACCCCGACTGGTACGTGAGCGGGTTCGTGACGGAAGACGGGAAGTACCTGATCCTTTCATACGGCAACGCCACCGACCGGAACCACCTCTCGTACGCGGACCTCGGCGACCCGATGCATCCGAATGTCACGGCCGAGGTGAAACCGCTCTTCACCGCGTATGACGCGAGCTACCGGGTCATCGGCAATCTCCACAACACGTTCTTCGTCCGGACGACGAATGGCGCGCCGAAGGCGAAGATCGTCGCCGTGGATCCAGCCGACCCCGCACCGGATAAATGGAGGGTGGTGGTGCCCGAAGGCCCCGACGCGATCGAAGGGGCCGTCATGGCGGGTGGGCGCCTCATCGTGCAGGACCTGTCGGACGTGAAGAGCCGCCTGCGGATCTTCTCGACGGAGGGCAGGGCCATCGGAGAGGTACCCCTGCCGGGGATCGGTTCGGTGAGTGGTCTGTCGGGCCGCAGCGACACCCCTGAGCTCTACTACAGTTTCGCGTCGTTCCTGCGCCCTCCGACCGTGTATCGCTTCGATCTGATCAGCCGGAAGACGTCGTCCTTCCAGCCTCCGCACGTCGCCTTCAACGCGGCGGCCTACGAGACGAAGCAGGTGTTCTACACCTCGAAGGACGGAACCCGGGTCCCGATGTTCGTCACCTCGAAGAAGGGAATCGCGCTCGACGGGTCGCATCCGACCGTGCTGTACGCCTACGGCGGATTCGACATCAACATCACGCCGGCCTTCTCTCCGGTGGTCGCGGTGTGGCTCGAGCACGGCGGGGTCTACGCCGTTCCCAACCTCCGGGGGGGCGGTGAGTACGGCGAAGCCTGGCACCACGCGGGCATGCTCGAGAAGAAGCAGAACGTCTTCGACGATTTCATCGCCGCCGCGGAATACCTGATCCAGGCGGGATACACCTCGTCGGCGCACCTGGCGATTCACGGGTACTCGAACGGCGGGTTGCTGGTGGGCGCCGTGGAAGACCAGCGTCCTGAGCTCTTTGCCGCGGCGTACCCGGGCGCGGGGGTCATGGACATGCTGCGCTACCAGGACTTCACGGCGGGCAAAGGCTGGGTGAGCGAATACGGGTCGTCCGCTGATTCGGCCCAGTTCAGCTATCTGATCAAGTACTCACCGGTCCAGAACGTGAAAGCCGGCACCTGCTACCCGGCGACGATCATCACGACCGCCGATCATGACGACCGCGTGGTGCCGAGTCATTCGTACAAGTTCGCGGCGGCGCTCCAGGCGGCGCAGGCGTGCGACAAGCCGGCGCTGATCCGGGTGGATACTAAGACCAGCCACGGGTACATGCCGACCGACAAGCGGATTGCCGAGCTGTCGGACATCTGGGCGTTTACCGGCTGGAATACGGGAATGCGTTAGAGCTCGACGGCGAGCCCGCCCTGGATGGTGAAGGACGTGTACCAGCGGTAGATCACCCACTTGCCTTCGGCGAAGGGCCGGAAGGTGCCGCCGATTCTCGGATCGAGGCCGAACGCGAGGTCCGCGCCCGTCTTGTTCTTGGCGGCGCCATGGTCCGCCAGGGTGGCGCCGGTGGCGACGTAGAAGAGTGACGTCACCAGGGGCGGCCGGTAGCGGATGTCGGCGGACGCCCAGAGCGCTCCGTCGCTCACCGTCGGGTACAGCGTGAGCGCCCCCGTCATCTGCCAATGGGTGCTCAGTGAGCGGGTGACGAATGCCCCCATCGTATTGCGGGTGAGATCTTTTCCGTTCGAGTCGAAGTCGGTGCCGAAACGGAATCCCAGGGTGGATTGAGCAGCCGACGCCGGAGCGAGGAGCAGAGTCAGGGCGAGCAGGGCGCGCTTCACGACGGCTCCGGCGAGTGGGTTCGTGATACTCCCAGTTTCAGAACCATACGTCAAGGATGCAAGATGAACCTCTCGAGGAGAGATGCGATTGCGACGTCGCTTGGGGCTTTCGGAGCAGCGGCGTTCACGGTGGCCCCGGCGGGAGCCGTGGGCCGGGAGCCGTACGCTCCGTCGGCGCAGGGAGTGGACGGCTCCCGACTCCCGGCTCCCGGTCGTTTGAAGCAGTCCTTGGCCCGGTGGTGCTACGGGAGCATCCCGCTTCCCGATCTCTGCACGTCAGCAAAAAAGATCGGACTCGCAGGCATCGACCTCCTCGCGCGCGACGAGTGGGACGTCGTCCGAGACGCGGGCCTGGTCTGCTCCATGGGATACCCCTACCCGAAGGATCGCGACGGCTTCATCGCGACCGGATTCAACGACCCCGCGAATCATGCGCTGCTCCTCGGGGAGCTCGAGGACGCGATTCCGCTGGCCGCGAAGCACGGCGTGCCCAACGTGATCACGATGTTCGGGAACCGCCAAGGGCGGAGCGATCAGGATGGGATCGCCAATTGCATCACAGGCCTGAAGAAGATCGCTCCCCTGGCGGAAGAGCATCAGGTCACGGTGTGCGTTGAACTGCTGAACAGCAAGGTGGATCACCACGACTATCAGGGCGATCACACATCCTTCGGTGCGGCGGTGATCGACGGCGTCGGATCAGCTCGGGTCAAACTCCTGTACGACATCTACCACATGCAGATCATGGAAGGGGATGTGATCCGGACCATCCGCGCCAACGCGTCACGCATCGCGCACTTCCACACCGGAGGCGTGCCCGGGCGGCACGAGCTCGACGACACCCAGGAGCTCGATTACCGGGGCATCGCCCGCGCCATCGCGGATACCGGCTTCACCGGATTCGTCGCTCACGAGTTCGAGCCGTCGCGGGACCCGCTGACGTCACTGGCCGAGGCGTTCGCGACGTGTACCGTGTAGGGATGCTCCTTGCCGTCGCGGCTCCGGGGGCCTGCTCGGACACGGCCTCCCCACGCCGGCGTAACATCGTTCGGAGAGGATGCTCGCGGTGAATTCTATCTCTTGGTCGGGGACGGAAGCGTCTATCGGTTTGGAAACAACGAGTCGCCAAGGCGCCAAGACGCCAAGGCGCCAAGTCACTGCCGTCCTGTTTGGCGTTCTTGCCTTTGCCACTCCCGCTCACTCGCAGGACACCAGCTTCGCCAGGCTCGTTCGCGCCTACACGACCGACTCCAGATTCCTGCCGGCCTCCGTCGCCACGCTGCCCACGTCGGCCATGATCCCGTCGCCACAAGAACATTTCGGCACCATCGCCGGTGCGCCCGACGTCGAACACCACGCCGCCGAGTTGTACGGCTACTACCGCGCGCTCGCCGCCGCGACGCCCCGGGTGCGCGTGATGTCCCTGGGACCCACCGAGGGTGGACGCGACCTGGTCCTGGTGGCGATCGCGGATTCGGCGACCATGCAGCACCTCGACGCGTATCGCGCCACGCTCGCCCGTCTGGCCGATCCCCGCACCGTGCCGGCCGAATCACTGGACGCGGTGCTGGGCCGGGCGAAGCCGATCTACTACCTGATGGGCGGGCTCCACTCGACCGAAATGGGCTCCCCCGAAATGCTCACGGAGCTTGCGTACCGGCTGGCGGTCGGGGCGGACTCCACGACGCGTGCGATCACCAGCAACGTGATCACGCTGATCAATCCCGTGGCGGAGCCTGATGGACGGGACCGGCAAGTGGACTGGTACAACCGGTACACGAAGAACCGCGCCGACATCGAAGACGGCTTCCCGCTCTCGGCCCCATACTGGGGCGACTATGCCCGTCACGACGACAACCGGGACGGGCTCCAGATGGCGTTGAAGCTCACGCAGGCCATCTCCCGGACGTACTACGACTGGCACCCCACCGTGATGCACGACCTCCACGAGTCGATCGCGCTCTTGTACGTGTCGACGGGAACCGGTCCCTACAACCCGCACAACGACCCGATCGCGATCAGTGAGTGGCAGCTCCTCGCGAACAACGACATCACCGCTCTGGACGCGCAGGGGCTTCCGGGCGTCTGGACGTGGGCCTTCTTCGACGGCTGGTGGCCCGGCTACGGCGCCTGGGTGGCGAACAACCACAACTCGATCGGCCGTTTCTACGAGACGTTCGGGAATGCGGGGGCCGGCACCTACGTGCGGGACCTGTCGGGGGAGGCGTACGCCGGGGATTCGGTGACGAGCCGGCAATGGTATCGGCCGGCACCACCCACCCGGAAAGTCCGGTGGTCGGCGCGGGACAACGTGAACTACATGGAAGCCGGCGTGCTGGCATCACTCACGTTCACGGCCCACAACGCCGCCCAGCTCCTCAGGGAATTCTGGCAAAAGGGCGTGAACAGCATCGCCCGGGGACGGTCGGAGAAGCCCTACGCCTATGTGATTCCGGGCTTCGCGCATCAGCGGGATCCCAGGCGCGCCGCCTACCTCGTGAATCAGCTCGAGCGGCAGGGGATCGAGATCCGGAAGCGCACGACCGGTGATTCGTCCGGCAGTGCCGGCGACTTCGTGATTCTGCGCGATCAGCCCTACGGCGATCTCGTCGCGAACCTGCTCGCGCGGACCGCGTACCCGGCGAGCGCCAAGTATCCGCCCTACGACGACGTGGCCTGGACCCTGGGTGATCTCTACGGCGTGAGCGTGAGCGGCGTGAATGACACCGCGGTCTTCCACTGGAGTGGCCTCGAACTCCTGAAGGACACGGTTGCCGCCACCGCGCAGGTGACGGGAAGTGGCTCGGTTTTTGTGATGGCCTACCGGGCCCAGGGGGAATTGCTTCCCGCGCTCTATGCGTTGCGCGCCGAGCAGCCGGGCGCGCATGCCTATGCGGCCGAAAGCTCGTTCACGGTGGGGAAGGACACCTTCCCGCTGGGATCGGTGATCTGGGAGGGATTGTCGGCGAACGCGGCGTCGAAGCTCGCGGCTGACTATGCGCTCCCTCTGGTCGCCGCCGCGGCCCCGTCCGTTCCGCGCCACGAGCTCCGGACCCCGCGGGTCGCGATCTATCACACCTGGTTCGACACGCAGGACGAGGGATGGTCGCGGTACACGTTCGAGCACGCTCACATTCCGTATACGCCCATCGACAAGGACGATCTCAAGCGGGGTCGCCTGCGCGAGCGCTTCGACGTGATTCTGGTGCCCAACGCCCGCGGTGGGGTCCCCGAATGGATCCATGGGGTCGACTCGAAATGGGGACCGCTGCCCTACGAGAAGACGGCGCAGAGTCCGGCATTCGGTGCGCCCGAGGCGTCGCCCGACATCACCGGCGGACCCGGATTCGAAGGTCTCGGCGAGCTGCAGAAGTTCGTCGACGCTGGTGGGGAGATCGTGACGCTCGCCTCTTCGACCTCGATGATTTCGGGCACCGGCATCGCCGCCGCCCTTTCTCCCCATGGCGCGGGCGGCCTCTTCCACCCCGGTTCCGTCGTGCGTGCCCGGATCCGTCACGCGGCGTCCCCCATTCTCTACGGGTACCCGAGCCAGTTCACGATCTTCCGCGGCAATGGGCCCCTCTTGGAGGTGGACCGCCGCGACAGCGCGATGCTCGTGCTGCAGTACGGGGCGGGCATCAAGGGCGAGAAAGATGAGGGACCGATGCTCGGCATGCCGGAAACCGCGAAGGCACCCGCGGCGAAGGAGAAGGAGAAGCCCTCCACTGATAGCGCCTATGTAGTGTCAGGAATGGTTCGGAACGAGAACGAGATTCTGGGTCAGGGCGCGATCTTCGACGTGCCGGTCGGGAAGGGACGGGTGATCGCGTTCACGTTCGACGCGCTGCACCGGTACCTGAACCACCATGAGTTCCCGCTGGTGTGGAATGCGCTGTTGAACTGGGATGCCCGGATACGATGAGGGAGGTCGGCATCTTGGTTCGTTCCCACTCTGTAAGAGTGGGCCCGACCATGCACCACGCCTAGGCGTGATGTTGCGTCGGGCCCAGGCCTTGGCCTGGGGACGACAGGGATTCGCTGCGCTAGACCGTCTCCAGAGTAAGCACCTCGAACGGCGCGAGCGGGATCTCGACGGCCTTGTCGACGCCGGCCTCGATGGGAGGTCTCGCCCGCTCGCTCCGATACGCCCGGCGCAGCATGAACCGCTGCGGAGCATGATCGGGAAGCTCGAGCGCGCTCCCGATGTTGAGTGGGAACGACTGCGGCTTGTCGGAGGGGTTGCGGAGGCAGAGAATCCCGCGTCCCGGCGTCCAGGCCGCGTGGCCATACGGCTCGAGCTGCGCGGGGTCGCCGCCGATCCAGTGCGTGTCGGACAGCACGGAGGCGCGCGAACGCGACCAGCGCGCCGACTCACCCAGTGCATCCCAATTCGCCGGCGTCAGCAAACCGGGCGTGATGTACATCTCCTGGAGCTGCGTCCCCGTCCCGAAATAGGCCCGCACCTCCGACTGGAAATCCCCGTTCGGATCCGTGTCCAGATTGTGGGCGTGCCTGGCGTAGATCATGCCGTGCAGCATCAGGGAGTTGAGCGGGAACAGGGGACCCTTCTGCACGATGCCGGCGTAGGTGTCGGCATCCCGGTAGGTGATCCACTTCTGCCGCCAGCTGCCGACCCCGGCGAACTCGTGATCGTCACCTCCGCGCCAGATCGAGTCGCAGGAACGCAGGAAAAACGGCGACGGGTATGTCCCGGTCGTGAGATTGACGTAGAGATCGGGCTTCTCGTTCCGGAGGTCCCCGATCAGGGAGAGCATGGCGTCGAAGTCGGAATCGAACAGGGATCCGGGAAATACGTGTGAGACGTTTCCCGTCCCATCGAACTTGAACTGATTGACGCCGTAGGTCTTGATCATGTCGAAGCAGACGTCGCGGAACCGCTGGTAATACTTCGGCCCCGACAACTCGAACCCGCCCTCGTTGGTCTCGAACCCCTGCGTCTTGCCGTATGCCACGCGCTCGTCACGGGGCTTGCCGTAGCCGCCCCAGGGAGACATCCACACCCCGGGCGCAGCCCCGTACTTCGCCGCGGCCGCGCGGATGGGGGTGAAGCCGTGCGGGAACCCTGAGTGAAAGTGCCAGAGCGTTTCGGGATCGTCCCAACCGTCGTCGAACAGGAAGGAGTCGAGGACCACCGCGCGCTTCCGGTGCAGCTCCACCCCGAACGCGTCGATGACCGCGAGGGCACCCGCCTCGTCGTACTTCGAGAAGTAGCCCAGGTCGTACCAGGAGTTGTAATGCAGGAACGGGCGATAGGGATGCGCGCGCTCGCGCTCCACGTAGAGCAGGAAGTCCCGCCGCAACTGTCCCGGCGTCACGGGCCCGACCACGGAGGAGCACGTCACAGGCGCCCCCGGCCTGATCGGCAGCTCCCGGCTCAACCCGTACCGCACCCGGTCATTCTCGATGGTGTGATGCGACAAGGGGTGCTCGAAGCCTAGGAACCAGCCGTCCGTCACGACGGGGGATCCGTCCACGGAGCCGGAGATCCGGGCCCCGGGAAGGGTCAGCTCGCCGAGCCGGATTTCCTTCACGGGGAGGTCGGCGCCGACGGCGCGAATCGTGACCTCCTGCCTCAGGTAACGCGAATCGGTCCGGAGAATGGCGCGCCAGGAGATCGCCAGGCGCGACGCGGGATCGGTGAGCTCGACCGTGACCTGGTGGCCCGGGAGCCGGTCCGCAAACCGGGAGGCGCGGTGATCTCCGGGCAAGCGCTCGTACGTCGGGGCCCGGGCCTGTAGCTCCGACGCCGCGATCGCCGTCCCATCCTGGAGCACGAGCGTGACCACTTCCTCCGACAAGGGCAGGATCCGGTGGGAACCGATATCGGTGATCGTGAGTCCTTTGAGGACGCCACCGGAGAGATGCCAGGTGGCGTTGACGGCGTCATTGCCGAGGGTAATGTCGGCGGCGTCGACGCGGTAGCGCAGGGAGCCGGCCGCCCGGGCCGTGATCAACCCGCCGGCGATCAACCCCGCCTGCTGCACGAACTCGCGACGTGTCCAGGAAGTCATGGGCGGGAACGTTGCCACCTCCGCTGATTCCGCGCTAGCTTCGGGCGTCAACTTGCTTGGGGTGTCGGATGCAGCGTGACGAAACGTACGACGTGTGCATCGTGGGCTCCGGGGCGGGGGGCGGGATGGCGGCCTACGCGCTCACGCGCGCGGGTGCGCGCGTCATCGTGCTCGAAGCCGGCGGTCCCTGGGACAACACGAAAGATTCGGCCATGCTCAAGTGGCCGTACGAGACGCCGCGCCGTGGTGCCGGGACCCATCAGCGGCCCTTTGGAGAATTCGACGCCTGCATCGGTGGGTGGAACATCGACGGCGAGCCCTACACCGTGGCGCCCGGCAACAAGTTCTCCTGGTGGCGGGCCCGCATGGTGGGCGGCCGTACCAATCACTGGGGTCGCATCTCCCTCCGCTTCGGTCCCTACGACTTCCAGCACAAATCCATGGATGGGCTCGGCGACGACTGGCCCATCACCTATGACGACGTCGCGCCGTACTACGATCAGGTGGACCGGCTGGTGGGCGTGTTCGGAAGCCGCGAGGGCCTGCCGAACGAGCCCGACGGCCTCTTTCTGCCACCTCCCAAGCCGCGCTGTTACGAGCTGATGGTGAAGGATGCGGCGGACCGCCTCCACGTCACGTGCATTCCCTCCCGTCTGTCGATTCTGACCCAGTCCATCAATGGACGCGCGCCATGCCACTACTGCGGACAATGCAGCCGCGGGTGCATGGTGAACGCGAACTTCTCGTCCACGAACGTCCTGATCGCTCCCGCGCTCAAGACCGGGAAGCTCAGGCTGGTGACCCACGCGATGGCGCGCGAGGTCACGATGGGGAAGGACGGACGCGCGAATGGCGTGAGCTATGTCGACAAGAACACGGGGACTGAACGGCACGTCAGCGCCAAGGTGGTGGTGCTGGCCGCCAGCGCGTGCGAGACCTCCCGCCTGCTGCTCAATTCGCGCTCGTCACTCTTTCCGTCGGGGCTCGGCAACGAAGGCGGGAAGGTCGGGAAGTACCTGACGGACACTACCGGGACCGACGTCTCCGGTTACATCCCGAAGATGGAAGACCACGTCCCCCACAATCATGACGGCGTCGGTGGGATGCATGTGTACATGCCCTGGTGGCTCGACAACAAGACTCTCGATTTCCCGCGCGGCTACCACATCGAAGTCTGGGGTGGCACGTCGATCCCGACCAACGGGCTCCTGAGCGGCATCGAGTCGTATCCGGGTGGCGGCGGATACGGGAAGCAGCTCAAGGCCGACTACCGCAAGTACTACGGCGCGTACGTCGGGTTCTCGGGGCGGGGGGAAATGATCCCGAACGAGGACAGTTACTGCGAGCTCGACCCCGGCACCGTCGATCAGTGGGGCATTCCGGTCCTGCGCTTCCACTGGAAGTGGACCGATCACGAGTATCTCCAATGCAAGCACATGCAGGAGACGTTCCGCTCGCTGGTGGATGAGATGGGCGGGACCGTGTTCGACCCGATGCCTACGAAGGAACAGGGATACGGGCTTTCCACCGGCGGCAGCATCATCCACGAATTGGGTGGGGCGCGCATGGGGGAGGATCCGGGCACGTCCGTGGTGGATCCCCACTGTCAGGTCCACGGCGTCAAGAACGTGTTCGTCGCGGATGGCGCACCGTTCGTCAGTCAGGCCGACAAGAACCCTACCTGGACCATTCTGGCGCTCTCGCTTCGCACGTCGGAATACGTCGCGGACCAGATGAAGAAAGGGGCGCTCTGATGAGCATGAATCGCCGCGACGCGGCGAAAGTCCTGACGGTGGCTCCCGTGGCGGCGGCGTTCCGCTGGGCACCCGAATCGGTGCGTGAGGCGGCCGCCCTGGCCCGGGAGGCGCTCGACCGGCAGGTGCCCTTCAAGCCGAAGTTCTTCACGGCGCACGAATGGCGGTCGGTACGCGTGCTGGTGGACCTGATCATCCCCGCCGATGAGCGGTCCGGGAGTGCGACGCAGGCCGGCGTGCCGGAGTTCATCGACTTCATGTGCATCGACGACCAGAGCCTCCAGACTCCCGTGCGCGGCGGGCTCGCGTGGCTGGACACCGCGTCGCACGAGTCCTTCGAGAAGGCGTTCGTCGATGGCACGGCGGCCGAGCAGACGGGTCTCCTCGACCGGATCGCGTGGCCCAGGAAGGCCAAGCCGGAGGACGCGCAGGGAGCGGCATTCTTCACGAGCTTCCGCGACCTCACGGCCTCCGGGTTCTACTCCAGCCGCATGGGTGTGCACGATCTCCAGTACCTCGGCAACACGTTCGTGCCTGAGTGGAAGGGCTGCCCTCCTGAGGCGCTGGCCAAATTGGGAGTCCGCTACTCATGACCGACCGCAGATTGGGGATCGGATTCATCGGCTCGGGATTCAACGCCCGCTTTCACATGCTCGGCTTCCAGGCGGTTCGTGACGCCGATATCCGCGGCGTTTGGAGCCCGAATGCCGGCCGAGCCGGCGAGGCCGCGGCCTATGCGAAGAAGCTCGACGTCGGGGACGCGAAGCCCTACAAGTCGATCGCCGACCTGGTGGCGGATCCCGCGATCGACGCACTCTGGCTCTGCGGCCCCAACCAGGCACGGATCGACAACGTCGAAGAAATCGTC
>Ga0070730_10000760_pt1 | contig 34728 bp, 17 predicted proteins | sample Coa_R1_3_FD_66447 | JGI IMG/M metagenome (GOLD analysis project Ga0070730, IMG submission 66447) | Surface soil microbial communities from Centralia Pennsylvania, which are recovering from an underground coalmine fire - Coalmine... | ecosystem: Environmental > Terrestrial > Soil > Unclassified ...
CAAATTGAAAGGCGCCCACAGCCCAAACGTCATCCGTGGCGCGGGCGGCGAGCCCCAGAAAATAACTGCCATATCCGATAGCTCCGGGATTAGGGCTGGGGATGATCGTCCAACTAGCCCCATCCCAGTGCTCCACAAGGGCGCGCCCCAAGTCGTTATAGGATCCCACCGCCCAGACATCATTGGCCGTGATCGCCGCTACTTTATCCAGTCGGACTCCTACGGGATAGGGACCTGGAACGGGGCGGGGACTCGGGACAACATTCCATTGGCTGCCGTTCCAATGCTCGATGAGGGCCTGCGTATCGATACCCAGGCCGATCTCACCGACCGTCCAAACATCATTGGTCGTCACGGCGGCGACTCCCAGGAGAGCGATCGACTCTGTCGCATCAGGGGGCGCAGCATTCCAGCCTGGAGAGCAGTTAGCAGGCGTTGTTGACGCCGAGATCGGTGAGAACAGGGGCTCACTCGATAAACTGACCACGAGCAGGACTAACATCGGGAAACGCCAATCGCTCCTTTGCATCATATTGCTCCTCTCGCTTAGCCCGGCGCACAACATGTGCGCCTGAGCCTACCTCGCGCCAGAGGCGCGCATAGTATGGAAACACCTCGCCGCATACCCCCTGGCAATGGAGCACAGGAGAGTAGAAGGCGCTGCCGCCCCTGATTCCCCAGTATCGCACAAGCCCGCAGATAGTCCTTGGGCTGGCCCTGATCGCTTTCTGATCGCGAGTGTGTTATGCTAAGAGCCATAGACAAGGCCGTTGGATACAAGAACGAGAAGGAGGCACCTTATTATGCCGACCCCTGAGGGAGAGACCTGGCGCGAATTTCAGGCCCGCATCCTCGCCAAAGCCGCCGACAACGAGCTGTATCGCCACGAGTTGCTGACGAACCCGAAGGCCGTGCTGGAGCGCGAATTGGACCGCATCCATCCTGGCGCCCGGCTGCCCCTGACCCTCCAGGTCCGCGCGGTCGAAGAGACGACGGACCTGGTCTACCTGGTGCTGCCCCCGCGCCGGACGGTGGGGGCGGATGGCGCGCTGGAGGATTACGAATTAGAGGCCGTCGCCGGCGGCCAGGGCTGGGCGATCGGCGGGGACGCGCCCGTCTGGTATATTGGCGGAGACAGCCCGGCCGCGGCCATCGGGGGCGACGCGCCGCAATGGAGCATCGGGGGGGACGGCCCGGCCGCCAAGTAGCCGGGGCGGGGCGTCACGGCCGCCCCACCAGGAGGGCGGCCAGGGCCAGGCAACCGATATGGACGGTCTGGTCTTCCCACATGGCGAACGGCGGAAAGATCGTGCCGCTCGTCGTCTGGCGGAAGAAGCGCCGCCACCAATCCAGGGGCTGGCGGGTATCGACCAGCACATGGGCCAGGGCCAGCACTAGCGCCACCAGCGGGGAGAAGACGAACAGTAAGGCCAGACCATGGATGGCTCCATGCACCCAGCCCGCCGGGTGGCGCAGACTCGATTTATTATTGGCCATCCACTCATTCTGCAAGAGCCAATCGGCGATCAGATGCGCGACGATGCCCCAGAGGAGCAAATCGGTTGCGTGCATGCGTGCGGTCCTTTATGCGCAGCGCTAGGCGGGAATCGCGGCCACGGTATCGATAGCGTAGCGGCAGGCGGCTTCGAGAGTCAGCGCCTGCCCTTCGGTCCAGGCGGTGGCCCAGGTCGCGGCGTCGAGCGTCGTGCGGGTTTCAGCGATCATTTGCTCGGTGAGGGCCTGGAGCCCGGTCGGCAGGGGGCGGCCCAGGCCCGATCGTTGCGAATCAAACGCGCCGAACAAGCGGGCCGCCTCTGCCGTGTGGCCTTGCCGGCCCAGCGAGCCGGCCACGCCGGCCAGGGCATAGAGGATGAGGAGCCGGTCGCCGGCCTGCTGGGCCAGGACCAGGGCTTCGGCAAACGAGCTCTGGGCCGCCGCCGCATCGCCCTGGAGCAGGACGGCACTGCCCAGGATATTACGGGTCGTGGCCCCGAGCTGGGGATCGGCCGCTTCGGCTGCCAGCGCGCGGGCCTCCTCGGCCCGGGTGCGGGCCGCGGCATAATCGCCGCTATAGAGCGCAATCGCGGCCAGGTTGGCCAGGGGCGCGACAATCGCCGGCCGGTGCCCCAGCTCCTGTTCCAGGCCCAGGCGCTCTTCAAACAGGGCCTGCGCCCGGGGGTAGTCGCCTGTGTAGAGGGCGACATCGCCCAGATCCTCCAGCAAGGTGGACACATACGCGCGATCGTCGAGCTGGCGGCAAATCGATAAGCTCTCGTCGAAATAGCGGATGGTCTGCGGGTAGTCGCCCTGGCGCAGGGCCAGCCGCGCGGCCCATTCCAGCACGTGCGCCCGCCCGGCCGGCGGGAGCGCCGCCGCGGAATCCGCCGCCGCGGCGATGGCGTCCAGCCAGTACCGCCCCTCCGTCCAATAGCCGCGATCGGTCCAAAAATAGCGCAATGCCCCGCTCAGACGCGCGGCCGTGTCGAGGGCGCCGCTGTCGAGGGCCCAGGCCAGGGCCGCCCGCAGATTGTCTTGCTCGCCGGCCAGGCGGGCATAGCCGGTCAGGAGCTGCCGCCCGGCGAGCTGGGTCGTCGCCTCGGCCAGCGCGAGATAATACGCCGCATGCTGCCGGTGCAAGGCCTCGGCCGCCCCCGTCGCCGCCAGTTGGTCCTCGGCGTAGGCCCGGATCGGCTCTAAGAGGGTGTAGCGGGCATGGGGCCCCGTGCCTTCCTGGCGCACCAAACCCCGCGTGACCAATTGGGACAACGCGGCGGCGCGGGGGTCCGCCCCCGGGAGCGCCGCCGCATCCGGCGGCGCCGCGCCGGCGGCGTCCGATTCCGGCGGCTGGAGCACGGCGGTGATCGCATCCCCGGTCCCGCCGCCCACGAACACGGTGAGTTGCTGTAACAGCGTTTGGGCGGGGGGGTCCAGGCGCTGATAACTCCAGGCCAGGACCTGGTCAAGGATGGGCGGACTCGGGGCGGGATCTTGCGCCCCGTTCGTGGCGAACCCCGGGGCCGCCGGGGGCGCCAACTGCTGGAGCACGGTGTCCGGGGTGCCGTCCGCCATGCCCATCGCGGCGAGCTCGATGGCGAGCGGCATCCCGCCCAGCCGGTAGCAGATTTCGGCGACGATCGGGGCGCTGGCTTCCGTCACCTGGAAGTCCGGTTGGCTGGTCTGCGCCCGGGCGCTGAACAGCGCGATCGCTTCATAGCGCGCCAGGGGATCGAGCGGGGGGAGGTCCCACGGATTGGGCACGGCCAGGGGCGGGATGGGGTAGGCGCGGGCGCTTTCCAGTGCGACCGGCCCCCCGCTGGTCGCCAGGATCTTCAGCCGGGGGTTGACCTCCAGCAAGCTGGCGATGAGCGGGGCGACCGGGGCCGCGGGCGCAATGCCGTCGAGCACCAGCAGCAAGTGTTTGCCATGGATGAAATCCTTCAAACTCTCCAGCAAGGGCAACCCAGCCGCTTCTTTGGCCCCGACGGCGCCAGCCAGAATCGAGGCCAGCAAGATGGGGTGGCGGGTCCCGGCAAAGTCGACAAAGAAGACTCCGTCCTTGAGATCATCCAGCAAGTTGGCCGCGAGCTGGAGGCTGAGCCGCGTCTTGCCGCTGCCGGGCGGGCCGGTGAAGGTCAAGAGGGCGAGGTCCGGCCGGTGAAGGAGGCCCTGCGCGCTGGCCAGCTCCGCCTCGCGGCCCAGGAAGGGCGTGGGTTGGATCGGCAGGTTGTTCGGGCGGGCATCCAAGGTCTTCAGCGGGGGGAACTCGGAGGGCAGGTCCGGGGTGACAATTTGCCAGACCGGCATCGGGCCGATGAGGTCTTTCAGGCGCCGTTCCCCCAGGTCGCGCAGTTCCACGTCGTTGGGCAGGCTATCGTGTAAGAGGTCGGCGGTCGTGCCGGCCAGCAAGATCTGGCTCCCGTAGCCGGCCGAGAGCAGGCGGGCCAGCCGGTTGAGGGGGTACTCGGCATGATAGACTCCGTCGCGGATCTCGGCGACTCCGGTGTTGAGGGCCATGCGCACGCGCAAGGCGCCGACCGGGCCTTCCCAGGCCGCGTGCTGCAGGGTGCGCTGCGCCTGGAGGGCGGCGGCGAGCGTGGCCGGGGCGGTCGGGAAGGCGGCGAGGAAGCTGTCGCCCGCGGTCTGAAACACCGCGCCGCCGTGCGCCGCAATGGCCCCGCGCACGATCGCATCGTGGCGGGCGAGGGCCGCCGGCATCGCGTCGGGAAATTGCTCCCAGCGCTTGGTGCTGCCTTCAATATCGGTGAAAAGGAAGGTAACGGTTCCGGTCGGGAGCTCCGGCATGTTTGACCTCCGGCTGACAGATTAGGCTCATGGGGTGCGCCAATCAAACCACGGGAGCAGCGGGCGCGGATGGGTGCAGGCGCGCTCCGGCTATTATAGCATATATAGCGATCCGATACGGCCGGGCGGATCTGCTTGACAGCGCCGCCTGGCGGTAGTATGATACCGGGGCAGGGGGACCACGTGGGCGGTCCTGGCTGCCAAGGTCTCGCAGCGCAGCATAGAAAGGCCGCGGCCGATGAGCCAACCTGAACACGCCCGCGCGAATCAATGTGCGCTGGACCGCTTGACGCGGGAGCTGGCGCCGGTCCTGGTCTACCACTCCTTGTTGCATACCCGCGATGAAGTCGTGCCCGCGGTAGAGCGCCTGGCCGCCCTGGAAGGGGTGGCGGGCCGGGAGTTGGCCCTGCTGCGCACCGCCGCCTACTATCATGACCTGGGGTTTATCGAGCAGGCCGTCAACCACGAATTGATCAGTATCCGCATGGCGACCGAGATGCTGCCGGCCTTTGGCTTCACGCCGGCCCAGGTCGCCCATGTTGGCGAGATGATCCTCGCCACCCGCTTGCCCCAGTCGCCGCGCGACCACCTGGGCGCGATCCTGGCCGACGCCGATCTCGATCTCCTGGGGCGGCCCGATTTTATGGCCCGCAACCACGATTTACGCACCGAGCTGGCCGCGTTCGGCAACACCGTTGCCGACGAGCACTGGTATCGCGCCCAATTCCAGTTCCTGGCCGGCCATCGTTATTTTACCCCGGCCGCGCAACGGTTGCGCGACGCCCAGAAAGCCCGCAACCTCGCGCTGCTGGCCGGGCTCATCGCCCAGCCCGTGCCCTGACCCGCCGGCCCGGCGCCGCGGCTGGGCGGCGGTCAGCGGGCCGGGCCGGCGGCCGCCGCCTGGCGGCGCAGCGTGGCGACCGCCGCGTCCAGGCGCTCGGCCAGCAAGTGGATCATCCCGCTCGCGAAAGCCGGCTGGTCCTCCAGCAGCTCCCAGAAGACATCCGCCTCCAGGATCAGCGCCAGCCCATCCGTGGTGGCCCGGCAGGTGGTCGTGCGCGCGTGGCGCGTGATCGCCGCCATCTCGCCGACAATCGCCGGGGCGGCGAAATGGGCGACCGGGCCGAAGCCGTCCAGCACGATCTCCACCGCGCCCTCGACGAGCAGATAGATCTGCTCGCCTAACGCGCCCTGCTGGATCAGCGGCTCGTCCGCGCTGAAGGCCACCTCCTGCGTGATGTGGGCCAGCTGGATGAGCACCCGGCCAGGCACCGCGGCGAAGAGGCTCATGCTGCGTAGCACGGCGACCCGCCCGATCGTCGACAAGATCGCCGATCCGCCCTCGGCGCCGGCGGGCAGCGCGCGCCCCGCCCCCAGCGCCCGCGGCGGGATCTCGCCGCCGAGGCCGCCGGCTTTGTGGATGCGTAAATTCTGATTGGCGGCGTCGATCCGGCCGGCGAGCATCTGGATGACCCCTTGCGCCAGGATGGGCTCGCTATTCAGGACATCCCAGAAATCGTCATGCTCGATCTTGAGGGCCAGCACCCGCGTGACGGCCCGGCAGTCGGCGGTGCGCGGGTTGCGGGTGATCAGGGCCATCTCCCCGATCGCACTTTTGGCTTTATAGTAGGCGACCTGGCCCAGCCCCGGGATGATCACGCTGACCTCGCCGTCGACGATGATGTACAGGCTGGCGCCCAGATCGCCTTGCTGGATGAAGGTTTCGCCGGGCGCAAACGCCACTTCCTGGGCGATCTGCGCGACGCGCACCAGGGTTTCGCCCGGGACGGCTTTGAAGAAATCGACGCCGCGGAGGAAGGCCACCCGCTCCATCGTGGACAGCGTCGGGCCCGGCGCAGCCGCGGGGCCCGTGCCGTTCTGGCCGGGGCGCGCCGGGACTCCGGCACCCGCGGGCAGGAGCCGCTGGTAGGCGGTTTCCGCCGCTTCGCGGATCAGGGAGTCGTCCGCGCTGCGAGCTTCTAGCACCACTTCGGTCAGCGGGGTCATGCCCAGGGTGGCGATCGTGAACAGGGCACAGGCCGGGAGCCAGGGGTCCGGGTTCGTCACCAGCTCCTGCAGGCGATCGACTCCGGTTTTATCGAGCAGCAACAGGCGCCGGCGGGCGATCTCGACGACGGCCGCCGGGGACCCCTCCAGCAGCGGCAGCAGCAATTCTTTGACTTCGCGCCCCAGCAGCGTATCCAGGAGCTCGATCGCCTGCGCGCGCCGGTTGCCGCCGGGCTCTTCGAGCGCCTGGCGGACCGGCTCGAGCGCCTGGCTGGGATAGAGAATGCTCAATAGCCAGAAAATGCGATCCAGGGCCCGGCCCCGGCGGGTCAGGATGGCGTCGCCGAGCAGCGAGTCGCCCCCGGCCCCGCCGAGATTCGCCTGGATGAGATACCAGGCATAGGCCGCCCGGATCTCGGCGTCGAGGGCGGCGCGGACGGCCGCCGCATCGACCACCGCGTCCTCGCCCGCGTGCATACGGGCGAGCGCGAGATAGATCGCATTGCGGATCGCCTCGTTCGGCTGCTGCAGATGATCGAGCAGGATGGCCGCTGCGGCAGGCGTGCCGATCCGCCAGAGGGTGGCGGGGATCTCGATCCGGGTTTCGATCGGAGTCGCCGGGTTGTCGAGCATTTCGCCGAGGATGACTTCGATCCCTGGCCCATAGCGCACCAGGCTGGTGACCGCCGGCATGAGGGTCGGCCGGCTGCCCAGTTTTTTGGCCAGCGCGGGGATGAGGGCCGGGGCCCGGAGTTCGCCGGCGGCCCGGATCGCGCTGATTTGCACATCCAGCTGCGGATCGGCGAAGAGGGGCTGGAGCAAGTGATGGTAGCGGGGTAAGCCGATCGCGCCGACGACATAGGCCCCGGCCTGGCGCAGCGCGGGCTGGGGGCTGGCGAACAGCGCCGCCAGCGGCCCCAGCGCTGTCTGGATACCGGCCGCCCCCCCGTACTTGAGTAAGCCGAGAATCACCGCCCCGTGGACCCGGGGGCGTGGATCATGTAAGAAAGGCAGGACCTGGCGGACGCCGCCCAGGCCGGTCAGGGCGCAGAGCGTCTCGATCGCGGCCGCGCACACGCCTTCGTCGGGACTCGCCAGCAGCCCCCGGATCGAGTCCAGGTAGCGTGTGCTGTGGATATCGCCCAGGCACTGGAGCGCCTGGCGCTGCACGGCGGGCGATCGATGGCCGAGCAAGGGGGCGACATAGGTACTCCAGTCGAGCTGCGGGGCGGTCGCGATGAGCTCCAGGGCCGACAGCACCTGCTGCGGATCGTCCTGTTGCAGCGCCGTAGTGAGGAGCGGCAAGGTCTGCGGATCGGCCACGTCGAGGGTCGCCTCTTCGGCGAGCAGCCGGTGGCGGTGGACGTTGGTCGCCAGCGCCTGGAGATATTGCTTGCGCACCCGCGCGAGCACCAGCAGCCAGATGACCGCGAGGGCCAGCGTCGGCAACGACCATTGCACGAACGTCCAGGACGGGACGTTTTGCAAGACAAGCATGAGCACGCCCAGGAGGATCACGGCGACGGCGCTGATCCCCTCGGTCACCACTTTCGCCCGGCCGCGGACCTCGCCCGGCACCGGCAGGTAGAGCACGTTCAGCGCGGCGTCGGTGATCGTCCGCCGCACGGTCCGGTTATTGGTCTGCGCCCAGACCGCGGCCCAGAACGCCCCGCCGGTCAACATCAGGGCCACGGCGCTGCCGGCCGCCGCCAGCGGCAGGAACAACAGGGCCGGGATCACCCCAAAGCGGCCCATGACGCGGTCGCTGACATAGGCTTGCATGAAGAGCGCGGCGAGCCCCGACCAGAAGCTAATCACGCCTAAGATGCCCACCATTTGCCGGCTGTCCGTGCTATAGGCCTGCTGTAACGCCAGGCCGAACTGGTAGGCCGGGATATTGACCAGCAGGGTCACCAGGATGACCAGGACAGTGATCGACAGCAGCAAGGGCGAGCGGCGCAGGATCTGGAGATCCTGCCAGACCGACCCCCCGCCCCGCCCGCCGGGAACCCCGGCGCCACTCCGTCCGACCGCCCGCGCCCCCGGCTCCAGGCGCCCCAACACCCACGCACAGAACAGGCAGGTGAGGAGCCCCAGGCCCATCACATAGAGCAGATTCTTGACGCCGATCCACGCCACGATCGATTGCAAGATCGCCCCGGCCACCACGTTGGCCACGGTGCCGCCGAGCGCAATCAGGGCAAAGAGACGTTTGGCTTCCCGCGGGTTGAAGATCTGGCCCGCAAACGTCCAGAACTGGGTGGTGATCAGGGTGGTCATGATCGTCACCCAGATATAGAGCCCGGCCAGCACGGCGCTGTTGCGGCTGTAGGGGGAGTCGAGGAGGGCGCGCAGCACGCCAATGCCGGCCAGCATCACCGCCGTGGCGCCGATCACCAGGTAGTCCAGCCGGACCCGGCTCGCGACCCAGTTATACAGAAGCAGGGTCGGCACGGTGACGATCGACGGGAGGATCAAGGCATAGGGGACGGCGGTGGGCGGAATGCCGCTCAGGAACAGGGCATTCCCCGTGGCGAAGCCAATCGTCACTACGCCGCCCATCCCGGCGGTCGAGTAGACGATCATCAGCCCCACCCGGCGCCCTTCGCCCGGTTGAATCTTGAGCAGGCGCTGCCGCAGCCCGGGGCGTGTTGCGCTAGCCACGTTCGCCATTTACGCCTCTCCGGCCAGGGTTAAGACGTCGTCGACCCCGCGCAGTAGATCGGCCAGGGGCCGGGCCGGGTCCCCGGTGTGGGCGATCGCTTGCAAGCGCGCGTGAAATTGCGTGAGGATGGCCCGGATCGCGGCGCTATCGAACTGGCGCTTATCATAACTGATCGCGAGCCCCAGGTGCAAGCCCGGCGTCACGACCACGTTGAGCGGATAATGCCACCAATCGGACCACTCTACATCCGTAATTTCCAGATCGGGGGCCCAGCGCAGCGACGCCTCGTCCAGCGGGTAGTTCTGGAAGCGCAACGTCGTCTCAAAGAGCGGGTGCGGGCCGGGGGTGCCGCTCCAGGCCTGGATTTGGGCCGGCGAGCTATACGCATATTCATAAGCGGCCGCCTGCTGCGCCTGGATGTCCTGTAACCAGGACCCCAGATCTTGTGCGGGCCGGATCTGCACCCGGAGGGGCAGCGTATTGAGCAAGAGCCCCAGCATGCTTTCCGCTCCGGCGATGGCCGCGGGGCGGTGGGCCACGGTCACGCCGAACACCACATCCTCCCCTGCGCCCAGGCTGCCCAGCACCAGGGCCCAGGCCCCCTGCACGAGCGTGTTGACGGTGACATGCTGCGCGCGGGCGAAGGCCTGCAGGGCGCGGGTATCCGCAACCGCGACGGTGACCTGGTCCTCGCCATAACCGGCATCCGCGTCGTGTCCGTTGCGGGGCGTGGCGAGCGGCTGCGCGCGCGGGCCCGGGAAGCCGGCGAATAGCCGCCGCCAGAAGTGCTCCGCCTGGTGCGCGTCCTGCCGGCCGAGCCAGCGGATATACGCGTGATAGTGCTCCGTCCCCGCTGGCGGCAGCTCCTGCCCCTGGGTGCCGGCCCGATAGAGCGCCGCCACTTCCTGGAACAGCAAGGGCCAGGACCAGCCGTCGAGCAGGAGGTGGTGGGTCGCCCAGATCAGCTGATAGCGCCTGTCGGCCAGCCGGATGAGCGCCAGCCGCGCCAGGGGGGCGGTGGACAACACAAACCCGCGGTCGCGATCCGCCCGCCGGAACTCCGCGAGGCGGGCCTGTTGTTCGCTAGCGGACAGGCTTCGCCAATCCAGCTGTTCGGTAGGGAGAACCACCTGCCGCTGGACTTGCTGGACCGGCGTCCCGTCGGCGGCGCGGGGAAAGGCCGTGCGCAGCACCGGCTGGCGATCCACGACCTGTTGCCAGGCGCGGAGGAACGCCGCGGTATCGAGCTCGCCCCGCACCAGGCCGCTGAACTGCACATAGTAGACCCCGGCGCGGGGGGCCTGGGCGAGCATGGTTTCCTGTAACGGCGCCAGGGGATACACATCCTCAATCTCCCGGGCGCCCTCGGCGCCCTTGATGATCGCCCGTAAGGTCGCCAGGAAGCGCTCGGCCAGGCGCGTGACGATCGGCTGGGGATGGACCAGGGGGTTGTAGGTCCAGTCCAGGCGCAGCTGGGCCCCGGCGATCATCCCGTTGACGTCCAGGAGATGCAGGCGCTGGCCATGCGGCCCGTGGGCCGGGCCGCTGCTCTCCGGGGCCAGGCGGAATAACGCCGCATCGGCCAGGACTTGATCGAATTGGCCCAGGTAATTGAAGCTGATCTGCGGCTGGGGCAGCGATCGCAACTGGGCCACCCGGTCCGCATCCCCACTCAAATAGCGCAAGACGCCATAGCCGAGGCCGCGGTGCGGAATGCGGCGGAGCTGCGCTTTGACGGCGTGCAGGGTCTCCACCGGCGTGTGGGTACCCCGCAGATCCAATTGCACCGGAAAGATGGTCGTGAACCAGCCGACGGTGCGCGACACATTCACGTCGTCAAAGAGGTCCTCTCGTCCGTGGCCTTCCAGGTCCACCAGCACGCTGGTCTGGCCGGTCCAGCCGCGGACGGCCAGGGCCAGGGCGGTCAGCAACACGTCGTTGATCTGGCTCTGGTAGGCGCGGGGGACATCCTGGAGCAGGGCCTGCGTTTCCTTCCGGCTGAGGGCGACCGAGACGACCCGGGCGGCCGCCTCGGTGTTGGGCGGGTCGACCGCGCTCCCGGGGAGATCGGCACTGCTGGCCCGGCCGGCGGCCAGCCAATAGGCCCATTCCTGGTCCAGGGCGGGTGTCCGGGCATATTCGGCCAGCCGCTGCGCCCAGGCTTTGAAGGGGGTGGTCTTGGCCGGTAGGCGGACCGGCCGGCCCTGGCGGAGCTGCCGGTAGGCGGTTTGGAGATCTTCCAACAAAATGCGCCAGGAGACGCCGTCGACCACGAGATGATGGATGACGAGCAGCAAGCGGCCCGGCCGGGCCCGGCCGCGGTCGAAATAGACGACCCGCAGCACGGGCCCGGCCGTCAGGTGCAGGCTCGCCTGCATTTTGCTGGTCGTCGCCTGGAGCACCGCGCCCTGCTCCGCCGCGCTCAGGGCCGCCAGATCCACCCACTGGAACGGCACGACCGGGTCCAGGGCCCCATGCCGCTGTTGCCAGCCGGAGTCCTGCGGCACGAAGCGCAAGCGCAAAGCATCATGCTGGCGGATCACGGCCGCGACGGCCTGCTCCAGCAGCCGGGGGTCACAGGGCTCGGCGACTTCGAGGTAAAAGGCCTGGTTCCAATGATGCGGGTCCGGGAGATCCTGCTCGAAAAACCGGTGCTGGACGGGGGTGAGCGGGACCGGCCCGCGCACCAGGCCTTGCTCGGTCGCCGGGTCCGGTCCCTGCCCGATGAGGGTGGCCAGCGTGGCGATCGTCTGGTGCTGAAACAGCTGCCGGGGGGTGAGGTGCAGCCCGGCGGCCGTGGCCCGGGCGATGATCTGCATGCTGAGGATCGAATCGCCCCCGAGCTCAAAGAAATTATCGTGGATGCCGACTTGCTCCACGCGGAGGATCGTCGCCCAGATCCCGGCGAGGACCTGCTCAGTTGGGGTGCGGGGAGCGACGAACCCGGTGGCCAACTCCGGCCGCAGGGGCGCGGGGGCGGGCAGCGCCTGGCGGTTGAGCTTGCCGTTGGGCGTGAGCGGCAGCTGGGCTAAGAAAACAAAGGCCCCGGGGATCATGTAATCGGGCAGCTGGGTTTGCACGAACTGGCGTAGCCGCCCGGCCGCGGGCGGCGGCCCCGGCTGGGGCACCACATAGGCCACCAGCCGGCGCGTCTGGGCCGTTTCCTGCCGCGCCAGGACGGCGACGGCGGCCACGGCCGGATGTTGGGCCAGGGTCGCTTCGATCTCCCCGAGCTCGATACGGTGGCCCCGGATCTTGACCTGCTGGTCGATCCGCCCCAGGAACTCGAGCGTGCCCTGGCGCTGCCAGCGGACCTGATCCCCCGTGCGATACATCCGCGCGCCCGGGGCCGGGCTGAAGGGGTCGGGGAGAAAGCGTTCCGCGGTCAGCGCCGGCTGCTGCAGATAACCCCGCGCTACCCCGGCCCCGCCAATATAGAGCTCCCCGGGGACCCCGATCGGGACGGGGGCGCCCTGGCGATCGAGGACATAGGTGCGGGCGTTGGCGATCGGCCGCCCGATGGTCGGCCGATCCGAGGCGGGCTGCACCCAGCACGTGGCGGTATCGACCGTGCATTCGGTGGGGCCATAGACATTATAGAAATTGATCCGCTCGGAGCGCGCCAACACCCGCCAGGTCGTTTCGTCAATGGCCTCGCCCCCCACCAGCACGATGCGGGGCGCGTACCCGCGGCGGCCCATGAGCCCCGCCGCGATCAGCAACTGGAGCTGGGAGGGCGTGCAGTCGAAAACCTCGATCTGCTGGTGCTCCAGGTAGGCCAGCAACGCCGCGCCGTCATAGCGGATCTCCTCCGGGATCAGATGTAGCGTGTGCCCCGCCAGGAGCTGGATGATCTGTTTGACGGACGTGTCAAAGGCCAACGAGCCGTTCACACTCACCTGCAGATGCGCCGGGCGCTGCGGCGCATAAATGGCTTGCGCCAGGCCGGTGGCCAGGTTGGCCACCGCGCGGTGCGGGACGACCACCCCTTTGGGCCGGCCCGTCGAGCCCGAGGTGTAGATCACATAGGCCATATTATCCGCCGCGGCGCCGCCGGGCAGGTCCGCCGTGCCGGCCGCCGCGCTGCGCGGCCAGTCGCCGTCCAGGCAGACGATCGCGGCGCTGGTGCGTCCGAAGGCGGCGATCAGGCGTTGTTGGGTGACCAGGACGGGGGTGTGCTCGCGCATCGCGGCCAGGCGCTCCGGCGGGTAGGTCGGATCGAGCGGCACGTAGGCCCCGCCGGCCTTCAGGATGCCCAGCAGGCCGACGATCATTTCGAGGGAGCGCTCCAGGCAGAGCCCGACCGGCGTCTCCGGGCCGACGCCCAGCGTGCGGAGATAGTGAGCCAGCTGGTTCGCCCGGCTGTTCAATTCGCGGTAGGTGAGCGACTCGTCGCCAAAGACCACGGCCCGCCGCCGCGGCGTGCGCCGGGCCTGGGCCTCAAACAAGCGGTGGATCGGCTGGTCCCCGGGATACGCGGTCGCGGTCGCGTTCCACCCCTCCAGGAGCTGCTGGCGCTCTTCGGCCCCGAGGAGGGGCAGATCGGCGATCCGGCCCGCAGGATCCGCGGCGACCGCCTGTAGCAGAGTCAGGAAATGGCCGCCCAGGCGGGCGATCGTCTCGCCGTCGAACAAGTCCGTGTTATATTCCAGGGCGCCGGCGAGCTCGCCGGCGCGATCGTCCAACTGCACGCTCAGATCGAACTTCGCCGTGCCGGTCTGGCTCTCCAGCAGCTCCGCTTGCAGATCGCCCAGCCGGGCCAGGGGGACCGGGGTATGTTGGAGCCCGAACAGCACCTGGAACACGGGGGCCTGGCTCAGATGGCGATCGGGCTGCAACACTTCGACCAGCTTCTCAAACGGCACATCCTGATGGGCATAGGCGCCTAAGGCCTTCTCGCGCACGCGTTGTAACAGCTGGCGGAAGCTGGGGGCACCGGCGAGGTCGGTGCGGATCACCAGGGTGTTGGCGAAAAAGCCGATCAGGCCCTCCAGCTCCGGCCGGGTGCGATTGGCAATCGGGGTGCCGACGAGAATATCGGTTTGCCCGCTGTAGCGGGTGAGCAGCACCTGGAAGGCCGCCAGCAGGGTCATGAACAGGGTGACGCCTTCCGCCTGGCTCAGGCGTTTCAGTGCCGTCGTCAGCGGCGCCGGCAGGTGCAGCGGCAACTGGGCGCCGCGGAACGTCTGCATGGCCGGCCGGGGGCGATCGGTCGGGAGCTCCAGCAGGGGCGGGGCGCCCACCAGCTCGGACTCCCAATAGGCCAGCTGCGCGCGCAGCACGTCGCCTTGCAGCCACTGGCGTTGCCAGAGCGCGAAATCCGCATACTGGATGGGCAAGGGCGGCAACGGGGATGGCTCGCCGCGGCTGAAGGCTGTATAGACCGCGGCCAGCTCGCGCCAGAACAGCCCGCTGGACCAGCCGTCCGCGATACTGTGATGAAAGGTCACCAGCAGCAGGTACTCGTCAGGGCCAAGGCGGAGCAGGGCGGTGCGCAGAAGCGGCCCGCGCTGCAAGTCGAAAGGCTGCTGCGCGGCCGTGGTGCGGATCTGGCGCACCTGGATCGCGCGTGTGTCGACCGCCAGCGGGCGCAGATCGATCACCTCCAGGGGGACCGGCAGCGTGTCCCGGATGACCTGGAGCGGCCGGCCGTCGACGGCGGCAAAGGTGGTCCGCAGCGATTCATGGCGCTGGACGATCTCCTGCAGACTCGCCGCCAGGGCCGCCAGGTTCAGCGGCCCCACCAGGCGCAGCGCCAACGGGATGTGATAGATGGCCCGCCCCGGCTCCAATTGCTCAAGAAACCAGAGTCGTTGTTGCGCGAAGGAGGCCGGCAGCTCCGCCCCCGGCGGCCGGACTGGGATCGTCTCGACCGGTCCACGCGGGCCCAGTCGAGACGATCCCAGTCCGGCGATGACTCGCGCCAATTGGGCAATGGTCGGGGCCTCGAACAGGCAACGGAGCGGCACTTCGACGCCGATGGCCTCGCGGATGCGGCTCATGACGCGGGTGGCCAGGAGCGAATGCCCCCCCAGCTCGAAAAAGCTGTCGTGGATGCCGATCTCTGACAGCCCGAGCAGGGTGCTCCAGATGCCTACCAGGAGTTCCTCGATCGGGCTCTGGGGCTCGGCCAGCGCGGAGTCCAGGTCGGGGCGTTCCGGCGCGGGCGGGGGCAGGGCCCGCCGATCGATCTTGCCGTTGGGTGTCAGCGGCCAGCGGGACAGCAGGACAAAGGCGGCCGGGATCATATACTCGGGCAGCTGCGTGGCCAGGAACTGGCGTAGCGCACTGGTGGTGGGGGCGTCCCCGGGCGCCGGGACCCCGTAGGCGACCAGCCGCCGCGCGCCGGGGGTATCCTCGCGGGCCACGACCAGTGCGGCGCGCAGCGCCGGGTGCTGGCGCAGGAGCGCTTCAATCTCGCCGAGCTCGATGCGGTAGCCGTGGATCTTGACCTGGTGATCGGTGCGGCCCAGGAACTCGATCGTACCGTCGGGCCGCCAGCGCACCTGGTCGCCGGTCCGATAGATCCGCGCCCCCGGCACGGAACTGAAAGGATCGGGAACGAACCGCTCGGCGCTCAGATCCGGGCGGCCCCGGTAGCCGCGGGCCAGCCCCGCGCCGCCAATATAGAGCTCGCCGAGGACGCCGATCGGCACCGGTTGGCCGTCGGCGTCGAGAATATAGACCTGGGTATTGGCCAGTGGGCGCCCGATCGGCACCGGCCCCGCCGCGTCCGTCAGGCAGCGGGCGGTCGACCAGATCGTCGTCTCGGTGGGGCCGTAGAGATTCCAGACCGCGTGGGCTCGCGCGCGCAGCGCCGTGGCGAGGGGCGCGGGCAGGGCCTCGCCGCCGCAGAGCACGGTGAGCCCGGGGTCGCCGGTCCAGCCCGCCTCGACCAGCAGCTGCCAGGTGGCGGGGGTGGCTTGCATCAGCGTGACTCGCTCCTGGCCCAACAGCGTGCGGATCTCGTCAGTTGCCAGGCCCACCGGGCCCAGCAGCACCTGGCCCCCCGCGATCAGGGGCAAATAGAGCTCCAGGCCGGCGATATCGAAGGAGAGCGAGGTGACGGCCAGCAGCACATCGCCGGCGGTCACGGCCAGTTGGTCCTGCAGCGCCAGGAGGAGATTGAGCAGGCCGCCGTGCGTGACCTGGACGGCTTTCGGGCGCCCGGTCGACCCGGAGGTGTAGATCATGTAGGCCAGGTTGGGGGGCTGCAGCCCCGGGTCGGGATCGGTCGTCGGCTCGGCGGTCAGGTCCAGGGTGTCGAGGCAGAGGGGCGGGGCGGGCAGCGGGGGGCAGGTGGCCAGCAACGATTCCTCGGTCAGCAGGAGGGATACCTGGGAGTCGTCGAGCATATAGGCCAGCCGTTGGGGCGGATACGTGGGATCGAGGGGCAGATACACGCCCCCCGCCTTGAGGATGCCCAGCAGCCCGACGAGCAGGTCGAGCGAACGGTGCAGGCAGATGGCGACCGGGACCTCGGGGCCGACGCCGTGCCGGCGCAGGTGGTGGGCCAGCTGATTGGCCCGGCCGTTGAGCTGCGCATAGGTCAGCACCTGGCCACCGCACCGGGCGGCGATCGCCGCCGGCGTGCGCGCGGCCTGGGCGGCGACCCGCTGCGGCAGCAGCTGATCGGTGGCATACGCCGTCGCCGTCGCGTTCCACTCGACCAGGACCCGTTGGCGCGCGGCCGCAAAAAAGAAGGGCAGGCCGGCGACGCGCGCCTGGGGGGTGGCCCCAATGCTTTCGAGCAAGGTTTGGAAATGTTGGACCAGGCGCGCAATCGTCGACTCGTCGAAGAGGTCGGCATTATAGTGCAAGGTACCGTAGAGGGCCCCGCGCGCCTCGATGAGGCGCAAGGTCAGGTCGAAGGGCAGCTCCTGGATGGGCGCCGCGATCGATTCCAGCTGCAGCCCCCCCCAGCCGACCCGCGCCCGCGGATCGCCGCCGAGAATCTGGTATAGCCCCGGGTCGATGCCGGGCGGCGGCCGGTTCAGATCGAACATGACGTCGAAGAGCGGTGAGCGCCCGGGCTCGCGCTCAGGCTGGAGCCGCTCGACCAGCACGGGGAAGGGGTACTCCTGATGCGCCCGGGCGCCGGCCACGGTTTGCCGGATGCGCTGGAGCACCGCGGTGAACGGCGGGTTGGCCGCGAGGTCGGCCCGGATGACGAGCGGGTTGATAAAATAGCCCACCGTGCCGCGAAATTCCGGGCGGCTGCGGCCTCCACTGGGCGACCCCAGGAGGAACTCGGTCTGGCTGCTATAGCGGTACAGCAGCACGGCAAAGGCCGCCAGCAGGGTCATATACAGGGTCGCGCCCTCGGCGGCGGCGACCGCCTGGAGCTGCCCGGTTAATTCTTCGGGGAGCTGAAAGAAGTACGTGGTGCCCTGGCTGGCGCGCGTGGGCGAGCGGGGCCGGTCGGTGGGCAAATTCAACGCCGGGGGCCGGCCCGCCAGCTGCTGCGCCCAATATGTTTCCAGCGGCGCCCGCCCGGCGCTGGTCAGCAACGTCGCCTGCGCCGCGACATACTCGGCGTACGGCCGGCCAGGCGGCGGCAACGCGGCGGGGGTGCCGGTACGGATCGCCGCATAGAGCACGCCGAGCTCCTGGACCATCAGCATCAAGGACCAGAGGTCGAGGACGATGTGATGGGCCGTGAGGACCAGGAGATAGTCGTCCGCCCCCTGGCGGAAGAGGGTGATACGGAAGACCGGGCCCTGCTCCAGGTCGAACGGCGCCGTGTATTCCGCCCGCACCTGATCCAGCACGGCGTCTCGACTCGCCCGGGTGGCGTCGACTTCCCGGAAGGCCACGGGCCACTCCGGGTGGATCCATTGCCGGGGCGTGCCGTCCTGGGTCAGAAAGGTCGTCCGCAGCAGGGCATGCCGATCGACGAGGGCTTGCGCGGCCTGGTGTAAGGCCGCCGGGTCCACATCCGCGCGGATGCGGGCTGCGAAGGTGACGTTGTAGGCGGTGTCGGTGGGCGCCAACTGGTAGAGAAACCAGAGGGCTTGCTGGCCATACGAGAGCGGATATAGCGATTGGAGGGCCATGCCTTCTTCTTTAATGGTGCCAAGTTTGCCAGCGATGGAGATGCGGCCGGAAGGTTGCCAACAGACCCCCTGGGGCGAGTCCGGGGCCGCGCGCGAGCAGGGTGGCGCCGATTCCCACAGAAGGACCAGGTGGACTGCCGCATTATAGCATATCTCCCTTGGAGTGCCCAACGGCAGGTAGGTGCGTAGGTGTGGTCCTACTTCCTAACTTAGGCCATTGCAAATTTAGCAAAGTGTGCTATAATTACTTGAGGAACCCCTACCAAAATTCTGATCCAGGCTTTTCACAGGGAAAGTCATACCTTCGTCTCAACACACAAGTAACCAAATGGGTTGGTCAATAACCTATGGGATCTGATGTTTTCCAACATACCCAATTTTCGCAAGACGACGTAGCGGAGCTGGTACATCGCCTGACATATATCGCCTCTGAATATCAGAAGGATTGGGAACAACTCTATTCTCAGGGACTTCTAACAGAAATTGATACGCGGAAAATACAAAATCAAGTTGAAGTTACTAAGAAAGCTCTTTTCCAAACTATTTCAGCCACGTATTTCCCAGATGATGTACGCTCTACGCTGATCAATCGATTTGTGTCAGATTTCCAACAATCTATAGAAACGATTATTTACCAAGCAATTGCAAGACAGAATATTGAACGGGCTATTGCATACAAATTGGATAAAATTGATGAAGTTATAATAGAAGCTATACGCAGTCGCCGTACAGAAGGGCGATTAGCTGACCGTCACGAGTACGAAATCAGGGGTTTTATGAGAGGTGCACGTGTTTTCCTAATTCAAAGTAGTGTAAGAAGCAACCAGGGTTGGCTCAAATCTCAACAAGCGCCCCCTGATGAACTAATAAAGAACTACCAAGAACAAGTGACTAAGCTTCTACAGCAGAGATCTCCAGAGATCTCACCTACACCAAGATCTTAAAAGTTGGCTAACAATCATAGTGAAAAACCTATTAAGCAGATTTTAGAGCTTGATTACAATTGAAAAGAGGGAAAAGATGAACGGTGGTCCTATAATTCCGAGAAATACACCATTTCCCCTACAAATAAGGGATATTTCAGCTAATAGAACAATCACTGGCATTGTTACGACCGCAGTTGTTGATGCCCTTCTCAGTATACCACAGGCAGGTATCGCTGCCGTCATGATATCGTTTGAGCAGATGAGCGCTGATATCGAGGTGGAATTTCATCGGGTGTCTGTCGAGAAACGTGTGCGGAAGCAGGTAATTTCGGCTGATACCTACGTAGCAGCCATGTACCGCGTGTCACAAAGCAACTACCCTCCCGATATAGAGACACTGATGATACAACAACTCGCAAATCAGTTAAAAACTGCCATAACCGGGTCTTTTCTTTAATTTTGCGGATGGCCGCTTAAGGATTCATTAGCAGGAGGCGGGCAATGATAAACAAGCCACAAGGGGGATGGCTGGTCCCCAAGACCAAGACTATTACCAGTTTGGCGACTAGGTCAGATAACGCAATAGCTCGAGTGACTGGCAGTCTTGTTCAAGCAGCCGCTGAAGTGGATATTGCGTTGCACTACGCCAAAGTCTGGGGTGATGCTAACATTGCCCAAGCTGATATCATAATCCAATTCGATCTGCTCAGAAAACGTCGGTAAGCTTCGGTATATCCCAATACACAAAACGGGTTGGACGAAATCCAACCCGTTTTGTGTATTGGGATGTCTGCTTATCTACTCCCCATGCTCAGGGAGGCAAAGAAGGAGCAAAAACCCAAGATTATTATTACAGCCAATACAGATAAAACGCCTCTACTTGTATCATCATTCCAGGCTATAGGTAAATATAGAGCACCTATTATGATGGTACCGATGATCAAAGCGCCGAAACGTTGATCCCCCCAAAAAATAAACAGCAAAAAAGTGGCGATTGCTATTCCCACTTGAAAATAAAACCGCCAAAAATCTCCTGCTGCATTCTCCCCGTTAGTTCTTAAGTTGTAATAAGCAATAATAAAATAGGCAAGAACTCCAGTTAATGAACTCGGAAGTGGCGAGTTCCGAAGTCCTGTGTATATTATCTCAAGAAATCCCACCATCACTACCAAGACAGCAAGACTCACTAACAACAAGATAGGTAAAATACTCAATTCTGAACCTCACAGATATTTGTTTTTAGTGTTCTATGTGGAGGTATTCACACAGCACAAAATAGGGTTTGTGCCTGGAGATCTATGCTGAGTGTGCTTTGGTTACCTCTAGTATAGCACATATATCAATTAGCGACCCAGTGCGCCAGGCAACCCTTGAGGATAGTGCTGCTTACCCCAATACGTACCTAATGGAGTCAAAAGCACTTCATAAGGGCTGCCAGCATTTTCGGGATGAAGCTGGAGTACTGCACGCTCAAAATATTGCACAACATAAGATTTCCCGTCCGAAGTCGATTCTTCTAAGAAACGCGCAGAAATTGGATATCCGAACTGGTCTAGTCCACCATGAGCATTCCAATATTCCAAAAACTTTCCACAAATTTGCAGGTTTGTTTGAGGAAATGGCTTGCAGGCTTCGTCGCGTGTTGGACCAATAGTAGCAATAGCCATAGGGACTACTGATATAGTAGCAATAGCCGTAGGAACTACTGATAAGGTTGGGGCTGCTGATAAGGTTGGGGGAGTATCCACTGGCTGGAACGGAATTAGATTTCGTGGAACCAGAACTATTCCCAATCCGATAACTACAATAATGCTGAACGTAACTAAAGCAATCCGTGAGATGCGAGAGCGAAGCAGTTCCGGCCATCTTACGGGCATAGATTTTGGGCTGTTGGGTCGCAGAGTACGTTTTCGTTTTGAGTCAGTAGGTCGAGGATTAGGAGCCGACCACAGCTTGGAGATGCCGAACCAATGGTCCGGTGTTCGTTTTGGGCCGCTGGACTTGGGAGTAAGCACAGGTTCTGGATTGGGTGGTTGGTAGGATGGTACAGGTGGGAGTCCTGGTCTACCAAATCGCGCTAGTGTCGGTTGTTCTGAGGCAAAGGGAGGGGCTGGTGTAGGCGAGAGTTCTGAGCTACCAGGCCGCGCGGCTGATGCAGGTGGAAGTTGTGGAGCGTGCGGTTGCCCGGTTGGTGCGGGTGGGCGGTCCGGTATTCCAGGTCTCGTAGCTGCCGGTTGTTCTGCGGCGATTGGGAAGGTTGGCGCAGGCGGGAATTCTAGGCTGCCAGGCCGCGCGGCTGGTGCAGTTGGTGCAGGCGGAATTTGTGGAACGCGCGGCTGCCAAGTCGATACGGGTGGGCGGTCTGGTGTCCCAGGTTGTGCGGCTGCCGGTTGCTGTGGGACGAGCGGGCGGGAGGTTGGCGCAGGCGGGAATTCTGGACTGCCCGGCCACGTGGTAGGCCCAGGCAGAACTTGTGGAACGTGCGGTTGGGGAGCCGACGGGGGTGGGAGTTCCGGGACACGAGGCTGGGGGCCTGCTGCCGGCTCTGGGGTGAGGTCCCGATGGGCCGGTGTCGGCGGGAATGGCGCAGCATATGGTCGGGGAGCCGGCTCAGATGTGGTGGCTGGGAACGAGAAGTAGAGTAACGAAGCATCGTCAGTAAACGAGCGGTTCTGAAAAGTTTTTACAAGATTTTCCGCATACTCAGGGCTGATACCGTTTTGCACAATCCCTGGATCAATACCATCGCTCGCTACAAAAATCTGCCGAATATCGCAAGTATCTATCCATTTGATGTGTGGTGTGGTAGTGCATCCACGAACTGTAGTCCAACGTTCGAGATCATTTTGCATTGTTTTAGTGTTCAATAAGCCTCGGTTTTTTTGGTCGAATACTTGTCCTAAAACATTCCCCAACCAAACAAAAATACTCCGCCCATTTAATCGAAAATCTAAACATCCACAGAAAAAAACTGCCTGGCTACCATTACGCTGTTTATTAAGCATTACCTCCTTTAGTAAGGGATTTATACGATCTAAATCAATATGGTGCCTAGCAACTAGTTGTTGCCCCTCTTGCACCCAGCTATCTAGATATGAGCGAAGGCGTTCTTCTGTTAACGCTTGGGCAGTGTATGGATCTTCAATCCACGCATTCAGCCCAGCTACTAATCTTTCAGCCAGGAAATTGGAGGCAATATAGCTTAGATATGCTTGCGATGCCCCGTCACATACGGCAAAAGAAAGGATTTCGCCGGTAGAGTTTGCTTGCCAAATGATTGCATCTTCATTGAGACTTCCCTGCTCTAAATCTTCACCCGCCTTTTGTTTGTAGAAACAGCTAGCTATTACATCATGTCCTAACGAGACGTGGATTTTATGTGTATTCGAAATAGTGGGGGCAGTACGAAACGGAGTAGGTAATGCCTCGTTTTTATCGGTCATCTCTATAACCTAACTTGGTCTTTCAACCATACCAGAGGATCCAGTAACCGCTAATGCGGTTTTGATTAATTCTGGGTTGGTTCCTGGGAACAGCAATCGCACACCTGGTTGAATTTGGCTAAAACCTGCATATTGGATCGCACGGATATAGGGTTCGGGAATCACGGAAGACATATGAAACAGGCCGATAGCATACTGGTCTTGTAGATCTTGAGGTGTACGGACTCCCTGCCAAGTCTGAATATCGGTTATATCAGTACGCAATGCGGAGTCTCTTACGAAGATATTTTCAATCAGTACTGGACCATCCCCTGTTGCATATGATTTAATCCGATCAACTATAGCATTTGGAGGGCCACCCACGTTGCATTCCCCATCCGTTAAATGGCAGACAAGTGGCGCCGGCCATGTTGAAGGAAGATTCGGCAAGCTCTTTTGTAATAGATTATCGACAGTTTGGAATCCTAATGCCGTATTCGTATTGCCTTCTGGTGTAAAGAGTGGTACACCCAAGTCGGCTAACTTATCGAGCGGAACAAATCCGTTAAACGGATCATGAATTTGCTCATTATATCCCAAAACAGCAATTCTAAAACGTGGACTGATTTTAGGTTGCCCCCCTATGACTTTGGTAGACATGGCTATCATTTGAAGAATAACTTGTGTTAGAGCTTGATGAACCACTACCATGCGACTTTGCCCGTAACAATTAACGGTCATTGATTGGCTACTATCTATCAAGAAAATAACATGTGCTGGAGTTGTAGCCGTCGCTTTAGCTTCGTAGTTCATAGAAATTCTCCTCTAGCTTTGAGCTTTAGCTACATCACAAATAGGTTTAACCGTTATAGGGTAAAACTGGCATTACATTGTATTCATGGCGACGGGGCGGTGTGTTCAACCAGTGCCACTTTTACCCTGGCGGTTAAACCTAATGTGGAACAAACAAAATCCACCATCCGAGTAGTCCTAGAACCATGAGTGCGAACAAGATCATGCACCCTATTGTGGGCGGAGTTGGCTGCGACGCTACTGGGTGAGGTGTATCTGGATTTACCACTGCTGCACTTGATGGAGATGGTTGGGTCTGAGGACCAGCCGCTTGACCATTCACGAGCGGAGGGGAAGCAATTGCTAGTGCAGGGCCACTTGGTTGACCTGACAAATTGGCTAGATCATGTTTGACAGCGGACCAGTTTATTTGGAATGCATCTCGATAGTCAAGAGGAATCGCCTTCCAGTGCTGGGCTTCTGCTAAGGCTCTGCGCCAATCCTGAATGCTGGGGCATACCTCTGTGGAATGGGCATTCCATGCTTTTCGGAATAATGATCCAAGCTTACTATCCAGCTGATCCAAAAATTCCTGGAGTTCCAAGTATCGGGCAGAACTGAGATCGTTATATTCTGCTTCTGAAAAGAAACTTTCCCCAGAACTACGATTTTGTATTTGGGCATTACGCCAGCCCAATAACTCTGCTACCAATATGGCTGTTGCGAAACGATCACCACTCGCTTTCCACTGATTTTGTGTACCCCTCCTATAGCCAGGTGTCCCAGTAGGTAAGCCTGCTGGGACAGGCGCATCAGGCCAATAAACCTCATCGAAATCGATAAGCGTAGTTTGAGGGTTTTGGAGATCAACTATAACATTGTTGCTACCTAAATCACAGTGGGCGGTATGATTACGCTCAAGCACCGTTAGTGAAACTAAAAGATCATAGGCAAGCTTCCAACTTGTTGAGTCGTTAATTGGAAACTGAGTTCGAGAATCGAGAACAGACGACCAAGTCATTCCACCTATCCAAGGCATTAAGCTCGCATACTCTAGATCAGGATAATGTGCAAGATCATTGGGATGGGATTGCGGAGTAAAATAGGTTAGCTGGCACGCCTCGAAACCACGAACGTTGGATAACTGTGCCAAAAGCGCCCGATTTCGGATCAGAGCGGGTTTACGAAACGGTGGACGCATAACTTTGAGAGCAAGGAGTGTATTAGTGCTTGTGTCTCTTAGCTGAAAAACCTCAGCTCTAGCTCCATGTATTATGCGTAGAGCAGGGGGAGTGGCAGCTAATTTACCAACGTTAAGCGGCTGGACTTGGTAATCACGACCAGCTAAAGTTATTATTTCATTACCATTAGGATTAAACACTCAATAGCCTCATGGTAGGTATCAGTAAATACATTTATCAAATGCTCCATTTACAACTCTACTGCGGCCTCTCCCCCCAAGAGGCATGTCTGGATTTCTGCTAGCTTGGCTATCACGCCTTGAAGTGTATAAAGTGGGACTTTCGCTCGTGCTGCTCAACCACTGCCTGTTTTGTGTCTGAATCAGGTAGCGCAAGCGAAAGGCCTATAAAGATCACCTGCCTTGATCTCTTTGTATCATTCTAGCCGATGTATCACGCATCGTCAACACCAAAATCCTACAACTTAGACGGGGGTTTTGGTGTTCCAGGCGACGAGATAGCTCTACTTGGCAAACCAGTGGGCGACCTACCAGGCGGTGGCTCGTCCCCCTCTCCGGCGCGGGCCGGCCCTGACAACCCGCTATAGCAGCGGATTAAGGGAGCCAAAACACGCCGGGTAGGGAGTGATCCAGGCTGGCCTGGCTGGCCAGCGAGCCGGGTCAGGGTTACGCCGGGCGGCTGATCATCCGCTGCGATCTGGAGAGCATAATCCTGTATGGATCGCGGAGCGACGCCCCCTGCCCGGCGCATAACCTGGGCCCCTTGAGCAGGTGGTGGGCGGGCGCGTTGCCGAGGGCGGTGGCGTGGCTGAAGATATCTAAACCCCGGCAGACCACCAGGCCCCAGCCAGCCGCGCGATCCAGGCCTACGAACAGGATGCTGCTCATAGGCCAGGTAGGGGCGATGTAGCGTCAGGGGCTATTCATTGTCGGCGGCTCGCCCGGTAGCCTGGTCACCAGGACCTGCGCCCCACCGGAGCGTAGGCATGAATCTACGGTTGGGGAGCGGCTACTGATTCCTCTCCCCGGAGGGGAGAGGTTAGGTGAGGGGGGAAAGCCGCCCCATCGACCCCTCTGCTTCCGACAATGAATAGCCCCTGGATGTAGCGTGCGCCTGATTGACTACTGCGCAGCCCGCGGGGTATAATATGGCTAGCAATGACGGGTTTTCTTCTCTGCGCCCCCAACTCATCGATCCCGCCACCTCGCTTTGCTGAACTGTTGTCTACGCCGCAGGAGGTCCGCTCATGGATTGGCTCCAGCTGTCACACCAGGCGCTAAATTACCTGCCGTCGGTGGTGATGCTACTGGTTATCACCGGCTATCTCCTCAGCAGCCCGCATAAATCCCGCTCCACCTGGCTGCTGGGCGGCTATTTGGCCATGCTGACGCTCAATTCGCTCGGCTTTTTCCTGCGCTGGGCCGTCTATGCGCCGCTGTCGGCGTACACCGAGATCCTGACCACCGGCTCGCTGTTCCTCAGCTTCGTGTTCTTGATCCAGTTCGCCTACGCTTTCCCCCGCCCGCATGACCGCTGGGAGTCGCGGATCGTGCTGGTGATCTCGGCCGGGCTCGCTTTGGTTTATCTCGGCTATCGGGTCGCAGTGGCCCTGGTCAGCGAGCCGCTGGTGCAAGCCAGCACTGATCGCTTCCAGTTATATTACCTGCTGGGCGCGAACCCCACTGTCGATCAAGTGGTCCAAACTATTGCCAGCGGCACCCCCTGGTTCACCAATCTTTCGTATTTGTGGGCGATCGTGGTCTTGTTCCGCCAGGCGGTGCGCCTTTCCGAGGAACGCGGCCCGGCCGCGGGGCTGCGCGGGCGCCTGGGCCGCCTGCTAGGGACCCTCGTGCGCCCGATCGGTCGAGAGGCCCGGGCGGCCCAGGCCTTCGGCCTGTTTGTCATCGCCCTGATGATCATGTCGGCCACCTTCGCCGGGCCGTCCGGACTCTTCGCCAGCCTGCTGCCCGCTATTGCCACCCTGCTGCCCACCGGCACCTACCAGAGCCTCCTGCTGCTCATCAACCTGGTCTTCGCCCTCGTCTATATCGACAATTCCCCGGAGCCGTCCAGCTTCCGGGTCAAGCTGGTCGGCATGTCGCTGGTGACCATCCTGGTGGCCCTGGGCCTGGTCAGCACATCCACGCTCGATCTGCAGGAAACGGCCTACGATCAGCAACGGCTGGCCGAGGTCGCCAACGTCCAGAACCTGCTGCAGACCGGGAAGCTGACCAATGTCCCCCCCGCGGTTGCCTATATCGCCAGCCGGCCCCTGGCTGGGGGCACCTACGCGGCCAGCTATACGCCCGTCTACACGCACGATACCCAGTTTCGCGCCCAGAACCTGATCGCCAACGACGCGCAGTTCAAAGCCTATTTCACGACCTGGAACGCCGTAGCCCTGATCCGGCAAAAGCCCGACCTCACCGTCGCCGACGCGCGCAAACAGGCGGCCGCCGCCCTGGAGAAGAAAGCCCCGGTCCAGGGGAAGCGCAGCTACCGCAGTGGCTATAGCATCCCCACGCCCTACGTGACCTACAGTTTTGCCGTCAGCCCCACGCTGTACGAAGTGGGTTACAGTTATCCCGCGTATCGCAGCTTTATCGAGCAGACGACGGACCCCCTGGCGCTGTATATCCTCGGGGCGACCGGCCTGATCTTGCTGATCTTCCCGCTGTTCTTCGGCGCCAGCCTGGTGCGCCCGCTGAATAAGCTCCGGGACGGCGTGACCCGCGTCAACGCCGGCGACCTGAGCGTGGTGGTGCCGGTGCAAGTCGAGGACGAGATCGGCTTCCTGTCGCGCTCGTTCAACGGCATGGTCGCCTCGTTGCACACGGCCAACGAGAAGCTCCAGAGCTATGCCGACGATCTGCGCGCGGCCAACGAGCAGCTGCAGGTCTACGCCACCGATCTGCAGACCAAGAACGAAGAGCTGAAGCAGCTCGACAAGCTCAAGGATGACTTCCTGGCCAATACCTCGCACGAGCTGCGCACGCCGCTCAACGGCATCATCGGCATTGCCGAGTCGCTCATCGACGGCGTCGCCGGGCCGCTGAACCCGGGCCAGCTCCAGAACCTGAGCCTGGTGGCCTCCAGCGGCCGGCGCCTGTCCAGCCTGGTCAACGACATCCTCGACTTTTCCAAGATGCGCGAGCACGACCTGGTGTTGCAGAGCAAGCCGCTGAACATGTATCGCCTCGCCGACGAGGTGCTGACGCTCTCTCGGGCGCTGCTGGGCGGCAAGCCGGTCGAATTGCGCAACGAGATCGACCCGGCGGTCCCCGCCGTGGAAGCCGATGAGAACCGGGTGCAGCAGATCCTCTATAATCTGGTCGGCAACGGGGTGAAGTTCACGGCGCAGGGCAGCGTGACGCTGACGGCGGCCGTGGCCGATGGCCGCCTGGCGATCACGGTGGCCGACACCGGGATCGGCATCCCGGCCGATAAGCTGGACCGTATCTTTGGCGCCTTCGAGCAGGCCGACGGCTCGACGGCCCGTGAGTACGGCGGCACCGGGCTGGGCCTGGCCGTGACCAAGCAGCTGGTCGAGCTCCATGGCGGGCAGGTGCTCGTCGAGTCCACGCCGGGCCAGGGCTCGCGCTTCACCTTTACCTTGCCGCTGTCCGACGGCGTGGCCGCGCCCGTCTCGGTCGGGCCGGCGGATCAACAGGTCGCCAAGATCCGCGATCTGGAGCCGGTCCTGGGCCCGACCCGCGAGCTGGTCGTCGCGGCCGAGGCGGCCCCCGCGGAGACCCCGACGCGCGCGGCGGCGCCGGCCGCGACCACGGTGGCGGTGGCGGTGGCCCCGGCGCCAGCAGCCCCGGACGGCGCCGACGATATGTTCAACATCCTGGTGGTCGACGACGAGCCGGTGAACCTGCAGGTGCTCGCCAACCACCTGGCCTTGCAGCGCTATACCGTGACCCAGGCCAGCAACGGCCCCGAAGCCCTGGCCGCGATCAGCAACGGCCTGAAGCCGGACCTGGTGCTGCTCGACATCATGATGCCGCGCATGTCCGGCTACGAGGTCTGCGAGCGCCTGCGCGAAAGCTTCCCGCCCAACGAGCTGCCGGTGATCATGCTGACGGCGAAAAACCAGGTCGCCGACCTGGTCGAAGGCTTTGGCTCGGGGGCGAACGATTACCTGACCAAGCCCTTTTCCAAGACGGAGCTGCTGGCGCGTATGCAAACCCATCTCCGCCTGGCCAAGATCAACGTCGCCTATGGGCGCTTCGTGCCCACCGAGTTTCTCCACCTGCTGGGCCAGGAAAGCATCGTCGACGTCCGGCTGGGCGACCAGGTGCAGCTGGAGATGACGGTCTTGTTTGCCGATATCCGCGCCTTCAACACGTTGTCCGCTCGCATGAGCCCCGAGGAGAACTTCCTGTTCCTCAACAGCTATCTCAGCCAGGTGAGCCCGGTGATCCGCGAGTATGGCGGCTTTATCGACAAATATATCGGCGATACGATCATGGCCCTCTTCCCCCGCGGGGTGGACCAGGCGCTGCAGGCCGCGGTCGCCATGCGCCAGGCCGTGATCCGCTTCAATGCGCGCCGGCGCGCGGCGGGCCAGCCGACGATCCGCGTCGGCATCGGCCTGCACACTGGCCGCCTGATGCTCGGCACGGTCGGCGAATCGGCGCGCATGGACAGCACGGTGGTCTCGGCCGCGGTCAACACGGCCGCGCGCCTGGAAGCGCTGACCGCCCGCTATGATGCGGGCCTGATCATCAGCGAGGCGTCGGTGCGCGGGCTCGCGACCCCGGAGGCCTATGCGCTGCGCTCGCTGGGCTTTGTGCAGACCACCGGGAAGCAGGACACGCTCACCATCTACGAAGTCCTGGACGGCGAGGGGGCCGAGATCCGCGCCCGCAAAGCCCAAACGAAAGCCGTCTTTGAAGCCGGGCTGCAGAGCTATCAAAACGGCGCCTTCGCGGACGCCTGCGAGCGCTTTACGGAGGTCATCCGCGCCAACCCGGCGGACGGGCCGGCGCGCCTGTTTATGCAGCGCGCGGCCACCCTCTGGGCGCAAGGCGCCCCGGCAGACTGGTCGGGCGCCGAGATCCTGGAGGCCGAAGAATAGGCCGGCCGGCCCAATCGCGCCGCGCGCTTACGTGGATTCGGGGGGGTCGTCCATCTGCTGGCGCAGGCTCAGCGGGCGCATATCCGTCCAAACGGTGGCGATGTAGGCCAGGCATTCGGCTTTGGTCCCCGTTTTGCCGTCGTCGCGCCAGCCGAGCGGATTCTCCCGCTCGGCCGGCCAGATCGAATACTGCTCTTCGTGGTTGACGACCACCTTATAGATCGTCGGATCGTCCTCGTCGGGGGGATTCATTACGGCTCCTTCCGGCCTCCCGGCCTCACATCCTCGGCGGCCCGCCGTTCTACGGTCCACCTGCCTGCGTTATTATAGCACCTTGCCGGAGGCCCCCGCCATGCCCGATGAAGCTCAATTGCACGCCGCGATCGCCGCGCTCGCGGCCCAGCGCGCCGTGCTGGGCGATGCCGTCGTGGAGGCTAGCATCGCCGCCCTCCAGGCCCAACTCGCCACCCTGCCCCCCGCCGTCGGCCCGTCCGGTCCGCCCGACCAACGCAAACTCGTCACCGTCCTCTTCGCCGACGTGGCGGGGTTCACCGCCTGGGCCGCTCAGCACGATGCCGAGGATGTCCATGCCCTCATGAACTCCCTCTGGGCGCGCCTCGATGCCATCCTACTGGACCACGGGGGCCATATTGACAAGCATATCGGCGATGCCGTGATGGCGATCTTCGGCACGCCGGTGGCCCATGAGGACGATGCGGCGCGGGCCTGTCGGGCGGCCCTGGCGCTGCAGGCGACGTTCACGACCTGGGCCGCCGCGCCGGGGCAGCCGGCCGTGGCGCTACGGATCGGGATCCACAGCGGACCGGTAGTGCTGGGGACGGTGGGCGCGGGGGCCGAGTTCACGGCGATGGGCGACACGGTCAATCTCGCGAGTCGCTTAGAGCACAGCGCGCCGGTGGGCGGGGTGCTGATTTCGCAGGCGACCTACCGGCAGGTGCGCGGGCAATTCGATGTGGTCGCCCAACCCCCCTTGACGGTGAAAGGCAAGCCGGCCCCCCTCCAGACCTACTATCTGGAACGCGCCCGGCCCCGCCCGTTCCAGGTCGGGACCCGCGGCGTGGACGGCATGGCGACCCTGATGATCGGGCGCGACGCGGAGCTAGCCGCCTTGCAAACCGCGTTCCGGGCGGTGGTGGCCCCGGGCGGGCAGGCCCAGGCGGTAACGATCTGGGGTGAGGCGGGCCTGGGCAAGACCCGGCTGCTGACCGAGTTCCTGCATTGGGTCGACCTCCAGCCGGAGCGGGTCTGGTACCTGCGGGGCACCGGGCAGGAGGCGACCGCCGGGGTGCCCTACAACGTCCTGCGCGACCTGATCACGCAGCGTTTTGCCATCGCCGAGAGCGATCCCCTGACGGTGGCCCGGGCCAAGTTGGACACGGCGGTGGCGGCGATCCTCGGTGCCGCCGGGGCCGAAGCCGCCGCCTTTATCGGCCACCTGATCGGCCTGGACTATCACACCCACCCCTCTCTGCGGGGTATCCTGGACGATCCGCGGCAGATCCGGGGCCGGGCGTTCCACGCGCTGGCCCGGCTGGTGGGGGCGCAGGCGGCGCACCAGCCGATCCTGCTGGTGGGGGAGGATCTGCACTGGGCCGACAGTGGGTCCTTAGAGGGGTTGGAGTATCTGCTGCGCGAGTGCCGCGCCGTGCCCCTGCTGCTGATCGGGGCGGCGCGCCCCGATCTGGCGGCGCAGCACGTGACCTGGAAGAGGGCGGGCGATCTGCATCTGGAACCGTTGGGCACCGCTGCGGAGCGGCAGTTGGTGCGGGCGTTGTTGGGGCGGCTGCCCGTGATCCCGCCGGAGTTAGAAGATCTGGTGGTGGCGCGCGCGGGGGGCAACCCGTTCTATGCCGAAGAGATCGTCAATATGCTGGTGGACGAGGGCGTGCTGCGGGCGGGCGACGCGGCCTGGCGGGTCGTGAGCGCGCAGGTGCCGACACGGGCGGTGCCGGCGACGCTGGTCGAAGTGATCCAGGCGCGCGTGGATCGGCTATCGGCAGCCGAGCAGGCGGTGGTGCGGCGCGCGGCGGTGGTCGGCATGACGTTCTGGGACGGGGTGGTGGCCCATCTCGGGGGGGCCGCCGCTGCCGGGGGGGCAGTGCTGGAGCGGTTGCAGGGGCGGGCGTGGGTGTACCCGCTGCCCGCGACGGCGTTCGCCGGGGAGCGCGAATATCAGTTCAAGCACGCGGTGCTCCAGGCGGTGGTGTACGAAGGGGTCTTGAAACGGGAGCGCCAGGCGTGGCACCGCGGGGTGGCCGCGTGGTTGGTCGCACGCAGCGGCGAGCGGGCGACCGAATGGGCCGGCGTGATCGCCGAGCACTATGCGGCCGGGGGGGCGGCGGACACGGCGGGCGCGTGGTATGTGCGCGCGGGCGATGCGGCGGCGGCGGCGTTCGCCGCGGGAGCGGCGCAGGCCTACTACGAGGCGGCGCTGGGGCAGTGGTCCGCGGCGGGAGTGGCCGAAGCCCCGCGTTTCGAGGTGTTGCTGGGGCTGGGCCAGGCGCTGCTCCAGCAAGCCCAATACCCGGCCGCTGCCGCCCGTTACCGGGAGGTGATTGCCGGCGCGCAGGCGGCCCGCGACGGGCGACAGGAGGCGGCGGGGTGGAATGGCCTGGCGGATGTGCAGGACCGGCAGGGCCACTATGAGGAGATGCAAGCGAGTGGATCGGCGGCGGTCGCGGCGGCCCAGGCGGCCGGGGCGGCCGCCGAGGAAGCGGCAGGCTGGCATAACCAAGGGTGGGGGGCGTACTTTCAGGGGGATCTGGGGGCCGCCCAGGGGTGGGGCGAACGCGGGGTCGCGCAGAGCCGCGCGGCCGGGACGCGGCAGGCCGAAGCCGGCAGCTTGATGTTGCTCGGCGCGATCGCCAGCCAGCAGGGGCGGGGGGCCGCCTCGGACGCGGCCTTTGGCGAGGTGTTAGCGATTCGCCGGGCCCTGGGAGATCGCAACGGGGAAGCGGGGGTGCTGAACAATCTGGGGGTGGGGGCAGCGGCGCGGGGGGAGTATGACGCCGCCGTGGCCTATTATCGGCAGGGCCTGGCGATCGCGGCGGAGATTGGCGAGCGCGGGAAGGCCTTGCTGTTGCAAAGCAATCTCGCGGAGACGCTCGCCGGGCAAGAAACCTATGTGGAGGCGGAAGCCCAGTTGCAGGCCGTGATTGCCGAAGCCGAAGGCATGGGCGGGACGGGCTTTTTGGCGGGCCTCTATGGGGCGCTCGCCGTGGTCATGCTCGGGCTGGGGCGGGTCGCCGAGGCGGCCGCGTGGGCGGTGCGGGAGCGGGCGCGCGGCGTCGAGCAGGGGCAGCGGGAATGCGTGGCCGAGGCCTGGCGGGTGTTGGGCCAGGTGGCGGCGCAGGGGCATCCCGTGACGGTCGCCGGCCAATCGTGGCCCGCCGCCGCCTGTTTCGCTGAGAGCCTGCGCCTCTACGCCGAGATGGGGATGCCGGGCGAGGTGGCGCGGACGCAGCGGGCCTGGGCGCGCTATGAATTGGCCCAGGGTTCGCTGGAGGCGGGGGCGGCCCGCTGGGCGGCGGCCCGCGCGGCGTTCCTGGCCCTGGGGATGCCGGCCGAACTGGCCCGCATGGACACCGATCCCCAGCGGCCCGATCCAAATGAGCTAGCAGAGGGGGAGCTATGGCAAGTCTAGATCGTCGTATGGTGGCTGTGGCTGCTACGGTGGGCGGGATGCTGATATGCCTTCTGGTGTTGCTGCCGGAAGTCGCTGAAGCGTCGTTCTGCTCCCCTCATGGGGATTCCCTACAGAACGCTCCGATTGTTTTCAGTGGTCGCGCGGTCAGCGTCAAGCTCGCAATTCATGATCCGTCGGGGGCGCTGGTCAACAAGCTAGTCCCGAACGCTGCGGTCGATCAAATAGTGCAGTTCACGGTGAGGGATGTCTGGAGAGGGGGTGTGGGCGCGGCGGTCGTCGTCCGATCCGGCGATTGGGCCTCCAGGGATTGCGGAGTGGGCAACTGCGGCTATACGTTCGCGGCAGACAAGAGCTACCTGGTCTTTGCCTATCAAGGTGACTGGGGGGGACCCGCACCCGCCGGTTACACTTACGCGGTCACGCCGTCGGCCCCGGTAGTGACGGACAAGTGCTCCCGGACCGAGCTTCTTTCTCAGGCGAGCGCCGACCTCGCGGCGTTGGGGCCGGGGCGCGTACCCGTCACCGGGGCCGGTCCATCCGGCGCGCGGGAAGGATTGATTCCTCTCGCGCTGGTTGCTCTCACAGCGGTCGCGCTCGGTGTTATGTTGCGTCGTCGCGCCTGGTGACATCCACCAAAGAGGCTCTGTTATGGAAGAGTCACCCGGACAACACCTGCGCCGGGACGTGTATCTGGCGGCCCTGCGCGATAGCCTGCAACTGCTGCCCTTGGCCGAGGAGGTCGCCGGACAAGGTGGGCTGCACCTGCGGGTGCTCTTCCAGCCGACCTTCCACGACACGGCGGCGCTCACGCTGCATTTGTGGGAGGCGGTGGGGCGGGTGGAGATGGTCGTGCCGTCCGCCGCGCTGGAGCAGTGGGCCGGGCAGCAGAGCCTGCGCCCGGACACGGCTACTCCCCCGCCGCCGGGTGGGTTGACCAGCGCCGAGGCCCCGGTGCTCGCCCCGGCGGGGCAGGCGTTCCGGGCGGCAGTGGCGGACCTCCCCCTGACGGCGCTCCAGGCCCGGCGCTGGACCGATGCGCGCGACGGGATGGAGGCCGACGGCGAGGTCGTCGAGGACGGCTATCGCGGCAGCTTCGCGGCCTGGAGTCCGACCCCCGCCCGGAACCCGGAAGCGTATCGGCTCTGCCGAGCGCTCTTGGACCTGGGCTTGGCCTGTCTGCCGGATGCCCGCAGCCAGACGGTCCTGACGGCGCTGCACAGCTATCTGCATGAGGACTGATCTCGTCAACGACCCCCCGCTAAAGCGCTATGGGCACCTCCGTCACCATCGGGCCCGCCATCCGGCAAGCTAACGCTTGCCACTCCTCCGGCGCCAGTACCGTGCTGCAGGGCAGGTCGCCCGCCACCCGCGCCGGCTACGAGCCTGGCAATCCGGGCAACGCGCCGGGGCCGGGGTGCTGCCCAAGGGTAAACTCCGCGCAGAATCCGCTGGGGCGTGTACACCATGCCCCAAAGGCGCGACGTCGGCGGGCGGGGCCGGACGGCAGTCGGTGGACGGATGGGCCTCCCGCCCTCGGCGACCGATCACACCTGGCAACGGATTCTTCGCTGCGCTCAGAATGACATATTCTTTAACACCTTCGTTA
>Ga0070730_10000762_pt1 | contig 34659 bp, 36 predicted proteins | sample Coa_R1_3_FD_66447 | JGI IMG/M metagenome (GOLD analysis project Ga0070730, IMG submission 66447) | Surface soil microbial communities from Centralia Pennsylvania, which are recovering from an underground coalmine fire - Coalmine... | ecosystem: Environmental > Terrestrial > Soil > Unclassified ...
CAACTCCATCAACTCCATCAACTCCATCAACTCCATCAACTCCATCAACTCCATCAACTCCATCAACTCCATCAACTCCATCAACTCCATCAACTCCATCAACTCCATCAACTCCATCAAATGGAGAGGGGGAAGGTATGGAGGGGTGTTGCTTGAAGAGGAGTTCTACTCCCCTACTCCGCTACTCCCTGTTCCCTCGGAGTGAAGAAGGTTTGCCGGCACCGGCCGCCGGGCCGCCCTGCATGCCTTGCAGCGCCTGCATGAACGGCGCCGCGGCCGAGAGCGTCCAGTCCATCAGCCGCGGGGCGAAGGTGCTGAAGAAGTCGATCGCCTGCGCGTCGAGCGAGAGCACGATCTCCGGCTGCGGCCAGCGCGCGTCGTTGACGATCACCTGCGCGAGCTGGCTAGCCGGGTACTTGGGGAACTCCGGCAACTGCCCGCCAAGCCGGTTGCCCGCCGCCTGCCAGATCTCGGATTCGACCGCACCGGGGCAGACGACGCTCAGGGCGATGTTGCTGGAGGCCAGCTCCGTGCGCAGCGCTTCTGTGAAGCCGACCACGGCGAACTTGCTGGCGCAGTAGGCTGTGCTGAAGGGCATGCCGCGCTTGCCCATGATCGAGGCGACGTTGATGATCACGCCGCGCCGCTGCTCGGTCATCACCGGCAGCGCGGCGCGGCAGCCGTGCACCACACCCCAGAAGTTCACGTCCATCAGCCGGCGGAACTCTTCGAGCGTGACATCGGCGAAGGCGGCGGCCAGGCCGACGCCGGCGTTGTTGACCAGCACGTCGAGCCGGCCGAAGCGCTCGCGCGCCCGCGCGATCAGCGCCTCCACCTGGGCGAAGTCGGAGACATCCGTCTGCACGCCAAGCGCCTGGCCGCCCGTCTTCTCGATCGCGGCGGTGAGTTCGTCCAGGCGGTCCTTGCGCCGGCCGGCGACGACAACGCTGGCACCGGCGCCGGCGAAGGCCCGCGCTGTCTCGTAGCCGATGCCGCTGGTGGCGCCGGTGACAACCACCGTGGCGCCGCGGACCTGGTTGCCGAACACCCCCTGCGCGACCATGAGGCACCTCCTGGTAGGTCGGTCAGCGTGCGGGAGCCGGAGGAAATAGGATAGAGGAACCAGAAAATAGCAACGAAGAAGACGCACTATTTCCTATTTTCTACGTCCTATTTCCTCGTTCCTCGCCCGCCTAATACGCCCCCTGCTGCTCGAAGATGCGGCGCGGATTGTCGACCAGCATCTGCGAGATCTGCGCCTCGCTCACGCCCTGCGCCCGCAGCGCCGGCAGCACATCGTCAGGGATGTGGTTATAGTGCCAGTTCGGCCACTGCCTGCGCACCGTCTCGGCGTCGCGCGCGTCGGAGAAGCAGCTCGCGTCATGCGAGAGCACCATCTTGCCGGCGTAGCCCTCTTTGCAGAGCGCCGCGATGGTGGCCACGCGCCGGTCGGTCGGCAGCAGGCGGTCGATGCCGAAGCGGTCCATGCCGATGGAACTGCCGCGGTCCATCAGCCGCTTGAGATAGCCGAGGTCCTCCGAGTCGCCGCTGTGGCCGATGATCACGCGCGAGAGATCGACGCCTTCGGAGGCGAAGATGTCCTGCTGCACGGTGCCCATCTCGCCGGCGGCGTAGGTGTGCGTGGAGATCGGCACGCCGGTGCGGCGGTGGGCACGGGCCGAGGCGCGCAGGATCTTCTCGATCGGCGGCGTGGCGCCCTCGGTGTCGGTCGCGCACTTGATGATGCCGCAGCGGATGTTCGTGCCCGCCGTGCCGCGCTCGATATCCTGCACGAACAGGTCCGCGATCGCGTCAACCTCGCGGCTGTGAAAGTAGCGCTGCGGCTGCCACCAGATCCCCGTGGCCACGATCACGTTCACGCCGGCGCCGGCGGCGATCTCGCGCACGAAGGCCACGTCGCGGCCCAGGTCCACGGTGGTCAGGTCCACCAGCGTGTCGATGCCGCGGCGCTGCACGTCCTGCAGCTTCACGATCGCCTGCTGCTTCACCGTCTCACGGTCCCAGAGACCGGGCCAGTTCTCGATGACGCCCGGCGAGAGGGTGATGATGTGCTCGTGCATCAGCACGCGGCCGAGCTTGCCGGTGTCGATCGGGCCGGTCACCGCCTGGATCGTCGCCATCGCCGTCTCCTCCGCGGGCCGCTGCGCCCGCGCTGCGTATGGTACCGCGATTCGGCCAGGGCATGACCGCATGAGCGGATCGTGCGTGTCGGGTACAATATTGGCGGAGGCAGAGCAACGATGGACGCGACGATCGACGCGCGCATGCGACGGGCCGGCCTGAGGCTCAGCGGGCCGCGCCGCGCCGTGGTCGAGACGATGGAGCGTGAAGACTGCTGCCTCGACGCGAACGAGATCTTCCTGCGCCTGCGCGGCGCCGGTCAGAAGACCGGACTCACCTCGGTCTACCGCGTGCTGGACCTGCTGCAGAGCCTCGGCCTGGCGGCGAAGATCGACTTCGGCGCCGGCACCTACAAGTACGAGCTGGTGAAGGGCGGCCACCATCACCACGTCGTCTGCTCCGACTGCGGCGGCGTCGGCGTGTTCGACGACCCGGCGATCGAGCTGGCGGTGCAGCACGCCGCCGAGCAGACCGGCTTCGCCATCGACAATCACCGTGTGGAGCTGTTCGGCCGCTGCGGCGCCTGCCAGAGCGCGAAGGCGAACGGCGCGCGGCCCGCCTGACCGTCGCACAGGGCGTAGGGCGTAGGACAAATAAATGCAGTGGGGGCATTCCTGCGGCCGCGCGGCAGCCATCTCCGATCCGCAGGCGACCGCGAGCCGAAGCGCGGGCGAGGGCCGGCGATTCAGGCGCCGCCCGGCTTCAGCAAGCCCTTGTCCAGGGCGTAGCGCACCAGCTCGGAGCGATGGTGCAGGTCGAGCTTCTCCATGATGCGCTGGCGGTAGGTATCGACCGTCTTGCTGGAGAGATAGAGCCGTCCGGCGATCTCGTGGTTGCTGTAGCCCTCCGCCGTCAGCGCGAGCACCTGCTCCTCGCGCTCGGAGAGGCGGCCCCGCGCCGGCCGGCTCTCCGCCGCACCGCGCTCGCCGGCCAGGTAGCTGCGCAGCAGCAGGCGCGTGGCCGCGGGATAGAGAAACACCTCGCCCCGCGCGACGGTGCGGATCGCCTGCATCAGCTCGCGCTCGGCGGCGCTTTTCAGCACGTAGCCCGAGCCGCCGGCTTCCAGGACTTTGAGGATATGGGCCTCTTCGTCGTGCATCGTGAGCACGAGCACTTTCGTGGATAGCCCCGCGGCGCTGATGCGGCGTGTGGCCTCCAGCCCGTCCAGCTCCGGCATGTCGAGGTCCATCACCACCACGTCGGGCCGCCGCCGCTCAACGAGCGTGACCGCCTCGGCGCCGTTGCCGGCCTCGCCCACGATCGCGAAGTCCGGCTCGTCCTCCAGCAGGGCGCGCAGGCCCGCCCGCAGCACGGCGTGGTCATCGGCCAGAACGATGCGCAGCGGGGTGTGCTCGGTCGAGGTCGTCATTTTCGCCCTTCACTCGCGACGCGGCGATCGGATCCGTTCGGGGAGCCCTGCACCGCCCGCCTAACGCCGCCGCCAGCGCGCGATGCCGAGCAGCCCCAGCGCCGCGGCGATCGCGGCGAGGCCGAGCTTGGTGACGTCCACCACCGGCCGCACCTGCACGCCGTCCGGGCCAACTACTACGATCGCAACAGCCCGACTGCGCCCGCCGCCGCCGCCACCGCCGCCTCCGCCGCTGCTGCCGGGGGCGCCGTCCGGCCGCGGCCCCGTGCCGCCGCCCAGCCCGATACCGTAGCCGCCGCCGAACATCGTCTCCAGCAGCGGCACCGCCGTGAAACCGTGCGCGGCGATCGCCTGGCCGACCGCCGCCTCGGGGCGGGCCGCCGCGGCCAGGGCGCCCGCGATCGTCTCGGCGCCGGCGGCCCGGCCCACGGCCGACAAGAGCTGGGCATCGGGCCAGCTGCTTTCGTTCTCCGTTCGGGTCTGCCCCCGGCTGTCCTGGTTAACCATGGCCGTTCCTCCCGGTTGCCGCTGTACGATCGCGCGCCGGAAGCGTGTGCGCGGCAGGCCGGCGACGAGCAGCCCGGCCAGCAACCCGGCCGGCCCGCGGGCGACGACCGGCACGCCGTGCCAGCGCCGCCCGGCGGAGCGTTCGAGCACGCCGATCGGCGTGCAGAGCTCGCCGTACAGGGCGACCCTGCCCACCGCGCCGAGCCGCAGGCGCAGCAGGGCGTGAACCGGCACGATCGCGCGATTGCCATCCGCGGCGATCTGCTTGCCCGCGACCAGGCGCCGCTGCCCGTACAGTAGCATGCGCTTCCACCACGAGCCGGGTGCCGGGCGACCGGCTCACGCGGGCTGCGGTGCCGCACGCCGCGGGGCGATCACCAGCACGGCGCCGGCCGCGGCCGCGATCAGCACGCGCTCCGCCTCGTTCGGCGCCAGCGACCGCGGATCGTCATCCCGCGGCCGCGCCATCACGGTCAGCACGACCTCGGGCGCCGCCACGGCCTCCCGCAGCGCCGCCAGCGGCTCACCGCCGGCGACCAGCACCTCGGTCATAATGCCACGCTGCTGCAGCGCCCGCGCCGTGCGATGGAGGTAGTCCTCCAGCCGCTCGCGCCGCTCAAGCGCGCGAAGCTGCTGCGGCGACTCGGGCAGTGCCTCGTCGGGGCCGGCGGCGGCGCTGAGGCCGAGCAGCCGCAGACTGCGGCCCATCGCCCGCGTGGCCGCCTCGGCTTCGGGCAGCGCGGCCTCGGCTTCGGCGGATCCATCGAGCGGAATGAGAACCACGGGCGGTCGCATGGCGCGCCTCCTGCGAAGCTGGCAGCGGTAGTGGCGCTGTGTCCAATTCGATCTCAACGCGTCGCCGGCTGAGTGTCAGTCGGGCAAGCTACGCCCGCCGCGTCTGGCGTTGCCCGGCAGACACCCTGCCCCCGCGGCGCTAGCCTGTACACCGGATCGCTGGTTCGGCTTCCGGCGGTTGGGGAGAACGGCCATGCTGGGCACACTGACAGACGAGGACGCGCGAGCGGTCTTGCGCCAGGAACGCATCGGCCGGCTCGGCGTCTGGGACGGCGAGCGCGTCTTCATCTATCCCGTCAACTACGGCTACGACGGCGCGAACCTCTACCTGCAGTCGCGCGATGGCGAAAAGGTGCGTGGCATGCGCCGCCATCCAGAAGTCTGCGTGCAGGTCGATCAGATCATCACCCCCGCCCGCTGGCGCAGCGTGATGGTGCACGGCAGCTTCGAGGAGATCGGTGAGGAGTCGGCGCGCGATGCCGCGCTGGCCGCCATCGTGCGTCAGGCCGGCGCCCAGCCGCCGAGCATCGCGCCCTACCTGGACGGGCCGGAACATCTCGTGGTCTACCGCGTGCCGGTGCGGGAGATCAGCGGCCGCTACGAGGAGAGTGAGGTGCCGCAGCCCCGCGGCGGGTAGACTGAGCCTGAGCGCGGCCGCCGGAAGGAGCCAAACGCCACGATGCCGCCGAGACGCCGCGCCGCGGCCGGGCGGGTGGACGCCTCCCCGCTGCCCGCGCACGTGACGGCCTTGCTCGCGCCCGACGCGCTGGGACCGGGGGAGGGCCGCGCCGAGCTGGTGCAGACGCACGGCTCCTACGTGCTGCTGGGCGCCACGCGCGTCTGCAAGCTGAAGAAGCCGCTCGACTTCGGTTTCCTCGACTACACCACGCCGGCGCAGCGGCGCCGCGCCTGTGAGGCCGAGCTGCAGCTGAACCGGCGGCTCACCAGCGACGTCTACCTGCGCATCGCCGCCGTAGTCAAGGCGCCCGGCGGCTTCGCGCTGGCCGGGGCGGGAGACGCGGACGCCGCGGCCGACTACGCCGTGCTGATGCGGCGCCTGCCGCAGGCGGGGATGCTCGACCGGCTCGTGGAGCGGGACGCGCTCTCCTCGGCGTTGATCGCGCGGCTGGCGGAGCGGCTCGCCCGCTTCTACCGGCAGGCAGATCGCGGCGCCGCGATCGACGACGGCGCCCGGCCCGCCATGCTGCTCACCAACTGGCAGGAGAACTTCGCGCAGACGCTGCCATACGTGGACCGCACGCTGACCGCGGCGCAGTACCGGCGCATCGCCGCGGCGGCCTACGCCGATCTGCTGCGCCTGCGGCCGCTCTGGCGGCAGCGCATTGCCGAGGGCAGAGCGCGCGACGGCCACGGCGATCTGCGCCTCTCTGCCGTCTGCGTCGAAGGCGAGACGATCCAGATCTACGACTGCATCGAGTTCAACGAGCGCTTCCGCCACGCCGATGTGGCCGCCGACATCGCCTTTTTGGCGATGGATCTCGACGCGCACGGCCGTCCCGACCTGGCTGATGAGTTCGTGGCCGCCTTCATGGCCGCCAGCGGCGACACGACGCTCGGCGCCGTGCTGCCGTTCTACCTGTGCTACCGCGCCTATGTGCGCGGCAAGGTGTACAGCTTCCAACTGGACGAGCGCGAGGTACCGCCGGCGCAGCGGCGCCGGGCAGCGCTGACGGCGCGGGCGCGCTTCCGCCTCGCCGCGGGCTACGCGCGGCGCGCGCGGCCCAGCGTGACGCTCGTGTCCGGCGACGAAGGCCCGCTGCGCGCGGCCGTGGCGGCGGCGCTCGCCAGCCGGCGCGGCGCCGTGCCGATCGAGGCCGCGGACGTAACGAGCGCCGCGGACCAGGCCGCGCACTGGCTGCGGCAGGGGATCGGCGCCGTGCTCGGCGGGCCGCCGGAGCTGCACGAGCTGGCCGGTTGCCTGCCGCCGCGTACGCCGTTCGCCATGTACGTGCTGGGCACCGGCGCAATGCCGGCGGGAGCGCGGCGGCTGGCGGAAACCGGCTCCGTGCGCGCCGCCCTGGGCGCGCTGCACGGGCTTCCGCGCGCCGCCAGAGGATAGCGATCGCAGCCGCGGGTGCGGGCCGGGCGGCACATGCCCCGGCTCAGCGCATCAGCGGTCGCGAGCGGCGGCCCCACGGGCGCGGCCGAGCCCGGCGACGATGAAAAGCACGGTCAGCACGGCGCCCAGCCGCAACGCCCGCGTCTCCAGGTTGGCCAGCATCGCCGCCACGGCGAACAGGCCGAGCAGCAGCGCCCGCGGCACGGTGCGCGTGGGGTCGCGTGTCTCCTCGGCCACGGTGTTGACCTCGTCGAAGCCGAGGAAGGCGAAGAAGACCAGCGCCGCCGCGCCGATCAGCACGCGGATGCCGGCGCCGACGATCATGCCCACGCCGCCGGCCGTGACCTCGGCCAGGCCCAGCGTGCGATTGAGCGTGGGGCGCTGAACTTCGCCGCCGGGCTGGTTGCTCGTCGCCGTCATCCGCTGGCCGAAGGGAAGCGGCAGCCGCCGCGCCCGCTCCGATCAGCATCAGGGTTCTACGCGCCGCCGTCTGTCGGGTAATGCCGTAGCGAGGGGCGTCGCTTTGTCAGGGAAAACGACCGGCGCTTCTCCGATCTGGCCCGGCAGACGCGCAGCTCCGCGGCATTGACACTGCAGACAGAAGAATCCGGCCCTCCTCAGGCGAGCGCCGGACCGATCGTAGTGGAGGCGCAGCGATGGCGTTAGTTTCACAGCAGCCTGCCGCACCGAGGAGAGGCTTCCCCTTCCCCTCCGGCAAGACATTACTGGCCCTTGCCGTGCTGGTAGGCGCGGTCTGGGCGGCGCTGGCCGTGCAGGCCGCGATTCTGAGCGACTGGTCGGCGGGCGATACGCAGGGCCTGCAACACCAGATCGATCAGTTGAAGGCCGGGGCCGGCCGGCCGGCCGCGAGCACTCTCCCGATGCAGGTTTCGGACCAGGCGCAGGCGCAGCCGTTCGACGCCACGCTGCCGCCGCTGGCCGACACGCCGGTGAAGGAGATCGCGCTCACCGCGAGCGACAGCACGATGATCGGCATCGCCAAGGGGATCAACTTCCAGGGCTGGTCGTTCGGCGACAGCATCCCGGCGAAGCCGCTGCACGTGCGCCAGGGCGACACGGTCAAGTTCACGCTGACGAATAACGGCACGATGGGCCACGGCATGGACTTCCACGCCGCGGAGATCGATCCGGGCGCCAACTACAAGACCGTGCTGCCCGGTGAATCGTTCAGCTTCAGCTGGACGGCGAACCGGCCCGGCGTGTTCATGTTCCACTGCAGCGCCGCGCCGGTGATCCAGCACATCGCCGACGGCATGTTCGGCGCGATCGTGGTCGATCCGCCCACGCCGCTGCCGCCCGCCAAAGAGTACGTGCTGGTGCAGTCCGAGTACTACCTGAAGCAGCAGGGCGATGTCTACGTCGGTGACGTGAACAAGATGCTGGCCGGCACGCCGGATTACGTCGTCTTCAACGGCATGTTCAACCAGTACCGCGAGCACCCGCTGACGGCCGATCCGGGCCAGCTGGTCCGCCTCTACGTCGTGAACGCCGGGCCGGTGGACACCAGCGCCTTCCACGTGATCGGCACGATCTTCAGCGCGGTCTACCCCGACGGCAACACGGCGAACAAGCTGGTCGGCGTGCAGACCTACAACGTGCCGCCCGGCGGCGGCGCGATGTTCGAGATGACGATGCCCAACGCCGGCACCTACCCCTTCGTCACCCACTCCTTCGCCGATGCCTCGAAGGGCGCGATCGGCGTCATCCAGGTCGGCCAGCCGCCGGTGAGCGGCGCCGCGGTGCACGACATGAACGCGCCGATGCCTATGCCCACGGCGCAGGTTCCCGCGCAGCCGGCGCAGAGCGGGGCGCAGGCGCAAAGCGGCGGCCAGGCCGCGGCGGGCGGCAGCAACGCGATCACGGCGACGGATAACGCCTTCACCCAGAAGCAGCTCAGCGTGAAGGCCGGCGAGGCGCTGACGCTGACGCTCACCAACAAAGGCAGCGCCATGCACAACCTGCACGTGATCGGCCTGAAGGGCGCGGACGGCAAGGACGTGCAGACCGCGCTGCTCGAGGGCGGCAAGAGCGGCAGCGTGACCTTCACGCCGACGCAGCCGGGCAGCTACAAGTTCCAGTGCGACGTGCATCCCGCCGAGATGACCGGCACGCTCACCGTCAAGTGAACGGGCGCGGGAGGCCAGTCTCCCGCACCGTTCTCCTCAGCCGGCGCCCGCTCACACCCCGAGCGGGCGCCGGCCCTCTCTTTGCGTAGCGACCTCGCCGCGCTGGTCCGTGAGCGGCACCACCGCCGCGCCGGCAGGGCCCACGAAGACGCCGCTGGTGAGAGAACCAGCGGCGTCTTCGTGGGCCCTAGGTTGCCCCGGTCACAGGGCGAAGGGCTGCACGTTTGGCGACGCCGTGCAGAGCGGGCCGGCTCGCCTGGCCGCCGCGATCGCCCTGGCCAGCGCCGGCCCGGATGCGTCCTCGCTCACGGCAAGCGTGGCGCCGCTGACGATGAAATGGTGCGGCCGGTCTTCCGCGTCGAAGCAAAGGGTTACCGCGTACGAGCAGACGATGTGCATCACCGGCCCGAAGATCCGCGCCGTCAACGTCCAGCAGGCGCCGGCCTCCGGTGTTGCCGGCCAGATGGTGTCGTAGATGGTGAGCGACGGCTGCATCACCAGCAGCCGGGCAGACAGCCGCGGCAACAACGCCCGCACCGTCGGATCGAGCGCCAGCGCTGCCTGCCGCCGCGTGACGATGCGCCCGGCCGTGGTGTGCGCCGGCGAGTCGGCTCCGCCGCGGTCCTTCCGCGCGCTCGGACGGCGGTGTCCGGCACGACGGTAGCCGTCACGCTCGGAGCCGACGACTGGCCGGGCGGGGCTCATGGTCGTCGTCATCGCGCCACCTCCCTCGTACGCCGAGCGTAGGCGGGCGCGAACCGCGCGTCTGTCGGGCAGCGCATGACAGTGCTGAAGGCGATCAACGGTCAGCGCCATGCCGCTCAGTTGCGGAGGTCCGGGTCTTCGTCGGCCTCGTCCAGCGGCAGCCGCACGGTGACCGTCGTGCCGGCGCCTTCGCGGCTCTCCAGCGCGATCGAGCCGCCATGCTGCTCGACGATCTGCCGCGACGCTGCCAGGCCGATGCCGCTGCCGCGCAGGGTGCCCGCGGCGTTGCGCGCCCGGTAGAAGGGCTGCAGCAACCGCTCCCGCTCGTCGGCGGGAATGCCGATCCCCTCGTCGCGCACGCGCAGCACCGCCTGCCGCGCCGCGTCCTGCTGCTCACGCCGTATCTCGACCGTGATCGTGCCGCCGGCGGGGCTGAACTTCACGGCGTTGGAGAGCAGGTTGGAGATCACCCGGGCCAGCCGCTGCTCGTCCCACTCGCCCGTGATCGGGCCGTCCGGCTCGGCCACGCGGATCTGATGCCGGCTCGTCGTCGCTTGGTGGAGGGTCACCTGCGCCTGCACGAGCGCGTTGAGGTCAACCGGCGCGTAGTCGAGGTCGAGCGGCCGGCCGGCCTGCAAGCGCGCCAGGTCGAGCAGCTCGCGCAGCATCCCCAGCATCGCGGTTGAGGCCTCGTCGATCAGCGCCAGTTGGCCGGCCAGCTCGGACGCCGGCGGCGGTGTGCCCGCCTCGGCGCGACGGCGCAGCCGCCGGTTCACCGCGCGGATCGCCGCCAGCGGCTGGCCGAGATCGTGCGAGAGCACCGACTGCGCGGCGTCGCGGTCGTGCAGATCGCTGCGGGCGCGGGCGTAGAGCTGTTCCAGCGCCTCCCGTTGCTGCCGCAGGCGCAGGTAGAGCAACCGCGTCTCCAGCAGGTTGCTGACGCGCAGCACCAGCTCGACGCGGTCGAAGGGCTTGGTCAAAAAGTCCTTCGCGCCCGAGGCGAGCGCCCGCTGCCGCGTCTGCGGCGTCACGTCGGCGGTGAGCACCAGGATCGGCAAATAATCGTCCGGCGTGAGTGCGCCTTTAATCTGCTCCAGCACCGCAAAGCCGTCCAGGTGCGGCATCAGCAGGTCGAGCAGCACCAGGTCGAAGCTTTCGCTCGTGATCCGCGGCAGCACGGCGCGCGGATCGGTGAGGCCGGCCACATGCTGGAAGCCGGCGCGCGCCAGCAACTGCTGCAGCAGGTCGACGTTGGCCTCTTCGTCGTCGACGACGAGGATGCGGGCGCCGGCGAGGCTGGATTCGGCCATCAGCCCTCCCGCGATCCGGCGTGCCGCTGCAGGGCGTCCGCCACGACGGTCAGAAACTCCGCCACGTCCAGCGGCTTGGTCAGATAGGCGTGGGCGCCGGCGGTGAGCAGCCGTTCGACCTGCCCCGGCGTGGCGTCGGCGCTGAGAATGACCACGGGGATCGCCGCCGTCTCCGGGTTCGCTTTGAGCACCTGCAGCACGTCAAGGCCGTTCATATCCGGCAGGTGCAGATCGAGCAGGATCACGTCCGGCCGGTGCTGGAACGCCAGGTCGAGGCCGAGGCGACCCTGCATGGCGGCGAGCGAGCCAACGCCCGGCCAGCGTTCGAGGATCTGCTCGACCAGCTCCAGGTTGGAGAGGTTGTCCTCGATGTAGAGCACGCGCTGTGTGCGGCCGGACGGTTCCGGTCGCGGCTCGCCGGCAGGTGCGGCGAACGTCTGCTGCAGCAGCGGATCCGCGGCTTCGATCAGCTCGATGTGGAAGACGCTGCCGGCGCCGATCGTACTCTCCACGCCGATCGTGCCGCCCATCGCCTCCGCCAGCCGCCGCGAAAGCGCCAGCCCGAGCCCCGTGCCCTCGACCTCGGTCGTCTCGGCGCCCAGGCGATCGAAGGGCTGAAACAGGCGGGAGAGCTTGGCCGCGGGGATGCCGCGGCCCGTGTCGCGCACGCTGATACGCAGGCGGCCGGCGGCGGGCGCGGAGCAGACGACGCTCACGCTGCCCTGGTCGCGGTTGTACTTCACGGCGTTGGAGAGCAGGTTGAGCAAGATCTGCTTGAGCCGCTGGCGGTCGGCCAGCACAAAGCGGCCGTCGATCTCGGCGTCGCCGGCCAGCGACACGCTGATCTCGTGTTCAGCGGCCAGCGGCCGCACCAGATCCAGTGTCTCCGTGACCACCTCACGCAGCCGCACCGGCTCCGGCGAAAGCGGCAGGCGGCCGGACTCGATCCGCGCGATGTCGAGCACCTCGTTGATCAACTCCAGCAGGTGGCGGCCGGCCTTGAGGATCCGCTCCACGTTCTTCTGCTGCTGCGGCTCAAGCGGATCGAACTCCAGCAGTTGCGCGAAGCCGAGCACGGCGTTCAGCGGCGTGCGCAGCTCGTGGCTCATGCGCGAAAGAAACTCGCTCTTGGCCAAATTCGCCTGCTCGGCTTCCTCCTTGGCGTGTTGCAGCTCGCGCTCGCTTTCCAGGCGCGCGGTGATATCCTGCGTGACCTTGGCGAAGCCCTGCAGGCCGCCGTGCTCGTCGCGCAACGCCGTCAGCACGACTTCGGACCAGAAGCGCGAGCCATCCTTGCGTACGCGCACGCCGATATCGTGCACGTACCCCTCGTCGCGCGCGGCCTGTAGCTCGCGCTCCGGCGCGCCGGTGGCCACGGCCTCGGGTGGATAGAAGCGCGAGAAGTGCTGCCCCAGCATCTCATCGGCCTGGTAGCCGAGGATGCGCTCGGCGCCGGCGTTCCAGCTTGCAATGCGGCCGTCCGGATCGAGCATGAAGATCGCGTAGTCGCGCACCCCCTCGAGCAGGGCGCGCAGCCGCTGGTCCTGCTCGCGCACGATCGCCTCGATCTGGCGGCGGCGGCTGATGTCCCGCACGATGCTGGTGATCAGCAACTGGCCGTCCGAGTCGAGCGGGCTCAGGCTCACCTCGACCGGAAACTCGCCGCCGTCCTTGCGCTGGCCGTACAGCTCCAGGCCGACACCCATCGGCCGGGTGTGCGGCGCGGCGATGTAGCCCTGGCGATCGGCGACATGCCGATGGTGGAAGCGGGCGGGGATCAGCAGCTCGATCGGCCGGCCGTGCAGTTCATCGCGGCGATAGCCGAACAGCGCTTCGGCTTGCTGGTTGACAATCGCGATCTTGCCGGCGGCATCCACGATCACGATCGCATCGGGCGCAGCCTCCAGCAGGTTGCGAAAGCGCGCGTCGTCGGCCGACGCGGTTCGTTCGGTTCCCGCCGGCACGCCGTTGCTCTCCGTCATCCATCTCTCCAGGCGCGCAGCTTGCCGCCGGACCCGCTCGGCCATGCGGCCATCCGCAGCCATGATACGGTGCGCAGTCAGCACGATCAGGACGTCGCGCGGGCGGAATGGAGCGCGCGTCCATTCGTGTCGGACGAGTCGGTAGCCGGTGGCGTGACCGCCCCTTGCGGCACGATCAGGGTGGGCAGCCCGGCGGCGATCAGGTCAAAGGCGACGCTGCCCCGCAGCGTTCGGCTCAGCCCGGTTCGGCCGTGCGAGGCGATCACAGCCAGGTCAACGCCGGCGGCGCGAGCCAGCGCGATCAGCTCGGCGCCCGCCGCACCGTGCAGGACGAGGGACTCGACCGGCAGATTCGGCGGCAGCCCTGTGGCTTTGCCGCTGAGGTAGGTTTCGGCGCGCGCGGTCTGGCGGCGCTCGGTGGCCCCGGCGTCGGGCACGTGGCCATGGCCCGGCGTCCACGAGGCGTACTCCTGCACAACGCGGGCGAGCAGCAGGCGGGCGCCGAGCGCGCGGGCGAGCTCGGTCGCCGGCGCCAGCGCGGCTTCGGCCAGCGCGGTGCCGTCCAGGGGCACCAGGATGCGTTGGATGGAAGCCGGAGCCTGCCGCTCCCCACCGTCGTACTTAGACATGGTTTCAAAACCGGCTCGAGTTCCCGCTTGTAGGTGTGCGATCGCACCTGAACGCCGGTTTTGAAACCATCTGTTAGCCAGCAGGACGGGGCGGTTGCCGCGGCTGGCCACATCATCCGCGACACTGCCGAGCGCCCAGCGGGCCAATTCGCCGCGGCCGTGCGTCGCCATCGCGATCAGCGACGCATTCAGCGCCGTGGCCGCCCCCTGGATCTCGCCGGCCGGATCGCCCCACATCAGCGCGGTGGCGACTTGCAGCCCGTCCTCGCGCAGGCGCCGTTCGCTGCGGATCAGGTACTGCTCCAGCGCCTGGCGCCGCTGCTGCGCGGCCGCCTCGCGATCGCCGTCGCTCGTGGGCGCAAGCCGCGGATCGGCCTCGACGACGGCGAGCAGCACCAGCTTCTGGCCCGTGCCGCGCGCGATCGCCATTGCCAGGGGCAGCACCGCTTCGGCCACGCCGCTGCCATCGAGACACACCAGGATCCGCTCCGCAACCATCTCCACCGCTCCTGCGCCGGCCCGACCCCGCGTGCGGGCGCCGGGCGCCAAAAGCTCCGCGCGTCGCGGGCCGTCTGTCTCTCAACACTGCCGAACGGAGGCGCTCACGTATGCCGGGCAGGCAGAGACAGTGGCGGGCCGGTTTTGCCCCACGGGGCGAGCCGTGCTACGCCGGCCGCTCCGCGCCGGCTGTCTCGAAGGAGATGGCAGCGCCGGGTTGCAGATCGGGCCGCAACAGCAGCGTGGGCACGCCGGAGCGCACGATCCGATCGGCCGTGCTGCCCAGCACCAGCCGCTTGACGCCACCGCGGCTGTGCGTGGTCATCACCACCAGGTCCGCCGGCTCGGTCTTGAAGTAGTCCAGCAGGGCCAGCGGGGCCGCACCCCGCAGCAGCACCGTCTCGACCTCGGGTATGGACTGCAGACGCGTGCGCACCTCTTGCAGATACGCCTGGTCGGCCTGATCGATCTCTGCCTGGATCTCGGCCAGGTCCGGGACATAGGCATAGGGTTCCGTCGCCGTCAGCACGAACGGCTGCGCCCGGATCAGGAGCAGCGCGGCGCCCGTCGCCTGGGCGAGGCGCGCGGCAACCGGCAGCGCCGCCTCGGCGAGCTCGGATCCGTCCAGTGGCACTGCGATCCGCCGCAGCGGCGCCGCGGCCGTACGATCGGCGGACGGCTCCGGCGTCAGCAGCAGCACGGGGCGCGGTGCCAGGCGCATCAGCTTATCCGCCACGCTGCCCAGGTACCAGCGTTGCAGGCCGCCGCGGCCGTGGGTGGCGATCACGACCAGCGCCACGTCGGCATCCTCGGCGGCGGCAAGCAGTTGCTCGATCGGCTCGCCCTGCGCCAGCAGTACGCCGGCCGGCTGGCCCGACGTTTCCAGCCTGGCGGCCTGCTGGTGCAGATAGTGCTTGGCCTTTTCCTGTTCGGCCTCCAGCAGCCGATCGTGCTCCGCCGTCGCGCGGGCGTGTGGCCAGGCGGGGCCGGTGTCGACGACGCTGACAAGGCGGATGCCGAAGCCCAGCGCCCTTGCGACGGCGCGGGCGAGCGGCAAGGCGCCCTCCGCCAGTTCGGAGCCATCCAGCGGCAGCAAAACGACGTGATCGGTCATGCGTTCTTCCTCGTCCCTGAATCGAAAGCATGGAGTCATGCTCAGGGCATTGCGCCGCTCGGCCCGTCAGCGGTGTTCCCCGAGCAGCGTGCGCGGATGCAGGACCAGCACGGGGCCGCGGGCCTGCTGCACCACGCGCATGGCGACGCTGCCGGAGAACAGCCGCGGCAGGCCGTGCCGCGCGTGCGTCGCCAGGGCGATCACACTGCCGGGCCACGAGGCGGCGTAGTCGCTGATCGCGCGCGCGGCATCGTCGCCATGTAGGACATCCCACTGCGCATCGACGCCTTGCCGGCGCAGGGCTTCCGCCAGGCCGTGCACGTAGTTGCCTTCCAGCACATCGGCCGGCGGCACCGCCACGGGATCGACGGGCGCGACGGAGACGAGCACCACCCGCAGGTCCAGGCGGCGCACCCAGGCGGCCAGCGGCAGGATCGACTCCGCGAAGGGCGAGCCGTCCACGCAGACGATCAGCGTCGTCCAGCCCGTCGTGTGATCGATCTGCATGTGCGGGCCGGCCAGCAGCACGGGAATCTCCAGCTCGCGCACCACGCCTTCGGCGACGCTGCCCAGCACCGTGCGCCGCACGGCGCCGCGCGCGTGCGTGCCCATCACCACCAGATCGATCGGCTGCCGGCGGGCGTAGGCCGCGATCGCCGCCGCCGGCCGCTCATGGATCTCGACGGCGAGGGTGACGGGACGTCCGCTGAAGCGCTTGCCGAGGTTGGCCAGGCGATCGTGCGCTTCGTCAACGGCGCGGACGGCCGCCTGTGTGCGCGTCTCGACGATGACATCGGCGGCAGACGGCGGCGTGGGGTAGGGAATCAGCCCGCCGCTCGGGTCGGCCGCCGGCCGCGAGGCTGCTCCCCCGAACGGAACCGCCGGCACGAAGGTGCCGTGCTCGTGGTGCGGCGAAATGACGGTCAGCAGGTGAACATCGGCCTGCAGCCGCTGCGCCGCGCGCACGGCCAGGGCAACGGTTGCCTCGTGCGGCTGCCGCAGATCGAGCGCTGTCAGCATCTGCATCACTATCCTCCCGCAACGCCGGCAGCTGGCGCGTCCCTGCAGACGCCGCGCATGCCGCTGGCCGCGAGACCAGTCTCCACTGCACGCGGCCGGCGGTCTGTCAGACACAGGCAGGCAAACGTGTCGGGCGATTGCCGGGCTGCAGAGGGGGCAGTTGCCGGACAGACGCGGCGGGCGCGCGGCGCGATGATGCAACAAGGCCGGAGGAGGCCGGGCGGCGCACAGGGCAGGCGCCGCGGGAGATGCTGCGATGTCCGCTGCCAGACCCGCGAGTGAAGTCTTGATCCTGTACTACAGCCGCTTCGGCGTACTCAAGGACCTGGCCGAAGCGATCGCGGAGGGGGTGCTCCAGGAACCCGGCGCCGACGTGCACCTGCTGGAGATCGGCGACGATCCGATCGACATGCCGCGGCCGGGTGAGGATGAGCAGGCCGTGGCGCTGCGCCGGGCGCCGCTGCTCGGGCGCCTCACCGCCGCGGACGCGTTGATCGTCGGCGCGCCGTCGTACTTCGGCAGCATGGCTTCACCGATCAAGCGCTTCTTCGAGGATTGCCTGACCGCGAGCAACCCGCCGCAGCACGACCGCTCGCGCCCCTGGTACGCCGAGCGCTTCCGCGACAAGGTGGGCGCGGCCTTCACCGCCTCGGCCACGGCGCACGGCGGCAACGAGCAGGGCTTGCACTCGATCCTGACGCTGATGATGCACCTGGGCATGATCACGGTGACGCCGGGACAGGGGGCGCCGATCCTCGCCAACGACGCCGCGCCCTACGGCGCCACCGTGATCGCCGGCGCGGAAGGCAACCGCCTGGCGCGGCCGCCCGAACTGGCGGCGGCGCGCGATTTGGGCCAACGCGTGGCCCGCGTGACGGACTGGCTGCGCCTGGGGCGCACGGCGTGGGAGCAGCAGCGCCCGCAAGCGGCCGCGGGACGGCGGGCCTGAACGCGCGGGCGGGCATCGCGTCCGTCAGCGTCCGCCGGGCAACACCAGCAGCGGGTTGACGGGGAAGCCGTTGAGGCGGACCTCGAAATGCAGGTGCGGGCCGGTGCTGTTGCCCGTGGTGCCGGAGAGGCCGATCGGGTCGCCGGCGTGGATCGGCTGGCCCACGGCGAGCGCGGGCACGTAGAGCAGGTGGCCGTAGCGGGTGATGATGCCGTCGCCGTGGTCGATGTCGACGTAGTAGCCGTAGCTGCAGCAGGCGTTGCCGCCGGCGAAGGCGATGCGGCCGTCGGCCATCGCCTGCACGATCGTGCCCTGCGGAATGCCGATGTCGATGCCGAGCGGATGCGCCGGCCCGAAGAGGCTGGTGATCGGCCCGCGCGCCGGCCAGACGATCACGGCGCCTGCCGATGACGCGACGGCAGGCGGCGCAGTCGTATTCAGGTAGGAGCGGCCGTCGGCTGCCGCGGTCGGTGCGGCGCTGATCGCCGCGGGCGGCGCCGCCGGCACGGCGGCTGCATCGCCCGCGGCAGGTCCGCCGACCCCGGACGGTGCTGGCTCAGCATTCGTGGCAGCGGCGTCGGACGCGGCCTCCGTGCTAGCGTCCGCGGCCGCGGCGGGCGCGGGGCCGGCGGCCGGGCCGGGGGCGCCTGCTGCACCGGCGGCGTTTGCCGCGTGGCCGGCCAGCGCCTGCACGATCTGCCGCGGCGCGTCGACGGGCGGCGGGCCGGCCGGCACCGACTCCGGGTCGGCGTCGCTTGCGGCGGACAGCGGGGCGGGCGCCGCCGCGTCCGGACTCTGCACCAGCGTGAGGCGGCGCCGCGAGAGGCGGGGGCTGAGCAGCAGGCCGGCGCCGAGCATCGCCGCGATCGCGATCGTCGCCAGCACAAGCCGGCCGCGCCGGCGCCGCGCGGCACGCTCCTGCCAGCGCCGCGGGTCCGATTCCCGAGGCGCGGCCGGCACCAGCAGTCGAACAGTCTCGCCGTGTTCGGCTGGCGCCACGCTCATTGGATCAGCTTCGGCATGCAGACGCCGATGCCGGTGCCGCAGGAGCCGCCCGGCGGCGGCGGTGTGCCGGTGCCGGTGTTGAAGCCGGCGAGCGTGGTGCTGAGCTGGGTGATCTGTCCGTAAATGTCTTTCGAGCAGGCGTTCGGCGGGTTGATCGGCAGCGTTCCTGCATTCTGGGAGATGTTCACATTCAAGGCCGCGAAGGTCTCGACCGTAACATTCACATTGCCGTTGCCAGATTCGTAATTGAGGACGGTTACTATGATTGGTGTCTGGTTGATGTAGGCCTGGTTGATCAGGTTAATCCAATAGGCTTCTTTCGTCGGATCTGTGACACTGCCGCAGGCGTCGCCGCCCTTCGTCAAGATATCGCCGTCGGCAACGAAGGGGTTGCTGCTGCCGCAGCCGCTCACGAAATTGCTGCCCGTCCTGAAGAAGCCCTTAAAATCCTTCGATGTGCCCGTCCAGTCGGGTCCGGGGACGGCTTGTACGCTCTTCTGCACCCAGGCATTCGATCGGAAGACGACCACGTCACCAACTGCTAGAGGCGTGCCGTCCTTGTTCTCAAACCAGATCGCATAGGGCACGAAGCCGCCGCAGCCGACGGCTCCCTGCGTGATCGTGCCGACCACTACCACCGCCCTGGCTCCCACGCTGCCGCTGGTCAGGCCGAGCACGCGCATAAAGGAGTAGCCCACCGTGCGTGTAAGCGAGACGGTGATCGTGTCGTTGGGCACGTAGGTCTGGCTGACAACGTTGGTGGTGACCTCGCCGCCGCTGCTGCCGTTGGCCGTCAGCCATTGCAGGTCCTCGGTCGTAGCGGCAGTGGGATCTTGCGGCAGGCGGTAGGCGCCGGCGAAGGCGGCGGCATCGGCGGCGTTTTGCAGGTGGCGGCGGTTGTTCTGCAGGTTGCTGCCGTCCAGCACAAGACCGGTCATGCCGATGATCACGGTGAGGCAGAGCACCCAGAGCACGAGCGCCTGGCCCTCTTCGCCGCGGTGCAGCCAGCCTCGCCGGCGTAGTGCGGGGTTCGAGCGGTTCATAGCAGGCCTCCGCGCTGCACGAAGCCGATCACAGCCGGGCCGAGGATCACGGCGAACATCGTGGGGAAGAGCAGCAGCGCCAGCACGAAGATGATCTTGATCGGCGCCTTCTGCGCGGCCTGCTCGGCGCGCTGCTTCTGCGCCACGCGCACGACCTCGGCCTGCACGCGCAGCGTCTCGCCCAGGCTGCTGCCCACCGTCTCCGACTGCACCACGGCCGTGACGAACGAACTCAGGTCCGGCACGCCGTTGCGCGCCGCCAGGTCCTGCAGCGCCTGCTTGCGGCTGCGGCCAATCGCCACGCTGCCCAGCGTGCGGCGCAGCTCCGTGCGCAGCGGCTCGCGCACCTTTTCGGCCACGCGCGCCAGCGCCGCGTCGATGCCGAGTCCCGCCTCCACACACGTCGTGAGCAGGTCCATCATGTCCGGCATGGCGCGCAGCAGCTTGTGCCGGCGGCCGCGCGCCCGCGCCCGCACCAGCACCAGCGGGCCGTAGAGCGAAGCCACCGCCGTGGCGCCCACGGCGAGCACGCCGCGGCCACCGAGTCCCGCCTTGCCCGCGCTCAGCTCCAGCAGGATCAGCAGGGGTAGGCCGGCGCCGAACAGCGCCCAGAGGATCAGCGCCGTCTCCGGGTCGAGGCCCAGGCCGGCGGCGTAGAGCGCCCTGGCCATGCGGTCGCGCGTGCGGCCGGGCAGCGCCTCGCGCAGCCAGCGGCGCAGCGCCTCGCCCCGCGTTGGGCCTTCCCGCTCGAGCGACGGCAGGCGCGGCCGGCCCAGCGCAAGCTCGCCCAGGCGGCGACGCGCCGCCGGCGCCGGCCGGGTGAGCGCGGCGTAGGCCAGCAGGACGAAGGCGACGAAGCCAAGCAGCGCGATCAGCAGCACGGCCGTTACACCTCGATGTTGACGATGTTGCGGATGATGAAGAAGCCGAGGAGCTGCGCCGCGCCGCAGACGATCAGCGTGATGCGGCCGCCCGTCGTGGTGAAGAGCGGCGCCATATAGGTGTGGTTGATCGCGGTGAGCGCGGCCAGCAGGCCGGCGGGCAGCAGCGCGAGGATGTAGCCGCTGAACTGCTGCTGCGTGGTCAGCGTCTTGATCTCGCCGCGGATACGAATGCGCTCGCGCATGGTGTGCGCCACGCTGTCCAGGATCTCGGCTAAATTCCCGCCGGTGCCGCGCTGGATCAGGATGGCGCTGACCACGATGTCGAGGTCGCGGTCGTTCATGCGCTCGTTCAAGGCGCTGAAGGCAAGCTCCGGCGTGGCGCCGAGCTGCACCTCGCGGATTACGCGGCGCAGCTCGTCCGACATCGGCGGCTTGAGCTGCTCGGAAGCATGGTTGAGCGCCTGCATCAGCGCCACGCCGGCCTTCAGCGCGTTGGCGACGAGCGGCAGCATCTCCACGAGCTGCTTGACGAACTTCTTGCGCCGGCGCGAGACGGCGATGCGCAGCACGAACAGCGGCAGGTAGAGGCCGAGCAGGCCCAGCGGCAGCGCCAGCAGCCGGCTGAAGGCCGAGCCGAGCAGGGCGAAGGCCATGCCGCTGACGACCGTGATCATCAAGAACTCGGTGACGGTGAGTCGCCAGGCCGCGCGTTCGAGCTGTTCCGCCAGCCACTGCATCGAAGCGGCGCGCGAAAGCAGCCGCGTGAACGGTCCGCTGACGCCGAAGCGGCTTTTGCGCAGCGCCGGGTCCTGGCCGATGCTGAAGGCGTTGGCGCCCGGCCCCATGCCCGGCTGGCCGGCCAGCGCCAGGCGGCCGCTGCGGGCGCGGCGGGCCATGGCGGCGCGCATCGCCATGGCGTAGCCGAAGAGGGCGATGCAGGCGGCGGCGATCGCGGCGGTGAGCAGGACCACGGGCTTCCTCACTTTGGCTGACGGCTGCGGCGAGCGTTCCCAGCGCCGCTGGCCCCCCGGAGCGCCTACCCCTGACGGCTAGCGCCGTCTGTCCCCTCCCGCGGCGGGAGGGGTGGGGTGAGGTCGAGCGGTTGTGCTCAATCCCCACCCGACCGGTGCCGGGAAGCGAGACGCTGCTTGCTCCAGATCGCCGCGCGGCGGCGATGCCGAATCAAAAGCAAGGTCAGGCGGCGGGGCCGGGCGACCAGCCTAGACGACGACGAAGATTGCCGTTGTCTGCATACCAGACGTTTCGCCCGTGATCGTCACCGTCCAGGTGCCGGCCAGCGGCGTCAGCCAGTCGGACGGCGTGAACTCGAACGAGCCGGTGCCGTCGTCCTGGGTCACGGCGTACCAGGTCGTGCCGTCGCCGACGTTCGCGGCGGCGCCGGTCGGGTCGGTGAAGGTGAAGTCCAGCGTCTCGCCCGAGCCGAAGCCGGAGAAACTGACGACGCGCAGGTCGGTCATGGCGCCGCTGGCCGGGTCGAAGCCAACCGCGGCCGCCACCTGGGCCCGCGCCCTGGGCACGCCCGCCGCGCCGTGGCTCAGCGCCGCGAGCTGCACGAGAAACAGGGCAATCACCATCCATCGCACGTACCGCATGCCAGGCTCCTTTCAGTCCTACGCGTTCACGGCCGCTTCAACCCCATGGCACATGAGGGAAAGGGAGACGCGGCATTCTTCAGATCGCCGCAGAGCGGCGATATTGAAGCAAAGCAGGGTTAGGCCCGCCCCCAGCGCGGCGTTGGCGGCGGCTTGTGAAACGTCTCCGCCGGCAGCGGGATGCCGGCCAGGTAGAACTCCTCCGAGAAGGTCGGGCGGATGCCGGTGGACTGCAGCGTGCCGCGCACGCGGCCCTGCCCGTCCAGCCCCTCGTGCTCGAAGGCGAAGATGTCTTGCAGCGCGATCGTCTGCACCTCCATGCCGGTGATCTCGCTGATGTGCGTGACTCTGCGGGTGCCGTCGCTGAAGCGGTTCAAATGCACGAGCATGTGCACGGCGGAGGCGATCTGCTCGCGCACGGCGCGCAGCGGCAGCTCCATGCCGGCCATCAGCACCATGTTCTCCAACCGGGCGAGCGCGTCGCGCGGTGAGTTCGCATGGACGGTGCTGAGCGAGCCTTCGTGGCCCGTGTTCATCGCTTGCAGCATGTCGAAGGCCTCGCCGCCGCGGACTTCGCCCACGACGATGCGGTCGGGGCGCATGCGCAGGGCGTTGCGCACCAGGTCGCGCTGTGAGACGGCGTTCTTGCCCTCGATGCTGGGCGGCCGCGCCTCGAGCGCCACCACGTGCGGCTGCTGCAGGCGCAGCTCGGCCGGGTCCTCGATCGTCACCAGCCGCTCGTCGTCGGGAATGGCGCTGGAGACGGCGTTGAGCAGCGTGGTTTTGCCGGAGCCGGTGCCGCCGGAGACGATGATGTTGCGGCGGATGCGCACACAGGCGCGCAGCACGGCCACCGCCTCCGGCGTGACTGAGCCGACGGAGATGAGCTGCTCCAGCGTCATCTTGTCGGCGCGGAACTTGCGGATCGTGATCGTCGGGCTCTTCAGCGCCACGGGCGGGATGATGATGTTGACGCGCGAGCCGTCGGGCAGACGGGCGTCCACCATCGGCGCCGCCTCGTCCACGCGCCGGCCGATGCGCGAGACGATGCGCTCGGCGATGCGCATGATGTGCGCGTCGTCGCGGAAGTGCACGCCGCTGCGCGAGAGGCGGCCGTTGCGCTCCACCCAGACCTGGTCGGGACCATTGACCATGACTTCGGTGATGCCGCTGTCGCGCAGCAGCGGCTCGATCGGGCCGAGGCCGAGCACCTCGTCGGTGACGGCGGAGACGACCTCGTCGCGGCCGAGGCCGACGACCTCCGGCGCTTCGACGGCGACCACGCGGCGGGCGGCCTCGCGCACCGCGGCATGCGCCTCTTCGGTGCCGAGCCGTTCCAGCCGCGTCGCGTCCAGCTCTTGGATAAGGCGGCGGTGCACGCGCTCGCGCGCCTCTTCCAGCCCGTGCTCAAGGCTGCCGCTGCCCAGCATCCCCGTCGAGCCGGGGGTGAGCCCGTCCAGGAAGCGCGCATGCCGCACGGCCGGCAGGGAGGGGTCGCGGCCGCGGTCGTACCAGCGAGCGGCCTGCGAGGCGGCGCCCGCGTCCCCGCCTGCTGTCCCGTTGTCGATGTTGTCGACTTCATGGGGCATTGCAACGGAGCCGGCAGGCCCGGCCGGCGCGCCGTCGAGCAGGCCGGTGGCCGCGGGCGGCCGTGGGAAGGACTCGGGTTCCATCTACATCACCAGTCCGTTCATGCTGGCCCTCACCGTCGGCCCTCACCCCCGGCCCCTCTCCCAATCCTGGGAGAGGGGGGACTCAGTGCCGCGCCTTCAAGCCCCACGCGTCCGTCCGAAGCTTCCCCTCCTCCTGGGAGAGGGGAGCTTCGGGCCGGAGCTGGGGAGGTTCTGCACCCCGCCTTCAGCCCCAAGCCTCCCGCGGTAGATCCCCCTCTCCTGGGAGAGGGGACTCTGCGCCGCGGCCGCGGTCTCGATCCGCCGTCCCGCGATCTCCGCTTCCCTTCCTGGGAGTGGGGGAGAGGGGGAGAGGGGAGACGCTGGGCGGCTTCGCCCTCAGCCCCACTCGTCCATCCACAGAGTCCCCTCCTTCCAGGAGAGCGGGACTCTGCGCCGTGCCTTCAGCCCTCATGCCCCGAAAGTAGCCCCCTTCCCTCCAGGATTGGGGGAAGGGGACGGGGGATGGGGGCCGACGGCCTCGCTCAGCCTCCCAGCGGCACCAGCCGGCGGATCAGGCCGTGCTTCTGACCGTTCGCGGACTTCGCCGCGGCGCCGCCGATCGATTCGGCCAGCTTGCGGATGTTGCCCGCGGCGCTCGAGTTGGGCCGCAGCGTCACCACCGGCTTGCCCACCTGCACGCTGCGCAGCACCGCCTCGTCGTGCGGCACCGACCAGAAGACGCTCATGTCCAGCGTCTTGCCCACGTCCGCGGCCGAGACGCTGTTCACCCGGTTCGCGTGGTTGACCGTGAGCCGCAGCTTCTCCTCGGGGAAGGACCAGGAGCGCAGCATCTTCAGCACCAGGCCGGAGTTCTTGACGCTGGACATCTCCGGGCTGGTGATCAGCAGCACGATCGTGGCGAGGTCGAGCGCGGCGGCGATGATCTCGTTGAAGGCGCCGGGCGTGTCGAGAATCACGTAGTCGTGCGTTTGCGCCAGCAGCCGCACGATCTGCACGATCTGCGGCGGCGTAACCGCATCCCAGTCGGTCGGCTCGGTGGGCGCGGGCAGCAGGAAGACGCCCGATTCGTGCTTCGTCAGGTAGCGCTTGATCGAGCCGCGGTCGAGCTGCGCCGCGTCGCGCGCGGCGTCGGCCAGGCTGGTCTCGACTTTGGTATCCATCATGATCGCCACGTCGCCGAAGCGCTGGTCGAGATCGACGACGGCGACGGCGGCGTCCTGCGTCTTCGCCAGCGCCACGGCCAGATTCGTGGCGATCGTGGTCTTGCCCGTGCCGCCCTTGGCGCCGAAGACGGTGACGATCATGCCGGCGCCGGCGCCCTTCGCCTGGCCCGCGGCCGGCGCCTGGCTGGCGGCGCGCTCCAGGGCGCGGGCGATGCTCTCCACCGCGTCCTTGCCGGCGAGCGGAAAGCTCAGATAGTCGGCGGCGCCGGCCAGCATCGCCTGGCGCACGGAGGGGCCGTCGGCGATGGTCGAGTAGGCGATCACCGGCGTGGCCGGGAAGCTGGCGGCGACGGCCTCCAGCGTTTGCAGGCCGCGCGCGACCGGCGCTTCTAAAGAGAGCAGCACGCAGTCGGGGCGCGACTCGCCCACGAGCGTGTGGCCTTCGACGCCGTGGCCGCCCTCGGCTATGACGTTGACGCCCGCCATCGCCAGCACGCGGTGCGCCTCGGCGCGGTTCTCGGCGCTGGGGTCGAGGATGACGGCCTTCGGCGCTGTGCTCATCGAAGTGGTCTCCCGAGCCTGGCTGGCGCTGGTGCTCATTGCGTGGCCCCGCCGGGCTGCGTCTGGCCGGGCTGCGCCTGGCTGTTGCCGCCGCCGCCGATCGCGGGCAGGGTGTTGGGCACGGGGTTGAGCTGCGGCGCGTCGTGCTCGCCCAGCTTGTGCAGTGAGAGGCGCAGCGTGCCCATCTGGTCGGCCAAAAACAGCTTCTGCGCGTCGTCCGGCGTGACGGCGAGGGTGACACTCTTGGCGTCGGGCTGGGCCTTGGTGCTGGTCTTGCTGCTCACGCCGTCGTCGCTGCGCTGCGCCACGGCCAGCACCTTGACGTCGGTGAGCACGGTGACGGCGGCAAAGTGCTTGACCGTGCCGCCGGCATCCTTGGCAAACGAAGCGCCGTTGGCAGCCGCGCCGCCCTGGACCTCGAAGACGCCGACCACGTCGACCTCATCGCCGGGCTCGATCAGGCCGCCGTTGGTGACGACCTCGGCCACGGTGATCGAGGCGGCGCGCATGCCCGCCGGCACCTGGGCGGCGAAGTCGAGATCGCGCACCGAGGCGGCGACACGGTCGCTGAGCACCTGCTCGCCGGCGTTGACCTGCACGCGCGCGACCTGGCCGACGGCGGCCTTCGTATCGGTGAAGGCGCTGCCCAGGCGCACGCCCTTCGGCACCTGCTTCACGTCCAGCATGCCGGCGGTGATCGTGGTGCGGGCGGGGATGTCCTGCTTCGCCACGACGACGGGCACGGTGTTGACCTGCACCGTCTTCGCCTGGGTGGAGGCGAGCAGCCGCCAGAGCAGCAGCGCCGCCAGCAGGCCGAGCACCAGCGAGATCAGCAGGATACGCCGGTTGCTGCCCGACGAGGCGATGGCGGCGGGATCGCGCGGGGTCCAGGTGACGGCCATGGTCAGACCTCACTCGATGCGCATGGTGGCGGAGTTGTTGATCGTGAACGTGGACGGAATCGAGCCGCCCGAAATGAAGTTGGCGATGGCCGCGAGCGGCGTGATGAATGAAAAACTGTAGCTCGATGTCACGACCACAGATTGGCCGCTCGAACAGCTCGCGCTACAGGTTGGATTTGGAACGGTCAGGCTCCCAGTGTTGTATGGGCCAGCAGCGTTTTGAACCTTCGCAATGATGCCTGCGGTGTCAGTAGGATTGGTGATGCCGTAGCGAGCACCTTCACGGACTGCGTTAGTCAGGGTGATTGACGTTGAGTAGGCTCGACCGAAGTCAATCATTCCGAAGATGAGTAACAGAAATGTTGGTACTATAAGAGCGAATTCAACGAGTGCAACGCCAGATTGATCGGAGCGGTTACGAAGTGAAAATCGACCATCATTACAGCGAGGCTGAAGGAACCACCGAGAATAGCGATGCTTCATCATCACCGACTCAGTCCATGAACACTGGATAGTTGGCAAGGCGGCGTCTTCGAAGTTGACTCTGACAAGCAGAGACCATGACCGAAGACGCCGCCCAGTCCGCGCACTAGGCTATGCGCCAGCCAAGGTGCCGCCTATGCTCGTGAAGATACCGTTGATTCCTCCGCTCAGGATCCCTAGAGCTCCTATTGCGGCGATCGCGACAAAGGCGAGGATGAGCGCGTATTCGACTAATCCCTGCCCATGTTGCTGCCTGCGAAGGTGGTAGACGAGCTCACTCACGACAGTGATCAGGGAACGCATGGTGAACTCCGTCGGCATCAACGCACTTAGGCTCCCGCCAGGGTGCCGCCGATGCTCGTGAACACACCGTTGATGTCCCCACTTAGAATCCCAAGGGCTGCAATGGCGGTGATGGACACCAGCGCGATGATGAGCGCATACTCAACCAGCCCCTGCCCTTCCTCGCGGGTCTGCAGGCGGTTAACCAGCTCGTTCACGAGGGTGATTGCGTACTGCATTTTCAGTTGTGCTCCTGTTGATGATGATGTCTCGGCAGATTGGGTGGCGCGGCTGTCGCGCGTGGCTTCGTTGCTCCCGTCCCGACCTCCTCGTCCTCGGCCGCCGGATTGGCGCGTGCCGGCTGCTCTCCCTCGACAGTGGCCCGGCGGCGCTGCCGCCGTTTGCGGCCCGTCTCGCGCCGCCGGCCGCGCGGGTGGCGCAACGCGGTGGGTGGGAGGCGGGCCTGGCCGTGTCGAGGGCGGCGCCGCGGCGCCAGGGCGGCGGCCGCGTCCGGGTGCGGGCGGGAAGTCCGTCGCAGTCGGAACCTCCCTCGACCAGCCGCAGTGTATGGGGCGCAGTCTGGCCTTGCGGTTTCCTAACCATTGGCAAGTTATGCGGATGCGGGCGGAAAGGTGGGGATTCTGTAAAGCGGCCCTCACAACCCCCGACCCCTTCTCTCCCATACACAGCGGCTTGGAGATCCGCGGCTGTTCACGAGCGTATGGGAGAGAAGGGGCGAGCCATGGGAGGTGGGCGAGGCGGCGCGGCGCTAACCGAAGGAAAGCGCCGCGGCGACGAGCGCACGCCCATGGCCGCTCCGCGGGCATCCTCAACCACCGCGTTGTTCGCGCCAACGGCGCGACAATCGGGGCGCGAGATTCCCTGCCGCGCCGCCCGAGAACCGGCGGTCACGATGCCAGGGTAAATCTCGCTAAGGCGTGTCCGACAATTGGCTCAGCCTCAGCAAAGTGCGTGATTTGCTGGTCTCTCAATCAGTTCGTCAGGCGTGAGAGCAGCCGGTCGGGATGGCCAACTACTGTAACTTATTGCGGCTGGATGATTTATCGGACACGCCCTAACCCGAAACCATCTGCACCTGCACCGCACGATCGCCCCTTCTCTCCCATACGCTCTTGATCCGTAGCGGATCTCCAGCAGATTGTGTATGGGAGAGAAGGGGAAGGGGGTTATGAGGGCAGAGCGCCGCTTCCGTGCCGTCGGCCCCGCCGTACGCGAGGCCGCCCGCACCTTTCGCCAGCAGCCGACACCCGCCGAAGCGCTGCTCTGGGAGCGGCTGCGCGACCGGCGGCTCGGCGGGCTCAAGTTCCGGCGCCAGCACGCCGTGCTGGGCTTCGTGCTCGACTTCTACTGCCCGGAACGCCGGCTGGCGATCGAGGTGGACGGCGCCGTGCACGCCGCGCCGGAGCAGCGCGCCCGCGACGCCGAGCGCAGCAAGCAGCTTGCCGCCGCCGGCGTGCGCGTCCTGCGCCTGGACAACGCCGAAGTTCTGAACAACACCGGCGCGGCGCTGGCGACGATCGCGCGCGCCGCCGCGGCGCACGGGGCACGCGGGGGCTGAAGGCGCGGCGGACGGTGCGGGCATGCCGGGCGATTCGACGCGCTGACGACGCTCGCCCGCGGGGGCCCTCATAACCCCCTTCCCCTTCTCTCCCATACACAATCTGCTGGAGATCCGCTACGGATCAAGAGCGTATGGGAGAGAAGGGGCGATCGTGGGGTGCTGGCTCGGGCAGTATTGGGCTCCCAGACTCCGGCAGCTCGTGAGCGGCCTGTCGCGGCCGCAGGCGCGATAAACAGCGCTCCGGGCAACCGCATGCCGCCCTGGATCGCTTCACGCCGGATCGCCCCTTCTCTCCCATACACACGAGGCCTTGAGACCGCGAGGGGGTTGAGGGCGGTATGGGAGAGAAGGGGAAGGGGGTTATGAGGGCCGCAGGCTATGAGGGCCTCGCCTCGCGTTCGCCCACGGCGCTGAGGTCCGGGCGCGCGGGGATGCGGGCGCGGGTGTCGCGCATCGCCCGCGCCAGCTCGCCGCCGTTAGCCGCGATCATCGAGCGCACCGGCAGCGCCGCCTCGGCCAGCTCCTCCGGCGACTCGCGACGGAAGGAGTAGCCCACGCCGTAGACCGTGTGGATCAGCGTCACGCCGTTGCGGCCGTCCTCCAGCTTGCGGCGCAGGTTCAGCACATGGCCGCGCAGCAGCCCCGCGTCGGCCGGGTCGTCGTAGCCCCAGACGCGGTCCACCAGCGTCTGGTAAGGCAACACCTGGCCGGCGTGCACCATCAGCTCCTGCAGCAGCTTGAACTCGGTGACGGTGAGACGCAGCGGCTGGCCGGCGCGCGTCACCGAGTGCGAGCGCGTATCCAGCACCAGGTCGCCGGAGCTGAGCGCCTGCCAGCCGGCGACGGCGGCGCCGCCCACGCGCTGCACGCGGCGCAACACGGCGCGCACGCGCGCCAGCAGCAGGTTGAAGCTGAACGGCTTGGTGATGTAGTCGTCGGCGCCCAGCTCCAGCGCCTGCGCGATCGTCTTCTCGGCATTGAGCGCGGAGAGCACGATCACCGGCGTCGAGCCGTCGCGGCAGACCTGCTTGCAGACCTCCCAACCGCTGACGCGCGGCACTTCCAGGTCGAGCAAAAGCAGCTCCGGCCCCTTGGTCTGCCACAGCTTGAGCGCGGCGTTGCCGTCGTAGGCCGGAATCACGTCCAGGCCGCCGCGGCGGAAGGTATAACAGATCAAGTCGATCAGGTCCGCATCGGTGTCGACAACCAGGATCGCCATGCTGCCACTCCCCCGCGCCCTGGGGCGGTCCGCCCGGCCCTGCTGAAAAATTAGGGAAGTTCCCTATTGCGTCCGCGACAATCGCGGGCGTCGCCTGGCATAACGAAACAATACAGCAACTGTTGCGTCGGAATTCTATAGTTTCGAATAGCAGATTTATGTCGAATTGTGCCGGGTCGAGCGCCGCTGCGCCTGGCCGGCGAGATTTGAACAGGATTCGGTCCGCTTGCGGCCCGGCGTCCTCCCCCGCCGCGTGCCCGAGCGCGGCCACCCGAACGCAACCGACATGTACAGCTCGTCGCAGCATGCTGCCGGAGATCAATCACGATGGATGCCATGCCTCCGCAGCGTTCAGTACACGTGCGGCAGCAGGCGCCAGCGCACCCGCGCCGCGTAGGCCGCATAGGCCGGGTCCGCGCGCAGCAGCCGCTCCTCCGCGTGAATGCGGCCGAGCTGGCAGGCCGTGGCCAGCAGGATCACGCCCAGGTTCCAGGCGCTCGGGTTCTGCAGCAGGTAGCCGATCTGCCCGACGAGATAGGTTGCGTAGACGGGGTGCCGCACCAGGGCGTAGGGACCGCTCGTCTTGAGGCCGCGGTCGGCCGCGACGATGCCGAAGCAGCGGCCCAGCACGCCCAGCGCCAGCAGCGTGCCGGCCAGCGCCACGAGCTGCAGCGCAAGATACGGCGCATCCAGACCGAACAGCGGCCGGCCGGCGGGGCGCAGCGCCAGCACCAGCCAGGTGCCGCCGAGCGCCAGCAGCCAGTCGGCCGGCGCGCCGCTCACCCGCCGCGCGGGGCGCCGCAGCAGGAAGAGCGCGGCCAGCAGCGCCTGGTCGAGCACCAGGCCGAGGCCGCGCACGCTGCCCTCGCTGTGCCAGCGCTGAAAGTGCGCGATCGCGAAGACGGTGAAGAGGCTGACCAGCGCCGCCGTGCTCAGCACGCGCCAGAGTGCGGCGGCGGTGTCGGTGCGCAGCGCGGCGGGACGCAGCATAGGGTCGCTCCTCTGGCCGGAGTACGGTCGTGCGGGGCGCCGTCTTCGGCGCCGGCGGGCCTCAGGGCGCCCGGGACTGGGCCGTGGCCTGGTGCGCGGCGCCCATCTGCGCGTGGATCGAAGGCACCCCGGCGGCGTTGCGGCCGATCGCCGCCAGCTCCACCAGGATCAGGAAGGCGAGGATCCAGCGCAGATATCGCGTGGCACACCCCCCATGCGTCGCCGCCTGCGCCGCTAACGCAGCAGCACGAGCAGCGCCCCCAGGATCAGGCCGGGGCCGTACGGCATCACGCTGCGGCGCCCCGCCCGGCCGCTCAGCAGCAGCGCCAGGCCGGCTATCCCGTTGCAGAAGACGCCCAGCGTCAACGCCGTCAGCACCAGCGGCCAGCCGCACACAAGGCCGATCAGGCCGCAGAGCTTCACATCGCCCGCGCCGAAGCCGGGCAGCAGCAGAAAGGCGGCGAGCATCAGCGCGAAGCCCACGGCGCCGCCCGCAAGCGACGACGGCCAGCCGTGCCCCGGCCAGGCGCCGGCCAGGACCAGCGCGGCGGCGATCGCCGGCAGCGTGAGCCGGTTCGGCAAAAGCCGCGAGCGCAGGTCCTCGGCCGCCAGCAGCACGAACACGGCGCCGAAGCCGAGCAGCATCAGCCCGTGCAACGGGTTCTGGGCGCGGCGCAGCGCCAGCGCGGCCACGAGCAGTAGCGCCAGCGCGATGCCCGCCTGCCGGGCGCGCGGCAGGCGCAGCGTGCGCGGCGGCAGGGCGAAGCGGCTCTGCATCACCGGCGCACATCCTCGCTGACGAAGTAGACCTGGCAGGCGTCCTCGATCGCCTCGGGCGTCAGCTCGGGCGCGGCGCCGTCGAAGCGGGCGCCGTCTTCGATGATCGAGAGCAGATCGCGCGGAAAGACGCCCTTCGGCGTGGGCTGGCCGGGGCGGAACAGCGCCTTCACCAGCGAGTCGATCGCGGCGGGGGAGACGGTGAGGCCGCGGCGGTCGCATTCGCGGCGGGTGATCTCGGCGATCTCCTGGCCATTGGGGTTGGGGATGTTGACCTTGTAGGGAATGCGCCGCAGCAGCGCCTCGTCGGCCAGGTCGGTGGGCGAAAGGTTGGTGGAGAAGAGCACGCAGGTCTCGAAGGGCACCAGCAGCCGTTCGCCGGCGTCGAGCGAAAGCAGGTCGTAGCCGCGCTCCAGCGGCACGATCCAGCGGTCGAGCAGGTCTTCGGGCCGCAGCCGCTGGCGGCCGAAGTCGTCGATGATCAGGATGCCGTCCTGCGCCTGCACGTGCGGCGGCGCCTGGTAGTAGCCGCCCTCGGCGTCATAGGCGAGTTCGAGGTGCTGGGCGACCAGCTCACCGCCGACGGAGACCACGGGGCGGCGCACGCGCAACCAACGACGGTCGGGCGGGCCGCTCTCCGCGCGCAGCAGGTCGATCGGACGCCGGCCGTTCGCCGCCGGCGCCTCGTCGGCGGGCGCGGCCTCGGGTTCGATCTGGTGGTGCACGGCGGAGTCGTAGACGCGGATGGTGTGGCCGTGGGCGTAGAGGGCGGCGGGAATCCAGACCGCCTGCCCGAAGCTGCGGGCGTAGGCGTCGACGATCGAGGTCTTGCCGTTGCCGGTGTCGCCGTAGATCAGCGCCGGCCGGCCGGCGTGGAAGGCGCGCGCGAGGGCGCGGCGCACGATCGATTGCAGAACGAAGGGCGAGAGCGCGTCGTAGATCTGGTCGGCCGTGGCCGGGCAGGCGCGCAGCGACTGCACGCGCGCCAGGTCTGCGTACTGCTCGATCGGCACGGGCGCCAGGCCGACGTAGCGCGAACGCTGCAGCGCCGCTGCGACGCGCTGCTCGCCGCGCTCGCTGAGCGAGAAGCGGTAGCCGAAGGTGGAGTAGTCCGGACCGGCGTAGCCGGGGATGCCCGCCGCCTCGATCAGCCCCCGCCGGGTCAGCCGTTCCTTCACCTCCTGCACGACGGGGAGCGACAGGCCCATGCGCCGCATCAGCTCATCCAGCGTGGAGGGACCGGCGTTGTGGATCGTCTTCAGCGCCAGCTCGTCGAGGTAGACCGGCGAGACGCCCGTTTCCGCCACCGACCGCGGCGCGCGGGGCATCGGCTCGGCGGGCGCCGGTTGCGCGGCGGGCGCCGCGCCGGCGCCTGGTTCCACGGCGATCAGACCGGCCATGCTCGTCCTCGTGCTGCGTTAGTGCTGCGGTGCGGCGGGCTGGGCAGGCGCAGGGCCGCGCTGGGCGGCCGCGGTGGCGGCGCGCCGGCCCTGGGTGACGACGTTCTCAAAGGCCGCGTCCAGATCGGGCGGCTGGCTCGTCCGCGCCGCGCTGCCGCCGGCGGCCGCTCCTGCCGAGCCGGCGCCCGTGGCCGCGCCGCCGCCCACCGGAAAGCCGGCCGCGGGCGGCGGCACGCCGGCGGCGGGTGCGGGTTGCCGGGCGGCGTTGCCGACGATGTTGGAGAGCGACGAGCCGCCGGCAGGTGCGGCCGCGGGCGCCGACCCGGCCGCGGGCGGCGGCACGCCGGCGGGCGTGGCGGCGGTGGCCGCCTGCGGGGCGGCAGCGGCCGGCGCAGGCGCCGCGGGGCGGGCCGCCGGTGCGGCCGGCGCCGGCGCGACGGTGGGTTCGGTGCTGACGGCCGGCGGAGTCGCAGGCGCGGCGCGCACGACGGTGGGCGCCGGCGGGTTCTGCTGCACGACGACCGTGGGCACGATCAGCCGCCGCGTGTCCTGGGAGTGGAAGAGGCGGGCGCCGAGCGCCAGCCCCAGCAGCAGCACCGCGACGAGCACGGCGCCGAACAGCAGCGGCTCGTCGAGCAGCCAGAGGGCGGGGCTGCCGAGACGCGGCATACGCCAGCGCCGCTCGACGCTGCCGTCGGCGGCGATGCGATCGCGCAGGTTGAGCAGCGGATCGCCCGGGGCGCCGGCCACGGCGCCGTCCGCCGGGGGGCTGTCTGGTGGTGCCGGCACGGAGTTGGTGGTGGTACTGTTCACGGCCTGCCCTCCGGGCAAGGCGAGGCACACGCCTGCCGAAGCTGACCATAACAGCGGGCGATCCAGATCCCGTCGGCGCATTGTTGGGATCTTGTTCGGCTCCTGCGCGGGCCCGGTTCAGGCCGGCCGCTCTGTTCGCGGCGTGCGGCCGCCGCTATCCTGCTCTTCGGCGCGGTACGCGCCGGGGTGAGGTATGCGCCGTCCGATCATGCTCGCGCTCGTGGCCGCGGCGCTCGTGCTGACCGCGTGCGGCGGCTCGAACCACAAGCGCAACTCGCCCCGCGCCGCCGGGCCGACCGCGCCGCCGGCACAGACGGCCACGGCGGAGCGGGGCGCCAGCCCGACGCCGGCCGTGACGCTGCGGCCGCCCGGCGCCCCGCCGAAGGCCGTCACCGATATCACCGAGCAGGTGCGGCCGCGGCCCGGCGAGCTGCCGCCCGGCTTCGGCTTCGGCCAGTTTGAGGCCTACCAACCGAACGAGGTCGCGGTGAACGGCTTCGCCGATCCGGCGGCCGTGCTGCAGCGGATGAACCAGACCGGCCGGCTGGGCGGCTATCTGCGCCAGTTCACGACGCAGGAGAGCCCTTCCGGGGCGGCGATCACGATCGACGTGTGGCAGGACGCCGCCGGCGCGAAGCAGTACTTCGACCAGTATCCGCGCCCGGAGGCCGGCACACAGTACCACGAGGTTACGCTGCCGCGGCCGCTCGGTGACCAGTCGTTTGCGATCGAGGTCACCAGCAACGGCCAGACCGGCTACTCGCTCTCCTGGCGGCGCGGGCGCATCATCCTCGGCGTGGGCGAATTCTTCCCGGCGGGCAACGCCTCGCTGGCTGCCTTGCAGCCGCTGATCGACCTGCTGGACCAAAAGGCGCAGGCGGCGAAGCAGTAGGCGGCCGGAAAGGCGGCTATTACTCTCAGCGGTAAACGGCGGGGATTCTGGCTCTTGCGCACTTCTGCTGCGTAGGGTGTCCTGCGTGAGGTCCGCATTCCCTCACCCAAAGTCGCTCATGCTCACGCAGGCTCCCCCTTGCACGTCGCGCTAGCGCGTTACCCTGCCG
>Ga0070730_10000763_pt1 | contig 34602 bp, 35 predicted proteins | sample Coa_R1_3_FD_66447 | JGI IMG/M metagenome (GOLD analysis project Ga0070730, IMG submission 66447) | Surface soil microbial communities from Centralia Pennsylvania, which are recovering from an underground coalmine fire - Coalmine... | ecosystem: Environmental > Terrestrial > Soil > Unclassified ...
AACCGGTCCGTCGGCTGCGCACCAATGGACAGTGCGGCGATGGCCGCGCACGGACCCGGCACGGCGATCACCTCGAGGCCCGCCGCCGCAGCGGCGCGCACCAGGTCGAACCCGGGATCGCTGATGGCAGGCGTCCCCGCATCGCTGACCAGCGCCACCGATGCGCCGCCCTGCATTTTCTGAATCAGGTCAGGAACACGCTGCGCCTCGTTGTGATCGTGCAACGAAACCAGCGGCGAAGTGATGCCGAAGGCCTTGAGCAACGTGCCGGTATGCCGGGTATCCTCAGCCGCAATCACGCTGCAGGCCTGCAGCGTTTCGCGCGCCCGCGGGCTCAAATCGCCGAGATTGCCGATTGGCGTCGCAACCACGCAGAGGCGCCCTGCCGCGGCTTTTTTCACTATACTTCGCGCCTCCATGAAGGGTTCAAGGAATGTGAGGGTATGGGAGTGATCTCGCGGCGTCCACGGCTGGACAGGCTCCTCGCTCTGTGCGCCGCGTCGACTTTATCGCTCGTGGCGGCTTGCAGCCTCGTCAAACCCGTCGAATCGCCGGTCGACAAGCAGGCCCAGGCGCGGGCCCTGGCGAGCGAGGGCAAGCACGCCGATGCCGCGCGCGCCTATGCGGAACTCGCCGCCGAAAGACCGGCCGACCATGACAGCTATGAGCTGCTCGCCGCGGAGCAATGGGTGAGCGCGGGCGACGTGCCGGCAGCCAAGCAGGCGCTGGCACTGGTCTCGGCCGACGCGCGCAGCAAAATGCCCGAATCGCGGGCTCTCGTCGCGGCCGAGATCGCGGTGGCCGGGAACGACGGCGCGGGCGCTCTCCACGAACTGGATTCGATCGGCGTGCCGGCCTCCGGCGACCTCGCGCAGAATTATTGGCTGCTGCGCGGTAAAGGAGCATTTCTCACCGGCCATCCGGTGGAAGGCACGCGCGCCTTCGTCGAGCGGGAGCGCTTCCTGCCGGATCCCGAGGCATTGCGGGCGAGCCGCGAGGAGCTGTTCAACCGGATTCGCGCGGCAGCCGAACACCGCCAGCCGCTTAAGGCCCCGCCGAACGCCGATTCGGTGCTCGCCGGCTGGCTGCAGTTGGGCCCGGTGGCGCTGGAACTGGAGCGCGATCCCATGCATGCCGCGTCCGCCCTGGAGAATTGGCGGCGCATGTTTCCCCAGCATCCCGCGAACGACAGCGTATTGGCGCTCGCCCGCAGCCAGATCGCCGTCGCCACCGGGTTTCCCGACCAGATTGCGCTGCTCCTGCCGTTGTCCGGCAGGGCCGAAGCCTTCGGCGTGGCGGTGCGCGACGGTTTCATCGCCGCCTATCTCGAACAGGATCCCGCCTCGCGTCCCCGCTTGAAAATCTACGACGTCGCCGCGGAGTCGGTGGCCGGCGCCTATCAACAGGCCGTTCAAGACGGCGCCGGCTTCGTGGTCGGTCCGCTCACCAAGGAGGACGTCGCCGCCATCGTGCCGCTCTCGGCCGGGCGCGTGCCGGTGCTCGCCCTCAATTTCCTCGCCGACGGGGCGACTTCGGCGCAGAATTTCTATCAGTTTGCCCTCCTTCCGGAAGACGAAGCCCGCATCGTCGCGCGCCGCCTGGTGGCCGAGGGCAAGCTGACGGGCGTGGCTCTCGTTCCCGAGGGCGAATGGGGCAATCGAGTCTCAGCGGCCTTCGCGGACGAACTCAAGCATCTCGGCGGCACGGTGCTCGATACCGGGCGCTATGAGTCGGGGCGGGCCGACTTTTCGGAGGTCATCAAGCAAACCCTGCAGATCCATGGCGTCAAAGGCGAGCCGGCCACGCATCGCGGCGATGCCGCCTTCGTATTCGTCGCCGGCACCCCGAGCGCGGAGCGGCTGCTGCTGTCGCAGCTCAAGTTCCACTTCGCGGGCGACATCCCCGCCTATGCCACATCCGACAGTTTCGAGCCCGACCCGGGCGCCAACGCCGACCTGGATGGCCTGTTCTTTCCGGACATGCCCTGGATGGTTTCGGCAGACCCCGTGACCGCCCGGATCCGCGACGAGGTGCGCGGCGCCTGGCCCGCGCGCACGGCACGCCGCGATCGCCTGTACGCATTCGGCTTCGATGCCTACCGGCTCGTGCCGGCGCTGCGGTCGAACGGCTTGAGCGGCTCCAGCGAAATCTCGGGCGTCACCGGCAAGCTGCGGCTGGACGATCACAACCGGATACGCCGCGACCTGGAGTGGGCGCAAATCAGGGGCGGAACGGCCTCCCCGCTGTAAACCGTTTACTTTCTCCACGATCCGACCGGTTATCGAACGCGACCGCGGCGCCGTCCTCGAGGCACGCTGCGGCATGGCGGAAAGATCCACGATCGAGCGGGGCGCCGCGGCCGAAGCGGTCGCGGCCCTCTACCTCGAGGCCCGCGGACTCAAGGTGCTGGAGCGCAACTTGCGCTGCCGGGCGGGCGAACTCGATCTCGTCTGCCTGGAGGACGGCGTGATCGTGATCGTCGAGGTGCGCCAGCGCGCTTCAGCCGATTTCGGAGGCGCGCTGGCATCGGTGACGTGGCGAAAACAGCGCAAGCTCATCCGCGCCACGGAGTTCTTGAGACAGCGCCGGCCCGAGTGGCGCGCTCGCGCGCTGCGCTTCGACGTGATCGCCGTTCAGGGCGGCCCGGACGGTACGCGGCGGATGGACTGGATCAGGGACGCCTTCCGCGTTGACGGACGTTGACGGACGTTGACGGGCGCCGCTACTTGACCACCTGGAGCTTCGGCCTCTTGGGGGCCGCCGTCGCCGTGCCGCCGGTCGGCGCGGCCGGCGGTGCGTCGGTCGGATCGGGATCGGCGTCCCCCTCGGGGAAAATCATACCCTGGCCGGTCTCGCGCGCGTAAATGCCGAGTACGGCGCGCACCGGGACGAGTACGGCGAATCCCACGCCGCCGAAGCGGGCCTCGAAACTCACGAAATCATTCCCAAGCTTCAGCATCTGCGTCGCCGAGAAGCTGACGTTCAGGACGATCTTGCCGTCCTTCACGTATTGCCGCGGCACCGTCACGCCTTCCGCGGCAGCGTCCACCACGATGTGCGGTGTTTCTCCGCTATCGGTGATCCACTCGTGCAGGGCGCGAAGCAGGTAGGGGCGGCGCGGTTTCAATGGCGCATTCCCCGTTCGGCCGAGGACAGACAGGAGCGGAAAGTGGACCGTGCGAAAATCGAGTTCATGTACTTCACGATCGGCTGTGCTTGTACCGGCAGTTCTATACCGTAGGATGGCAGACGCCACAAGATCGGCGCGATGCTGGCATCGACCAGCGAAAACTCGTCGCTCAAGAAGAACGGCTTCGCCTTGAATACGTCGGCGCTGGCGCAAATCGCCTCGCCCAATACCTTGCGGCTGTGCTCCGCGGTCTTCGACAGCGCCCCGAGCTCGATGTCGTGGGCCAGCGCATACCAGTCGCGTTCGACCCGATAGAGCGCCACCCTGAATTGCGCCCGCGTCACCGGATCGATGGGCATCAAGGGCGGATGCGGGAAGCGCTCGTCCAGATACTCGATGATGACCCGCGAATCGTAGAGCACCAGGTCGCGATCGACCAGGGTCGGCACGCTGTGGTAGGGATTGAGGTCGAGCAGGTCCTCCGGCAGCTTGTGCAGGTCCACGTTGACCAGTTCGATCGCAATGCCCTTCTCGGCGAGGACCAAGCGCGTCCGATGACTCCAAGGGTCAGCCGGCGCGGAAAACAAAGTCATCACCGAGCGACGTGCCAAACGCTTCTCCAATGGACCTCAGAACACCAAAGGAGATCCCGCTGTCGTCAGTGGACGTCCTTCCAATATTCTTTCTTCAGCAAGTAGGCGAACGCGAAGAACACTAGCAGAAACAACATCACGAAAATGCCCATGGATTCGCGTTTCGCCTTGATGGGTTCTCCGGCGTAATCGAGAAAGTTCGCGATGTCCCGGGCGAAGCGATCATACTCCTCCGGCTTCAAGGCGCCCGCCGTCATGGACTCGGCGCCGACCAGCACCATGTTATCGCTGCCGTGCTCGTCTTTTTCGCTCTTGTACACGGGCTTCTGAAGCCCCTGCAGGCTCACCAGGACGTCCGGCATGGACGTGCCCGGCAGCACCAGGTTATTGACGCCCCAAGGCCGCGCCTTGTCGACGTAAAATCCCTTCAAATACGCGTAGATGTAGTCGACGCTGCGCGCCCGGGCCATCAGCGACAGGTCGGGCGGCACCTTGCCGAACCACGCCTCCGCGTCGGCCGGCATGGACGAATTGACGGTGTCGAAAGGCTTCTCGCTCGTGAACATCAAGTTGGCCTGAAGCTCCGGTTCGGGAATCTTCAAATCCTTCGCAATGCGGTTGTAGCGTACGTACTTGAGCGAATGGCATCCCGAGCAGTAATTCATGAAATTGCGGGCGCCGCGCTGCAGCGACTCCGTGTTCTTGATGTCCGCCCCGGAGTGCGGCAGCCCCTCGCCCTCTTCGGCCGATGCCACGCCCACGGACAGCGCCGTGCCGATGAGCGCCGCCGCGATCAATATCATGTGCTTACGCATGTCCCGTGACCCTCTCCGGCACCGGCTTCACGCTGTCGATTTTCGTGTACCAGGGCATCAGCAAAAAGAAAGCGAAATAGAGCGCCGTGCAGATCTTGGCCAGCTGCGGATAGATGCCGGCCGGCGGCTTCAACCCGCAGACGCCCAGGATGATGAAGGACACCGAAAAGATCGCCAGGGCGATTTTATACAGCGGTCCGCGATAACGGATCGACAGCACCGGAGAGCGGTCGAGCCACGGCACGAAGAACAGCACGACGATGGCCGCGCCCATCACCAGTACGCCCCACACCTGTGTGCCGGCGAAGGATGGCACCGCGCGCAGCATGGCGTAGAACGGCGTGAAATACCAAACGGGCGCGATGTGCGGCGGCGTCTGCAGCGGATTGGCCGGTTCGAAATTGGGGCCCTCCAGGAACAATCCGCCGAACGTCGGCGCGAAGAAGATCACGCCGCAAAAGATCAGCAGGAAGCCGGCCACGCCGACCACATCCTTCACCGTGTAGTACGGGTGGAACGGGATGCCGTCGAGATAGTGTCCCTGCGCGTCCTTGTGCTTCTTGATGTCGACGCCGTCGGGATTGTTGGAGCCCACTTCGTGCAGCGCCATCAGGTGCGCGATCACCAGGAATACCAAGGCCAGCGGCAGCGCCGCCACGTGCAGCGCGAAGAACCGGTTCAAGGTGGCGTCCGCGATCACGTAGTCGCCGCGGATCCACTCCACCAGCCCGCTGCCGATCACGGGCAGGCTGCCGAACAAGGACACGATGACCTGGGCGCCCCAGAAGCTCATGTTGCCCCACGGCAGGACGTATCCCATGAAGGCCTCGGCCATCAGCAGCAGGAAGATCAAACACCCGAATATCCACAGCAATTCGCGCGGCTTGCGGTGCGATCCGTACAAGAGCGCCCGGAACATGTGCAGATAGACGACGATGAAGAACGCCGACGCTCCGGTCGAATGCAGGTAGCGGATGAGCCATCCGCCGTCGACATCGCGCATGATGTATTCGACGGAAGAGAACGCTTCGGCGGCCGACGGCTTGTAGCTCATGGTGAGGAAAATGCCGGTCACCAGCTGGTTCACGAGAACCAGCAGTGCGAGCGAGCCGAAAAAGTACCAGAAGTTGAAATTTTTCGGGGCGTAATATTCGGAAACTTGGCTCCTCCACAGCTGGGTCATGGGGAAGCGCTCATCGATCCAGCCGATCAATCTCCGGGTCTTGCTCGGATCGGCGGTATCAGGTGCTGCGGCCATCGCTCTTTGCCTCTCGTTCGTCAATTAAGCTTTCTTGTTGGGGGCGGCATCGACGCCGATCGAAATGTGCGCATCCGCCGAGATGGTATACGCGGGAATCGCGAGATTCTTCGGCGCCGGCATGCCCTTGAAGACGCGTCCGGAGATGTCGTATTTCGATCCGTGGCACGGGCAGTAGAATCCGCCGGGCCAGCCTTGGCCCAAGTCGGTGCCCGCGAGCTGCGTCGCATTGTTCGGCTCGAATGCGCCCAAGGGCGAGCAGCCGAGGTGAGTGCACACCGCGAGACCCACCCAGTATTCCGGGTTCAGCGCGCGCGTCGCGCCCTTGATGTACCCGGGCTGCGTCGCATCCTCCGACTGAGGGTCGGCCAACAGGTCGTCGTGACCGCCGAGCTGGTCGAGCACGGACTTGGTCCGGCGCACGATGAACACCGGCTGTCCGCGCCACACGACCTTCAGCACCTGGCCCGGTTCCAGCTTCGAGGCATCCACGTCCACGGGAGCGCCGAGCGCCTTCGCGCGCTCGCTGGGCTGCCAGGAAGCCAGGAAAGGCACCGCCGCGAACGCCACGCCGATCGCGCCGGTGCCGACGGTGGCCGCGGTCAACAAGCGGCGCCGACTGTGGTCAACCTGATCGTTCATTCGATTGTTCCCGCCGAAATTTGACAAATCTTCACGCAAACCCCTATGGCTGTAGTGTTTCCCATACAATATGGCAGGCGCATTATACACAGTGGCGGTCCCGCGGCATGAGGAGCGACGGTAATTGCGCCACGCGCGAACAATCTTGAGTTTCTTGGCGAAAGCGGTGGTCGTCGGTCTCGCGGCCGCGTTTCTATTGGTCTGGTGGAAGCCGGCGCTGCTCGGTGCCGCGCCGTCGCGCCGGGGCGCCGTTGTCGCACCATCGCAGGGCGCCGTTGCGAATCCCGCGGCGCCGAGCGCGGCGCGATTCGTCACGATGCCGAGCTTCGCCGATGCCGTGGCCCGTGCCGCGCCCGCGGTGGTCAACATCTACACCGCGCGCGTCGTGACCGAACGCACGCGGGCCGCGCCCCTCGATCAATTCTTCGGCGACTACTGGCCGAGCTATCGGCAACGCGTCGAGCGCAGCTTGGGCTCCGGCGTCATCATCGACTCCGCGGGCACCATCGTCACCAATCAGCACGTGATCGCGGGCGCCGATTCCATCCGCGTACAGCTGTCGGACGGGCGCATCGCCGAAGCCAGCATCACGGGCCAGGATCCCGACACCGACCTCGCCATCCTGCGTCTTTCCATCCGCAATCTGCCCGTCATGCCCGTGGGCCGCTCCGATACGCTGCGCGTCGGGGACATCGTGCTCGCCATCGGCAACCCGTACGGTCTTTCGCAAACCGTGACCCAGGGTATCGTGAGCGCCACCGGCCGGGGCCAGCTCGGATTGGCCACCTTCGAGAATTTCATCCAGACCGATGCGGCCATCAATCTCGGCAACTCGGGCGGCGCTCTGATCGACGCCAACGGCGACTTGGTGGGAATCAATACCGCGGTTCTGAATCGCGCCTCCGGCGGACCCGAGGGCATCGGCTTCGCGATTCCGGTGAATCTGGTCCGCGGCGTCACGGAGCAGATCTTGAGCAAGGGCCACGTGGTGCGCGGCTGGCTCGGCTTCATGCCGCAGGATCTCACCCCGGAACAGTCGACGCAGCTCGGCATCAGCGCGGACGGCGGCGTCACGGTGGTCAATATTTTGGTCAAGAGCCCCGCGTTCGAGGCCGGCGTGCGGCCCGGCGACCTGATCACCGGCCTCAATGGCGAGGCGGTGAAAAGCGCCCAGGATCTGGTGAGCCGCGTGGCCACCCTCAAGCCGGGAACGAGCGTGGAGCTCGACGGGCGGCACGGCGACCAGGCCTTCAAGATCGCGCTCAAAGTCATCGAGCGGCCGACGCGCCAGGCGCAGCAGCCGTAGGTCACCCCGGCGTGCGGCGAATCCGCGCACCCAACTGCTGCAGCTTCTCTTCGATGGCCTCGTAGCCGCGGTCGATATGGTAAATGCGCTCGATCTCGGTGTGCCCGTCGGCGACCAGACCCGCCAACACCAGACTCGCCGAAGCGCGCAGGTCGGTGGCCATGACCGGCGCCGCCGTCAGCTTCGGGACCCCCTTGATGATGGCGGTGTTGCCTTCGAGGCGGATCTCCGCGCCCATGCGCCGCATTTCCAGCATGTGCATGAAGCGGTTTTCGAATATCGTCTCGATGATGGTGCCGACCCCGTCGGCAACGGTGTTGAGCGCCGCGAATTGCGCCTGCATGTCGGTCGGGAAGGCCGGGTATGGCGCGGTGCGGATGTCGACCGCGGTCGGGCGGCGGCCGCGCATGTCGACCTCGACCCAATTGTCGCCGGTGCCGACCGTGGCGCCCGCTTCCTGCAACTTGTCGATGACGGAATCCAAGTGATCGGGCCGGGTGTTCTTGATGCGCACGTGGCCGCCGGTGATGGCCCCGGCGACCAGGTAAGTGCCGGCCTCGATACGGTCCGGCAACACTTCGTAAGCGGTGCCGTGCAGGCGTTCGACGCCATCGACCACGATGGTATCCGTGCCGGCACCTTTGATCTTGGCGCCCATGGCGACCAGGAAGTTGGCGAGATCGACCACCTCCGGCTCGCGCGCCGCGTTCTCGAGCACCGTCCGCCCCTCCGCGAGCGTGGCCGCCATCATGAGATTTTCGGTGCCGGTGACGGTGACCGTCTCCAACACCAGCCGGGCGCCCCGCAACCGGCCCGCACGCGCCTTGATGTAGCCGTTTTCGATGTGGATGTCGGCGCCCATGGCCTGCAGCCCCGCCACGTGAATGTTGACCGGCCGCGCGCCGATGGCGCAGCCGCCCGGCAGCGAGACATCGGCGGAGCCGTAGCGTGCGACCAGCGGCCCGAGCACCAGGATCGACGCCCGCATGGTCTTCACCAGCTGATAAGGCGCGAAGTATTCCTTGATCGTCGAGGCGTCGACTTCGATGCGCATTTTTTCATCGATGGTCACCGAGACGCCCATCCGCCCCAGGAGCTCGATCATCGTGGTCACGTCCTGCAGATGCGGCACGTTCGACACGGTCACCGGTCCATCCGCCAGCAGGCAGCCCGCCAGGATGGGCAGAGTCGCGTTCTTGGCGCCGGAGATGCGGATCTCGCCCTCGAGCGGGATTCCACCGTGGATCTGGAGCTTATCCACGGCTCACGCCCGCGTATTCCTCGGGCGTGAAGACCTGCAGCGCGAGCGCGTGGATCTCATTGCCCATGGCCGCTCCGAGAGATGCGTAAACCAATTGATGCCGCTGCAAGGCGCGCTTCCCGGCAAATGCCGGAGCCACCACCAGCGCCTCGAAATGCACGTTATCCTCGCTGGTGACCCTCGCCGTGGCCCCGGCGATGCCCGCCTGAATCAAAGCCGCTATCTGTTGTGGGTTCATCGGTTCGTTTCCGTAAAATGGGAAGCTTACCCCACCAGCGGTGATCCCCGCATACGCGGTATCATCCACGGATGAACCTGGCATCCAAGGCCCCCGATTTCACCGACGAAGCGCTGGTCGAACTCGGCCGCCAGGCCTTGGGCATCGAGATCGAGGGATTAAGGGCCCAGCTACCGCGCCTGGGGGCGGAGTTCGCCCGCGCCTGTCGAATCTGTCTTGACTGCCGCGGCCGGATCGTCGTGACCGGCATGGGCAAATCGGGGCATATCGGCGGCAAGATCGCCGCCACTTTGGCGAGTACCGGCACGCCGGCCTTCTTCGTGCATCCCGGCGAGGCCAGTCACGGCGACATCGGCATGATCACGCGCGACGATGCGGTGCTCGCGCTGTCGAACTCCGGCGAAACCGACGAAATCCTCACCATCGCGCCCCAAATCAAGCGTCTGGGCGTGCCGCTGATCGCCTTTACCGGCAACTCGTCGTCCGCCCTGGCCCGGCTCGCCGCCGTGCACCTGGACATCGGCGTGCCGGCCGAGGCCTGCCCGCTGAATCTCGCGCCGACCGCGAGCACCACGGCCGCGCTCGCCGTGGGCGACGCCTTGGCGGTGGCGCTGCTGAAAGCCCGGGGCTTCACCGAGGAGGACTTTGCCCGTTCCCATCCGGCCGGCAGTTTGGGCCGGAGGCTCCTGCTGCACGTGCGAGACGTGATGCGCGTGGGGGCGGACGTGCCGAAAGTCGCGGCCGACACGCGCCTCGCCGAGGGCCTCATGGAAGTGACCCGCAAGGGTCTCGGGATGACCGCCATCGTCGATGCCGGCGATCGCGTCTTGGGCGTGTTCACCGACGGCGATCTGCGCCGCGCCATCGACCGGGCGGCGGATCTACATGCCACCCGCATGGATGAGGTCATGACGCGGCACGCGAAGACCGTCCGCGCCAACTCGCTGGCCGCGGAGGCCGTTCATCTAATGGAGACCCACCGGATCACCTCGCTCATCGTGGTCGATGGGAACGATACCGTGGTGGGAGCGCTCAACGTGCACGACTTGCTGCGCGCCGGCGTTGTATGAGCACGCGTGTAACGACGCGGCTGGCGGCCCGCCAACCGACCCGTCTCGGCAGGATCGAGCTGCTGGCCCTCGACGTCGACGGCGTGCTCACCGACGGCCGCCTGTATTTCTCCGGCCGCGGCGAGACGTTCAAGGTATTTCACGTGCGCGACGGCCACGGCATCAAGCTCCTGATGGGCAGCGGCGTCGAAGTGGCGGCGATCAGCGGGCGGCGATCCGCGGCCGTGACCGCGCGCATGCGCGAACTTCGGGTGCGCCACGTGGTGCAAGGATGCAGCGACAAGGTCGCGGCCCTGCGCAAGCTGAGCGAGGGGCTCGGGATCGAACCACGCCACTGCGCCTGCATGGTCGACGACACCGTCGATCTGCCGCTGATGTCCGCGGTCGGCTTCGCCGCGGCCGTCGCCGATGCGCATCCGCTGGTGCTCGCCGCCGCGCATTGGGTGAGTGCGGCGCCCGGCGGCCGCGGGGCCGTGCGCGAATTCACCGACTCCATCCTGCGCGCGCGCGCCGATGCTCTTTAGACTGTTCACGGTGTTGGCGGTGGCGGCGCTGGCGATCAGCACCTGGATCTTGAGCTCGCCCGCGCACCGTCCCCGCCCCGTGCAGAATGCGGGCAGCACCGATCTGCCCGGCTACTATCTCAAGAACACGGTGTTGACGGACTACGATGAGGCAGGCATGCCCACCTTGCGTATCGAGGCCGAGCGCATCGACCAGGTCGCGCACACTCCCGAGGTGGTGCTCAACAACGTCCAGGTGAACTATCTCGGCCAGAACGGACAGAACTGGGTGATGTTCGGCGACGTCGCGCACGTGCAGCCGGGCGGCAAGTCGGTGGACGTGTCGGGCAACGTGCGGCTGCAGGGCGAGAGCGTGGATCACGCGCCGGCGGCGGTGGTGCGCACCGATGCGCTCACCTACGACGTGACCGATTCCATCGCGCGCACCAAGAGCGACGTGCGCATCGAGTTCGGCGCGCACACGTTGACCGCACGCGGGCTCGTGGCGAATTTGAAAGAGCGCACCATGCGCTTAGAATCGAAGGTCAATGGCCGTTTCCAACCTTAAAGTCTTCCTGCTTGCACTGGCGATCTCGGCTCCGCAGGTGCATGGCGCCACGGCGCCGCAACAGCCGATCGCCTTGGATGCGCAATCCTCGGAGTTGGATCTGCGCGGCAACAACGTCATTTTCCGCAAAGTGCATATCGCCCAGGGAGCGACCACCGTATCCGCCGATATCGGGTCAGCCACCAAGCAGGCCGCCGGCCTTGATTTCGACAACAGCCTCTGGATCTTCCGCGGCAATGTGAAGATCGCGATGGACGACGGCGAACTGACCTCGGACGACGCCGAGATCAACTTCGCCAAGAAGGCGCTTGCCAAGGCCGTGGTCAACGGCAAACCGGCTTCCTTCGAGCAGCGGGTCGCGAAAACCGGCAAGGTGGCGCACGGACGCGCCGACACCATCGACTATGATGCGCACAAGGGTCTCGTGCACCTGTCGAAGAATGCCTGGCTCAGCGACGGGCAGACGGAAATTCGCGGCGAGTCGCTGAAGTACGACGTGCTCGCGCAAAGCATCCTTGCCGAAGGCTCGGAACAGGGCTCGCAGCGCGTGCACATCATCATCACGCCGCCGCCGTCCAAACCATGAGCGTCCTGCGGGCGCTCAATCTCGCCAAGAGCTACAACTCACGCCAGGTACTGCGCGATCTGTCGCTCGAGGTGGAGAGCGGCGAAGTGGTGGGGCTCTTGGGGCCCAACGGCGCCGGGAAGACCACGGCGTTCTACATGGTCGTGGGGCTCACGAAATGCGAACACGGGGAAATCTACCTAGACAATCGAGAGATTACCCGTCTGCCCATGCACCGGCGCGCCCAGTTAGGATTGGGCTATCTGCCCCAGGAACCGTCGGTATTCCGCCGGCTGTCGGTCTCGAACAACATCATGGCCATACTCGAAACCCGGCCCGGCATGGACGATATCCGGCGCGCCGAACGCCTCAAGGAGCTGCTGGCGGAGCTGCACATCGGGCACGTACGGGATAGCCTGGGTCTTTCGCTGTCGGGTGGGGAGCGGCGCCGCGTCGAAATTGCCCGCGCCCTGGCGGCGGATCCGCAGTTCATCTTGCTGGATGAGCCCTTCGCCGGAGTGGACCCGCTGTCGGTTGTCGATATTCAGCGCATAATCAAACACTTATCGGACAAGGGAATCGGGGTCCTCATTACGGACCATAATGTCCGGGAGACCTTGGGAATCTGCAGCCGGGCGTATATCGTGAGTCAGGGCGCCGTGCTCGCTTCCGGTTCTGCGGACCAGATTCTTGCCAACCCGCAGGTCCGTGAGGTGTACTTGGGCCAGGATTTCAAACTGTAGGCTCGAAACTGAAACAGCTATGTTGAAGCCAAGTCTGCAGCTTCGCATCGGTCAGCAGCTCACCATGACGCCGCAGCTGCAGCAGGCTATCCGTCTGCTGCAGCTGCCCTCCCTGGATCTGCAGGCGCACGTCCGCGAGACGCTCGAGACCAACGTCATGCTCGAGGCGGAGGACGAGCTTGCCCTCGATGCGCCGCCCGACGCCGTGCGCGAGCACGAGGAGGCGCCGGTCGAGGAAAAATACGCCGAACTTGACGGCCACACCGCGGCCGGCGACCAGCGCGAAGAGCCCGAGGTGGAAATCGCGGACGAGGCGTGGGGGGAACAGACCAGCGGGCCTTCCGATTCGCCGTGGTCCGGTGAGGACGACCGCAGCAGCGATTTCAGCGATCAGCACGGCCAAACCCTGCAGGAACAGCTCATCGAACAGCTCGAGCTCGCCAAGCTCTCCCCCGTGGACCTGGCGATCGCGCGGGTCATCACCGACGCCATCACCGACGACGGCTATCTGAAGGACGATCTCGAGGAGGTGCGCCTGAGCCTTCTGCCGGAGATCGAGGCCACCACCGCGGACGTCGAGCGCGTTCTGGCCGCCGTGCAGTCGCTCGAGCCGGCGGGCGTCGGTGCGCGCAACTTGGGCGAGTGCATCGCCCTGCAGCTGCGCCAGCTGCACCCGGACACCCGCGCGCGGGACGTCGCCATCCGCATCGCGCTCGAGCACCTCGATCTCGTGGCGGGCCAGCAGTTCGTGCTGCTGCGGCGCCAGCTTCGCTGCAGCGAGAGCGACCTGGAGATGGCGCTCGCGCTGGTGCGCAGCTGCCATCCGCGTCCGGGCGCCGCCGTCAACCCGGCCCAGGCCGAGTACGTCATTCCCGACGTCTTCGTGCGCCGCACCGATCACGGCTGGATCGTCGAGATCAACCAGGCGACGGTGCCGCGGGTCCGCGTCAATCAAAGCTACGCCAACCTCATTTCGCGGGCGCCGGACCACGCCATGCTGCGCACGCAGCTGCAGGAGGCTCGATGGCTCATGCGCAGCCTCGAGATCCGCAACGAGACCCTCATCAAGGTGGCGCGCTGCATCGTGCAGCGCCAGACCAGTTTTTTCGAGCACGGCGAGGAGGCGATGGAGCCGCTCATCCTGAAGGACGTCGCCGAAGCGGTGGAAATGCACGAATCGACCATCTCGCGGGTGACGACCGCGAAATACATGCATACGCCGCGCGGCGTGTTCGAATTCCGCTATTTCTTTTCGAGCCACGTGGAGGCGGCCGACGGCACGGAAATGTCGTCCACCGCCATCCGTGCCAAGATAAAAAAATTGATATCGCAGGAGAATCCTGAGAATCCGTGCAGCGACAGCAAGCTGGCGGAGATTCTGTCGCAGGAGGGCATACCGGTGGCTCGGCGCACCGTTGCCAAGTATCGCGAGGGCATGCAAATCGCTCCGTCCAATGAACGGAAACGTGCCGCGGCTCGCGCGTCGTAAAACAAGTCGACTTGAGGAGGACCATTATGCAGCTCGATCTCAGCGGTCACCATGTGGAAATCACCGACTCCATGCGCGGTTATGTCGAACGGAAATTCGAACGGATCTCCCGGCATTTCGAGCAGGTCCTCGATATCCACTGCGTTCTCACGGTCGAAAAGAAATTGCATCACAAGGCGGAAGCCACACTCATGATGCGGGGGAACAAGATCTACGCCGACGCGACCGAGCCCAACATGTATGCGGCCATCGACGCCCTCGCCGACAAACTCGACCGCTGCGTGAAGAAGCACAAGGAAAAGGTCGCCGATCATCACGCGGAGGAAGTGGTCAAGGCGCGATCCGCCACGTGATCCATGCGTTTGATCATCGTCAGCGGCCTGTCGGGCTCCGGCAAGAGCGTGGCCCTTCATCTGCTCGAGGACATCGACTTCTACTGCGTCGATAACATCCCCGCAGCTCTTTTGAAGCCTTTCATCTCCCACACGATTCGGGGCACGGACGACGTCTACCCCCGAACCGCTGTGGGGTTGGATGCGCGCAATCGGCCGAACGAGATCGAGACCATTCCCGCCTTGGTATCGGAACTTCGGCGCAGCGGCATCAACTGTGAAGTGCTGTATCTGCACGCCTCCGATGAAGTGCTGCTGAAGCGCTACGCGGAGACGCGCCGCAAGCACCCGCTGATATCCACGACGTCGGGTCTGCGCGAGGCCATCGAATCGGAACGCCGTCTGCTCGAACCGATCACGAGCACCGCGGACCTCGTCATCGACACTTCGAACATGGGGGTGCACGCCTTGCGCGAGAGGCTGCGCGAGCGCATCGACCGGCGGCGGGACGGCCGCGTCAGCCTCATGTTCGAATCATTCGGCTACAAGCATGGAATCCCGGGCGATGCCGATTTCGTCTTCGACGTGCGCGGCCTGCCGAATCCCTACTGGGAGCACTCGCTGCGGCACCTGAGCGGACGCGACCCGGAAGTGATCGAGTATCTGTCGGCCCACCCGAGTGTCGGCCGCATGACGGCGGCGCTCATCGAGTTTCTTTCGGAGCGCGTGGCGGAGTTCTCCCAGGCGAGCCGCAGCTATTTGACCATCGCCATCGGCTGCACCGGCGGCCAGCACCGCTCCGTGTACATCGCCGAACGCCTTGCCGAACACTTCCGGGGCAGTTATCCGGAAGTGTTGACCCGCCACGAAGCGCTCGAAAAGCCCTGAGAGGCGATTTCAGGACGCCGTCGCCGCCCGGTATCGCGGCGCATACTCGAGCGCCAGAAACGCCCGGATCTCCTCGGCGCGCGCGCGGGCGTCGCGGTGCCCGAGCGCGATCAGCTCCCGCGTGTAGCCTCGTTCGAACAGGAGATAGCTGAGCAGCTGCAGTCCGGCGCTGTTGTTGGCGCCCAAGGTGCGCAGCAGCACGCGCAGGCTCCCGGGCAGCTCGTCCCGGTGGCGCAGCGCGATCTCGCTCACATCCTGCGTCGGATTGATGACGAGCGTATCGATGTGGCGCACGCCGGGACGTTCGTTGTACAGCTTGATGTGCTCGAGATCGGTGTGCAGCTGGTCCATGAACAGCGAATCCAGCATGAAGCCGAACATCTGCCCAAAGGTGGGTTCGGACCTGGGGTGGACCGGGCTCGAGGAGGAGGCCGAATCCCCGACACCGATCACCAGCAAGCGGTTGGCGCCCAAATGGATGGCGGGACTCAGGGGCGAGGTCTGGCGCATGGCGCCGTCGCCATAGTACTGATCGTGCACGAAAATAGGGCGGAACAGGAACGGGATGGCGAGGCTGGCCATCAAATGCTCCAAGGTCAGCTGCACGCGCGCGCCCTTGCGCAGGGCGCGGCGCCACGGGTCGATGGCCGAAGCGGAGGCGTAGAACGTCATCGAGTCGGCATCGGAGTAGCTGGTGGCGCAGATGCCGACCGCTTGCAGGTGCTGCTTGTAGAGGCCGCGTGGAATTCCGTCGAAATTCAGCTTCGCGCGCAACAGGGACCACAGCGGCGAGTTGTCGAACAACGAGTGCGGCGGCCGTACGAGCCAGCCGCCGGAGATGAGCGCCAGCATCCAGTGCACACCGGATTTGAACACGCTCATCGGGTCGGCCTTGAACACCTGATGAACGCGAAAGTCGCGCCAGACCCGTTCGATCGCGTACACGGATTGCCGGAAATGCGCCGGATCGGACGCGAGCGCGATGGCGCTCACCGCACCGGCGGAAGTACCGGTGATGACGGGAAACGGGCACGCCGAGCCGCGCCGGAGGATCTCCGCGATTCCTTTCAGCACGCCGACCTGGTAGGCCGCCCGTGCACCGCCGCCGGTCAGTACCAAGCCGAGCTCGGGAGCCTCATCTTCCAAAGGGGTAGCCCCGCTGTCCAAATAATGCAACGTTTGTAGTATGCCAGCGGAAACCGCGCCGTTCGTGGCTATACGTCACGGGGACACCCTGGCGGACGGTGTTGCATTTTGGCTACAACAATGCCTCGATCGCGTCGTCGAGGCCCGCCAGCGTGAGGGGATACATCCGCCCCTCCAGGATCTCGCGGATCATCTCGACGGAGGCCGTGTGGCGCCAGCGTGCTTGCGGTTGCGGGTTGATCCAGGCGAACTTCGGATAGGCCTTGATGAGCCGCTGCAGCCAGAGGCCGCCCGGCTCCCGATTCCAGTGTTCGATGCTGCCGCCGGCGGTGCTGATTTCGTAGGGGCTCATGGTGGCATCGCCCACCAGGATCAGCTTGTAGTCGGACGCGTAGGTACGCATGACTTCGACCGTGCCGACGTGCTCGCTGTAGCGCCGCCGGTTGTCGCGCCACAGCGCCTCGTACGGACAGTTATGGAAATAAAAGTGTTCGAGATGCTTGAACTCGGAGCGGGCGGCGGAAAACAGCTCCTCGCAGGTCTTGACGTGGTCGTCCATCGAACCGCCGATGTCGAGGAGCAGCAGGATCTTGATGACGTTGTGGCGCTCGGGAACCATCTTGATGTCGAGCCAGCCGCCGGAGCGCGCCGTGGCATCGATGGTGTCGGCGAGCGCGAGCTCGGTGGGAGCGCCGCGCCGCGCGAAGCGCCGCAGCTTCCTCAGCGCCATTTTCATGTTGCGCGTCCCAAGTTCGACCGAATCGTCCAGGTTCGCGAACTCGCGCCGGTCCCACACCTTGACGGCGCTTCGATTGCGCGATGCATCCTGCCCGATCCGCACCCCCTCGGGGTTGTAGCCGTAGGCCCCGAACGGCGACGTGCCCGCCGTGCCGATCCACTTGCTGCCGCCTTGATGCCTGCCCTGCTGCTCGGCCAGGCGCTGCTTCAAGGTTTCCATCAGCTTGTCCCAGCCGCCGAGCGCCGCGATTTCGGCCTTTTCCGCCTCGCTGAGATCGCGCACCGCCATTTTTTCCAGCCAGTCGGCGGGCAGCTCGCGGGACAGCAATTTGAACAGCTCTTCGGCGCCCTTGAAGTGCGCCGCGAACGCCTGATCGAAGCGGTCGTAATGCCGCTCGTCCTTGACCAGGCAGGTCCGGGCAAGATGGTAGAAGCGCTCGGCGCTGATCTCCGTGAGCCCGGCCTCGAGCGCTTCGAGCAACGTCAGCAATTCGGTGATGGACACCGGTATGCCGGCGCTCTTCAGCAGCAGAAAGAACCTAACGAGCATTCCGGCGGCTCAAGAAGAGCAGCTGTTCGAACAAATGCACGTCCTGCTCGTTCTTGAGCAGCGCGCCGTATAGCGGCGGTATCAGTTTCTTCGCGTCGTCGCTGCGCAGCACTTCGGCCGGAATGTCCTCGGAGACCAGCAGTTTGATCCAGTCGAGGAGCTCGGAGGTGGTCGGCTTCTTCTTCAGGCCGGGTGTTTCGCGGATCTTGAAGAACGTCGTCAACGCCTCGCGGAGCAGCTCGCGCTTCAAGTTCGGGAAGTGCACGTCGACGATCTGCGTCATGGTCGCTTCGTCCGGGAAGCGGATGTAGTGAAAGAAACAGCGCCTGAGGAACGCGTCCGGCAGCTCTTTTTCGTTGTTGCTCGTGATGATGATGACGGGGCGGTGACGCGCCCGGATGGTCTCGCGCGTCTCATAGACGTAGAACTCCATGCGGTCGAGCTCGCGCAGCAGATCGTTGGGGAATTCGATGTCCGCCTTGTCGATCTCGTCGATCAGCAGCACCGGCTGATCGACGCTCTCGAAGGCCTCCCACAAATTGCCCTTCACGATGTAGTTGTGGATGTCCCTGACCCGCGGATCACCCAGCTGCGAATCCCGCAGGCGGGACACCGCGTCGTATTCGTACAATCCCTGCTGCGCCTTGGTGGTGGACTTGATGTGCCATTCGTAGAACGGCTTCGAGAGCGACCGGGCGATCTCCGCCGCCAACAGCGTCTTGCCGGTGCCGGGTTCACCCTTGATGAGCAGCGGGCGCGACAGCACCACCGCGGCATTGACGGCCGACATCAATTCTTCGGTCGCGATGTAGCGGTCGGTGCCGCGGAATCCGGTCATGCGTCTTCTCTCACCACTTGCAGGATCTGCATCGAGTTCGTGCCGCCCGCCACCCCCGACAGCTCACCCTTGGTGAGAATGATGCGGTCTCCCTCGGCGACCAGATTCAGATCGAGGAGCTGCCGGAAGATGGAAAAGTAATGCGCATCGCCATTCCCATGGGTGACGTCGTAGTCCACCGGATAGACGCCGCGATACAGCGTGACGCGCGAGCGCGTGGCGGCCTGGCGCGTCAGCGCGTAGATCGGGATGTCCGAGCGCACCCGCGACATCCAGAGGGCGGTCTCTCCCGACTCGGTGAGCGCCACGATGGCCTTCACGTGCAGGTGATTCGCCGTGTACATGACCGCGGCCGCGATCGCCTCGTTGGTGCGCTCGAAGTAGCCGGTATTGCGCTGCCGGATGCGCACGTGGGCGCCTTGATATTTCTCGGCGCCGACGATGATCTGCGCCATGGCCTCGACCACCTTGGCGGGATGTTTGCCCGCCGCGGTTTCGGCCGACAGCATCACCGCATCGCTGCCCTCCATGACGGCATTCGCGACATCCGACACCTCGGCCCGCGTCGGGATGGTGTGCACGATCATCGACTCCATCATCTGCGTCGCAATGATGACCAGGCGGTTCTGATGCCGCGCTTCCTGGATGATCTGCTTCTGCAGCCCGGCAAGTTCGGCGTACCCCATCTCGACGCCGAGATCGCCGCGGGCGACCATCACGGCATCGCTGGCGCGCGTCACCTCCGCCAGGTTCTTGATGGCCTCGGCGCGCTCGATTTTCGACACCAGCAGCGCGTGCCCGCCCGCCTGCCGCAGCAGCGTTCGTGCCTCGTTCATGTCGGCGCCCCCGCGGGGAAAGGACACCGCCAGATAGTCGACCTTCAGGGAAGCGGCGGCACGAATGTCGTCGCGGTCCTTGTCCGTCAAGGCGCCGGCGGACAGTCCGCCGCCCTGGCGATTGATGCCCTTGTTGTTGCTGAGTTCGCCGCCCACCAGCACGCGGGTATGGATGCGCGGTCCCTCCACGCCCCGTACCTGAAGGCTGATCTGTCCGTCGTTGAGCAGCAGCACATCGCCGGCCGAGACGTCCGACGGAAGCCTCTTGTAGGCGATCCCAACCGCACGATCGGTGCCGGCGTCGGCGGGCAGGCTCGCATCCAGGGCGAACTCCGCGCCGTCGGCGAGTTCGACCCTGCCGGTCACGAAGCGCTCGATGCGGATTTTCGGACCGGCGAGGTCGCCCAGCACGCCCACGTAGCGGCCCGCCTGCGCGGCGGCATTCCTCACGAGGTCGAGGCGCCGCGCATGGTCGGCGGTCGTGCCATGCGAGAAGTTGATGCGGACCACGTCGACGCCCGCCCGGACCATGTCGATCATGATCTTCTGATCATCCGTGGCCGGTCCCAGCGTCGCGACGATCTTGGTCCGACGCAATTGGAAACTCATGCGGCGCGGTTCTCCAGAACCTCGACCGCCGGCAGCTTCTTGCCCTCCACGAATTCGAGAAAGGCGCCGCCGCCGGTGGAGATGTACGAAATGCTGTCTTCGATGCCGTACTTTTCGATGGCCGCAAGGGTGTCGCCGCCGCCGGCGAGGGAGAACGCCTTGCTGCGCGCGATGGCATTCGCAAGGGTGCGGGTGCCCTCTCCGAACTGCTCGAACTCGAACACGCCCACCGGGCCGTTCCACAGCACGGTGCCCGCCGAGGCGACGAGCTTCGCCATCTCTTCGGCCGAATCGGGGCCGACATCCAGAATCATCTCGTTGGGCAGAACCTTGTCGACGGGCTTCACGTCGGCTTCCGCCTTGGCCGAGAACTCCGTGGCCACCACCACGTCGGTCGGCATGGGGATCACGATCCCGCGCTGCTTCGCCTGGTTCAGCAGACGCTTGCAGATGTCGAGCATTTCGGGCTCATGCAGCGATTTACCGACGTTGTACCCGAGCGCCGCCAGGAAGGTGTTGGTGATGCCGCCGCCCACGATGAGCTGGTCGACCTTGGCCAACAGCGTCTCGAGCACGGTGAGCTTGGTCGACACCTTGGACCCGGCGACGATCGCGAGCAGCGGCCGGTCGGGCTTCTCCAGCGCCGTCTCCAGCGCCGACAGTTCGCTCGCCAGGAGCGGTCCGGCGCAGGCAACCGGCGCATACTTGGCCACCGCGTGCGTGCTCGCCTCGGCGCGATGCGCCGTGCCGAAGGCGTCCATGACGTAGATGTCGCACAGTGCCGCCATCTTCCTTGCGAGTTCCTCAGAGTCCTTTTTTTCCCCTTTGTTGAAGCGCACATTCTCCAGCAGCACGACTTCGCCGGCGGCCACCGAGACGCCGTCCAGCCAGTCGCGCTTCAGCGCCACCGGGACGCCCAGCAGCTGCGTCAGCCGCTTCGCGACGGGCGCGAGCGAGAACTCCTCGGCGTACTTGCCCTCCTCCGGGCGGCCCAGATGCGACATGACGAGCACATGCGCCTTCGCGTTGAGCGCCGCCTGGATGGTGGGCAGCGCCGCCCGGATGCGGGCATCGCTCGTCACGATGCCGTCCTTCACGGGAACGTTCAAATCCTCGCGAATCAGCACCCGTTTTCCGGCGAGATTCAAACTGGACATTTTTTTGATTTTCATTGCACCGTGCCCCCCGGAGCCGCCCCGGTTATGCTTTGGACCACGCCAGCGTGGTATCGAGCATCCGGTTGGAGAAGCCCCATTCGTTGTCGTACCAGGCGCACACTTTGACCAACGTGCCCTGGATGACCTTGGTGAGCGTCGCATCATAGGTCGACGACGCCGGATCGTGATTGAAGTCCACGGACACGAGGGGGGCATCGCTGTAGGCCAGGATGCCCTTCAGGTCGCCGTTCGCCGCCTTCTTCACCGCCGCGTTGATCTCGTCCACGGAAGTCTTGCGGCCCGCGTTGAAACTCAAGTCGACCAAGGACACGTTGATCGTCGGCACGCGGATCGCGAAGCCGTCGAATTTGCCCTTCAATTCCGGCAGCACCAGCCCCACCGCGGCCGCCGCGCCGGTCTTGGTCGGTATCATGGACATGGTGGCGGACCGCGCGCGCCTCAAATCGGCGTGATACACGTCGGTGAGCACCTGATCATTGGTGTACGAATGGATGGTGTTCATGACGCCGGCCAGAATGCCGACCTCGTCGTTCAGAACCTTGGCGAGCGGCGCCAGGCAATTCGTGGTGCAGGACGCATTCGAAATGACCGTATGGCTCGCCTTCAGGATCTTGTGGTTCACGCCGTACACGATGGTGGCGTCGACGTCCTCGCCCCCCGGGGCGGAAATCACCACTTTCTTGGCTCCCGCGGTCAGATGCGCCGAGGCCTTGGCCTTGGTGGCGAAGAGGCCGGTGCATTCCAGCACGAAATCGACGCCGAGTTCGCCCCACGGCAGTTTCGCGGGATCGCGCTGCGCGACCACGCGGATGCGGTCGCCGTTCACGACCATCGAATCCCCTTCCACGTGCACGTCGCCCGGAAAACGGCCGTGCACGGTGTCGAACCTCGTCAGATGCACGTTGGTGTTGGCGTCGCCCAAATCGTTGATCGCGACGATTCTTATTTCGTTCTTGAGCTTCCCTTCATAGAGCGCGCGCAGAACGTTGCGGCCGATGCGGCCATAGCCATTGATCCCCACGGTAATTGCCATCGTCTTCGACCCCTTATGCCAGTGCTGAAACTATCCCCGTACGGACAGGGAAACCATGCCTAGTTCGCTGTAGCTGAACGGTTCGCCCGCCATTCCTACGATGCTGAAACTTTCTCGATGGCCGCGGCCACGCGCTCCGCCGTGAAGCCGTAGGCCTTGAACAAGTCTTTTCCCGGCGCCGATGCGCCGAAGTGATCGATGCCGATCACCTCTCCCCCCAATCCAACGTAGCGCCACCAGGCTGCGGTGGCGCCGGCCTCCACCGCGATACGGCGCGTCACCGATGGCGGCAGCACGCTCTCTCGGTATGCATTGTCCTGTCGCTCGAAGGTCGTGGTGCTCGGCATGGAAACCAGGCGGATTTTCTTTCCCTTCGCGGCCGCGGTGCGGACCGCTTCGGCCGCAATGCCGACCTCCGATCCCGTGGCGATGACGATGACCTCCGGCGGACCCTCCGAGTCGATCAGCACGTAGCCGCCGCGCTTGATGCCCGCGATCTCCTTGGGCGAGCGCGCCTCATGCGCCAGCGACTGCCGCGTAAGGATCAGACAGGTGGGACCGTCCCGATGTTCGATCGCCGCGCCCCACGCGGCGGCGGTCTCGACCGCGTCGCAAGGACGCCACAGCTGCATGTGGGGGATGAGCCGCAGGCTCGCCACATGCTCGATCGGCTGGTGCGTCGGGCCGTCTTCGCCCAATCCGATGGAATCGTGCGTATAGACGAAAACGACGCGCAAACGCATCAGCGCCGCCATCCGGACGGCGTTGCGGGCATAGTCCGAGAAGGTGAGGAAGGTGCCCGCGTAGGGAATGAACCCGCCGTGCGCCGTGATGCCGTTCAAAATCGCCGATGTGCCGAATTCCCGCACGCCGAAATGCAGGTAATTGCCGCCGGGCGTCTCGGGCATCAGCACCACCGAGTCCTTGCGCAAGGTGCCGTTCGACGGCGTGAGATCGGCCGATCCGCCGATGAGTTCGGGCAGCGCGGGACCGATGGCATTCAGCGTGGCCTGCGATGACTGACGGCTGGCGAGCGGCTTGCCTTCGGATTGCATGCGCGCGATGCAGGCATTGATGAGCTCGCCGAAATCGTCGGGCAAGTCGCCCGCCATTCGCCGCTCGAGTTCCATGGCCAGCGCCGGAAACTCGCTCTTGTACGCGGCATACCGCGCCCGCCATTCGCCTTCGACGCGCGCGCCTTTCTCGCGCATGTCCCAGGCGGCCCGGATGTCGGCCGGGATCTCGAAAGGCGGCGACGTCCATCCCAGATGGAGGCGGGTCGCGGCGATTTCCTCGTTGCCCATGGCCTCGCCGTGCATGGATGCGGAGCCTTGCTTGTTGGGCGCACCCCATCCGATCACCGTTTTGGCGCAAATCAGCGACGGCCGGCCGGTTTCCGCTCGCGCCGCCGCCAGCGCGGCCGCGACGGCATCGCTGTCGTGGCCGTCGACACGGGGGATCACGTGCCACCCATAGGCCTCGAAACGCTTGGCCGTGTCGTCGCGGAACCAACCCACGACCTTGCCGTCGATGGAAATGCCGTTGTCGTCGTACACCAAAATGAGCTTTCCGAGCTTCTGCATGCCGGCGAAGGAGGCAATTTCGTGCGAAATGCCCTCCATCATGCAGCCGTCGCCCAGAAACACGTAGGTATGGTGATCGATGACGGTGTGGCCGGGACGATTGAATGTTGCAGCGAGCATCCGCTCGGCAAGCGCCATGCCGACGGCGTTGGCGACGCCCTGGCCCAGGGGGCCGGTGGTCGTCTCGATTCCGAGATGCGTTTCGCGCTCCGGATGTCCGGCGGTCTTGGACCCAAGCTGCCGGAAATTCTTGATCTCCTCCATCGACAGCGGATACCCGGTCAAATGCAGCAGCGAATACAGCAGCATGGAGGCATGGCCGTTCGACAGGACGCAGCGGTCGCGGTCCATCCACGTGGGATTCGCCGGATTGAACTTAAGCACGTCCCGCCACAGCACTTCCGCAATGTCTGCCATGCCCATCGGGGCGCCCGGGTGGCCGGAATTGGCCTTCTGCACGGCATCCATCGATAAGGCACGAATGGCATTCGCAAGTTCGCGTCGGGTGGGCATGTCACACTTCTTTATGGGAGGGAGGCGGAGTATTGTCCCCGATGCGCCCGCTGCCAGCAACATAAGACCCGTTGCCTGCAACATAAGACACATGTCGCACTTTGCGATGGAACAGCGTCATTTTTTCGACTGTCGCAGAGCGGACCCAGTTCACCGATGCGCGGAAGGTGCTTTGCTAACATTTCGGCCCATGCAAATCCTACAAATTACCGATCCGCATTTGTACGGCAACGCCGGCGGAAGCCTGCGCGGCGTGGAAACCGACTCGAGCCTGCGGAACGTGCTCGATGACGCGTTTGCGCGCGACGCGGATTATGCGGCCATCCTCGTGACCGGCGATCTGGTGCAGGATGATGCATCGGGGTATCTGCGCTTCAAGAGCATCTTGACCAATCTGCGCAAGCCGGTGCTCTGCCTGCCCGGCAATCACGACGAACCCGACGCCATGCGCTCGAGCCTCGCCTGCGAGCCGTTTCAATACTGCGGCACCCGGCGGCTCGGCCCGTGGCATTTGATCCTGCTGGACAGCTACGATCCAGGACACGTCGGCGGACGGCTCGCCGGGAGCGAACTTGAACGGCTCGATGAGGCTCTCGAGAGTTCGCCGGCTCACACGCTCGTCTGCCTGCATCATCATCCGGTGGCGATGGGGAGCCGTTGGCTGGATGGCATCGGTCTTGCCAATGCCGCTGAATTCTGGCGCGTCCTCGACTCGCATTCTCACGTGCGCGGCGTCGTGTGGGGCCACGTTCATCAGGCGTACGATGGCGAGCGCGATGGGGTACGGCTCATTGGGACGCCGTCGACCTGCGCCCAATTCCTTCCGGGCAGCGATCGCTATGCGATCGACTCGCGTCCGCCGGCGTACCGGCTGCTGGACCTGCACGATGACGGCCGCATCCACTCCGAGGTTCGCTGGGTGGAGCCGATTGGTGCGCGCCGGCACGCGGCGAGCTGAATGCGGCTCCACGCGGCTGCCGGCTGAATGCGCTTCTTGACATGGCTGCTCGTCCTGTGGGCGTGGGCGCCCGCGAGCCATGCCGACACGCCGCTGCATTCGCTCTGGGAATTGCACGGCAAGCACAACACGGTGTTCTTGTTGGGCTCCATTCACGTGCTTCGCCCCGGCGACTATCCGTTGAGTCCCGCGGTCATGCGCGCCTATTCCGGTTCACAGTCGCTGCTCATGGAAATCAATCTCGATACGCTGGATGTGGCCCAGCTGCAGGCGGAAATGATGGCGGGCGCGATGCTTCCCGAGGGCGGGTCGCTGCCCGAAGTGCTGGGGCCGAAGCGCTATTCCCGCGCGCAAATCCTCGCCCGCGAGGTCGGTGTGGATCTCGCCGTCTTCGACCGGTTCGCGCCGTGGTTCGCGGCCGAGGCCATTTCACAGCTGCAGCTGCAGCAGCTCGGTTTCGCGCCCACGTCCGGGGTGGAAATGTACTTCCTGGAACGCGCGCGCAGCGACGGCAAGCGCATCGCCGGATTGGAGACGGTGCATGATCAGATTGCGCTCTTCGAGGGACTGTCCATGGACGCCCAAGCCGAGTACCTGTTGTCGAGTCTCGAGCAGGCGCATGAACTGCCGAAACAGGTGGATGACATGGTGCACGCGTGGCAGCGCGGCGATACGGTCTGGTTCGACGATCAGCTGAAGTCCGAGCTGGGACGGGACCCGGTGCTGTATCAATCGCTGCTGGCGGGACGCAACCGCAAGTGGATCCCCAAGATCGAAGCGCTGCTGAACGGCGACAAGAACACTCTGGTGATCGTGGGCACGGCGCACCTCGTCGGCCGCAACAGCGTCATCGAACTCTTGAAGAAGGACGGGATCGGCGCGATTCAGCGTTGACCGCCGGCGCCGCGCCGCCCCGCGCGCCCTACTCCGGTTCGCGCGGCCCATGCCGCCCCGGGCCGTGGTGCGGCTCCTGCGCCGCCCACTGCGCTTCCAACGCCGTCAGCTGAGTCTTCTGCGCCGGCGTCAGCACCGCATACATCTGCGTCCGCAGTTCCGCGGCACGCGTCGTACGCTCGGAGGCGAGCGCCGCGTTCGACTGTGCCACTTCGGCGACCACGCTGCCGTAGTTCGGATCGTCCGGATTGGATTGCATCAGCTTCAGATGATTGGCGCGCATCCGGTCATGCAGGCTCATCATCTGCGGCCTGGCCGCCGTCATGATCGACTTGATGGAAGCCTTCTGCTCGGCGCTCAAGTTCAGCTTGCCGTAAAGATGCTCCGGCCCATCGCCGCCGGGTCCGTGGCCCCACCCATGGGGTCCCGCGCCGGGCGCGCCCTCGGGGGGCATTCCCGCGCCGGTCGCATCCGCCGGCGGCTCCGCGGCCGCCGTATCGGCCGCCGCCGTCGTCAGCAGGGCCGAGGTTGCGGTGAGAAGACCCGCTCCCGCCATCAGGGCACCAGCGAATACCATACGCATCGGTTTCATTTTGCCTCCAAAAAAAGAGTTTCAAGCCGGTTTCCAACATCTTCATCCTAGTCCGACAACGCCCGGGCCGCCGTCAGAGGCGACAAAAGACCGTGCAAAGTTGTGTCAATTTCATGCCGCCGGCGCCGCGCCGCCTCGAGGTTATGCGAGAGTAGCGGCACGGCCATGACGACCATGACGCCACCAGGAACAGAACCGCAGCCGGCCCGCGAGGGCCGCGTGCTGCTCGTGGACGACGATCGCGAGTTGTGCCAGATGCTGACGGAATATCTGGAGGCCGAGCATTTCGAGGTGACGAGCGTGCACGACGGCGCCGACGCCCTGGCCGCGCTCAAGATCAATGGTTTCGAGATCCTGATTCTGGACGTCATGCTGCCGAACGTCGGCGGCTTCGACGTCCTGCGCAAGCTCGGCGCCTCGCACGAGACGCCGATCCTGATGCTCACCGCCCGCGGCGACGACGTGGACCGCATCGTCGGACTGGAACTCGGCGCGGACGATTACCTCAGCAAGCCCTTCAACCCGCGCGAGCTCGTGGCGCGCATGCGCGCCATCCTGCGGCGCGCCAAAAGCCGCGGCGCGCGCGCCGGCACGCCCGACGAACTCCTCGTCGGCCACATCGTGCTCAACACCGGCACGCACCAGGTGCGCGTGGCCAACGTCCCGGTACCCCTCACCGGCGCTGAATTCCGTGTGCTGGAATTGTTGATGCGTTCGGCCGGCCAGGTGATCTCGCGCGACACGCTGACCGAACAGGCGCTCGGCCGCAGGCTCGTGCCGTACGATCGCAGCATCGACACCCACATCAGCAACCTGCGCCGCAAACTCAATCTCGAGGCGGGCAAGAATCCCGAGATCAAGAACGTGCGCGGCTCCGGCTACACGCTGACGTGGGCGGGCACGGATCATTGAAGGGCCCGTGCATAGCCTCTTCGTCCGCATCTTCGTCTTGTTCTGGATCGCGATGGCGCTCATCGTCGGCGGCAGCATCGCCATCACCATCGCGGTGGCCGCGCGCCAATACGAATCGCCCGACATGCAGCGCCGGCCGAACGTGGCGATCCAGGCCTCGGAGATTCTTGCGACGGGCGGCGTTCCGGCGCTGAAGAACTGGCTCGCAGAGAACCCGCGCCCGCTCGACGATCGCGATCTGTTCATCATCGGCCCGGACGGCCGGGACATTCTCGGACGCCGTCTCTCCGTCGGCGCCGCGCGGCGCCTGGACCTCTTCCGCGGCCTGATGCAGGCTCCCGACATGCGGCCGCATCAGCCGCCGCCGCCGGGTAATTTCCGGCCGCCTCATTTCGCGCCGCAGATCGTGGGACCGGACGGCGTGGCTTACACGGTCTTGCTGGAGCCGCGGCGCCCCAGCCTGTTCGGCGCGCTGAGCCTGCCGGGAATCTGGTTCACGACCTTGGGCATCGCGCTGGTGGTGAGCGCCTTCGCGAGCTGGTGGCTCGCCCGGCACTTGACCGCGCCGATCCGACGGATACAAGCCGGTGCGCGGACCCTGGCCTCGGAACGGCTCGGCATGCCCACCGCGGGCATGCGCGTGAGCGCGGGCCTCGAGGGCCGCAAAGACGAGCTCGCGGTGCTGGCGCGTGATTTCGACGCCATGGCGGATCGCCTGCGGGCCAATCGCGCCGCCATCACCCGGCTGCTGCGCGACATTTCGCACGAATTGCGTTCGCCGCTGGCGCGCATGCGCGTCGCCGTCGGTCTGGCGCGTCAACCCTCCGGCGATGCGGGACGGCAGATGGACCGCTTGGAGCGCGAAATCGAGCGGCTCGACAGTCTCATCAGCCAGGTGTTGAAGCTGGCGCGGCTGCACGGTTCCGACGCCCACTTCGAACGCGAGGAATTCGACCTCGATGAAGTCATCGAACAGGTCGTGCGCGATGCGAACTACGAAGGCGCCGTCAAGGGCTGCAGCGTGCGCCTGTCCGGCGCGGCGCACTCGAGGCTCAACGGCAATCGCGAGCTGCTGGGAAGCGCCATCGAAAACGTGCTGCGCAACGCGGTGCGTTATAGTCCGGCGGGCGCCCCGGTGGATGTCGCCGTCGAAGGGACGGCTCCCGTGTCGATCGTCATCCGCGATCGCGGTCCGGGCGTGCCGGCGGGCGACTTGGAGCGTATATTCGAACCGTTTTATCGAGTGGCGGAATCGCGCGACCGCGATTCCGGCGGCGAGGGCATCGGACTCGCCATCACATCCGAGGTCATGAAAGCCCACGGCGGCTCGGCCACGGCGAACAATCGTCATGGCGGCGGCCTCGAGGTCATCTTGAGTTTGGGAGATCATCGTTGAGCTTGTACGAAGAGGCCTGCAAGTACATTCCGGGCGGCGTCAACTCGCCGGTCCGTGCGTTTCGCAGCGTCGGCGGCGAACCGATTTTTTTCAAGAGGGCGTCGGGATCCCGTGCCACCGCCGCCGACGGGCGCAGCTACATCGACTACGTCGGATCCTGGGGTCCGATGATCCTCGGCCACGCACATCCGCAGGTGATCGCCGCCGTGCAGGCCGTGGCCGCCGATGGCCTCTCCTTTGGCGCGCCCACCGAACTCGAGACCGCGCTGGCGCGGCGGGTGATCGAACTCATGCCGTCCATCGAACTCGTGCGCTTCGTGAGCTCGGGCACCGAGGCCACGATGAGCGCCATTCGCCTGGCCCGCGGATTCACGGGCCGCGACACCATCGTGAAGTTCGAGGGGTGCTATCACGGGCACTCCGATTCCCTGTTGATCAAAGCCGGTTCGGGTGCGCTCACCTTGGGAGTCCCCACCTCGCCCGGCGTTCCCGCCGCCCTGGCGGCTCACACGGTGACCCTCGACTACAACGACTGCGCCGGAGTGCGCGAAGCATTCCGCCAGCTCGGCGATGAGATCGCCTGCGTCATCGTCGAACCGGTGGCGGGCAACATGAACTGCGTTCCGCCCGCTCCCGGTTTCCTCGAGACCCTGCGCGAGGAATGCGACCGGGCGGGGGCGGTGTTGATATTCGACGAAGTGATGAGCGGCTTTCGCGTGGCGCTGGGCGGCGCCCAATCCCTGTACGGCGTGCGGCCCGATCTTACGACGCTCGGCAAGATCATCGGCGGCGGCATGCCGGTGGGTGCATTCGGCGGGCGGCGCGACATCATGGAGCGGCTCGCGCCGCTCGGTCCGGTCTATCAGGCGGGCACGCTGTCCGGCAATCCGGTGGCGATGGCCGCCGGTCTCACCACGCTGGAACTGATAGGCGTGCCGGGATTCCACCAGCGTCTCGCGGCGGCGACCGACTCCTTGATGCAAGGGCTCGAGACCGCGGCGGCGGCGGCGGACATACCGCTTGCCGCCAATCATGTATGCGGCATGTTCGGCTGCTTCTTCACGCGCGAACGCAACGTCGACAGCTTCGCCAAGGTGATGGCATGCGACGTGGAGCGCTTCCGGCGTTTTTTCCACGGCATGTTGGACGAAGGCGTGTACTTCGCGCCGTCGGCATTCGAGGCGGGCTTCATCTCCGCGGCGCATACCCCTGCGGACATCGACGCCACCGTGGCCGCGGCGGCGCGTATTTTCCCCGGATTGCACTCCGCCTGAACTCTAACGCCCCATCACGCTCCCGATGCGAACCTTCGCCTGTTTCCTCGGGCTGATCCTGCTCGGTCTCGCGTCGATCGCGCTGTTCACCTATCCGGCGTGGCTGCTGCTGCACCCGCACTTCGATTTCCCTTTTCACCGCATCGGCGAGCGCATCGGGATGCTCGCCTTGGCGTTGGGATTTCTATTCGCGGCTGGACGCTTGGGGCTCCGCGATCGGACGAGCTTGGGCTACGGACTTCCGCGCCGCGAGTTTCTGCGCGAGGCATCGCTCGGCCTCGCGCTCGGCGCCGCCTCCATGGCTGCGGTGGTGGGGCTCATGACGGTGCTCGGGCTGCTCGATTGGACGCAGGCCTCCGGCGTCACGGCGGCGGCGGCGGCCAAACTCGTCGCGCTGCGCCTCGTGAGTGGATTGGCGGTCGCCGTCATCGAGGAAACCTTCTTGCGCGGCGCCATGCACACCGGCATCGAGCGCGAGTCGGGCACCGGCGCCGCCGTGATCTTGACCGCGGTCCTGTACTCGGCCACGCATTTCTTCGCCGGCTTCCGCATACCCGCGGCGGACGTTTCCGCGTCGAGCGGCATCGCGCTGCTCGCCGGCACGCTGCAATCCTTCGCTCATCCCCTCGGAATCATCGACGCCTTCCTCTGCCTGGCGGCGGTCGGCATCCTGCTCGGCCGGGTGCGCGCGGCGACCGGCAACATCGCCGCGTGCATCGGGCTTCACGCGGGTTGGGTCTGGGTCATGCTGGTGGTGCATGCGCTGGCACAGCCGGTCAAACTTGCGCCCTTGAGCTTTCTGCTCAGCCGCTTCGACGGATTCGTCGGGTGGCTGGTGCTTGCGTGGACCGTACCCGTCGGATTGGCCCTGCAGCGGTTCTACGCTCCGGGTACGGGCGTCAGGGGCGCGAGCGCATCGAGCCGCTGAATCGGATCGTCCATTTCGAGGAAGCCCTGCTTGCGGGGGAGCTCGATGGGCAGAATCTCCGCGAGACGATGACCCACCCAGGCGGCATCGTCCAAGCGCATGTCGATCCCGGTATACACCTCGCCGAGTTGCGGCAGCACGGTCCCCAGCAGTGTCCCGAGTCTTGCGTGGCGGGGCGGAACGCTCACGGCCGGCTCGTCCGCCAGCCACTCGATCTCGCCCAGGTTGAGCCCGTCCTTGGCGACGCTTTTCTTCAAGATGCGAAAGCGCTGCCGTCCCTCGCAGGTGAGGCCGAGCAGGCCGTCCGGCAGCTGATGAAAATCGGTGATCCTGGCCGTCGTGCCGACGTCGTAGGTTTCTGCCGGACCCGCTTCCCTGCCCGCGCTGATGAGCACGACGCCGAAGCAGCGGTCCTCGCGCATGCAGCCGCGCACCATGTCGACGTAGCGCGTCTCGAAGATCCGCAGCGGCAGAGGGCCACCCGGAAACAGCACGATGTTGAGCGGGAACAGCGGAATCCGGGTCACGCCGGGCCGCCGCGTGCGCGCAATTCCGCCAGCAGCTTGTCGTGCAGTCCGCCGAAGCCGCCGTTGCTCATCACGAGCACATGATCCCCGGGCAGCGCATCATCGGCCAGGCCCTTGACCAGCGCATCGACCGAATCCGCGAAACGGCCGCGCGCACCGAGGTCCCGGACCGCCTCCGGCAGATCCCAACCCAGACCCGGCGGATTCAAGAACCACGCGCGGTCCGCGAGGGTGAGCGACGGCGCGAGCTGCTCGCGATGCACGCCGAGCTTCATGGTGTTGGATCGCGGCTCGAGCACCGCCACGATGCGTGCTCCCCCGACCCGCGCCCGCAGTCCCGCGAGCGTGGTCTCGATCGCGGTGGGATGATGCGCGAAGTCGTCGTAGACGGTCACGCCGCCGACGGCGCCGCGAATCTCCATGCGCCGCTTCACGCCGCGAAATTTTGCGAGGGCCTGTGCCGAACGTGCGGGCTCGATACCCACGTGGTGAGCAGCCGCGATGGCCGCCAAGGCATTCAGCACGTTGTGCTTGCCCAGCTGGCTCCACTCCACCACCGCGACTTCACGGCCCGCAAAGTGCACCGAGAACCGCGACGACTGGCCCGCCGCGTCGTGGGAAGTCCAATCAGCACCGGTCGCGCCGTCACCGAAACTCTCACATGGCGTCCAGCAGCCCATGGCAAGCGTCGTGCGCAATTCCGCGTCCTCGCCGTTGACGATGAGGCGCCCGGCCGCGGGCACCGTGCGCAGCAGCTGATTGAACTGCCGGCGGATCGAGGCCACGTCCGGGTAGATGTCGGCGTGGTCGTATTCCAGGTTGTTCAAGATCGCCGTGCGCGGACGGTAGTGCACGAACTTGGCGCGCTTGTCGAAGAACGCGGTGTCGTATTCGTCGGCCTCGATGACGAAGTGGGAGCCGGACCCCAAACGTGCGGTGGCATCGAAATTGCTCGGCACGCCGCCGATCAGGAACCCGGGCGCGAGCCCGGCATCTTCCAGAATCCACGCCAGCATGCTGCTGGTGGTGGTTTTTCCATGCGTGCCGGCCACCGCCAGCACGTGGCGGCCCCGCAGTACATGCTCCGCCAGCCACTCGGGTCCCGAGGTGTACGCCATGCCCCGGTCGAGCATCGCCTCGACCACCGGGCTGCCGCGCGACAGCGCATTGCCCACAACCACCATGTCGGGCTTCAGATCCAATTGATCGGCGCCGTATCCTTGGACGAAGTCGATCCCCAGCGCGGTCAACTGCGTGCTCATGGGCGGATAGACGTTGAGATCCGAACCCGTGACGCGAAAACCGGCCGCCTTCGCGATCGCGGCCACGCCGCCCATGAAGGTGCCGGCGATCCCCAAGATGTGCACATGCATCGTTTACGCGTCCGGAAGCAACTGCTGTTCCAACATCATCGACAGCAGCAGGTACCCCACGCTGATGGCGATGCCCAATCCCAACCCCGAATCGAGCGCGGCGCGCCAGATGTAGGCGCATGCGAGCAAATACCAGACCAGCCCCGCGAACAACAGGAGACCCACGGGTATGGCCGCCGGTTTATCCGTGCCGATGACGTTGAGCAGCGAACCCAAGGGATACATCACGAGTTCGGCCAGCACGGCAACCCCGAGCAGCGCGCTGCCGGTCTGCAGGAATCGCTGGCCGTGGCGCGCAATGGCGAGCACCAGCCGGGCGAAGATCAACGGCAGGCCGACGCTCAAGAGCACCCGCGTCAAGATCCGGTCGCCGGGGCCGGGCGGGAGCATCGCGCCCAAGACTTCGAGCAGCGCCACCGCCGCGGACACCAAGCCCAACAGGAAGAGCGACGACGGCAGCTGCGCCGGCGAGCGGCGCCAGAGAGCAATGTCCCAAAATGCTTTTGCAAGTCGCAGCATCGTTCAATCAGTCATAATCCGTTTCCAAATTGTACACGCGGATCAAGGTATGCCCGACGCCATTTGGGTCGATCGTCAAGAGGAGCTATCGGGCCTGGCCCGCACGCTCGAGTCGCACTCCCTCATCGGAGTCGACACCGAGTTCCTGCGCGAACGGACGTTCTTCCCCAAGCTATGTCTGCTGCAGTTGAGCGCCGGCGGCGGCATCTGGTGCGTCGACACGCTGCACGGCGGCGGCCTCGAGCCGTTGGTCGATGTTCTGACCGCACCGCAGACGCGCAAGGTCATTCACGCCGCTCGCCAGGATCTCGAGGCCTTTTATCTGACCACGAAGCGGGTGATTTCACCCGTGTTCGATACGCAGATTGCCGCGGGCTGCATCGGGCTCAAGCCGCAGATGGGCTATGCCGAGCTGGTGAAGACCTTGCTCGACGTCACTCTCCCCAAGGGTCAGACGCGGACCGACTGGTCGAAGCGTCCCTTGAGTCCCGAACAGCTGGAATACGCCGCCGACGATGTCCGTTATTTGGGCGAGCTCGCGGAGCGCTTGACGGCCCGCCTGCGCGAGCTCGGCCGCGAGCATTGGGCGGCCGAGGATTGCGCCGCGCTCGAGAATCCGCTGCTCTACGAGCCTGAACCCGCCCAAGCCTGGGAGCGGCTGCGCGGCATTGCGCAGCTCGACCCGAAGCCGCGGGCGCGCGCCAAGGTGCTGGCCGTTTGGCGGGAAAAGCTCGCGCGCGAACGTGATCTGCCGCGCTCCTGGATCATTCCCGATCCCGCCATCTTCGCCGTGGCGCAGGCCAA
>Ga0070730_10000765_pt1 | contig 34548 bp, 34 predicted proteins | sample Coa_R1_3_FD_66447 | JGI IMG/M metagenome (GOLD analysis project Ga0070730, IMG submission 66447) | Surface soil microbial communities from Centralia Pennsylvania, which are recovering from an underground coalmine fire - Coalmine... | ecosystem: Environmental > Terrestrial > Soil > Unclassified ...
TTGTCATGCAAGCGCTAGAAGTGCAAAATCTCGTCACTAGATGGGAGGATAGAAAAATTATTTCACCACCAGGTTTTGTTGAAACAGATCGTGAACATGTGCTTGGTTTGCTTTTGGTTGCGATGAAGATTCGCAAAGACTTACCAAGTCTATTTACCTATGAAGAGTGGCGAGAAGTTTTTGCTCTCATTCTTATTCACGACTTGCCTGAGGTATTTGGGGGAGATATTTCTCGAAAAGACAAGCTGCACAAGGATTCTTCGCCCTATCGACACTTGCGAGAGGTGGCGGCACTCCGTATTATGTTACGCGAATTTCGCACCACTTCATCAGAGCACGAACAACTCGCTCACCAAATTCTACAGCTTTTCGTCTGCTATCAAACAAAATCTAAATTTGACATAGTTCCCCACGAAGGTAGTCCTTACAAAATTTCGCGGTTTGTCCATTGGCTTGACGTCTACCAAGGAAACCAAGTTGCTTTAGAACATTATGACAACCTAAAACAGTCTCATAGGTCGATTGACGATGAAACTGAGATGTGTGGAAAAATTACCGATATCGCTCTCGATCCATTAACGAAAAGGACTAAAAAATTTACCCGCCACCTAGAAGAACTTGATCAAATTGATTACTTTGCCACTTTAGTTCTAGATCAACTTCGTGATTATTCAGAGGCAGGATACCATCAGCAAGTAAGTAACCAAAAAATGACTTTTACTCGCTGAAAATTTAGAAAGAGCCTGTTATACTCAGCAGATGAAGATTTGCATTATTGGTACTGGATTTGTGGGAGTTGTTTCCGCTGCGGTGTTTGCTTCTTTTGGAAACCATGTTATTGGTCTGGATGTTGACGAAACAAAAATTGCCAAGTTAAAAAAAGGTGTCGTCCCTTTTTATGAACCTGGTTTGACTGAGCTTTTATTGGAAGAACAAGCATCGGGAAACCTCGAATTTACTACTAGCTACGAAACGGCAATTAAAGACTCAGAAGTTATTTTTATTGCGGTTGGCACGCCATCGAGCCCTACTGGGCAAGCCGACTTGAAGTTTGTTTGGGCAGTAGGTGAATCTCTCGCTTCCTATCTTCAAAAAGACGCGATTGTGGTCGTAAAATCAACAGTCCCACCTGGAACGTTGCCGAAACTAGAAGAAAAAATCCGTGCTCGAACAAAAGTGAAGTTCACCACCGCAGCAGTTCCAGAATTTCTCAAAGAAGGAACTGCCGTTCAAGATACACTCCACCCTGACCGCATTGTGATCGGTGCTCGCGATGAGAAAACTTTTGAAAAGCTGGCTGCTCTGCATGCTCCATTGAAAGCTCCCATCGTAAAAATTTCCCCCGAATCTGCACAGATGGCTAAGTATGCCGCAAACGCGTATCTCGCTACTCGCATTACCTTCATCAACCAAATTGCCGACCTGTGTGAAAAAAATGGCGCTGATGTCCAAGAAATTGTTGAAGCAATTGGATATGACCGGCGTATTGGCAACCATTATTGGTATCCCGGTTTTGGTTATGGCGGTTCATGTTTCCCCAAAGACGTCAGAGAGTTGGCAGCTTATTCGAGAGCAATCGGTGAAGACAGCAATCTTTTGAATAAAATTAACGATCTTAATGAGCATCGCATTCCAAAATTGCTTGATCAATACGATAAAATTGTTGGTGGTTGGAAAAGGAAAAAAGTGGCAGTACTTGGTCTTTCATTCAAACCAAACACAGATGACATGCGTGAAGCACCAAGTTTGAAAGTTATTCCCGACCTCCTTGAAAAAGGCGCAACCGTGAAAGGTTTTGATCCCAAAGCCGTTCCAATTGTTCCATTTTTCTTGCAAGAACACAAAAATGCCACATATACAGACAAACTGGTTGAAGCACTGGAAAATGTCGACGTGATTTTAGCCCTAATAGAGTGGCCAGAAATTACTACTTACGATTTTTCTGGTGCGCGTCATAAACAACCGCAATGGTTCATTGATTCGCGCAACCAATTTAATAAATCTCAAATTCAGAATTGGGGTTATACATATATTGGAATCGGTCGCCCATGAACGGAGTGCCCAATACACAGATACATCGACTTCCAATTCTCGTTACTGGTGGAAGTGGTTTTGTTGGGTCACATTTAATTGAAGCGTTGTTAGCCGCAGGTTTTACTGAAGTACACACGACAACTTTTGGTGACCAAAAAAATTTCATTCATACTATTTTGCCAGCGCAGAACATCCATAAGGTAAATTTGACGGATCAATCCGCCATTTCTTCCCTCCTTGCAGAAATCAAACCAATCACAATTTACCATCTCGCTGCCTACGCAGATGCGGGTGCAAGCTTTGACCAAAGCCACCTTGTTTTAGAAAATAACTTAAAAATCCAGCTAAGTTTTTTGGAAGCAGTGCGAAATGCCGCACCGAAAGCGCGCATACTCGTCGTTGGTAGTGGTATGGAATATGACTTCATTGCCAAAAAAGTGACGAAAATTTCTGAAGAGCACCCGCTCGGTCCTGTCAGTCCATATGCTGTTTCAAAAGTCATTCAAGATTTGTTGGGCTTGTCTTTTGCCTATTCGTACAAACTGGATGTCGTACGCGTTCGACCGTTCAACCACATTGGTGAGCGTCAAACTGCCGCGTTTGCCATCCCCTCTTTTGCGCAACAAATTGTCGCGATTGAACGCGGTACACAAAAACAGATTGCAGTCGGCAACCTCGAATCGGTGCGCGACTTTACCGATGTTAAAGACGTAGTGAAATCGTATATAGTGTTACTAGAAAAAGGCCAAAGCGGCGAAGTGTACAACATTGGCAGTGGTGTCGGTCGTTCAATGCAAGAAATGCTCAATATGTTACGTCAACTTTCCACCGCAAAAATTGACATCGTGGCTGACCCCGCTAAAGTCCGCCCACTTGATGTGCCGCTGGTCGTTGCAGATATTCGCAAAATTCAAAAACTGGGTTGGTCACCTGAAATTCCAATCCAAGAAACATTACGACGCATACTAGAAGAATGGAGGATGAAAGCATGAGAAAAGCATTTATTACTGGCATTACTGGCCAAGATGGCTCCTATCTCGCCGATCTACTTCTTGAAAAAGGATATAAGGTGTACGGATTGACGCGCCGCACGAGCACACAAAACTTCGAACGCATCCAGAACATTGTTCACCATAAAAATATCGAACTTATTTCCGGTGACTTGCTGGACCAGCACTCGTTGACCATTGCTTTGCATGACATTCAGCCCGATGAAGTCTATAACCTAGCGGCTCAATCGTTTGTCAAAACAAGTTGGGACCAACCGGTTTTGACTGGTGAATTTACGGCGATCGGTGTAACCCGTGTTTTGGAAGCAGTTCGTTTTGCATGCCCGAAAGCCCGTTTTTACCAAGCGAGCTCTTCAGAAATGTTTGGTAAAGTGCAAGAAGTACCACAAACAGAAAAAACACCATTTTATCCGCGCTCTCCATATGGTGTGGCAAAAGTGTACGGTCATTGGATCACCATTAACTATCGTGAGTCGTTTAACATGTACGCGGTTTCGGGGATTTTGTTTAATCACGAGTCACCACGTCGTGGTTTAGAGTTTGTGACGCGCAAAATTGCCAATGGTGTCGCGCGCGTGAAACTCGGCAAACAAAAACAGATTGAGTTGGGTAACCTGAGCGCTAAACGTGATTGGGGCTACGCTAAAGATTATGTTGAAGCCATGTGGCTCATGCTGCAACAAGACAAACCCGATGACTACGTGATTGCTACCGGCGAGACACATTCAGTGGGTGAGTTTTTAGAAATGGCGTGTAAAGTTGCGGGCATCACTGATTGGGAATCTATTTATCATCACAACACGAAAGATGACCGCCCTGCTGAAGTTGAGTTGCTCATTGGCGACGCATCAAAAGCAAAAAAACAACTGGGTTGGGAACCCAAAGTGCACTTTCCGCAACTCGTCGAGTTGATGGTCAAAGCCGAACTCGAACAGGAAAGCAAATCAGACAAATGAAAAAAGCGATTGTTATCGTTCCGACATACAATGAGCGTGACAATATCCAAAAAGTCATTCCGATTTTGGAGTCAGTTTTTGAGCGGGTGAAAAATTGGGACATGGGCGTACTGGTGGTCGATGATAACTCGCCGGACAAAACTGCAGATGTTGTCAAAGATTTGCAGAAAAAACAGAAAAATGTGCATTTACTAGTGAATGAAAAAAAATCCGGCTTGGGTGGCGCATACTTAAAGGGGATGGCAGAAGCATTTGGTAAATTGGGCGCTGAAGTTGTGTTTGAGTTTGACGCCGATCTTTCTCACGACCCCCAAAAAATCCCTGAATTTTTGCGCAAAATTGATGATGGATATGACATGGTTTTAGGTTCACGGTACATCAAGGGTGGAGGTATCCCTAAAGATTGGGGTTGGGACCGCAAATTTTTAAGCGTGGTCGGGAACCTTTTTATCATGCTTGTGCTCACTGATTTTCGTATTCATGATTGGACTGGTGGCTATCGAGCCATCACGAAAAAAGTGTACGAGGCAGTGCACAAAGACTTGCAGTCGGAACAATTTTATAGCTACAGTTTTCAATTAGGATTTCTGCACAAAGCAGTGAGCAAAGGATTTAAAATTACCGAAATTCCGTTCCAGTTCGTTGACCGAACCGTGGGACAGTCAAAATTGGGCGCCGATACGTTTAAAAATACACTTGTGTATGTTTTGGGAGTACGCTTCGATGAAGTTATTCACCACCGTATTTTTAAGTTTGTGATCGTCGGTGGAATTGGCGCAGTCATTCAGCTCACTACCCTTCAAATTTGGCGACGATTGACATTTTTTGAGCTCGCTTTTTTCTTAGCAATCGAATGTGCTGTGTTAACAGGTTTTATTTTCAATAACTTCTGGACTTTTTCTGACCGCAAACCCAAACTCAGCCAATACCCAAGCAAGTTCATTCAGTTTAATATTGCTTCCAGTGGCTCAATTATCATCCAACAAATCATAGGCACAGTGGGCAAAAACGTGATCGGTCTATTGACTCTTTTCACTTTGAGTTTTTCTCGCTTTACTTTCCATTTTGATACTGGAACCCTCTATGCAGTAATTGGTATTTTCGTGGGCATGTTCTGGAACTACTTTGCCTACAACACATTCATTTGGAAAAAATCACCACAAACAAAAACATGAAGGCCCTCAAAACTCTGCCGAAAAAACTCACGTTCACCAACTTGTCTCTTGGTTTTGCTTTGGTGGTGGGAACTTTTTTGCGACTCTGGAACTTTCCAAACACACTCCAGTTTTTGGGGGACCAGGGTCGTGACGCAATTATCGTGATGAATATTTTCCGCCATTTTCATCCGGTTTTAATTGGTCCAGTGACAAGTATTGGTGATATGTATCTTGGACCACTCTATTACTACATGATGGTGCCGTTTTTGTGGATGACATATCCAAATCCAATTGGCCCCGCATATGCAATAGCTGGACTTTCAATTCTGACTATTTTTCTCGTGTATTTTTTAGGGAAAGAAATTGTGGGTTCGCGAGCTGCGCTCATCGGTGCATTGTTGATGAGCTGCGCGGCAGTGGTGATTACCTTCGCACGTTTTAGTTGGAACCCAAACCCGGCACCATTCTTCTCGCTCATACTTGTGTGGGCCTCGTACCGATTTCTCACGAAAAATACTTGGTACGTTGTGCTCATGTCTTTGTGCGTGGCAGTACTTGTCCAACTTCATTATGTGACACTTCTTGCAGCCGCGGCGGCTGGTCTCATTTGGCTCATAAAATTGCGTGCAACTGTATTAAAACCAAAGAAAAAAGAGTTGCGAAAGTTTATACTCGCCACCATTTCTGCAATCGCGTTATTCCTCTTTTCCTTAACGCCAATAGTCCTTTTTGATTTCCGACATAACTTTTTGAACTTCCACTCTTTGCAAAAATTCATGACTCAACCGAGCGGCACTCTGACACACCCAACTGATATTTTTTCGGCACTGCGTGTGTTGCGCGACATGGAAGGCCGCACGTACCATATTTTGTGGGAACTTTTTATTGGCAAGAACTGGGATTTAAATAAAATCTTTACAGCCATATTTTTGGCGAGTTTATTTTTGATTTTCCGCAATAGAAAGTATCAATTTCGAGTTGGCACTCAGATACTGCTCGTGTATACAATCGTCGGAATCGTTGGTTTATCTTTTTACCAAAGTCCAGTTTTTGACCACTACATTGCCTATCTTTTTCCGGTGGTTTTATTGCTTTATGGAGTTGTATTAGATTGGTTTTTGAAGAACCGTGTCGGACAAATCGCAACTGTAGCATTTGCCGCCAATTTTGTAGTTTGGAACACGAATCACTTGCCCCTTAAACCAATTGGGTGGACACTCGCCGATATTGAAAAAACCAGTGAAACAATTACCGCGCGTGTTAAACCCGGCGAAAAATATAATCTCGTTTTGCTCACTGGTACCGGCGATATTGAAGGCATGAACTACCGCTACTTTTTGGAAACAACAGACAAACCACCGCTGGAAAAAGAACACTGGGGCGAAGCTGACACGCTATTCATCATTAATGAAGACCATGTGCTGAAAAAAGTGACTGACTCACCAATTTATGAGATCGTAGTCTTTCCCAACAAGCACACTTCCGAAGTGTATACTATTCCGAACGGGCCAGAAATTACGGTCCTGCGAAGGTAACCATGTCGAGCATTTTCTTATCAGTTGTTGTGCCATCGTATAACGAGCAAAAAAATATCGCGCGTGGTGTTTTGACCGATATGCTCGTGTATTTAAAAAAACAGTCATATGAATGGGAGCTCATTTTATCTGATGATGGTTCAACAGATGGCACCTTACAGGAACTAGAAAAGTTTGCGAAAAACTCCCCGCGCATAAAGGTTTTGAAAAATATTCACGCTGGTAAAGGTCCAACCGTACAGGCAGGAATGCTCGCCGCACAAGGAAAGTGGCGACTGTTTACAGATTTTGACCAGTCAACACCTTTAGAAGAAGTCGAACTCCTTTTTCCACACACCGAAAAATACGATATCGTTCTGGGCTCACGCGAAATTGCCGGCGCCAAGCGCAACCGAGAACCACTGCACCGACACATTATGGGCAAAGGCTTCAACTTCTTAGTACAAACACTCGCTGTGCCACACATCCAAGATACACAGTGCGGTTTTAAATTATTTTCTGCCGCAGCAACGGAAAAAGTTTTTCCTAACCTTAAAGTATACGGTCACCAACCAGAACGTAAGGATGCTTTTACTGGCGCGTTTGACGTTGAGGCATTATTTCTCGCACATAAATTTGGTTTTGCAATGAAAGAAGTGCCTATTTTTTGGCAACACAACCAAACTGACCGAGTCAATCCAGTCAAAGATTCTTTGCGGATGTTGCGTGACATTTTAAAAATTCGACTTGTTGATTTAAGCGGCCAGTACAAGCAGAAAAGCTGAACATGCCACCAAAAGCTTTCCCTCTCAAAATACTTTTTGGTTTGTATTTTTTTGCATTCATTCTCTTTGCACTGTTTTCCTATAGCTTGGTGCATCCGAGTTTAGTGTTAGTAGGTTGGAAATTTTACTGGCAATATCAAACGTGGATTTGGAAAAATTTGTTTAATAATCATCAGTTGTTAGCAGAAGTTTACACATGTCTCATTATCCTCCTTTTTGCGATCTATTTTTTCATTTTAGCAAAGTTGCGTAGGATGAAGACAAAGCCGTTTCAAGCCAAAATGTTCATACCGTACCTTTTTTTGCTGCTTCCACTTTTTGTTTCGTACAATGCCCTTTCATATGACGTTTTTAACTATATTTTCAACGCCAAAATGGTCGTGGTGTACCACGCGAACCCGCACCTTGTCGCCGCAATGCATTATGAATTCGACCCGTGGACGCGGTTTATGTCCAACACATACGGCCTTGCTCCATACGGCTATGGTTGGACGACAATTTCGTTGCTGCCATACATTCTGGGGTTCAATAAATTTTTGCCAACTTGGCTGCTTTTTCGCGCTTTTAGTATTTTGGGAATTTTTCTGCTTTATCTTTCTTTGCAAAATCTGGCCAAGAAAATTTATAAGCGCGGTTTAACCATCCAAGAATTTGGCCTCGTTTTTTTGAACCCACTTTTTTTGATTGAAATGGTGAGTAGCGCCCACAACGATTTATGGATGATGTGGCCGGCGGTGCTCGCATTCAGTTTTATTCTCGGACCAAAAATCCGTTTTAAACACGTCGCCCTATCATTTGTATTTTTGCTTTTTTCACTCGCCGTCAAACTTTCAACCATGATTCTTTTGCCACTTTGGGCATTGGTTTTGTGGAAAAATGTCGATTTTGGAGAGAGCAAATCCAAACTCGCAAAGCTCACTGAAAACTACTGGCCCACGATCGCTTCATTTTTGATGTTCTTGCCACTTCTCACTTTTCGCGCCCGCCAATTTTATCCGTGGTATCTTGTGTGGGTGTTTGTGTGGTTGCCCTTCATCAAGTTCAAACCTTGGAAGTTTGCGGTAGTCATCTTATCGGTCACGGCCATGTTGCGCTACATTCCGTGGCTCTATACAAATAGTTTTACTGATGCCGTTGAACTTCAGCAGAAGTTGTTTATTTGGGTACCGTTTGTAGCAATCATGGTGTTGGCTGGTTTTGTCGTCGCCGCAAAGAAGAAACTACGCTAGAATAATCTGGTGAAACAAAAATTTTCCAAATCAACGCTCGTTACACTATTCATCTTCCTCATCTACCTCATTACGCATTTATATAATCTTGTTTTATTGCCAGTTTTTGCTGATGAATCAATCTATATTCGCTGGGCACAATTGATTATGGATGACTGGAAAAGATATCTTTTTTTTCCGTTGAATGATGGTAAAACACCACTATTTATTTGGCTTCTGATTCCTTTTCAAAACATTTTCAGCGACCAACTTTTTGCCGCTCGGTTTGTGGCTGTCGGAGTTGGTTTTATTCAACTTCTCGTTTTGAAAGAGCTCACCAAATTCCTCGGTGGTCGCCAAAAGACACAGTGGCTTGCAATGATTTTGACCACCATTTTACCTTTTTGGTATCTGTATCATAGAATGGCTTTAATGGATGGATTGTTGGCATTGTTTTTAACACTTGTTTTGTGGGGAATTTTGCAATTGCGGAAAAAGTTTTCTTTATTTTGGACTGTATTGACTGGAATTTTTTTTGGCCTCGCGATTTGGACAAAGTTGCCAGCAATCTTTTTCTTACCTGCGTTTTTCGTTTGGCCATTTTTGAAAAACAAAAAGCCATCGCGCCAAGATTTTTTTGCGGTGAGTAGCGCGGCGTTTATTGGTCTTGTCCTTTTTGTTGCACTCCGTATTAGCCCAAGCTTCGGCCAGCTCTTTCACCGCGGCGCAGACTTCACTTACCCAATTCCTGACGTTTTATTCCACGGTCAGTGGCAACAAACACTCGCGAACATCCCCACATACTTCACATTTTTCTTGGCATATTTGACGCCGGGTGTGCTTCTTTTGTGTTTTGCAGGTTTATTTTCAAATCGCTACCGCCGCCCAATTACTTGCCTACTTCTCACTGCCGCAATCTTAGCTGGCCCATTTGTCTTATTCGGGAAAGTTATTTACCCACGCTACTTTTTACCCACGATTCCTTTTTTGACTTTAGCCGCAGCTTTGGCTTTGCAAGGAGTTACCGAAAGATGGTTTAGCGTGACCAAATCGCCGCAACCTCTTCTACAAAAAACTGCAATCGGCGTACTACTCGCGCTTTTTGCCGCCAATACAGCGATTATGTCGTTCTTTTTTATGGGGACTGCGCTGACAAATCCGGATCAACTCCCGCTCGTTGCCTCCGACCGTTCGCAATATTTAGAAGAATGGTCATCGGGTCATGGCATCGTGCAAACTGTCCAATACATTCAACAACAATCAAAAACACACACCATCGCTGTCGCAACCGAAGGCCGTTTTGGGACACTGCCCGATGGATTATTGCTGTATTTCCATGACCGTGACGTCAAAAATATTTATATCGAAGGCACGGGTGAGTATCCGGTCAAAAACTTGCCAGATTTTTTTACTAAACGCGCCAAAAACTTTGACCAATCAATTTTGGTTGTGAATAGTTACCGAATGGCAATAAATCTGCCCCAACAAAACCTCATCGCTCAGTATTGCCGACCAAACAATGCGCCGTGCCTCCAAATTTGGGACACCACTCAACTGGTGAAAAAATCTAATCCTTAACCATGTACCCATAACTGCGGATTGTTTTTAAATGCCCACGCTGCTTGCCCAATAAAATCCTGATCCGTCGAATGTACACATCGACTGTGGTAAATGTTGGCAACTCTGAGTCGTGCCACACATTCTCCACCATCATTTCGCGTGTTACGACCGTATTTTTATGTTTGGTTAGGTACCATAAGATTTCAAACTCACGTCGCCGAATCCGAATTTTACGTTTTGCGACCCGCACCATCCCACTCTCCACAAAGAGTAATACTTGGCCGAAACCGAGCACTTCATGTTGGTTATTTTTCACTTTGGTCAACAATTTCTCCACGCGCAGCGTCAGTTCTTGTAGAGAAAATGGTTTGCTCAAGTAGTCGTCCGCTCCCGCGAGCAACCCGCGCACACGCTCATCTACATGGCTTTTCTCGCTCACAACTAAAATCGGGAGTTCAACTTGCGTATGGTGCAAGAAGTGGATAAGTTCGAGGCCATCACCATCAGGTAAAATCCGATCGATAATCAACAAATCGTACTTATGTCTAGACAAAAAGTCATATGCTTGCGCAAGAGTGAAGGCGCTCTGCGTCCGACACCGTTTCGTACCCAACGACGAGTGGATCGCTCGTGAAAACTGAAAGTTGTCGTCAATTACCAGCACTCTTTGCATGCCGGCACTATACAGCCCAAAGTTAAAAAAGTTATGAAATAATGTGAGCAATTTGCGAGCCGCTAGAGAATTGCCTAAACTGGTATAATGAGTAGCTCTCAGCTCCCGGGTAGTGCAATGGCAGCACAATAGATTCTGACTCTATTAATCTTGGTTCGACCCCAAGCCCGGGATCATCATATGTCCGCAGAAACACTCATCGGTGACCCATCAAAAAACAAAGGTATTGCTGTTGCTGATTTGTTAGAATCACAACGCTTAGAAAAGAAAATAACACATATTCTTCCTGGCAACAAGAGATTGCGGGTACGTTTTTCCGACCAAGAACTTCTTGTGGAGGAAGGAAAAAACTATTTCTTCCAAGCAAGCATCATAAATGGAATTATCATATTTTCTGCCACCAACAAGTACTGGTGGATGAGATCTCAAAATATTTATCCCTCCAGACTCATGTCGTTTTGCCTGGAAAACTGGGATAACCGAGTCCGAGCAGTAAGGGGTTCGTGGAACATAGGTAGCAGTGTAAATGCTACAACATATTTGCGTGCCAGAAAGAAAGGGAAAACTCCTGAAGAAGCGGCAAAGGGAACATGGACTGCAAGAATGCTGAAAAAATTGGATTTTTCTCACTTAGTTCAAGTAGTTGAGTACCCAACTTGGATTTCCGCACTCTTTGAGAGAGAAAGTGACAAACCTTTCGAATTTTGGAAAGAGCGAAAAGTTGACTGATAACTTATATGAAACTGCACCTGACCAATAAACACCGACTGCCCTCCAAACTGATCTCCTGTGATATCAATTACGAAATCATCAACGAGCAAAAAAGTGTGCAACTCCTCACCACATTTCCCAGTCACAATTTTCCCCGATCCTAAAAGGTGTTTGAGATAAACGGACGCGATTCCACAACACAATCGAGGAAACATCGCGAGTCCCTGTGCAACAAACTCATCGGGATCTTCAATGTTTTGGTTGTATTTGGCGTAGAGCTTCGCCAAAAGCTTTCTATCGACCCGACCACTTTCCAAATTTTGTCTAGCTTGTTGTGCCACTTTTTTGATTTTGCTTACCATAGATGATTGTTTGAATATACTCTTCAGGTTCCTAAAATGAAAGAAAGATACTTTTTGATATAATCAGTGTATGGCTCAAACAGAGGTAATGGTCCTAACAAATCATTCGGAGATCAAAGATAAAGAAGAAAAAATAGAAGATGACTCGGAAGAATATTTCCGTATAGCCCTAATCATCTTAAAAATTCCCAAATCGACAACTGGTGACCAGTTGACTCCCGAACAAGTAATGGCGATTAGAAAATTTAAAGCGCTTGACAAAGGGGCAGTTTCTCAAGAAAAATCGCTCGGTCGAGCTCACTTGAAACCTGAGACAAGAATCATTTTGTGGGCCTTAGCCGTATACGTAGTTCTTATGCTCCTCCTCATTTATGAAGAGTTTCAAATTGGTGTTCACCAATAAAATTGTGAACCCCAGTCCCTCATAGTCCTCTAGAAAATCGTCTCTAAATCCTTTATGCTTTCTGTGCATGTCTACCCTGCTCACTTCTTCCGCGCAACATCCGGTCGCATTTTTTTGCGCTGAATTTGGGATTGATACTCACTTACCAATTTATGCGGGCGGTTTAGGAATTCTTGCCGGCGATATATTGAAAGAGGCCGTTGATGAAAAATTGCATTACATCGGGGTGGGCTTGCTCTATCGCGGCGAAGGTGCGATCCAAGAAATCTCCGCCGACGGCCAACAAATTGACAAAAATAACGACTTCGATCCCATTGCAATGGGTCTTGAACACGTCTACATGGATGACATGCCTGTTTTCATTAAAGTACATCTCACGGAACTGGATGTGTGGTTGCGGTGCTGGAAAAAGCAACTCAGCGAAACAGTTACATTGTACTTACTCGACCCTGACACCGAACAAAATTTGCGGCAACAACGACATATCGCCTACGCCCTCTACGCCGGTAGCAGAGAAGAAATGATCAAGCAGCAGCTGTTGTTGGGAATTGGTGGCGTCAAACTTTTGCATCACTTAGGTATCCACCCATCGTTGTATCACGTCAACGAGGGCCGCCCATCATTTATTCACTGGCAGCTCGTCCGCGACTACATGGAAACAAATGGTTTGAAGTATGAAGAGGCTGTTGAACTCGCGCGCGCCAAAACTGTCTACACAAACCACACACTTTTGGAAGCCGGTAACGAGGCATACCATACGCATTTGTTTCGTGCGTATGGCGAGTACTACGCCAATAAAATGCAAATTCCAATCGACCAACTATTGGCGCCGGGCATGGATGAGGCAAATAAATTGTTTAGCGTGACGCAGTACGCGCTCAATACGTCACGCAAAGCGTCATCAGTGAGTCAAATTCATTTTCAATTTTGTCAAAAACAGTGGCCACAAAATTCGTGGGTCAATATTACGAACGGTATCCACATGCCTACGTGGCAAAACCCGGAAATGAAAATTGCCGCAACGACAAAAGATCCCGCTCAAATTTGGCAAGCACATCTCAAAAATAAACAAGCTTTGTTGGAGTATGTGAAAAGCCGTACCGGTTACGGCTACGATCCCAATCGTTTAGTGATTGGTTGGGCGCGGCGCATCACTGGCTACAAACAACTGAGCTCGTTGTTTAACGACGTGCAGCGCTTGCGCAACATTTTGGCGCGTGAAGATAAACCAGCTCAATTACTGATCGCGGGTAAGGCTCACATCTACGACACCGCGGCCAAACAAGTGATTCAACAAATTATCCAATACATGCAGCACGAACTTTCTGGCCTTGCATTATTTATTCCCAACCTCGACATCGAGCTCGATTCAATGCTCGTGCGCGGCACTGATTTGTGGCTCAATACCCCAGAATTTGGGAAGGAGGCTTGTGGCACTTCCGGTATGAAGGCTATTTCGAACGGCGTTTTGCAGTGCACCGTTGCTGACGGCTGGGCGCACGAAGTGAATTGGGATGGCACAGGTTGGGTTTTGGATTACCAACAACTTGCACCCGACCTGTATCAAAAACTCGAAACAGAAATTGCGCCGTTATTTTATGATCGTAATTCTGCTGGCCTGCCCCTCAAGTGGATCGAGCGCATACAGCGCAGCATCGAGCTCTCTGCGCAGTTTTCCAGCCGCCGTATGATGCACGAGTACTGGCAAAAGTTGTATGTGGAATGAGTGACAAAGATCCGCTACACTAACCCCATGTCCCAAACAGCTCTTCAATACGATCCAAATTTTTTGTATGTGAAAGATGGTATTCGGCCAGAAACACAAACGGCGGTCCAGAATGCGGTGACAGTAGCAATCGACAAAGTTGAAAAAAATTTAGTAGCAGCACAATACGGTTTTGTCGAGGTTTTAAAAGAAAAAAGTTTTGTTGAAAAAGTGGATGACGTTTTTAGCAAAATACGTTGGACAAAAACATTAGTTGTGGTAGGAATTGGCGGTTCTGATTTGGGTGGCCGTGCGATTCAACAGGCACTTGAAGTTGATCAGCCCCCAATGCGTGTGATTTTTCATGGTGACTCGACTGATCCAATCCAAATCCAGCGCTTGTTGCGCCAAATTGATTTTTCGCAAACGGTTTTTAACATTATTTCAAAATCTGGTGAAACCGTAGAGACAATTTCGCAATATGTTTTTTTCAAAGCGTTGCTTAAAAAGCAAACAAGCGACTGGCAAAAACATTTTGTGTTTACAACTGACGAAAAAAGTGGCATTTTGCGCGACGAAGCAGACAAAGAAAACATTTTGACGTTGCCCATCCCTCCATCCGTTGGTGGTCGCTTCTCCGCTCTAACTCCCGTGGGTTTATTACCGGCAAAAGCGATGGGCGTCGAGATAGAGAAATTAATTGAAGGAGCGTTGGATTTTGCCCAGGACCAAAACGCTCGCAAGTTTGCCCAAGATTTTGCGATGCATCAGTTTGAACTGTATTCGCAAAACACAAAAGTTGCTGTGATGATTCCCTACTCCGTTCAGTTAGAGGAATTTGCGCGGTGGTTCCGTCAATTGTGGGCAGAATCATTGGGCAAAGATGGCAAAGGAATTCTGCCTATTCAGGCACGCGGCCCAGCCGACCAGCACTCGCAACTGCAGTTTTACAATCAAGGAAGTTTTTTGCAATCACTGTTGTTTGTGCGAGTTGAAAGTCGTAGCGAAGAAGTACTGATCCGTGGTGTCGACATTCCAGCCGTGCAGTATTTAGAAAACCACTCATTCAATGAGCTCATTAATACTGAACAGGAAGCGACCGCACTTTCATTGAAAAAAGTGGGGCGACCCTCAGCGACGTTGAAAATTGAAAAAATTGATGAATTGAGTTTGGGACAGATGTTCATGTTTTTTGAACTTGCTGTCGTCTACTTGGGAGAAATGTTGGGCATTAACGCGTTTGACCAGCCTGGCGTCGAAGAAAGTAAACAGATGCTGTATGCGTTGTTGGGACGAGTGGGATTTGAAGAGAAGAAAAAAGAAATCGAAGATCTGCGAAAAACTTAAAGAAGTTCCTGTACTTTTTTCACAATCGCTCCGGCTGAAATTTCTTCAAAATCTAAAAGTTCTTGTGGTTTCCCACTTTTGGGCATTTTGCGCACAGCGAGTGAAAAAATTGGCGTTGCAGTGACAATTTCGGAGCGAACTGCTTCGGCAATTCCGCCGGCGGGATAGTGGTCTTCAACAATAATTAGCGCTTTTGTCTCAGTCACAGCTTGTTGCAAAGTTGCAACATCTAAAGGCTTAATGCTGTACAAATCAATCACCCGAATTGCCACATTTTGCTGCAGTAATATGTCGTGCGCTTTCAGTGCTTCATGAAGCGTAATTCCCGCACCGATGACAGTAACTAAGTCGTGGTCGCTATGCCGTACAACCTTACTCCCACCAACTGGAAATTCTTCATTTGCATCGTAGATGACTGGCGTTTCCGCGCGCGTCGTGCGCAAATACACAACTCCAGGTTTTTGCACCGCGGCTTCAACTAATTTTTCTGTAGAAACTGCATCCGATGGATACAAAACAGTGCTGCCAAAAATGCTGCGGAATAACGCTATATCTTCCAAACCCATCTGGGATGGGCCATCTTCACCAATCGAAACACCGGCATGTGAGCCAGCAACTTTTAGGTTTAATCCCGAATAGCCCGCGATCCGAAACTGGTCAAAGGCGCGTGTTAAAAATGCTGCGAAACTGGAAACAAATGGCACCTTTCTTCGCCTCGCCAAACCCAACGCCGTCCCCACCATGTTTTGTTCTGCGATGTACATTTCAAAAAAGCGTTCTGGGTGCGCATTGCGGAAAATTTCGCTAAAAGTGGAGTTACTGACTTCAGCGTCCAACACCACTATTTCTGGAAAAAAGTCTGCGAGACGAGCGAGTGCATTTCCGTAGGCCTTACGCGTTGCGACGAGCTCTGTTTTTGTATATGTGAAAGGCACTACTTCAGTTTTTGGCGCCACAACAACCGGTTGGAGATTTTCCGGCTGTGCCACTTCACCACGAATATTTTTGTCAACCTCGCCAAGCTCTTGCAGTGCAGCCATGAGTTGTTCTTGCGACAACGCTCTCCCATGCCAACCTTCCTGGTCTGCAACTAAAGACACCCCGTGACCTTTCTGCGTTTTGGCAATGACCATTACCGGTTTATCTTTTACTTGCAGTGCTTTCTCATACGCTTCGTGCAGCATTCCTAAATCATGGCCATCGTTCACTACAATCGTCTCCCATCCAAAAGCTGCGACTCGTTGTTGATACGCTTCTACGTCATGACCAAACAACGTTTCACCGCGTTGACCTAAACGGTTGACGTCAATGACTCCAATAAGATTGTCGAGCTTGTAGTGTGCGGCCAACTCAATCGCTTCCCACACTTCCCCCTCAGCCATTTCGCTATCACCCAATAACACAAATGTTTTGTATGGTAATTGATCCAAATATTTTGCATTGATCGCCATGCCCACACCCACTGACAAACCCTGACCCAGCGAACCAGTCGGCACTTCAGTATATGGAAAAGCCATCGTTGGATGACCTTCGAGCGGACTGCCAAACTTGCGTAACGTCAGTAATTCTTCTTCAGTCACTTTCCCGGCCACCGCCCACAGCGAATAAAACAGTGGTGATGCGTGGCCTTTGGAAAAAATGAGCCGATCGTTATTTGCAAAACTTGGATTATTTAGTTGAAAATGAAAAAATCCACCAAACATCAATACCGTCATTAACTCAACAGCAGATAGCGAAGACGTGACATGACCAGAACCCGCTGCGGTTGTGGAAATTAAACAATAATAGCGAAGAAGTCTTGTAATCTTCTCGAGTTCACTCATATTCCTCTTTCATTGTAACCTCTCGCCCACTATATTAGTAGTTAATAAATTTGAAAATCGTGGGAGGGTGTATGACTGTAAAACAATTACTCGTTGCAGGAAGCTTGGTTTCGATGTTCGTTGCTTCGACAGGTGTGGCATATGCTCAAGTTGGTGTTCCAGGAGTAGGCTCAGGAAGCGCCGCAGCTGGAGCTCCAACATCAATGATGCATTCAATGAGAGGCAAACGCGCCTTGCTCGCATACTTTAGAGGTTCTGTCTCAGCTATTAGTGGCACAACCTTAACCGTCACAGCAGGAACGAAATCCGTTTCTGTTGACGCGTCTAACGCAAAATTTGTCCGTCGCTTTAACGGCGCTTCAAGTGTGAGCGAACTCAGTGTTGGCGATATGGTCGCGGTCCGCGGCACATGGACAGACTCTACTAAGTCTGCCGTAACGGCAACTTGGGTAAAAGACGTTTCCATCCAAAAGAGACATGACGTTTTCTACGGAACTGTAGGTTCAGTAACCTCAACCGGCTTTGTTCTGAACACAGTCAAACGCGGAGCACAAACTGTCACTCCAGGAACAGACACAAAGTTCACCGGCCGCAAAAAAGCAGCCATGAGCTTAAGTGACATCCAGGTTGGTGACAAAGTAACGGTGCGCGGATTGTGGGACCGCACTTCGAACACAATCACAGAACTTGATTATGTGAGAGATGCGTCTTTCCCAGTACTACCAACTCCAACGAGTAAGTAGTGATCTAATCCAAATCCCAAGGATCTCAAACCCCTCCGCAAGGAGGGGTTTTTGTTGACATAAAAATAAATGAGAATATAATCTCATTAAAATAGATATATAGTATGTCAACTTTTAACCCTGCTGAGCAATTTCTTCAGCAATCAGATTTTCTAACAAGCGTTAAAGAATTATTGAAAAAGAATGAACGCATCGTAAAAAGAATTGGTGTGATATTTATTCTGTTAAGTGGTGGTGGCATTGGCGTGAAACTTTTGTCAGACAATACAACAATGAATGAGAAGTTGAACAAAACCCAAACACCTGTCGAGCTTTTTCTTTCTCCAGACCAATTAATACATTTAGCGGCTCCAAACTCTCCAATAATTAGCGTTGGTTCGGGTAACTTTATAGATAAGTTGCCACCGACTGATGAACCTGTCGAAGTGACTGTTGTCGTCACCCCAACTCCAGAACCACCAGCAACCGAGACAGAAACTGCAACACCCACTCAAGCTCCGTCAGAAACTCCCGCCCCAACCCAACCAGAACTACAAAAGCAAAACCCATTATTAATCACTGCCGATTACATTGACCAAAATCCGCAATACTTTCCAAAAGACGTTGACGGAAACATCATCATCAACTATCAGGGGACTCAGGTTCTGGTGAGTCCTAATGCGTTACGTGCAATGAAGGGACTTGACGGAAAGCCAATTTTATTGGGGCCTTATAGCAAGCTTTATCCAAACATCGACACTCCCAACGGCTTCCGACAAGACACTGAGCGCGGTGATATTGAGCCACTAGCTGGATTTTTAGTGACAGTTGAACACCCACGCGGGACTGATACTATTTTGGCCGTACCGAAAAAAGATGGTTTTTTCTTTGTGACTTGTGGAAGTAACTCAGTCAAGGAATCATTTTGGGTTTTGGATCAAAACGGCAAAGCTTTGCCGGGGCAATATTTATTTAGCTCAGAAGGTTTTTACCACTTTGATTCACACACGATTAGCTTTCCGCACGGAAAAACGGTCCAACCGGGAGAGCCACTTTTGGTGTGGTATATCAACAATGTGCAAATGGAGGGTCGACTTGCAAAATGGATACAGTCTCACTCCGACAATCGCACCCCCGAAGAAGCAATAGGTGAAGAATCGGGCAACATTGAAGTTGGTATTCTGGGTCTCGCTGCCACACAGTCAACCAATAATTAAAAAATATTTTAACATTCTTTCGCCTCTTTTATCTATTTTAAATAGATTTTACTCCTGTTACTATTCTCTAATATTAAGAGAATACTGTCTATTTTTCTCATCTCTTTTTCAGCAACTGCACTGTATTTTTGCCCACCAAAAATCTTTGCGGCTTGTGGCTACTTGGCAACGTGCGATGCACCTCCCGGGACATGTGGCACCACCTGTAATGGAGGCGGCCAGTGTTTGATTGGAAACACCATCTGTGCTGGTTCTTATGATTATAGCGATTGTTCCTGTTCCGATGGCGGACCCTGTCCCAATCGGATACCAGGTAGTTCTTGTGGCGTTTATGGAATTTGCGGTTGCAATGTTGTGAATAGAGCGTGCGATCCGCAAACCTGCAACGATGTGCAAATTGCGACATGTTGCTCTCCCGGCACTCCCGTTGGACCGGGAACCGGAACTTCTACTCCCACACCAACTCCGGCACCCACATCAACACCCGCTCCATCGGGTGGTAGTGGCGGAGGGGGTGGCGGCGGAAGTGGAAGCTGTCCAGTTCCAGGAAACCCTTTGTTCACCGCCCCAACAAATGGTAGTGACGTGAACATTACCACCACAAAACAGATCACCGTTTCGTGGAGCGCCGCGCCAAACGCACATGCATATAATGTTCAGGTCTACCCTTTGGGTACACCAGTTGGACAAGAATGTGCTGACCCAACCAAAACATATTGTCTTTCGAACACAAGCGCGATCAAATTTACCTTTACTCTAAATCAAATTGAACCCACGTATGTGTGGCGCGTCCAAGGCGTAAATACAACATGCAGTCCCACCACGACCGGTGCATGGAATACAAGCACGTTTAATGTCGTTGGCAATATTACTGGCTCTTTTTATGTAGATAATGCCAACCAAGCCATCATCAACGGAGGGTGGTGTCAACTTCCCGGCGCACCTCTTCAGGGTCTTTCAAACGTGACATCATCAATCACGGCTACAACTACTGATTCTTTAAAAACATTTACCGGAAATATCACTGGCTCGGGCTATGCCCTCAATAATGTCTTATTTGATCCGAATACTCAGCTCACGCTTTCTCCAGACCCAACTGTTTGGCACTGCACTTGTCCGGTCGGTTGCACATATTCCGGATTCAGCGCGCCACAAAGTCCGGTTAATTTTTTTATTTCGAATGTTGCGAATGCATGGTGGGAATCAAGCAACGGCTTACTCTATGCTGCGGCTAGCAGCGGCACTGCATTACAATCTCAAGTTGCAAAACTCTGCAAAAATGCACCGTGTTCGCAAGCAATGAGTTTGGAAAATGTTGCGAACACGCCAAACAGTGAGGGTTACGCAATAACCGGCGGAGGTAAAATTCAGTCAACACAAGACTTCGCGTTGCCGTACTCTAGTTTACGCCAAGATGCCACGACTCCACACATCATTGGAATGAAACTCAACACACCACAGGAAAATTACGCGTATTTTTATCAATTGTATAGTATGGGCCAAAATCCAGTTACAGATTTTAATGGCACAAAACCTTTTTTGCCACCAAGTAATGGCCGCGCATATTTTGCCGGCGGAGACGTCACGATTAATTCTCTATGGAATGTGAAAAGTAACGAAAGTTTTGTGATTTTTGTCAATGGAAATGTCACAATCGCTAACCAAATCCATGTTGCGGAAGGTGGCTTCCTGGCTTTTATTGTTCACGGAAATATTACGATTGATAAAACTGTGGGCACTGTGGCGCTCGCATCAACCGCCACACAGGTTGAGGGCGTGTATGTTGCGGACGGCCGGCTTATCACTGCGTCTAACTCAACCGGCGACTTAAAATTTGTCGGCGGCGGCACATTTGTAGGTTGGAACGGAGTCATGTTGAATCGCCAACTCTTACCCAGAGGCCTAAATAATAATACGCCAGCTGAATTATTTCTTTTTCGCCCAGATTTTGTGTTCAATTCGCCACCGCGGATGAATCGCGCTTTGCAGTTGTGGCAGGAGACAAATTAGTGGTTTTGCGGTAGAATAAAAACGAATTTGAATACCTATGAAAGATCAACTGAACCAGCGCGAACAAACAGAAAATTTTGCTATTGATACAATTAGAGATACCAGTATTATAGCTACGGCGGCAATGGGATTAGCTAACCTCCCCGAGGCGGGTTTGTCCATAGTTATTCCAACTGTTACAGGTATTGCCGCAATCGCTATTGTTAGTGAGTTTATAAAAGGAATAGTCTAACTTTTTTTCTCTTCCACCTCGTGTCCACCAAATTCATTTCGCAGAGTTGACAAAATTTTCCCAGTAAAACTCGGGTTTTTTTGTGATTCGAGACGAAAGTTCAGAGAACCTGCAATAATTGGCACCGGCACACCGAATTCTTGAGCCGTTTCAACTGTCCATTTCCCTTCACCACTTTGGGCAACAGAACCAGAAATATTTTTTAGTTCAACACCATTTTTTTGCAAACCGGATTCTAACCATCCCACCAATCGCGATTCGATCACACTACGGTTGTTGTAAATTTCTGCAGCTTTTACTAAATCAATTTTGAATGGCGAATCGTGTAAAACGGTAAAACCTTCTGCCAAAGCCTGCATCATGCCGTACTCGATCCCATTGTGGACCATTTTAACAAAGTGTCCCGCACCACTGCCGGCAAAAAAACGATAGGCATTAGGTGCCGAAATATCCCGGAATAGCGACTCATATTTTTTAAAACTCACTTCGTCGCCGCCAACCATCAAACATGCGCCGTTGCGCGCACCAGCTGGGCCACCGGAAACTCCAGCATCAATAAAGTGGATATTTTTCGCAGCTAAAATGTTAGCCATTTCTTGTGTGTCTTTGTAAAAAGAGTTTGCGCCATCGATGAGTGTGTCTCCCGCGCTCAACAACTCGCTCAACTGACGAATTGTCCCTTTCGTCACATCTCCGGCTGGCAACATTAACCAAACCAAACGTGGCGTTACCAATTTTTCTACCAATTCCTTTATTGTCTCGGTTGTCTGTGCGCCAGCCGCAGCAACTTCTGCGCGTGGCTCTGGAGAACGGTTCCATGCAACTACGTCGTATTTTTTTTCTAGCAAACGCAGCACCATATTTTTTCCCATTTTGCCCAAACCGATATAGCCAATTTGCATATTTCCTTTTTTTATAGCGCACAGACTTCAATACTTGGTTGAATCCATTCTCGCCCATCTTGTTGAATAACTTTATCAAAAGACTTTGGCCCCCAACTTCCAGCCGCATACGGATCAACAGAAAATTTTGGTTGCATTTTGTAATCCAGTAAAGGCTGCACGTACTGCCATGACGTTTCAATTCCATCTGAGCGTGGGAAAAGTGTCGGATCACCCTGAACTGCATCGTAGATCAACTTCACATATGCCTCTACTAAACCCATTTGAAAGTTGTCGCGGTAGCAAAACTGCATCGGCACTTCATCCAGCTCTAAGTGTAAACCAGGTTTTTTGACTTTCAAAAAAACCACGACGCCTTCATTTGGTTGAATGCGCAGAGTTAAAATGTTTCCCTGATTTTTTTCGACATGCTCAAACATTTTGTTGGGAATTTCTTTGAAAACGATTGATATTTCGGTAACCGTGCGGCTGAGGCGTTTGCCAGCACGAATATAGAGCGGAACATTTTTCCACCTCGGCAAGTCAACAAAACTCCGTAACGCAACAGCTGTCTCTGTTTTTGAATTAGAGGGAATTCCTTTTTCTTCTTTGTAACCACGAACAGGATTGCCGTCAATCTCTCCAGCCGTGTACTGCCCGAAAGCTACTGATTTTGAAATTTCTGATGGTGTAAATGGCCGGAAACTTTGCAAAATTTGGTGTCGTTTTTCGCGAATATCGTGCGCCGCCAAACTGTTTGGCTCATCCATTAACGTCATAGCGAGCATTTGTAAAACGTGGTTTTGAACCACGTCACGCACCGTACCGGTTTGTTCATAAAAAACTTCGCGACCTTCGATGCCAAAATCTTCAGCCGCAATCACTTGGATATGGTCAATGAAGTCACGATGCCAAAGATGTTCAAAAATACCATTTGCAAAACGAAAAACCAAAAGGTTTTGGACTGTTTCTTTCGCCAAAAAATGATCGATCCGATAAATTTGATCCTCGGTAAAAACTTCCATGAGTGCGTGGTCAAGTTCATGCGCCGTTTCGACATTCGTCCCAAACGGCTTTTCCAACATGATTTTTGTCCAACCGCAATCAGTGTGGTCAAAACCGGTGGCTTTGATGTTGCGAACCGTTTGAATGTATAAACTGGGCAGCGTGGCAATGTACCAAAGGTGATTGCCGCAAGCCCCGAGACTATCGTGCAGCTTGCGAAGTTCGTGAAAAGTCTCTATTTTATCGATGTCACCAGTGACGTAGTGCACGGTTTTGGCAAACCTCTGCCACTGACTGGCATCTTCAGGTTTGATTACTTCGTGGATAAATTCTTGGAACTGCGTGTCGGTAAACTCTTTGCGCGAGTTACCAATCAATCGAAACCGCTCCGGCAGCAACCCTTCTTTATGGAGTCCATACAGAGCCTTTAAGATTTTCTTTTTCGCTAGATCGCCTGTTGCTCCGACGAGGAAAAGCGTAAGCGGCTGTTGGATGGGTTTCATTCAGGCCTCATTTCTGAATAGAATGATCAAAATTACACAAAATTTTTGCGCAAAATTATAGGCGTTCGATAGCGATAGTATTGCATATACTTGAGCTAGAGAACAACGCAGAATTTTGCCAAAAAGATGTGTGAGTTTGTGTCATACTATTCAGAAATGAGGCCTTCGTAGTATTATCAATTCAAGCAAGTATGTCAAAGCCTATTTTCCATATCTTTTCTGCGGAAAAAGTGATGGTTGAATCTGCGCGTTTTTTGGCGCAAAAAATCATTGAACAGGAAGCAAAAGCGACAAAAGTGTTTTTATTGCTCTCAGGTGGTTCGGCAATCGAGATGTACACTCAAATTTTTGCGTTTTTACCGGCAGAGTTGCGCTTGAACGGCTGGACGGTTGGTTTGGTTGATGAGCGTTTTGGACCTGCTGGCCACGAAAATAGTAACGAAACGCTACTGCGTGACGCACAAGTTATCCAGAACTTTGTGTCTCGTGGAGCAGAGTTCATTGGGATGTTGCTCACGTCATCAACTGACGGACCAACAACCGCCCGACAAATTTCGACAATGTATCAGCAGTTATATGAAGAAGCTGATCAAGTTTTTATTTGGATTGGTCTTGGCGAAGATGGTCATACTGCGGGGTGGTTACCAACACAGACTTTGTCGGAGTTTCAACAACTATACAACCAGCAACAAGCCGTCGTGTACTACGAAGTAAACCCCCAAAACTCTGACAATCCATTTGTACAACGATTAACAATGAGTTTGAGCGTGTTGGAGTTTGCCGACCAAGTTGTGATGTATGCAAAAGGAGCAAACAAAAAGGTAGTGCTACAGAAATTAGTAGCGGGAATGCCGCCCGCAAATGAATTGCCAGCAAGTGTTCTCTTGCAATCATCCCAACCCATAGAAATTCTCACCGATCAAGAAGTTGTTTCTAATTTGTAGCCCAATCCATGTATGGTGAGGATTTGCTTTGTCCCAAATGGTTTGTCAATTTTATCTCGCAAACACTTTATGTGCACGTCAACCGTGTTCGTCGCAGGATCAGCAGAACTGTCCCACACGTGTTCAAGCAGCATGTTACGGGTCACGATTTTGCCCGCATTGCGCATGAGGTATTCCAGCAACAAAAACTCTTTGCGGCGTAAATTGAGCGGTGTGCCGCGGTGAAACGCGATACCGGTGGAGCTATCAACCGCAAGGTCATTCACACAAAACAAACTTGTTTCCAACTGCATGCGACTACGGCGGCTGAGCGCACGTAGGCGTGCATGAAGTTCGGCTTTGGCAAACGGTTTGGATAAAAAATCGTCGGCGCCAGCATCGAGACAACGGACTTTGTCGTCGAGTTCTTGGCTACCGGTAAGCATTAATACTGGTGTTGTTAAACCAGTCGAACGGATGCGGCAACAAATATCAATTCCGGTCATGTCTGGTAAGTTCAAATCTAAAATAATTAAGTCGTACGCATAGTTCTCAATGTGGAACAAACCTTCCTCGCCAGTATGGACGACCTCGATTGCGAAACGGTCCTTCACCGTGGCACGGATTGCGTGAGCCATTTCCAAATCATCTTCGACAAGTAAAATGCGCATAGTTTTTCACTTTCAAACTAAGTTAGCACAGAAAGATTAAAAAATTATTAAATTTCAAAAGCAATTTTGAGGATTGAGAAAATCGCAAAAGTTTAAATAAGGACCTTGCCATCTTGGATGATTGTTTTTCCGTTGGCAAGCAGCTTCGATCCTTTAACGCGCATATCCTTAATCATGTCCATATGGATTGCTGATTTATTGATACCGCCGCAGTCAGGATATGCAAAACCGAGTGCCATGTGGATTGTCCCCTTCATCTTTTCGTCAAACAACACATTGCTCATGTAGCGCGTGACACCAGGATTTCCACCCACGGCGAACTCGCCCAACCGACGTGCACCATTGTCCGTGTCCAAGATATGTTCGAGGTATTTTTGGTTTTCACTGGCTGTCGCTTTGACGACACGACCTTTCTCAAACCAGAGATGGATGTCACGCATCGTGACACCTTGACGGGTCAGCGGGTAATTGAAGTAGACCTCACCCTCCACTGAATCATCAACCGGTGCGGTAAATGTTTCGCCACCAGGAATATTGGCTTTCCAATCATCATAAATCCATTTACGGCCTTTGCTGGAAAGTTTGAGGTGTGTTTTTTCGCCAATTATTTCAATCTCTGCGTTGGTTAATGCCTTGCTGAGTTTTTTCATTTCGCTTTCAATCTTCGACCAATCTTGATTCACGGTTTGGAAGTAAAAATCTTCTAGTGCTTCAAGGTTCATGTTAGCAGCTTGCGCCATTGCGGGCGTCGGATAGTGCGTGAGCACCCATGGCTTCGCGGAAATAACTTCGCGGTGCGGTTCGAGGAGACGCGCACGCAACTGGATTTTTTTGGGATCGACATTGACCATGTTACTTGTATTAACATCTGCTGCAATGACGACTGATTTATCGAAATGCTTTACTTGAAAAGCGTAAAGTTCTGGTTTGGCTTTAAGTTGCTCATCCGATGCATGCTCCATATACCAGCTACCCAGCTCCTCAACAGCAATATCCAAGTACGGCAGGCCACCTGCCAAAATAACTTGCCTCACCACTTCTTGCGCGAGCGGCAAACCAGCTGGATCAGTCAAGCGGATCCACACCTTTTCCATTTTCTTTACGGCAATGGATTTTGTGACAAGCGACTTAGCAAGTTTCGTTAGACGAGGGTCAGTCATGATGAAACAGATTTTAGATCACAAGATGGGAGAGTCAATTGGCGAATCGTGAAGTTTTGGATGCTAGAATGGCGACCCTATGCAAGCTTGGAAAGTAAAAGCGCCAATCATTCCAGGAAAATCGTATAAGTCTGTCAATAAAATTGCCAGAGCTCTTTTTCATGAAGTCGAGAGAAAAACGAAGCGAAAAGCATACATTCGGTCAAAATATTTCGACAAACAAAAGGTTTTTCTGAGTTTTTTCTGGGATCATTTGGCAGGCAAGAGACCTCGAGATCGCACGAGGAGATTAAAATATTTTGGTTGCGCTTTAGAAGTCATTCGCGACTCGCAGTTCGATCCTGATGTTGCTACAAATCCCAATAATAAGCTAGAAACATTCTACAGATTCCATGGTCAAGCAGCGGAAAATATGTTTGTAGTCCAAATTAAAAAAGACAAAAGTGAAGCGTTGGAGTTTATGTCTGTCTTTCCAAAATAAAAAAATCTCCGAACAGGTGGAAGTGCGAAAACTTCGTTCGTGAGATTTCTTTAACGCTATTATATCAATTGTTAGTTACTGGTCAATCATCGCAAATAAAAAATTTCTATTTCTGGTCAACTCTTAAAATCTTAAAACAAGCCAAAAACTTTAAAAAGAATAACTCCAACTGGAACTACATAAACAGCTTGACAAACAAGCATTCTCACTGGGTTCCAAAGAGGATCATTTTTGTGCGGAAAAAAGTAGTTGTAAATATGTCCTAATTCGTCAAAAACAGCAATGCCGATCAAAGCCAGCAACCAAGACTTATGCAACAATCCATAAAACATTAGAAAGATGCTAAAAACGTGGAATAGGATATTAACAACCCCGGTGTGATAACTCGTGAAAAAGAATTTGGAATCTTCAATAAATTTTGTCATGCGCTCTTCTCTTCCGCTTTTTTCGACCGAAAGTATTCCTTCACTTTTTCCGCCGCGCGTGCGCGGTGACTTAGTCTATTTTTCACCTCAGTTCCTAGCTCACCGAGAGTTTGGGTGTAACCTTTGAGAATAAATAGTGGATCATAACCAAAACCGTGAAGACCTTTTTCAGCAAGAGCTATGTCCCCATTTGCCTCTCCGATAAAAATTTCTTTTATTTCCTGCTTTGGGTCGTATAAACAAAAGATGGCTACAAAACGTGCTGAGCGATTTTCCACACCCTCCAAAAGACGCAGAATTTTTTGATTACGGTCATGATCAGTACCTTCCAAAAAACGTTTCGAGCGAACACCCGGAAAACCATCTAAAGCTGCAACCTCTAAACCAGAATCATCAGCAAGTGTAAGCTTGCCTGTTTTTTCAGCAAAAGCTCGCGCCTTCAATTCAGCATTTTCCTCGAAAGTTTTACCTGTTTCTTCTACATCAAAATCTGCAATACCCAACATCGCTGGAGTGAGAATGGTAATGTCCAAGTCAGAAAGAAGTTCCTGGAGCTCTTTCAGTTTGCCAGGATTGTTTGTGGCAAGCAACAGTTCGCGCATTGGAACCTTATAACTAGATTGTAAAACTTAGTTTTGTTGTCCGCCTGCGCCGCCACCCAACATGCCGCCCAAACCGCCGGTCATTTGTTGAAGTTTGCGGGCTGCAAGTTCTTGGGATTTCTTCACCGCTTTGTTCAAGACGTTGATGACATCTTCGCTTTGGATACCTTGCACGGACAACTCGATGAACGTTTGGTCACCACGGATTTTCACCACGATATCGCCTTCTTCAATCGTGATAACTTCCTCTGCAAGTTCTTGCTGCATCTGTTTTGCCTGCTTGCGCAGTTGGTTCAAGTCTCCGAGTGCTTTGAAAGGATTTGTTGCCATATATACTCCTACTTTTTCTTAATTTGTGGAGATTGTACTACATCAAGAGCTCTTTGGCGAGCTTGAAGGTGTCGGTTGGAGTATTGGTTTGGGTTTCGGAGACGGCAAGAGTCGTGAGTGGTGAAATCGAGTCGCTTTCAGGAAGTGGGGTGGCCAGCGTGAACTCAAAAAAAACTTTGGCGCCCAGCATATCTTCCACGCACTCATCGAGCATGCTGCGAAACTTTGGTTGCAGAAGTTGCTCGCGGTGAAATTGGTAATAGACCTCAATTTTTGCTTTTTCGCCTTCAGCGGCGAGCGGTTTTGCAGAACGCAGTACTGCTCCAATTGATGAGTTCCGTTGGTGAACTTTGGTCAAAAATTCTTCCCATTTTTCTAATAAAAATTGTCCTTGCGTAAAGCCGGGCGACTCAACTTCACCTTGTGCTTGCATTTGTGGAGTGAGAATTGATTCTGTTTTTGATTTTGTCGGTTCCATTTTTGGTTCTGAACTTCCGCTTGAACCACCCCCACCGTTTTTTTCTTTCGCTTTGAAAATCAGTTCAAGCGCTTTGAGCTCCAAACCCAAAAAAGGAATGATGTCATTTTCTGGTTTTACTAAGTTAAAATGACTTAATAGAAAATGTAAAACTTTCGGTGAGAAATGAGTTTCCGTTTTTGCTTCGTGCAAACTGAGCAATAGTTCTGTATGTGAAAATTGCAGTAATGATTTGTGAAAGTAAATTGGATCTGTATCTTTTACTCTCAGTTCAGCAAAAAATTGCGCAACTCCGAGAGCATCTTTGTCTACAATCAATTTAAAAAGTCGCAAAGTTTCCGTTATTCCCTGAGTCTTCAACATTTCTTGCACCCGCACTAAGCTGAGTCGCTGCTGGCCACCAGCGACCATTTCCAAAAGTTTGACGCCATCGCGGAAACTGCCATCAGCCGCGGCAATCACTTCTCGTAGGGCTTCGTCTTCGAAAGTAATTTTTTCGGCTTGTAAAATATTTTTTAGGGCATCGTGGAGTTCCTCGTCACTCGCTTTGTGGAACTGTACTACCGCGCAACGTGACACAATTGTCTCTGGAATTTTGTGAAGCTCGGTTGTGGCTAAAATGAAAACTGCATGGGGAGGTGGTTCTTCCAAAAGTTTGAGCAACGCGTTAAATGCTTCGGTCGTGAGCATGTGCGCTTCGTCTAAAATATAGAGAGCGATTAAACCTTCGGCGGGTGGCAAGTGTACGCGCTCTTTCAGTTGGCGAATATCATCGATGCCACGATGGCTGGCTGCATCGAGCTCAATGACGACATATGAAGTACCGCGTTGGATTTGTTGAACAATCGGGTCGCTTGGATTTGGCTCTTGGAAATTTAATGTGTTTTTCTTTTTATCTGTACCAAAAAAAACTTGCCTCACAAATTCTGCATTTGCGGGATCGTTGAGAATGGCGCCAATAATTCGCGCCGCCGAAGTCTTACCGGTTCCTTTTGGTCCCGCAAAAAGCAATGCGTGCGGAAACTGGCCACTACCCAAAAGTTGCTGTAACGTCTCACGCACCGATACAAGGTGGAGACCAGCCAAAGTGATTGGTCGATATTGACGATACCAAGACATATAGTATTAGACCTCTTCTTCGTGATGGTAACCCAACAAATGCATCATGCCATGTTCTACAAAAAAACAAATTTGTTCATCAACGCGTTTCCCAAAACGCCGCGCATGTTTCACCGCTTCAGGATAACTCACGACAATGTCGCCTAAATGCGGCGGCATTCCCTCTGGCAATGGAAAATCTCCGTATTGATGTCGCTCGTGTTGCGGAAACGACAGCACATCTGTCGTGCCCTCATGCTTCAGTTTTGACTCATTAAGGACTTTCATTTTGCGTGCTCCCACAATCGACACATCAACTTGTGCAGATTCGACATGATTTTCCTGCAAAATTTTTTCCACGGACCGTCGCACAAGCTTGCGATCAACCGGATAGCGCGACTGGACAAAGAGATTAATAGTAATCATATTTTATGGTTCAGAGGCTAGACTTATAACTCGATCGGTCCCAGTGGAACTTTGTTGTCAAAATCGTTCACAAATAAAAATAGCACTTTCCCGCGACTTTGGTAACTCCAAACCAAGCTCTCACGAATCACCTCTGGCGAACCACCAAACTGGTACTGCAACGAATTATGTGGACCAATGTCTGCCACCACTCCCACCACTGCGCGCCTTTCCACTGGATTCATCACAATCATTTTGCGGTATTTATACCATGTTTTTATTTCTTGAGATTTTTTCGGCCAGTCTGGTAAAAATGAAATTGGTACGGCAAAAAAATATTTTTCTCTAGCAGCGGCATCTGGTGTCAGTTGACCAAGCTCAGTAAACCAACCAAGTTGGCTGCGCAGCTGCGCTAAACCCGCCTCTCTATACTCTTGGTGATTCTCCAACGTGTCGTTTGGATAGCGACGCAGATGAGGCAAGGCCTCCACCACCCCAGTTGTTTGCGCCAACCGGTGACCCTCCAACTCTGCAGCAACTTCGAAACCCAAAGCCTCACTAAGTTGTTGTTCGACATAAAACTCGTCTTGCTTTGCGAGTGGACCGGCCGGTTGTTGCACGAGTTCTTTCAGTTTTGCAAAAAGCGTGGTACGTTCTTCGGCGGCAACTTCAACAATTTTTGAGGAAGAAACAAACATGTTTCTTATTTTGACACAACTGCAGATTGATGTGAATGCGGTTTTGAGAGACGAAAGTTATTAACTAAGTAACGCCTAAAAAATCCTTCTGGCAATTTTCCTTTATTAAAGAGAATAAAATTGATCAAATGTTTTTCGAGAAGTTCAGACTTGGGAGCCAATGGAGTTTTGTCATGTGAAACTCTTTCGTCACCATCCGTTATGACAATATTTTCTGGTGGATAAATTTCAGAGCGGTGAAAGGCTGATACAAGAACAAAGTCAAAATTCCCCGTAAAAGCATTGTGGCTCAAGAGAACGTCACCCGACAACTTTGGCATGCTTACATCAGAAATAATTAAAAAATTTTGTTCACTCCTGCCGAGTTGTGCCAGGTACAATGCGCCTTTTATACCCGCATCTGATCCTGAAATGGTCTCTGTCAATGCTAGGGCATCTTCACCAAAAGCCGTGGTGATGTATCTCAGTAAAATTTCAACAAAGTGCGTGTCGTCTTCGATGACAACGATTCCATCAATTTCTTTTGGAGACATACAAGTAAGTATATCAGAAAACTTCAGCTAGCCGCTGTAAAACCACATCTCTTCCAATCACCGCCATCGTCTCAAACAATGGTGGTGTCGCAGTGCGGCCAGTCACACTCAAACGGAGCATCATGAAGTACTGACTTTTGTGATAGTCGTGTTTTTCTTGAAGTTCGCGAAGTGTGTGTTCTAAGTTGGCAACTGTCCAGTCTTTTATGTTAGTCAGAGCTTCTTGTGTCAGTTGTAATTGTGTTGAAACTTCTTCTGCGGAAGATTTTTTTAACAATTCTTTTTTGTCAACTGTAACAGGTCGATAGAAAAAGCTGGTCAGTTCTTCAACATCCTTCAAAGTGACTAATCGTTCTACGATGAGCGGTAAAATTTCATCAAATCTTTCTCTAGGAAAGTCGCTAGGCAAAAATGGTTCCAGTCTTTTCTTCAGTTCTGCAGCTGGCAACTGTCGGATATACATCCCGTTCATCCAATCCAATTTTTTGATGTCGAAAACGGGACCAGTTTTTTGAATGCGGTCTAAACTCATCACCTCCAAAAACTCTGCGAACGAAAAAATTTCTTTTTCTTGCGGGTGCGACCAACCAAGAAGTGTAATGAAATTTAGCAAAGCCTCTGGCAAGTAGCCTTTGTCACGGTAACTCAGGATCGAGACATCATTTTTACGCTTAGAAAGCTTTGATTTATCGGCATTACGAATGAGTGGCATGTGCGCAAAAATTGGTGCTGACCAACCAAACGCTTGGTATAGTAACAAGTGTTTTGGCGTACTACTGATCCATTCCTCACCACGTAACACGTGCGTTATTTTCATCAAATGATCATCAACAACCACAGCGAGATGATATGTGGGAAAGCCATCGGATTTCAGTAAAATTTGGTCTTCAACGACAGATAAATCAAACTCTACATTGCCACGAATCGCATCTTCCCAACTAATTTTTCCGGAATCGGGGACTTTCAAACGCACCACTGAAGGCGTGCCTTTTGCACGCTCAGCTGTGACTTCCTCTGCAGATAAATTGCGACACCGTCGATCATACTTTGGCAACTGCCCGGCTTTTTGTTGCGCATCGCGCATTTCTTTTAAGCGTTCACTCGTGCAAAAACAATAATAGGCGTGACCATTTGCAATTAATTCTTCTGCATATTTTTGGTAAATGGGCAAACGTTCAGATTGTTTATATGGTGCATACGGTCCACCTTTTTCGCCACCCTCATCGTACTCAATCCCCAGCCATTGAAACGCCTCATAAATTTTTGCTTCTGCTTCCGGCACAAAACGCATACGGTCAGTGTCTTCGATGCGCACGATAAATTGGCCGCCGGTTTGGCGCGCGAGAGCAAGATCAAACATCGACATCCATGCAGTGCCGACGTGGGCTATGCCAGTCGGGCTCGGAGCAATGCGCGTGCGCGCAGGAGTTTGAGACATGAGGGTATTGTACAAGAAAAACTCTCGACTAGGGTGAAGTAATTTGCAAAATGTGCAAGTTGGTTGTCCCTCCTTGACAAAAATTATCTGACTCAGAAGCGAGAACATTTACGGCGATGTATTTCCCATCATCGGAAATAAGTGGCTTATCTCGCACACAAGCTTTCGCATCTAACTGAATAACACGACTTGATGTTTGTATCGAAATATTCGACATCATCCCACTGCCGAGAAATTCAGTACCACTTTCATCAATTATTTGAACGGTTGTGGGTTTTGAAGTAATTGAAGGTTGCTGAACTTGAGAGTTGACCACAACTTTTTGTTTCGTATCAACGTTATATCCAATGGTGTTGTTGTTTTGATCCTCGTAGTAAAAAGTGTGGCCTCGCCAAAAAAGAGGTTTCACTCCTGCGGGTTCACCGGTCACAACATCCAGAAAATGATTGGGTTTTAAATCCGAAAGATTTTCTTTATATGCATCAAACACTACTTGGTCTTGAAAATATGGCGAGTAAAAAACTTGAGGTGGGCTGAAAAAAGTCGAAAAAATATTTACTACGCCAAAAATAATTAGTCCAGGAATCATTGCAAGTGTAGCAAAGACGGCAGAATAGAGCGATAAAATATTCATTTACTGAGTCGTTTTTGGCTGCTGATAAATCCGCGGGTCAAGCGCTGGAACGTACCCTAAAAATCCCCCGTCACCAACAAAAACATAAATCGGTTGCATGTAATCTTGTTCATTGAAGTCATCATAATATGCGAGAATAATGTCTCTCACTACCGCAGTTGATGACGTGCCTCTTTGCACAATGTAGCCTTCGCCGGCTTGTAAAATTTGCCAAGCTGACTCGGGCGTGCGCAGCGGATAGGTTTCATAAATACTACGATTTACATCGTGGTATTTGTATTCCAGTTCGACAATTTGGTCTTTACCCGTAAGGCCTCCAGAAAGAATTGCGTGGACAATGCCTTTTGCACCATCTGGAGTAAATGTAGAAAAATACCCATCGATCGGCGCGCGCATGAGATCAATTTGCAAAAGATCCGCATCGGAAAAAGAGACCGCGGGAGTTACGTCACCACCAAAAGATTTGAGATACGTGATTTGCCCAGAAGCCGTGGCCAGGTCATCGGGTAGTGCAAAGCCAGCAGTGATAAATGCTTTAACCGCACCCACTGCGTCGGAACCAACCGGTAAATTTTGTTGGGAAAAAAGATTTGGTTGCGACAGGTAATTTGTCGTAAGTGAGAAATTATTGTTTTGCAAATCCATGTCGAGGGTATCTTGGAGAGGTTGTGATTTTGTCCAACGGTACGTTCGATCATTTAAAACAACTGGGGCAGCAGAGAAACCAAATGAATTGGCGATTTGTTTCACGCGTTGGTCGGCCAACAGATCAAGCGACGATTTTGGTTCAAGGAAAACTTTTGCACGGTCACCAAATTGTGGAAAACCACCGGTAGGAGTTTGGAGTTGATACG
>Ga0070730_10000766_pt1 | contig 34507 bp, 30 predicted proteins | sample Coa_R1_3_FD_66447 | JGI IMG/M metagenome (GOLD analysis project Ga0070730, IMG submission 66447) | Surface soil microbial communities from Centralia Pennsylvania, which are recovering from an underground coalmine fire - Coalmine... | ecosystem: Environmental > Terrestrial > Soil > Unclassified ...
TCGGCGATGGAGATTGACACATTCTGTTGCCGGCCTGCTACGTCAAGCAGCGGCATGAAATGCGAAGCATTGCTGTCGCCCCAGATGAGCGCATGCGCCGCGGCGCTGTCCCAAGGCGCCCCGCCGGTGCAGAGGGTCTGGTCCCCGACCAAATGCCAACTCGGACACGACCATTCCCACATCACCGCTCGCGAGCGTAACGGCAGCAGCGAGTCCGGAATCCTCGCCAGCGCACCGTCGGTTGCGACGACACCCCAGCATGCACAGCCAATCGCAAACGCCGTGCCGGCAAATCCAGCAAATACCGGCCGCCAATCGAGCGCTGCGCGGCGACAGGGTTCCTCGATGTAGCGCCACGACAGCCAGGCGAGCGCCATGATGCCAACGATAAACGACGCAAAATAAGCAAGAGAAACCGTTTCGCCGAAATAGTAGCGCCAGAACACGATGGCGGGGAAATGCCACAGATAGAGCGAATAGGAAATCTTGCCGACGAATACCAGCGGCGTCGACGACAGAACGCGATGAACCCTGGTCTTGGGCTCGATAGCGAAAACGATGAAGCCGGCACCGACCGCTGCAGCAACGATCCTGTTTCCGGCAACGTCGGCCGCGGAACCAAACTGACACATTGCAGCGCCGATCAACACAAGTCCAAGCCACGTGAGAATTTTCCTGAAGGGAACAAAGCGTTGGCCTATGATCTCGGGCAGCAAGGCTATAATCGCACCGAGACCTAGCTCCCAGGCACGGGCATAGGGCATGTAAAACGCGTCTTTTTCGCCGACCAGGAAGAATGACGCGAGCGATGCAGCCACGATGGCGGAAAGAAAGACCAATACTGGGATCTTCGTCTTCCTGGACACGCTCGCCAGCACGATCAGCAGGCCCGGCCAGACGACATAAAACTGCTCTTCGACGCCCAGCGACCAGGTGTGCAGCAATGGCATGGTACCGGCTTGCGGATCGAAGTAACCGGTATTGTCGCGAAAGAAAAAATTCGAGGCACCGGCCAGGGCCAACCGGCCCGACCGCGCCAGCAGCTCATAATCGCCGGGGGGTAGAAGCAGATATCCCAGCGCAACGGTGACAAGGACGACGGCCAGCAGCGCCGGCGCGATGCGCTTGATCCTGCGCACATAAAAGGAAATCAGGGAAAATTCGCCGCGCTGTTGCTCGTTGCGGATCAGCGACGTTATCAGATAACCCGAGATGACAAAGAAGACGTCGACGCCGACGTAGCCGCACGACACAACGCTGTCGCCAAGATGGAAAAGAACGACGGACAACACCGCGATCGCGCGCAGACCGTCAATTTCCGGGCGATATCTCATTACGCCGGCCTCGGAGCGAATCAAAGAGAGAATCGCTCCGGCGCGTGCTTCAAAGCCTTGCGAAAGCCCGTCCCCCATCGACTCATTGTATTTGGGGTCGCACTCGAATTCAATGAACCATCGCCGCCGGTTCCATGCCCATCACAGCAAAAAATCCTGGTTCTCCAATCCAAACATGACGGCGCCCCAGTTGCTGCCATAATGCTCATATTGATTGGAGATGTGCTGGCGCGCCGCCATCAAGTCGGCGAGAATGCGGCCGAACGGCAATTCGTCGGACAGGCCGGCGGCGCCGGTCGCCTTGAAGATGCGCGCCGCCAACAGCGTGCAGCGTTCGACCACCGAGCTCGACTGGAACTTGTATTGCAGGCGCAGTTTGAGCGGCGGCATCGCCCCGCGGCGCGCATAATCGTGCAGCACGCCGCAATTGCGCTGCAGGGTACTGTGCATTTCGTCGATTGCCGCCGCGGCTTCGGCGCAGAGCAGCTGCACCAGCGGATTGTCAGCCGACCGGCCGCCGGCGCGCGACACGCGTTCGCGGCTGTAATTGACGAACGCCGACAGCATAGCCTGCAGGGCACCGATCGCCGCCGTCGACACGCCGCGGACGAAAATCTGGCCGAACGGCAGGCGATAAAGGCTCGACGTATTGACCGCCTGTCCGGCACCCTTCAGCGCGAAATTGTCCTGCATGCGCTGGGCGCGGTGGGCCGGAACGAACACGTCGTCGAGGATAATGTCGATGCTGCCGGTGCCCTGCAGGCCGGCGACCTGCCAATTGTCGACCGTGCGATAGTCGCGGCGCGGCACGATGAAGAAGTGCCAATCGGGCGGCGCGCCTTGAGCCTGCACCATGCCGCCGAGCAGAGCCCAACTGCAGTGCTCGCAGGCGCTGGCATAACGCCAGTGTCCGCTGAGCCGGAAGCCGGCGTCGACCGCCGTCGCCTTGCCGGCCGGCATCGTCGATGAGCAGATCTGCACGTTGCTGTCGTTGCCCCAGATCTCTTGCCCGACGCGGTCGTCGATCAAGCCCAAAAACCAAGTGACGGCGCCAAGCACGCCAAACGTCCAGCCGGCGGACATGTCGCCTTCGGCCAGCGCAATCTCGATATCGTAGAAGGTGCCCAGCTCCATTTCGTAGCCGCCCCAGCGCTTGGGCTGCAGCACGCGAAGCAGACCAGCGGCCCGCAGCTCGGCGATAGTCTCGGGCAAAATTTCACGGCGCGCTTTCTGCGCCAGCGCACGCTCGGCGAGCGCCGGGATCATGGCGCGAGCGCGCGCAATCAGCTCCACCGCCGCAGGCGTGGCATCGCGGATGGGACGAGGCTCCATGCAGCGGAAAAGTGACCCCGAATGTGGCGCGGCGTCAACTCGGGCCGGTTCGCGCGCATCACTATCGGAAGCCGCGTCTCTGGATCACGGCAATTGAAACATCAGCAACTGATCGGTGGCGCCGCCATCGCCCGGGGTGAGCGAGCCGCCCACGAAATAGACATCATCGCCGATGCGATCGCCGCCAAAACCATGGCGTCCGTGCGGCATCGGCTTAAGCTTGGTCCAGCGGTCGGTTTTCGGATCGTAGGCTTCGTTTTCAGGGAATGTGTGGTCCGGCGGCAGCTCGCCGCCGAGCACCATGATCAGGCCGTGATAGTACGCAACAGCGAGGCCGCTGCGCGGCGTCGGCAATGGCGCGGCGGCGGTCCAGCTGTCGGTGACCGCATCGTAGACGTCGTGCTGGTCGGTGCGGTCCGCAGGACGCCCCATGCGGCCGCCGATGACATGAATTTTGCCGTCGACCGCGACCACCGCCAGATGATCGCGCGCCCGCGGCAACGGCGCCGCCTTGCTCCACGCGCCCGAGCGGGTATCAAAAACGTCGTTGGCGGCGACGACTGTGCCGTCCGGGCCGCGGCCGCCGATTACATGGATCTTGCCGTCCACCAATGCGGCGCCCGCCGATCCGCGCGGCGTCGGCATCGGCGCGAGGATTTGCCAAGCATCGCGCGCCGGGTCGTACGCGAACGCCGTGTTGCTGGCGTCCTTGTGGACCGGCGTGGCAAAGCCACCGAGCGCGTAAATCTTGCCGTCGGCCACCGCGACGGCGAGATGGTCGCGCGCTTGCGGCAGCGGCGCCGCGGCGCGCCAGGTGTCGGTCTTCGGATCGTATGCGTCGTGAGCCGCGCTTGATTTGTCGTTCACCACACCGCCGAGCGCGTGGAGCCTACCGTCGAGCGCAATCGCGGCTACTTCGGCGCGGACCGCCGGCAGCGGCGATTTAAGCGACCAAGCCCCGAGCGGAGCCTGGGCATGAACCTGTGCGGCAGCGACCAGGCCCACCAGAGCTGCGAGCCCGAGCGCAATGATAATAGCGCGCTCGCTTTGGACAATCTTACTTTTCGACAAACCGTTCAAGCTCAGATCTTCAGCGCGCGCGTGGTGTCATCGAACAATTCGTCGACCGCGATGCGCCGCTCGATCAGCTTCTGCTGATGACAGAAATCAATGATGATCTCCAGGATCGGCCGGCAGGCCTCGACGCCGAAACGGTAGGGATCGAGCGGTGCGCCGTCCGCAAAGCCGGCGGCGCGCTTGCTGTCATGCAGCATGCGAAACACCTCACGCACCGCGTCCGGCTGCGAGCGTGACAGGCCCTCGCGCACCACTACCATGTGATTGATCGGCACGCCGCCGTGACGCTCGGCCCAGCGCTTGGCCGCCGCCTCGTGGTCGGGGATGAGATATTTGAGCTGCGGATCCGGCAGCTTATCGCCGACGATAGCGGCGTCGATCTCGCCGTCGAGCAACATTGGCACCAAATCTTTGCCCTGCGGCGCGCGTTTGACGATGGCCGGGTCGTGGTATTCGGCGACGTGCGGGTCCTCGAAGGTGATCCATTCGATGGAATTGATATCGATCCCATAGTCGCTCGCCAAAATGCCGCGCAGCCAGGTGCCGGTGGTCACCGTATAGGCGCGCACGCCGACGCGCTTGCCGTTCAGCTCGGTGGGCTTGAGCACGCCGCGTTCGCCGTTATAGGCGATGGTGTGATGCTGGCCGCGGCTGACGACGACGGCGGGAACGAGCACATAGGGCTTGTTGAAGGATTTCGCCTGCAAATAGGTGACGATGGCGAGCTCGGCGACGTCGTATTTAGCGTCGCGCACCACCGACTTGAACAATGTGTTGGCGACCTTGACGTCGGCGAAATCGAAATCGACGAGGTCCGATTTCACCGCGCCGCTCTTGAGCGGCTGGGTGTTGGCATAATTGCCCAGCATGGTGTGAAGCTTGAGCTTGGTCGCGGTCGTCATGGTCATGTTTCCCTTGTCACTTCGCCAACACAGGATAGAGCGCCAGCGCGGTCTTGCCGAATATCCAGTCCTGATCGGACGACTTGGCGAACGAGAACGCCTTGCGGCCGGCCGCCAGAATCTCCGACAGCGTACCGACCGAATTCGGAAAGTTCGAGCCCCAGGCGATGCGCGACGCGCCGAACACGTCGACGACCTTGCCGAAGAAGCTGTCGGGCGCGCCTTTGCCCCAACTCTTCGGCTGCCAGTTGACTGGCGTGATCTTGAGATAAACCTGCCGGTATTTGGCCAGTTCGAAAAATTCGGCGGCTGCCTGATAGGGCGACCCATCCTCGAACGGCGCCCGCGCCAGATGGTCGAGGATGATCGTCACCCTGGGAAAGCGATCCATGATCTGGCGCAGCAGCGGCAGGCCTTCCTGCTTCATCTGCATGCACACCGGAATGTTTTTGGCCGCCGCGTGCTCCCAGAACGGATGGGTTTTCGGGTCGACGAACCACGTCGCCTGATCCGGCAGCGTCGAGCCGGAGGTGAACAGCCGCATGCCGGTGCAGCCGCGCACCAGCCAGTTGTCGAACGTCTTCACCGCGTCGGGCGCCATCACGTCGATCGAATAGACGCCGGTGAACCGCGACGGCACCGCGGCGACGGCATCCGCCACATAGCTGTTGTCGTAGCCGTAAGCGGTCGAGGAATGGACGATGGCGGCCTTGTCGACGCCGGCCTCGTCCATGGCTTTGATCAGGTCCTGATACGTGGTCGGCCGCTCGCTCGACCAAGTCGATTGCGTGCCGCCGAGCGGCGCCAGCGGATAGCGCTTGGTGTCGGGCGAAACGATATGCGGATGAATGTCGATGACGGGCATGTGATCACTCGCGTTCGGCTGGACGGATTTTCATGGGATTGATCTCGACGAACACCTGATCGAGTTGCGGCCGCGACGGTATCAGTTTCTGTTGCAGGCTGTAGGTGACCAGCGCCTCGATGCTCGGACGGTTGGCAGCCATCCCGTAGGGCAGCGGGTCGCGCATCAGCGACAGGAAATGACGGTACCGCTTGTCTTCCGGGCCGTCGCCAGAGCCGGCTTTGAGCGCGTCGAGATAAGGCTGCTTGGCTGCCACGAAGGCGTCCATCAGGGAGCGCGGCAGCCACGGACAGTGTTTGATATGTTCATCTTTCACCACGATGAGGCCGTGAATAGGGTAGATGCCGGTACGGCGAAACCAATCGGCTTCGACCTGTTCGACGTCGGCGATGAGTTCGGGATAGGTATCGGCTGCTGCGGCGGCGGTGCTGGTCTTATCCCAGCCGCTGATCGGCGGACCGGCGCGGCCGACCCCGGCGGGGCCGGTAAACCCGGCCTGGATTTCGCCTGATTTCATCATGCTCTGCAGCGATTTTCCCGCCGGCGCATGCACCACGTTGGGCGGCAGCTTGAGCGAGGTGACGTGCTCCTCGTCGTCGACCACCCAGGTGACCTTGCCAGAGTCGAGACCGTACTCGTTGACGAAGATGCCGCGGGTCCAAACCCCGGTGGTCACCGAATAGGCGCGCACGCCGACCTTCTTGCCTTCGAGATCCTTCGGCGCCTTGATGCCAGCATCCGGACGGACCACGAAACCGCCGTGATGAAAGCGCCGCATCAAAAAAATCGGCAGGGCGATGAACGGCGCGCCGAGCGCGCGTGCGATCATGTAGGTGGTCGGCGCCATCTCGCAGACGTCGAATTCGAGGTCGCGGACCATGCGGCGGAACGCGCCGATGATCGGCACCACCTGGACGAAATCGGCATCGACGCCCTTGATCGGCACCGCACCCGATTTCAGCGCGCGGGTATGACCGTAATCGGCGATTGCAATTTTCAATCGCGGCGCTTGCGCCATTCGATCCTCCGGAAACGCTAATTGATTGACGAGCGCGGCTACTGTTTCGGGATGCCGGCCTTGTCGATCACCTGCCGCCACTTGGCGATATCGCTGACCAGGCGGTCGCGCATCTGTCGCGGCGTGCTGCCGCGCGCCTGGATGCCGAGCCGACTCATCTTTTCCTGCACGTCCGGTTCGGCGAGCGCCTTAGTGATGGCGGCGCTCAGTGCCTGCACGATCTCGTCGGGCAGGCCCTTAGGTCCGGCGACGCCGTTCCAGCTGGTGACGACGTACTGAGGAAATCCGCTCTCCTTTGCGGTCGGCACATCCTTGAGCAGCGGGTCGCGTTCCTCGTCCGAGGTGGCAATGATGCGCAGCCGGCCGTCGGCGATTTCACCGACGAAGCCGGCATAATAATCGAAGCCGAGGTCGACGTCGCCGCGTAAGAGCGCCGTCACCAGGTCTGGCGTGGTCCGATAGGTGATGACCGTGTACTGCGCGCCGGTCACCTGCTGGAACAGGTGCGCCGACAGGTTCTGCGTGCTGCCGGGGTTGATGGCGCCGAGATTGAGCTTGCCCGGGTTTTTCTGCGCCGCCTCAACGATGTCCTTGAGCGATTTGTGCGGCGAACCGGCCGGCACCGCGAGCAGCATCTCGAAGCTCGCCGCGACCGACACCGGAACGAAATCCTGGAGCACGTCGAACGGCAGCTTGGTGAACAGCGAGGCGCTGATCGCCTGTCCGTTGCCGATCTCGGCGAGCGTATAGCCGTCCGCGCGCCCGCGCCGCGCCTCGGTCATGGCCATGATGCCGCCGGCGCCCGGTCGGTTCTCGATGACGAATTGCTGCTTGAGTTCGGTGCCGAGTTTGTCGGCCATGACCCGCATGGTCAGGTCGCCGACTCCGCCGGGACCGTAGGGCACGTAGATACGCACCGGCTTGATCGGATAATCCAGCGCCGCGGCAGGGCTTGCGCCGAAGCCCCCGCATGCGGCCACCGCCGCGGCCGCGGTAATGAAAGAGCGTCGCGAGAGCCGGAGGTCGGGTTGGCGGCGCAATCGCTCATCGTGCATTTGGCGCTCTCCCTGTGCGGTATACCGTTTTGGTGAACCAGCGCCGCCGCTTTGCTCGGGCCGGGCGCTGTCCGGGATATCCGCGCCTGATCGATGGCATGGCCGCCCCGGAAGATTCCAATCAAAACAATGCTCGCAGCCATAAGATTTTGCTATAAACCGGGCTTGGCTCGGCTCATCCGGATGCACCCTGACGATGCGCGAGGTTCCTTCGTTTCGGCAGTTGCGCGCGTTCGAGGCCGTGGCCCGGCTGGAGAGCGTCAGCGCCGCCGCGCGCGAGGTCAATCTGTCGCAGCCCGGTGTTACGCAGGCCGTTCGTGCGCTCGAACGGCGCCTTAACGCGCACCTGTTCGAGCGCCGGCGCTCGGGCTGCTATGCCACCGATCTCGGCGCAATTTTGCTGCCGCGGGTGCGGCGGTTCTTCGATCATCTGCACGCGGCACTGCGCGACGGCGGCAGGTCAGCGGCGGCCAGTCAATCGGCACCGGCAGCGCTCGGCCGGATCACCCGGCCGCAGCTGCGCAGCCTGATCGCGATTTCTGAAAATCCGTCGTTCGATGCTGCGGCGCGCGCGTTGCAGATTGCCGAGCCGTCGCTGCACCGCTCCGCACGCGAACTCGAACGCGAGCTGCGCCGCGCACTTTATCGTCGAACGGCGCGCGGCATGACCACCACGTCCTACGGCGCCGAGCTGGCTCGCCGCTTTCAGGTGGCGCTGCGCGAGTTCGAATACGGCCTGGAGGAATTGGAAGCCGCGCGCGGCAATGTCATCTCGCGCATCGCCATCGGCAATATTCCGCATTCCGCCACGCAAATCCTGTCCAACGCCATCAAGCACTTGCTGGCGAAATATCCGGCCGCGCGCGTGCAAATCGTCGATGGCCACTACGAGGATCTGTTGAACGATCTGCGCGCCGGCAAGCTCGATCTGTTGTACGGCGTGCTGCGGCGGCCGGATTGGGCGAGCGACGTGAAAGAGGAGCTGCTGTTCGCCAACCATTACGTCGTGGTGGCGCGCAGCGGGCATCCGTTGCGCCGAATGAAGCGGCCGAACCTGCGCGACCTCGCCCGCTATGAGTGGATCATGCCGGGACCGTTGGCGCCGCGTCAGCAGGCGCTGCAGCGGATGCTGGGCGGACTTTCGCAACAACCCAAGGTCAGCATCGAGACCACGTCGCTGCAAATCTACCGCACCATCTTGGCGGCCACCGACCAGGTGACCTTGATGTCGCGCTTCGAGGCGCAGCTGAACGACGCTGCGCTTGCCGTGCTGCCGTTCCGCTCGCCGCATCTGCGCCGTTTCGACGGCGTGGCGACCCGCGTCGGCTGGCAGCCGACCAGCATCCATCTGCATTTCCTCGAGCTGTTGCGGGCGGAGGCTTGCGGTCTCGGCACAGAGATGCAATTGGGAAAGTTCCCGCCTGCGCACGGCCGCGCCGCTTGATCTCGTTGCGCCACCCTGCACTCTGCGAGTCCGGTGATGCCCGCCAGTGAGCCAGTGTTGGTCGTGGAGGACGATGTCTGGGCGCGCTTGATCGGCGTCGTTCTCGATCCGCGAACTTCCGAGGAGCGTTGCGCGGCGGTGGCAGATTTTATGTCGCCGGATCTGCCGGATTTTCGCGGCTGGTGCGATCGGGTGCGGAGGGCGGCGGCGCCGCTGTTCCCAAGCGACGTGCGCCTGGTCTCCTCCAGCGCGGAGCTGCGCGAGCATCTCGGTGCCGCGCAGGCGATCGTTACGGAGGCATTGCCGATCGCCGAGGCCGAGCTGGCCTTGGCGCCGCGGCTCAAGGCGGTGCACAAATACGGCCTGATCTTGCGCAATATCGACGTCGCCGCGTGCGCCGCCCGCGGCATCAAGGTGCTCGGCATTCGCCGCCGCGCCAACATCTCCTGCGCCGAGCACGCGTTTGCGCTGATGCTCATGCTGGCGCGCCGCGCCGGCGAGCTTAACGGCCTGATCAGCATCGAGCAGCTTGCCGACCGCGGCGGCGCCTACAAGCCGTTCGACCGGCGCCACACGCCCAACGCCAACTGGGGCCGCTTCTCGGGCCTGCGCCCGCTCCACGGCAGCACGATCGGTATCATCGGGCTCGGCGAGATCGGCCGCGAAATCGCCTCCCGCGCCGCGGCGTTCGACATGACGGTGCTGTATTTCCAGCGCACCCGGCTGCCGCAAGCCGATGAAGCCAATCTCAAAGCGCGCTACCGGCCGCTGGATTCCCTGCTCGCCGAGAGCGACTGGATCATTCCGCAGCTGCCGCTCGACGCATCGACCCGGCACCTGTTGAATCGCGAGCGGCTGGCACGCGTCAAGCAAGGCGCCTGCATCGTCAACGTCTGTCGCGCTGAAATCATCGAACGCGCGGCGCTGCTCGACGCGCTGCGCTCCGGTCGGCTCGGCGGCTTCGCGCTCGATGTGCAGTATGAAGAACCCGGCCCCCCCGACGATGAGCTGCTGTCGTTCGACAATGTCGTCCTGATGCCGCACATGGCCGGTTCGCCGCGCTTTAACGGCTTAAAGGACATCGAAGACATGATTACAGGATTGGCCCGGGTGCTCGCGGCGTGACGCGCCACCCAAGGAGGAAATGCAATATGTCGGTTCGGCAGATAGTGAGATATGCGATTGCTGCCTTGGCGGTCGTGACGGTTATTCTCGACCTGCAGTCGGCAAGCGCCCAGACCTATCCGAACAGAAAGATCACCATCGTGGTCGCGTTCGCGGCCGGAGGATTTGCCGACACCATGGCGCGGCTGGTCGCGCAGGGTCTGGGCGATCGGCTGCACGAGAGCATCGTCGTCGAGAACCGGCCCGGCGCCGGCGGCAATATCGCGGCGGCGCTGGTCGCGCGCGCTTCGCCCGATGGTTACACGCTGCTTGCCACGACGACGGCGCTCGCCATCAACGACACGCTGATGGAGAACAAGCAGTTCGCGGCGAGCGATCTCAAAACCGTGGCGATGGTGGCGTCGAGCCCGGAAGCGCTGGCGACGAGCGCGCGCAACCCCGCCAACAACCTGCCTGAGTTCATCAAGTCGATGAACGGCAAGGCTATCAATTTCGGTTCCGCCGGCGTCGGCACCGGATCGCAGATCGAGGCCGAATACTTTTTCAAGTTTTTGGCCAAGGTGCCGGCGCAGCACATTCCATTTCAGGGCGGCGCGCCGGCCACCAATGCGGCGATCGCCGGCCAGATCGACATTTTGGCCGCGACGCTGGGCGGCGGCGTTGCCGCGCAGATGAACGCCGGCACCATCAAGGGCCTCGGCATCGCCGCCGACAAGCGCGCCCCGGTCGTGCCGAACGTGCCGACTTACGCCGAGCAGGGTTTTCCGAACTTCACCGCTGCGTCCTGGGTCGGCATTTTCGCCCCGGCCAAGACCGAGCCGCAAATTCTGGCGGCGCTCAACGGCGCGATCAGCGACACGGTGAAAAGCAGCGCGGTGCAGGACAAGCTGACCGCACTCGGCTTCGATCCGATCGTCGGCTCGCAGACCGACGCCGACGCCATGTTCAATGCCGAAGTCAAGAAATGGGGCGGCATGGTGAAGGCGTTGAACCTGTCGATCAAATAGAACCACCACCATTGTCATGGTCCGCCAAAGCGGACCATCCAGTAAACACGGCGGCCTCGGTGATTACTGGATCATCCGCTTGCGCGGATGATGACATGCAGTCAGTGCGGAAGCGCTTCGACGTAGTCCGGTGCCGGAGCAGGCTTCACGTCGCTCTGCTGATCTGAACCCGGCGCGGCGGTCGCCAGCTTCGGATCGAAGCGGTCGCGATAGACCTGCAGGTTCTCGAGCACGCGCTGCACGTAGTTGCGGGTTTCGGCAAACGGTATTCGCTCGATCCAGTCGACTTGATCGACCTTCGGATCGCGCGGATCGCCGTGCGCCGCCATCCACTGCGCCACGCGACCGCGGCCGGCATTGTAGGCGGCAAACGTCAGCGCATAACTGCCGCGATAGTCCTTGAGCAAACCGGCGACTTCGCCGGCGCCCATCTGGGTGTTGTAGACCGCATCGGTGACGAGGCGGTGCCAATCATAGCGAACGCCGAGCCGCTTGGCGGTGTCGCGCCCGGCACCGGCCGTGACCTGCATGAGTCCGACCGCACTCGCCGACGAGCGGTCGCGTTGATCGAACGCGCTCTCGGTGCGCACCACCGAATAGACGATGGAGCGGTCGACCGCCTGGCCGAGCGCGCCATAAGACGGCACGCCGAAATCGGGAAACGCCAGCTGGTCCAGCGCCAGGCCGCGGGCCAAAGCCTTTTCGCCGATGACAAATGTCGCCGGCGCATCGTGTTGCTGTGCGGCGAGCTTGCCCAGGCCCGCGAGCGCGGCAGCATCGTTGCTCTGCCGCGCGAGCTCGGAAACAAAGTGCAGCGCCAAGTCGCGCTCGCCGATCGTGTAGAGCATAGCGGCGGCGCTGACCACCTCGCTGGTGCTCGCATCGGCCGGCCGCGGCAGCGGGCGCAACGGCGTCGTGTCGAGGCCAAGGTGCAGGCGCGCCAACTGGCCGTAATAGGCGGTCGGATAGTGGCTCGCCACCTCGTATTGGGCGCGCGTCTCGGCGGCATCGCCTTCGGCTTCGGCGGCGCGGGCGCGCCAGTACGCGGCGCGCGCCAAAATGCGCGGATCGGTCTGGTCGTCGTCGATATGGGCAAAATGCGCGAACGCGGCTTTCGGATCGTGCAGAAAACGCAACGCGATCCAGCCGGCCATGAAATGCGCTTCGGCCCGATAGTACGGGTTGGACGGCGGCGCGACCTTGGCGGCCACCTGATAGGCAGTGTCGGCCTCGCCGAGATCGAGCAGCTTGCGCGCCACGACGCGCCGCTCGCGCCACCATTCGTCGGTGTCCTGCGCCCGGAGATCATCGTCCGTTCCGCCGAGTGCCAGCTTGGCCGCAAGCATCACGTCCGGCTTCGGCGTGACGATACGGCCGCGAATGTTGGAGCCCGGCGAATCGTTGCGCAGGAGCCAGTGGATGCGGCACAGTGCGTAGCCGAGATCGTCGCGCGCCGCGGCCGGCACTTCGTCGAGCAGCTTGCCGCCATTGCCCGCTTTCGCCTCGGCTGCGGTGCAGGCCTTGACGATTGCGACTTGGTCATCGCCCAGGCGTTTGGCGGCGCGCATGGCGGCGCCGAATTCCTTGGCGCCGATGCGCCGGTCCATCCGCGCCACGTGATCGGCGCGCGTTACGACGTTGGCAAACTCAGCGAGCACCGCGGCTTCGGTTTCGCCGGACAGCGGCGCCGACCGCCACACCGCGCGCACCACGCGCTCGGCCTGCTCGCGCCCGCCCTCGCTCATCAAGAAACGAGCCAACGCAAGCCGGCCGAGCGCGCTGGTCGGTTCATGCGCGAAGAAACGGCGCACCGTAGCGCCGTCCGGGTGGCCGTTCCACAGCCGTGCTTCGGCGCGGTGGCGGAACAGCGGAATGCCCGGCCAGTCCGGATTGGCTGTGATGAAAGCATCATAGCGCTGGAAGTTCACTTCCCGTTCGCCGCGACGCAGCAGCGCCCATTCGACAAGCTTTTGGGCGACCGGATCAGCGAGCGACTTCTCCGCGGCGGTCGCCTCGGCAAGCTTGTCGTGACCGATCAGGTCGAGCGCTTGCTTCACCGCCGCAAGCGCAGGCGGCAGGTCCGCCGCCGGCGGCCGATCGAGCGGCAGCGGAATAGCCCCGCGCTTGTCGGCTTCCGGCGCGCCGCGCTTGGCGTGCTCGGATTTGCCGTGTTCGGCTTTGGTGGCGTGGTGGTGCCGGGGCTGATGCTTATGCGCAGGATGGGTACGCGCCTCGGCGCTGCCGAGCAGAGCCGCGGTTGAAGCGAGCGAGCAAACAAACAAACAGACACCGGTCAGTGCGCGCCGCGTCGCAATGCGCCCGTCCACGGTCCGGCTGCGAGCGGAGACCAGGCTCGAATGGATTCCGAGGTGCGCCGAAATGGTCCCCTCCAGCCAAAGTCGAATCCTCAACCGTGCACGCTATCACGATCCGGGCCGAAGGGAAGCGGTGGCAGCGCGCTGCCGCCCGTTACGGTGAATAGACCCATGTTTCGATCATGACCGAGGCGCCCGGAACCGGCAGCGGCGCTGGAACTTCGACCGCGGAAAACGGCAGCGGCAGGCCCGGCAGCCGACGCTCCCAGGCTTTAATGACCGGATAGAACTCGCGCAGGTCGGTCAGGAACAGCAGGATACGCACCACATTGGCGAGCGACGTGCCTGCCGCCTCGCACAGCCGCGCGACATTTTTGATGATGGCCTCGGCCTGCGCTGCCGGCGGCGACGAAAAATACGGCTGCCGCTGGTCCACTTTGGCGGCCGTTAACAAGCCGTTGCCGTCGGCAGCGAGCAGCGCCGGGATGAATAGAATGTCGCCCGCCTTGACCGCCTGGGGCTGATGAAGAAACGCGGTGGCGGCGCCGGCATCGATATGCCGTTTTCTGGCGGCGCTGCCGGGCTTTGCGGCGATCACATTGATCTCGATCTTGCCGTCGTACGGCGCGAGTCCATGCTCGATGCACGGAATGATCGACACCGTGGGACCGCGCTCGCCGAAATGCTTGATCCATGCCGCATTGAAGGCCGCGTAATCCTCACGGTCGCACAGATAGACCTGCGCATGCACGACGTCGTCGAGCGTCGCGCCGGCGAGCGCCAGCGACGGCGCGATGCGTTTGATAATGATGAACTCGGTTTCAAGCTTGATCGGCTGGCCGCCCCATTGCGCGCCTTCCGCCATCAGCGCCGCGGCAGCGACGCCGTTGCGGCGCGGCTCGTCGCCGACCGCCATAGACGTGATGCCCGGAATGAAGATGAAGTCACCGACCGTCAGCGCCGGTGAGTAACCCGACGTAGGCCGGCCCCTCAGCTGCTCGTGTTGGAGGTGCTCGACCGCAAAGCCGGACCCGGGAATGGCGGCCATCGCCTGGATGTTCATGTCGGCGCCAGGCAGCAGCAGGCCCCGCTGCACGATCGACGTCGAGGGCGGAATGCGGCCTTTGAGAAACTCGCGGCGGACTTGTTGATAAGGCGGCACCGCTTTCACGGTTGTGTAATACTGATCGGTGCGAACGAGATTGCTCGGATCGGTGCCGGCCGCCCGCAGCACCGCGTCGAGATGTTGGAAAATCCGCCGCGCTTCCTTCTCGCGCTTCGGCAAACCCGCGTGCGGCGCGTTCTCGGCCAGCACGTCGGCCGCGATGCCGTTGACGAAATCCTGCGCCATCAGCCCGCTGGCAAACACCCAGCGGCCGGCCTTGATGCCCTGCGCAAACTTGATCTTGGCCGCGCCAAGGTCCACGGGCAGCAGTGGCTCGGTGCGGCCGGTTGCCGGGCGCGTCATCAGGGTTCTCTCGTCCGCTATGAATGAATGCCGTGCGTCTGCGGCAGCAGACGTCATAGCACATGCTTCGAGCGGAACAGATAACCTAAAGGCCGAATCGAAGCCGAGCCTTTACGCCTCGCCGACCGTCTGCATCATGACGCTATTCATCGCGTCGCCGGCCGATTTGCCGGCCCAGGCCACGTACTGGAAGGCGGGATAATAGCGCTCGCACGAGTCCACGGCGCTGCCGAGGATCACTTGACATTGCGCCGGCGCGACGGCCAGGCCGCCGGCCAGCGGAATGGCATTGCGAAACAGCACGACGCCGTCCTTGACCCAGATGTCGAAATGGCCGAGCCATAATTGCTCGTTGATGCTGGTGATCAGCTCCTGCACGGCGGAACGGCGCGCGCCGGGCGGTTTCAGATCGAACGCGCACGACAGATGCAGTACCTCGATCACGCTCATCCAGGTGAACGAGACTTGGTAGTTGGCGCAGCTGCCGGCAATCAGAAACGAAATCTCGTCCTCGACTTGGCGTTCGAACGGCCAAGCGTTGGTTCTGGCGATGTCCTCGACGACCTCTAGGGGATGGTGGGCCGGCATCCTTGCGTGAGCAATGTGAGCCATACCGGCGCCCGTCAGCTCGATCGCGCCGATAGACAGCGGCGAGGCTCGCCGACAGTTGCCGCGATGCTATCACCGCGCTGAGTGTCGGCAGACCACGACTGACAGCACCACATGTGCGCCCCCTCCCCGCGACGACGAGCGCCTAGGCGCTACGCGCCACACGCCACCGCAAACTCCCGACTTCCCCCGTCCGCCGACGCTCACCGCGACCGAACGCGCACCGTCGCGTGGCGGACTCATGAAGGCTTTCATCCGAGTTGGGCGAACGCTTGATCCAAGTATGATCATTGTGCGGCGACCGAAGAATTCGGCGCACCTTCATTTTCGCTACGCTCCCGCTGCTTCCGGCACGAGCGAGATCAACGCCTGCTGATACGCGGCGTTGAGTCTGCGGGTCTGCGCCTCGGCAAGCTTGGTGAAAGCCGGCGCCATGCCGTGCACGCGGTCGGGGTGATATTGTTTGATGAGCCGTTTGTAGGCTGTTCTCAGCTCCTCGATCGAAGCTGACGGCGACAACCCGAGAATCTCGAAACAATCGCGGTATTCTTCGGCCTCGATGGAAAAATTTTCAAACGCATCATTGGCATGGATCGCGCTGCTTTGCGCCAACCGATCGACCCGCCGCGGATCCGATTGCGCAAGATCTTTGAGGACGCGAAATTCGAAACGGTACTCGCGGCCAAGCGCCATGCGGCGGAGCAGATAAGCGACCGGACCGGCGAGCAGCGCAAAACCGATGCTGAGCGCGTTGGCGCAGACCACTGGGCCCAGCGGACACCAACCCAACAGCGGCACCCAGCTTTCCGCCGGCATGTTCAACCAAAGCTCGGAAAGCTCGACGCTTGCGACCAGCAAGGTCAGCCCGACCAGATAGGCGGCGACCGCGTAGCCCAACGCAAAGCGGACGCTCAAGCCGCGAACCCAAGTTTTGAGCCGATCGAACGGCTGCCGGTTGAGCCGCACCACGGCGGCCCGCAGGTGCGCCGCATGGGCTGTCAAGTCTTCAAACAGGCCGGCATCGTCCGGATCAAGCTCGCCCGGCAAGCCGAACAGAAGCCGGTGAACGAATTTGCGTGTCGTGCGCCGGGCATCGAGCTCCTTGACCCGCTGCAACGCCCGCTCATGCAGCGAGACCGCGCGGTCCCATTCGGCCGCTTCGGACTTGCGCAGCGCGAACTCCGGTGGCGTTTGCCGGACTGCCGCCGATTTCCTGATGTAGGCGAGAGTCAAGCCTGGCGGAAGCGCCCATAGCGCCAGCAAGGCGGCGTCGGCAAGAGCCGACGAAAGCTCCCGGTCTGATCCCAACTCAATCATGACACGCCACGCAACGCAAACGCGTATAACTCACGTCGAACTTTGTTGCCGCAAGCGCTCAGGCGCGCTCACGACGCGCGGTCCTTCTCCGTACGATCGGAATGCGCCCCGACATCACCCCGGCCCCCTTGAACTTGACTTTCGCCGCTAATGGCTGACCGGCTGCTCGCGCCATTGCAGGAAGTCGCGGAACAGCGCGTCCCGCTCGGCCGCGTTGGCCGGCGCGCCCTGCTTGCTGCTCAGGAACGTTTGGAAATCGGTTTTCTCCTGCTGCTGGTGCTGCGCCTCGAGCTGCTGCAGCATTTCCTCGGCGGGAGCGAACCGGGTCCAGCCCGGAACCGTAGCGGCCAGATTCACGTCACGCCATTTCGGATGGTACGGCGGGTGCTGGAACGTATCGAAGCGCGTGAACAGGTATTGCACGAAGCGCTGCACCTTGATGTAGCGCTCGCTTTTTTTCGGCCAGTTGTAGACCGCCAGCACGGCCGGCACCGCAATGGTGTCGATGCGGTCGTTGCCCTGCAGCAGGTTCGGATAGTCCTTCTTGTCGAACTCGCCGAGCGTGTAATAGTCCTCGAACATCTTGGTGAACGGAATGTTGACCAGATGCAGTCCCGAGTTCGGCGGAATCTTCGAGAAGAACTCGACCGGCTTTGGCACCACACGGGCCAGCGCGTCGATTTCGCCGGACTTCAGCTTCTGCAGTGCGTTGCTGTTGTCGATCAGAACCTGCTGCACATTGATGCCGAGCCGCTGGAACACGATGGTGCCGGTCAGACTCGCGCCGGTGCCCGCAGGGCCGAAATTGACCTTCTTGCCGCGCAGATCCTCTAGGCTGTGCACGTCGTCGCGCGCCAGGATGTGCAGCTCCGAGATCGGCAGCCGGATGATGTACTGGACGCGGCCCTCGAGATGCGGCGTCTTTCGCACGGTGCGGAAATATTCGAACACGTCGGACTGCGTGATCGCCGCATCGACGCCGCGCAGGTAGAGGAGATCGTCGAGGTTCCCCGCTGCGCCGTAGGAGACGATCGGCAGGATGCGCAGATTATCGCCATCATCCAGCGCCGTCGCCATTTCGTCGGCGAGCCGCATGTAGGTTCCGGAGAACAAGCCGCCGACGATTCCCACCGTCGCGGCATTTTTGCGCTCGCGCATCACCGCATCGGTGCCACCCTGGGCAATTGATTTCGGCACTGCGACCTGAGCCGCGAGATTGAAGCTGAACAAGCCGATTGTCGACGCGATCAACGCCGCAACTACCATACGACCGCGCATTATCACCCCTCACTGTTTACCGACGCTACGCCAGTTGTGTTGCAACGTTCGATCAGGATTGTGGCAAGTCAAAGATGATGATTCGGATTCTGATAAATGCACGACGATGAGGCGATGAATTATTGGCGATGAATTATTGGCGATGAATTATTCGTGGCATCGCTTTGTCATTTTCGCCACAATTCGCTGCGTGCAGATTTTGCTCGGCGGATTCCGCTGCGAAATGAACATCGCGATTCATTGCGGCAGGGCGTGATCTTGCCACAAAGCATCGTCAGCTTATGTGCGCTTCTCAACCGAACCAGGCACAGCCGGTGCGGTCGAGTGGTGGGTCACATAGCTCGTTGAGTTCAGTGGAGTAGCGTCATGCGTACATGTTCCGACCTGCCGTTCTTCTGAAGCTAGCTCTCGACTAATCCGCATCTAACAAAGCCGCAGCTCAAGCGGAGCGATTCATCGTGCGCGGTGCCTGGCGAAGGCATTCGGCGCGGCGGGTGGATTGCGCCTTGCTGGTCAGAAGTTCCCGTGCGGGGTCGGCGAAGAAATTCAAAGAAAATACAGGAGTCACCATGTTGAAACGTTTGGTTCTGACTGCTTTGCTTGGCTCACTCACGACGATCGCAGCCGCCCAGGCGAGCGAGTGGCCGAGCCGGCCCGTAACCATGGTCGTCCCGTTCGCCGCCGGCGGCCCCACCGACGTGGTCGGCCGCATTCTGGCGGCGCGCATGAGCGAAATCCTCAAACAGCAAATCATCGTGGTGAACGTCGGCGGCGCCGGCGGCATGGCCGGCGCCGAGCGCGTCGCAAAGGCCAATCCGGACGGTTATGAAGTCCTGCTCGGCACCGTCGGCACCCAGGCCTACAGCCAGAGCCTGTACAAGAACCCGCTGTACAGCGCGACCGCGGACTTTACGCCGGTCGCACTCGTGGCCGAACAGCCGTTGGTGCTGGTGGTACGCAAAGACCTTCCGGTCAACACGCTGAAGGAGTTCGCCGCCTACGCCAAGGAGAACGCCGCAAAGATGTCGTTCGGCTCCGGCGGCGCGGGTTCGTCCACGCATCTTGGCTGCGTGTTGTTGAATTCGACCCTCGGGGTCAACGTTCAGCACGTTCCGTACCGCGGCTCGGCGCCGGCGCTCCAAGACCTCCAGGCCGGACGGATCGATTATCTCTGCGATGCGGTGTCCACGGAACTGTCGCCCATCAAGGCCGGCAGCGTGAAAGCCATCGCGGTGCTGGCACGGCAGCGTTCCGCGGTGCTGCCCGAGGTACCGACGGCGCAACAGGCCGGCTTTGCCGGCTTCGAGGCCGACAACTGGATCGGCCTGTTCTTCCCGAAGCACACGCCGGAGCCGATCGTGCGCCGCCTGCGCGAAGCCTCGGTCGAGGCGATGAACACCCCGGCGTTGCGCACCCGTATGGAGGCGATCGGCACCGATCTGGTCGCCGCCGACCGCACCAGCTCGATCTATCTGCAGCACTTCGTCGGTAGCGAGATCAAGAAATGGGCAACGCCGATCAAGGAAAGCGGCGTCTCGGTCGACTGATCGCGATGGGCGACAGAGCAAGCCAGAGGAGAGCGGATGACCGGCGCGTCATAAGGACCGCAGCAATGTCGGGGAGGCAAACATGAGCACGCCACTGTCGCGGCGAAAGAAATTGGACGGCCTTGCCTTGTACGCGCCGCGTCGCATGCGCGAGCAGGCGATAGACGAGCCGCCTGGCGATCCGCCGATGCCGGAGTACGAGCCCGCCGATGATCGAATCCCGATCGTCGCGGAGCCTTCCGGCGCGGGCCATCGGGAGACCAAGCTCGCGGAGCAGCGCATCGAAGAGGCCATTCGCAAAATCGTCGCGCTCGGACACCCTGATGAGCCGGCCATGGCTTCGCCCGGCGATACACAACCCACCCTTGCGCCGCGCGCCGACGACGAAGGCTACGACGAACACTATGAGGACGCACCGCCTTCGAATATTGCCGGCGACGACGCCGAGGACGACGCGCCGCGCCTCCGTCGTCGTTCGCGTCTCGAGGCGGAGATCGTGCCGGAGCCGCCGGTTGGCGAGCGGCGCAGCGTCTTTCCGCTCTTGATCCGGCTCTCGTCGGCAATGATGTTCGCGGCGGTCGTCGCCTATGGCATGACGATGTTCGCATCGATGCAGTCCGGCGTGCCACCTGAGGAGACTGTTAACAACGCCAGTCAGGTTGCCGAGCCCAACTATCAGGTCGCCTCGGCTGCGCCAAACGTGCAGCAGCCTCAACCGCAATCGCCACCGCCCCATTTGATCGTCGAGGATCAGCAGGCCTTTGCCAATGAACCTCTGTCGCTCATCGTGATGGTGCAGCATCCGCAGCAGAACGCATCATTGCTGCTCGATGGATTGGCCGAGGGCACCACGCTGTCGGCCGGTGCGGCGATCAGCGCGTCGAGCTGGCAGGTGCCGTACGACCAGACCAAGGGGCTCTATCTGTACGCGCCGAAAGATTTCACCGGCGTGATGAATACCGCGGTGAGCCTGCTCGGCGCCGACAAGCAACTGCTCGACACCCAGGCGGTGCAGCTCAAATGGATGGCTCGCGCGCCGAAGCCCCTTCCTGATCCGGCCCCGGCACCGGCACCACCGGCACCGAAGCCGCAGGCCGCACAGCCGCCGTCGAAACCCGTGATGGTCGCGACGGTTGGGGACCCCAGCAGCGCCGGAGCGTTCAAAACGGCCGCGATCAACAAGCCGATCGATCCCGGCGAGGCCACCATGCTGATGCAGCGCGGCCGCGACTTTCTGGGCGCTGGCGACATCTCCGCGGCGCGCATTGCATTCAGCCGCTTGGCCGACGCAGGCGTCGCCGATGCCGCGCTGGCGCTCGCCTCCACCTACGATCCGACGTATCTCGCGACCCATCATGTGATGGGTGTGCAGGGCGACCGCGCGCAAGCGCGCGCCTTGTATCAGCGCGCAAAGGATTTGGGCTCTCCAGAAGCCGCGCAAATCCTGGCGCGCATGACCGGCAAATAGGACGGCTGCCGCCGCCGTCTTGTCAACGCGCGCTGCGCTTGTCAGTGTCTTCCCACACGGCCACGCTGCAATGGCCGAGCGGGAGACATGTGTGGCATTCGACAGCGACGCGGCGAAAAAGGTATTGGCGCAAATCGATCGTAACGAGCTGGCACAGCTCGGCTGCGACCTTGCCTCGATCCCGAGCCCGACCGGCCAGGAAAAAGCGATCGCCGAATACATTTTGGCCTGGTTCGCCGCCAACGGCCTCAAGGCCGTGCGCCAGGACGTCGCGGCCGACCGTCCCAACGCGGTCGGCATTCTCAAGGGCGACGGCAGCGGCTTGAGCCTCGGCTTCAACGGCCACACCGATACCAGCTTCACCGGCACCAGTGCCGACCAGCGCATGGCCGCCAACCTCGAACCCGACACCGAGATGAGCGGCAAGATCGTCGGCGACAAGGTTCAGGGTCTCGGCATTTCCAACATGAAGGGTGGTCTCGCCTCGTTCATGATCGCCGGCAAGGCGCTCAAGAAAAGTGGCGTGAAACTCAAAGGCGACGTCGTGCTGGCCTGCGTGGTCGGCGAGATCTCGCGTTCGCCGATCGGACCGTGGCAATCCCAGGAGTATCGCGGCGAGGGCGTCGGCACCCATCATCTGCTGACGCACGGCATGCATACCGACTACGCGGTGTGCTGCGACGGCTCTGACCTGCACATCGTCTGGACCCAGACCGGCGTGGTCCAGATCAAGATCACGACGTTCGGCAAGGCCGAGGCGGCCTGGGGCACCAAGCGCGCCGCGTTTCCGATGGAGAACGTCAACGCCATCGTCAAGATGACTAAGATCATCGCCGCTTTGGAGGACTGGGCCGCCGGCTTCGAGGACAAATACATCTACAATTCGCCGACCGGGCCGCTGTGGCCGAAAGTCAATATCGGCGCCATCGAGGGCGGCGCGCCGTATCGGCCGAATTATTTTCCGTGGGTCTGCTCGATCTATGTCGACGTGCGCATGCCGCCGCAGGTCCGGCCGCTGACCATCCAGCGTGAAGTCGAGCACGTGCTCGACGGGCTCGGCGTCGGCTACGAGCTCGACGTCTACAAATCGCTGCTCGGCCACGAAGGCAAGAATGTCGATCCGCTGGTGCGCTCGGCCGAAGACGTGTTCGGTTATCTGTTCAACGAAAAGATCAAGCCGGAAAGTCCGGATCGCGCCAGCATCTGGACCGACACCAACATCTACAACGAGCTCGGCATTCCGGCCATCAAGATCGGGCCGCGCGGCCGCCGCATCAGCGCCCGCAACGAAGAAATCGACATCGCCGAGATGGTCAAGGCCGCACAGATCTATACGCTCATCGCGCTGGACATCTGCAATCGGCCAAGGCCGGGTTAAAAAGAGGCCGCACGCGACCGCCGCAGGGAGGCAAGCGTGATCGTCCGTTACGAATCCGACGGCACCATCGTGATGATTACGCAGAACGATCATGCCCAGCTATCCGGGCTGTTTGCCGCGCATTGGGGCAACGAACAGTTCGAAAAGCCGCGGCCCTATGGCTCGCTGGTCAGCGCCGCCATGTTTCACGACCGGGGCTGGATTCGTTACGAGACCAGTCCGCAGCTCAATCCGCAAACCGGCAAGACGCCGAATTACCGGGAGGTGCCGAACGACCGCGCCCAGCTCGACGCATTCGAGTGGGCCGGCGATTGGCTGGCTGCAATCGATGCCTATGCGGGTCTGATGATCGCCAAGCACCGGACCGGACTGTGGCAAGGCCGCTACGGCGTCATCACACATCCGCCGGCCATCAAGCGCGGCAAGCTGCCGCCGGAAATCGAGGCTTTCATCGCGCGCAGCGAGGCGAAGCAGAAGGCGGCCGCCGAAAAGGTCGATCCCGATGAACTTGCGGTCAATTACAACCTGCTGCAGGTCTGGGATATCCTGTCGCTCTACATTTGCAGTAACGAAGTGCTCAAGCCGGACCGCATCGAGCCGGCACCCAGCGCCTATGCGGGACGCGCCGCTGTGGGCCTGTCGCTCGCGCCGGCGGAGAAACAGACCATTGCGATCGATCCTTACCCGTTCGACCAGCCTTCCCTCACCACGAACCTGATATTCCGCCGCCTGAGCCAGACAAAATTCCGCGATGCGGCTGAACTGCAGTCCGTGTACTTCCGGACGGCGCCGCAAATCACTTCATTCCGGCTGGTGCCCGCCGGCAAGATGAACTAACGCAGCCGCAGCGAGTACGCGCCGTCGTTGGCACATCTTGACCATTGTGGTTCAATGACGAGCCGCAACAGCCGCATAGGCGCTGAAGGGCACGCAAGCTCCGACGGCGGCCTACATGAGCAAGTTCATCGCCACCTGCAACGATTTCGATCGCGCCGCCATCGTGGCGCAGGCCAAGAACTGGAAAGAAGAACACTGAAGCGGCGCTGCCGCACGGGCTGAAACGTTCGGGCGCGCGCCATGGCCGCGCGGCGGCGCGCTACATCGCGAGCGGCGTTGGGTTGTCAACCGGCGGATCGATACCAAAACTGTTGGCGGTCATGCAGGTCATGGAAAAACTGCCGATCGCCCCGACCAGCGCCACCAGCGCCTCCAGCCCCATGGTCTTTTCCGCGGCCGCATAGGTCGCGTCGCTCAGCCCTTTGCTGGCGAGAAGCTCGCGCGCCACGGTGAGACAGGTCCGCTCGCGCGCATCAGTCAAATCGGGCGTGCCCTGCGCGTTGATGGCGTCAACGACGGCCTGCGGAATGCCGACGGCAAGCGAACGGCGGACCTGCGCGAACCACGGATAGCGCGCGTTCCAGTGTCGCGCCACCACCAGGTTCACGATCTGCTGCTCGCGCGCCGACAGCCCGCCGGTGGCGAGCGCGCCGCGCATGTTCTGGCAAACCTCGAACAATTTCGGCAAGCGAATATAGGCGTAATACGGGCCGCCGACGATGCCGCTCGATTGCTTGGCGGCGTCGTAGACGCGCGCCTGTTCGGCATTCATGTCGGCGCGATCCAGAATTGCGATGCGGGCCATGGCTTGTCCTCCCTCCAAGGCGTTCATTCGCCGAATGCTAGCATCGACTTGCGGGGTGATCGAGCCTCATGAGCAGATTGGTCGAACGCGATTCGCATTGCATACTCCCCACAAAACTCCTAGCGTGGATTGGTCACGATCTGGCTTTCCAGCCTTGGCAAACTGTTGGCAAGCTAACAACGCTTCCCCTATGTTTCCGCCATAAAATTCCACCCGAAGGAGAAACCAAAATGGCGTATTCGCTGTACGACGCGGCTGTCACACCCTGCGCCCAGCAGCTTGGCGCACTCGCCGGCATCATCGATAAGGCCGCGGCGCATTGCGCTTCCAACAAGATCGAGGAATCGGCTCTGCTGCAGGACAGGTTATATCCCGACATGTTTTGCCTTGCCCGCCAGATCCGGCAGGCGGCGGATTTCGCCATGAATACCGGCGGCCGTCTCGCAGGCGTTGCTCCGCCCGCCCTGGCCGCCGTGGACGACACCAGCTTCGCGGCCGCCAAAAGTCGCGTGGAAACCGCCCTGGGCTTTGTGAAGTCGCTGACACGCGAACAGGTCGACGGCGCGGAAAACAAAGTCATCGCCTGGAAGGGCGGCGGCAACGACCGAAAAATGAAGGGCACCGACTATCTACAGCAGTTTGCCCTGCCAAATTTCTTCTTCTTTGTAACGACGGCCTACGACATCCTGCGCCATCGCGGTGTCCCACTCGGAAAGCGGGACTTCCTGGGCCCGGTCAATTGGCTCTAGGGTAGTCGCCCACGCGATATCGATCCAATAAGAGTGCCTGCACGCTGCGTGCCTGCAGGACCTGAAACCCACCGACTGGACCACCCGATCGCTGCAATTTCGTCACGCCGGACATGAGGTAGTGTTGGCGTGGACAGACGGCAGCGAACGGCGTCGTCATTCTTGCACGCGGAACGCAGCCGCTACCGACCCACGCCCGAGTGCTTGGATTTCGTGGTGGGCGCACAAGGACTCGAACCTTGGACCCGCTGATTAAGAGTCAGCTGCTCTACCAACTGAGCTATGCGCCCTAGACCGTAGGATGGCCACCGCGAGCGTATCTATGCCATCGCAGGCGCGATGCCAAGCCACGGCCGCGGTGGCCGGGAAAACGTAGCTCAGCCCACGTCGGTCGAATGGATGCGGCGTTCGGAGACGGCGAGCGGCTCAAGACGGCCGGTGCGCTGCGCCCGGGCGACGAGCTTGTTGAGCGCCGCGAGGTAGGCTTTGGCGGAGGCGACCAGGGTGTCGGGATCGGCGCCCTTGGCGGTCACGGTGCGGCCGCTTTCGGACAGACGCACCGAGACTTCGGCCTGGGCATCGGTGCCCTCGGTCACGGCGTGAACCTGGTAGAGCTCCAGCACCGCCTCGTGCGGCACCATCGCTTTGATGCAGTTGAAGGTAGCGTCGACCGGACCGTTGCCCTCGCACTCCTCGATCAGCGACCTGCCGTCGATGTCGAGCTTCATGGTGGCGCGCTGCGGGCCGCGGGTGCCGGCGATCACCGACAGCGAAACGAGCTTGATGCGATCCTGTGCGGTGGCGATCTCCTCGTCGACCAGCGCCTCGATGTCCTCGTCGTAGACGTGCTTCTTACGGTCGGCCAGCGCCTTGAAGCGGACGAAAGCGTCTTCGAGCTGATTGCCGGCGAGCTGGTAGCCCAGCTCCTCCAGCTTGTGCACGAAGGCGTGGCGGCCGGAATGCTTGCCCATGACCAGCGAGGTCTGCTTTACGCCGACGTCCGCCGGCACCATGATCTCATAGGTCTGGGTGTGCTTGAGCATGCCGTCCTGATGGATGCCGCTCTCGTGGGCGAACGCGTTCCGCCCGACGATCGCCTTGTTGTACTGCACCGGGAACGAGGTCACCGCCGAGACGAGCTTGGAGGCGCGCGTCAGCATGGTGGCGTCAACGCCGGTCCAATACGGCAGCACGTCATTGCGCACCCGCATCGCCATCACGGCCTCTTCCAACGAAGCATTGCCGGCGCGCTCGCCGATGCCGTTGATGGTGCACTCGATCTGCCGCGCGCCGGCGCGAACGCCGGCCAGCGAATTCGCCACCGCCATGCCGAGATCGTCGTGGCAGTGCACCGAGAACCGCGCCTGACCGGAATTGGGCACGCGGTCGCGCACCATCTTGATCAGCGCGAAATATTCGTCCGGCACCGTGTAGCCGACGGTGTCCGGAATATTGATCGTGGTGGCGCCGGCCTTAATCGCCGCCTCGACGCAGCGACACAGGAAATCGTGCTCGGTGCGGGTGCCGTCCTCGCATGACCATTCGACGTCGTCGGTGTATTTGCGCGCCCGCGTCACCGAGGCGATCACCATCTCGAAAACCTTGTCCGCCGGCAGCTGCAGCTTCCATTTCATGTGCACCGGCGAGGTCGAGATGAAGGTGTGGATGCGCGGGCGCTTGGCCGGCTTGATGGCTTCGCCGGCGCGGTCGATGTCGTTGAAGCCGGCGCGAGCGAGGCCGCAGACCACGGCGTTCTTGGTGCGCTTGGCGATTTCGTTGACGGCGGCGAAATCGCCGTCGGAGGCGATCGGAAAGCCGGCCTCGATGATGTCGACGCCCATCTGGTCGAGCAGCTCGGCGACTTCGAGCTTCTCCTCGTGGGTCATGGTGGCGCCGGGGCACTGCTCGCCGTCGCGCAGCGTGGTGTCGAAGATGACGACGCGGTCTTTCTCCGAGCGGGGCGGCGCGGTTTTTGCTGTCGGCGCGGAATCCGTCGATTTCGCCTTGGCGGGAGGTGTCATGAAACTGGTCCTTTTCGCTGGCGCCGGTCTCCCCTCAGGGACTGGGCGCTCCTGGGTTCCGTGGCTTGCTCAAAACCCCTGAGTGCCCAGGCGCAAAGGCCCAGCCGGCCCTCAGGGGGCGCTAAGGAGCAGGAGTCCGCGAAGGAGCGTGCAGGGCATGAGGGCGGCACTGCCGGCGGCGGATCCCGCTCCGGGCGTCATCGCGCGGATGTATTCGCAGCGCGTCGACACGGCCTTGGCCCTTACCCTCGTCTCGGCTCGCCAGGGTCGCGGAACAAGGTGAATTCCGCGTTAATGCCCATGTGGGAGCCCCTTCTTGTAGCGGAAGTGCGTGCAGTGCCGCAAGAGCGCGGCGCCGCATCAGTAGGCTTGCGAAAGCCGCGCCTACTTCGGATGCGGATTGACGAACAGGCCAACCATGCCGGTTGAGCCTTTCACGTGGGGCGACGCGCCGAATTTTTCGATCAGCTGCTCGCGGGTCAGCCCGGGCGCCAGTTCGTCCGGTGCGAAATCGCTGGCGATCAGAACGAACGTATAGTGATGCGCGCTGACGTTCGGCGGCGTGCATGGGCCGATATAATGGCCAACGCCCATTGTGCTCTTGCCGCCCACATATTGGTTCGAATCCTTGCTGGTGGCGCCTTCGGCAAAACCGGTCAGCGTCGGCGCAATGCCGTACGCCACCCAATGGCTGACGCCCGCCGGCGCGCGGCCTTGGGGATCGGCCATCAACAGAACTAGGCTTTTGGTGCCGTCCGGCACGTTGCTCCAGTGCAGCTCCGGCGACACGTTCTCGCCTACGCAATTCGCTCTGCTCGGTTCATTGGTCTTGCTGTTGGAAACCTTCATCGGCATCAATTGCCCGTCCTTGAAGGTATTGGATTCCAGGGTGAAGATACCGGCTGCGTTGGCGGTCGTGCCGATAACGCCGAGCGCCAAGGCCGTAACGGCAGCCGCGAGCAGATATCGCTTGGCAGACATATCGCTTCCTCCCATTGTCTTAATACAACCGCAGGAGTGTAGCGGCAGGGCCTTTAAGTTCAAGGGTGCAGCGTATCAATTGCGCGAGCGATCGACCAGCGCCCGCTGCTTGATCCACGGCATCATCTCGCGCAGCTTGCCGCCGACCGCTTCGGCCGGATGAGCCGCGAGCTTGGTGCGCATCGCCTTGAACGAGGTCTGGTTGACCTTGTTCTCCAGCATCCACTCCTTGACGAATTTGCCGGACTGGATGTCGTCGAGAATCTTCTTCATCTCGGCGCGCGTGGCATCATTGATGACGCGCGGTCCGGAGACGTATTCGCCGTACTCGGCCGTATTCGACACCGAATAGTTCATGTTGGCGATGCCGCCCTCGTAGATCAGGTCGACGATCAGCTTCATCTCGTGGATGCACTCGAAATAGGCCATTTCGGGCGCGTAGCCGGCTGCCACCAGCGTGTCGTAGCCGGCCTTCATCAGCTCGACCACGCCGCCGCACAACACGCTCTGCTCGCCGAACAGATCGGTCTCGCATTCCTCGCGGAACGTGGTTTCGATGATGCCGGCGCGGCCGCCGCCGATCGCGGCGCCGTACGACAGGCACAGATCGTGGGCATTGCCGGAGGCGTCGCGATGGATCGCCAGCAGGCACGGCACGCCGGCGCCGCGCTGATATTCGGAGCGCACGGTATGGCCGGGCCCCTTGGGCGCGATCATCATGACGTCGAGATCGGCGCGCGGCTCGATCAGGTTGAAATGGATGTTGAGCCCGTGCGCGAACATCAGCGCTGCGCCCTGCTTCATGTTGCCGTGCAGCGCATTGGCATAGATGTCGGCCTGCAGCTCGTCGGGCGTGAGCATCATCATCACGTCGGCCCATTTGGCGGCCTCGGCGACCTCCTTGACAGGGAGCTTTTCGCCTTCGGCCTTTTTCACGCCCTGCGAGGTCTTGCGCAGCGCGACCGCGACCTCCTTGACGCCGGAATCGCGCAGATTGAGCGCATGGGCATGGCCCTGGCTGCCGTAGCCGATAATGGCGACCTTCTTGCCCTTGATCAGGTTCAGGTCGGCGTCGCGGTCGTAGTAAACGCGCATGGTCTCACACCCCTCTTTAGGCCAGACGTGCGGCCGAGCCGCTTGTTTTCCGCTGCTGCTTCTATGTGGTGCGCGTCGCCGGGACAAGGCCCGGAATGAGCGGAAGGCGGGCTGGCATCACGCCGCGCAATTCCCAGTGCCGAACGTGCGCCTGCACGAGGAATTCGTTGATGGCGGCGATATCGGCGTTCCACCTGCAAGCCTCTATCACAGCGCGCAGCCGAATTTCAGCCTCTTCGATGAGCCGCAGGGCGTCCTGGTACTCGATCTGGCCCGACCGCACCGCCCGCAGCGTTGACAAATCAGGCTCGGCGACGGGCAAAGTGAGACGACGGGAGGTCATCAACTCGATGCCTTCGTAGCCGAGCCGCAGCGCGTGCATGGCGAATTTGGTATCGTAACCGTACTTGGCAACAAGTTCCGGTCGGTTCACGGTCCTCGTACGCTCACCGGTGAGCCGCATTTTCTGCGCCACCAGATAGCCTAAGAAGCGTTCGCCGGACTGCCTGCTGATGAAGGCTTGGCGCATGCGCACCAGATCGGCGCCGATCGTATCCTTGCAGATGTAGGTTGGCAGCCAAAGTAGCAGCACCACGCTCGGATTGCCTTGCGCGGCAAGACGGCAGAACTTTCTCAAGCTGTACATGGTCAGATCGAGGTCGCCGGGCTGACTACGCACGCCCTCGGGCTGGTCGCGATAGATGTAATGATCACGGGGAGAGAGCCCACACACGTATTGCGGTGGCTCGATGAAGATACCCATTTCGTCGCGATCGTCTTGACCCTCGATGGCCGTGCCGTGCGAGGTGGAGCCAACCACGCCGCGCAGTATTTCGTTGTCAAGAGCAACGGAGCGTTGCGGATCGGTCGTCATGCTTCAGGTTTCCCCGGCACGGTGTCGAATTTCTCCCGCGCCCGGGCGATCTTCGCCTGGTTGCGGATCGCCCAGGCGCCGAGCGCGGACACCGGCTGCAGCAGATCGCGGCCGAGCGGGGTGAGCGCGTAATCGACGCGCGGCGGAATGGTCGGAAATACCGTGCGCGTCACCAGCCCGTCGCGCTCGAGGCCGCGCAAGGTCAGGGTCAGCATGCGCTGCGAGATGCCGCCGATCGAGCGCTTGAGCTCGTTGAAGCGCTGCGGCCCGTCGCCGAGCCGGGTGACCACCAGCACCGACCATTTGTCGCCGACGCGGCCGAGCACCTCGCTGATGGCGCGGCAATCCGCGGGTAAATGGGTGTGTCTTGGTTTCATCGCTGTGCCTTCTTGCGCGGCTTGCCTGCGGTCACCACCCTAGCCCCAGTTACAAACCTTAACTAAGGAGCGCAAGATGACCGCACAAGCCGCCCTGCCGCAAATCGCCGTCGTCGTCGGCTCGAACCGCCGCGATTCGATCAACCGCAAGCTCGCCCGCGCGCTGGCGCGGCTCGGCGCTGGCCGGTTCGAGGCCTGTTTGGTCCAGATCGACGACCTGCCCATGTTCAATCAGGACAACGAAGGGAGCCTGCCGGCCGCGGTCGCGCGCTTCAAGCAGGACATCGCGCGCGCCGACGGCGTGCTGTTCGTGACGCCCGAGCACGACCGGTCGATTCCGGCGGTGCTGAAAAACGCCATCGACTGGGGTGCGCGGCCTTATGGCACCAGCGTCTGGGCCGACAAGCCCGCCTTCATCACCGGCACCTCGCCGGGCGCCATCGGCAGCGCGCTGGCGCAGCAGCACCTGCGCAACATCCTGGTCAGCCTCGGCATGATCCTGCTCGGCGGCGAGGCCTATGTGACGTTCAAGCCGAACCTGATCGACGGGCATGGCAATATCGGCGACGAGAGCACGCAGAAATTTCTGCAGGGCTTTGTCGATCGCTTCGCGGCGCTGGTCGAAAGGCTGACGCCAGCAGCGAAGCGGGCGGCTGCGGCGGCATAGATTCGTCATTGCGAGGAGCGAAGCGACGAAGCAATCCAGCAAGATGCATGGCAGTCTGGATCGCTTCGCTCGCGATGACGATTACATCCCCTCGGGGCCGCGGGCGATGGCGACGACCCCGGTGCGGGACACTTCGACCAGACCGATCGGCAGCATCAGGTTGATGAAGCTTTCGATCTTGTCGGAGGCGCCGGTGATCTCGAACACGAAACTCTCGGTGGTGGCGTCGATGACGCGGGCGCGAAACGCATCGGCAAGCCGCAGCGCTTCCATGCGGTGATCGCCGGTGCCGCCCACCTTGACCATGGCCAGTTCGCGCGCGATCGCCGGCCCGGTCGTGCTCAGGTCGACGACGCGATGCACCGGCACCAGGCGGTCGAGCTGGTTCTTGATCTGCTCCAGCACCATCGGCGTACCGCGGGTGACGATGGTGATGCGCGAGAGGTGCTTTTCGTGCTCGGTCTCCGAGACAGTGAGCGAATCGATGTTGTAGCCGCGGCCGGCGAAAAGCCCGATGACGCGGGCTAGCACGCCGGGTTCGTTGTCGACCAGGACGCAAAGCGTGCGGGTCTCGACCCGCTCGGCGGTTGCGGCGGCGGGATAATGCGTGGTCGCGGTCTTGTCGTTCACGGCGTGCTCCTGAGCGACTGCGTTCTACCCGAATGCCGAATGGCTAGCAGCGAATAGCAAGCATGCGAACGGTCCATTCGCTATTCGCTGTTTCGCCATTCGCCACCTCTCACACCATCACCTTGCCCGCTTCCGTCACCGCGTCCTCGACCCGCGTGGTGGCGTCGCCGAGCAGCATCTCGTTGTGGGCGCGTCCGGACGGAATCATCGGGAAGCAGTTTTCCGCGGGATCGACCACGCAATCGAAAATCACCGGCCGCTTCACCTCGATCATCTCGCGGATTTTCTCGTCGAGATCGCCGGGATGCTCGCAGCGGATGCCGTGCGCGTGATAGGCCTCGGCGAGCTTGACGAAGTCGGGCAGCGCCTCGGTGTAGGAATGCGCGTAGCGGCCGCCGTGTAAGAGCTCCTGCCACTGCCGCACCATGCCCATGTACTGATTGTTGATGACGAAGATTTTGATCGGCAGGTCGTACTGCACCGCGGTCGACATTTCCTGCATGGTCATCAGCACCGAGGCCTCGCCGGCGATATCGACGACGAGCGAGTTCGGATGCGCAAGCTGGACGCCGACCGAGGCCGGCAGCCCATAACCCATGGTGCCGAGCCCGCCCGAGGTCATCCAACGGGTCGGCTCCTGGAAGTGATAGAACTGCGCCGCCCACATCTGGTGCTGGCCGACTTCGGTGGTGATGTAGGTGTCGCGGTCCTTGGTCAGCTCGTACAGCCGCTGGATGGCGTATTGCGGCTTGATGATCTTGTTGGAGTTGCGATAGGCGAGGGACTTCTTGGCACGCCACTTGCCGATCTGAGCCCACCAGGCGTCGAGCGCCTTCTTGTCGGCCTTGTAGCCGCCCGAGCGCCACAGCCGCACCATGTCGTCGAGCACGTGGGCGCAATCGCCGACGATGCCGAGATCGACCTTGACGTTCTTGTTGATCGAGGACGGGTCGATGTCGATGTGGATTTTCTTCGAGCCGGGCGAGAAGGCGTCGAGCCGTCCGGTGATGCGGTCGTCGAATCGCGAGCCGACCGCGATCATCAGGTCGCAATCGTGCATCGACCAATTGGCCTCCCAGGTGCCGTGCATGCCGAGCATGCCAAGCCATTGCGCATCGGCGGCTGGGAATGCGCCGAGCCCCATCAGGGTCGAGGTCACCGGAAAGCCGGTGAGCTTGGCGAGTTCGCGCAGCGATTGGGTCGCGGCGCGGCCGGAATTGATGACGCCGCCACCGGTGTAGAACACCGGACGCTTGGCGGCGGCCATCATCTCCACGGCTTGACGGATCTTGTCCGGATCGCCCTTGAGCTTGGGCCGATAGCCTTTGTGCTGAAAGTCCTTGGGCTTGAAATAGTCGCCCTTGGCGAACTGCACGTCCTTCGGAATGTCGACCACCACCGGGCCCGGACGGCCGCTGGCCGCGATATGGAACGCCTCGTGCAGCACCCGCGGCAGATCGTCGACGGTTTTGACCAGATAATTATATTTGGTGCACGGCCGGGTGATGCCGACGGTGTCGCATTCCTGAAAGGCGTCGTTGCCGATCAGATGCGTCGGCACCTGGCCGGTGATGACGACGAGCGGCACCGAATCGCACAGCGCATCGGTCAGGCCGGTGACGGCGTTGGTGGCGCCGGGACCTGAGGTCACCAGCACGGTGCCGACTTTGCCGGTCGAGCGCGCGTAACCCTCGGCGGCGTGCACGGCGCCCTGCTCGTGCCGGACGAGGATGTGCCGGACCTTGTCCTGCTGAAACAGCGCGTCGTAGATCGGCAGCACCGCGCCGCCCGGATAACCGAAAATGTGCTCGACGCCCTGATCGGCGAGCGCCGCCATCACCATTTCCGCGCCGGTCATTTCAGTCATCGCCCTGCTCCACTGTCGTGCTCCGTCCGGCTTCGCTTCGCCACTGGGTGGCCTCGGAAAAATAAAAAAGGGCCTCGAAGGGCCCCTGGTCACGCACCGCCGCGTCACGCGGGTGGATCATCCACCCACGGCGGTGCGCCTCGATACGAGGATCAGCGATTTGGCCGCGAAAATCCGCACGGACCTGCCCTTCCTTCTTGGAAGCGACTTTATAAGCATTGCGGCAGGCCGGGTCAAGCAAAATGCGGCCGGATTGCGGCGCCGTTTGCATCAAACGCTCGTTTGAAATCGGCAGGGCGCGAAAATCCGCGCATGACGCAAAACCGGCGGCGCCACAGCGTGGCCGTGATTTTGCAACGTGCCGGCCCGCAAAATGCCCGTGCGGCCTGCTGAAATCCTTAGCCAGAGAGTCGGGCACGCCCGCAAGGCGCCGGCGACGGCTGGAGGGGATCATGCTTGCAGCATCTTTGCGCAAGAGGGCGGCGGCTTTGGCGCTGGCGGCGCTGACGCTGGCGACGCCGGCCGCCGCGGCAACGGTGGCACCAGCGGCAGCTGTCGCAACGCCGCTTTCGACTGATGCCATCCTGCGCTGGATCAACGATTATCGCCGCAAGCCGGATCCCGACCGCCTGCCGGCGCTGGTCCGCTCGCTCAGTGCGCTGCAGGCGTTCAAGGATGCCGAGACCTGCGGCGCCTATATCGGCTTCATCGCCGGCGTGCTCGGCAGCAATCCGGCGCGCGCCAAGCGGCTCGTCGGCGACATGCTGTCGATCGCGCCGGCCGACCACTGGGTGCTGGTCCGCGCCATCGCCTATTCGGGCCTGCCGAACTGGAAGGATTTGATGGTCGCGGCCGGCGAGCGCATGCCGGACCGGCACGCCATGATCAACCGCTATCTGGCCGGCAAGCTGCCGACCCTCGATCAGATCGCCTACCCGACAAAACGCGGCATGCTCGACAAGATCGAGATTGCGTTTCACATCAAGAGCGACGGCAGCAAAGCGGTGGCACTGCAGCCGACCCCGCAGCTGATCGATCTCTTGTGGGGCTATTATCTGGCCACCG
>Ga0070730_10000767_pt1 | contig 34506 bp, 33 predicted proteins | sample Coa_R1_3_FD_66447 | JGI IMG/M metagenome (GOLD analysis project Ga0070730, IMG submission 66447) | Surface soil microbial communities from Centralia Pennsylvania, which are recovering from an underground coalmine fire - Coalmine... | ecosystem: Environmental > Terrestrial > Soil > Unclassified ...
AAAACATGTTTCACGAAACGCTGCTTGAGTCATCGTCCTGTCCCAAAAGACGCCGCGGCTGGTCCATGGTCACTGCATTTGCCGTCGAGTTGGTGATCATTGCCATACTTGTTCTGGTTCCTTTGATTGCAACGGGAATGCTTCCGGCTTCTTTTTCAGCGCCGCCAGTGATCGTGAGCTTTCCTTTGCCCACGGTTGAGGCTTCGGTTAAATCATCCAGCGGAGGATCGTCCGGCGGTTCGCACTCTGCGGCCAAGCAGGAAATGGTGGTGAGTCTGGATCCGGGAACGACGCGTATTCCTGGTCCACAAACTCCTGGGGAGACCGCCACTGAGCCAGGTCCGACATGTCCTGGGTGCAATGGTAAAGACCTTGATTCAAGGAAGCTCTTTCCTACTGGATCCGGGCCGGGGGGGCAGGGAGAAAGAAAAGACAAGCCCGTCGTTGTGTCGCACATGGAAGATGGAGAACTCATCAACAGGGTCGTTCCCGTTTATCCTTCCATGGCGAAAATCACGGGTGCACAGGGCGAGGTGAAACTGCATGCCATTATTTCACGTGACGGAAGAATTGAAAGTCTGACCGTGGTCAATGGGAGTCCGTTGCTTGCCGAAGCGGCGATTGATGCGGTGCGCCAGTGGCGATACCGCCCTTACGTTTTAAATGGTCAGCCGGTGGAAGTTGAGACCTGGATAACGGTGAATTTTCGTCGCAATTAATCCCTTCGCAGGGGGATTAAAAGTTCCCTACGAAGCCCTGTGGAAAACTCTGTGCATTTCTTTGGTGCACTCAGGGGACGCGATGGATTTTCAGTAGCTTAGCTTGCTTTGCCCGGGAGCTGGATGTAGCCCTTAAGGCTTTTGTTTCCATGGTCTTGTAGTGCTCATTCCCCTGGGCAAAGCCGCATGTGAGTGTTGCCGGCAGAGTTAAGCTGTGTATCCTGCGATTTGCACATTTTGGCAACTCGTAAGGTGCTGAATTCTGGTATGTTTATGCCTTTTTTGAGTCGGTATTTGCGTGCTAAAGATCTATTCATCCGCGTGCGCCTTGGTAAATTACGCGTATGGATCAAAAACAGTGCAAAGCGTATCGGGTTTAATTCTCACCCACCTTCAGTACGGCAAGAAAAGCTTCCTGAGGAATGTCAACTTTGCCGATGCGCTTCATCCGCTTTTTGCCCTCTTTTTGTTTTTCGAGCAGCTTGCGCTTGCGGGTGATGTCGCCTCCGTAACATTTGGCGAGCACGTTTTTGCGGATGGCAGGCACGGTTTCGCGGGCGATGATCTTGGCGCCGATGGAAGCCTGAATGGCCACCTCGAACATCTGCCGGGGAATCAGCTCTTTCATCTTAGCTGCGAGTGCGCGCCCGCGCTCATATGCGAAGTCGCGATGAACAATGATCGAGAGGGCGTCCACCGCTTCACCGGCCACCAGGATATCCAGCTTGGCCATGGGCGAATCCCAGAATCCCGCGAGATGATAGTCAAGGGAAGCATATCCGCGCGAGATGGATTTCAGCCGGTCATAAAAATCCAGCACGATCTCATTCAGCGGCAGTTCGTAGGTGAGCATCACGCGCGCGGCGCTCACGTATTCAAAGCCTTTTTGTTTGCCGCGCTTGTCTTCCACCAGCTTCAGGATTCCGCCAACGAACTCTTCGTTGGTCAGAATGGTCGCGATAATCACCGGCTCTTCAACCTTCGCGATTTCGCTGGTCGGCAGCCAGCGCGAAGGATTATCCACTTCCAGCACCGTGCCATCGGTTTTGGTTACGCGATAACGTACGCCCGGAGCGGTGGTGATCAGGTCCAGGTTGAACTCGCGCTCCAGCCGCTCCTGAATGATCTCCATGTGCAGCAGCCCGAGAAATCCGCAGCGAAAGCCAAAGCCGAGCGCGGCGGAACTTTCCGGCTCGAAGAAGAAGGAAGAATCGTTCAGCCGCAGTTTTTCGAGTGCTTCGCGCAGCGCGGTGTGCTCATGCGCGTCCACGGTGTAGAGCCCGGCAAACACCATGGGCTTGATTTCCTGGAAGCCAGGCAGCGCTTCAATCGCCGGCCGCGCCTCTTCCGTGATGGTGTCGCCGATCTTCGAATCCGCCACATTCTTGATGTTGGCGATCATGAATCCCACTTCGCCGGCTGAAAGCTCTTCCACGGCCACTGGTTTGGGGGTAAGCACGCCCAGACCTTCCACGTCGAAGGTCTTGCCGTTTGACCACAGGCGGATCTTCATACCCCGGCGCAAAGTACCGTGAAATATCCTCGTCAGCACGACCACGCCGCGATAAGCGTCAAACCACGAATCGAAGATCAGCCCCTGCAGCGGTGATTCCGCGCTCCCTTTGGGCGGAGGCAGGCGCTTCACGATCGCTTCCAGTACCTCGGGCACGCCCAGGCCGGTCTTGGCGCTCACCAGCAGAGCGTCTTTCGTGTCCAGTCCGACCGCCTGCTCCACCATCTCTTTTACGCGGGGAATGTCGGCGCTGGGCAAATCAATCTTGTTGATCACCGGAATGATCTCGAGTCCGTTGTTGATCGCCAGATAAGCGTTGGCCAGCGTCTGCGCTTCCACTCCCTGCGAAGCGTCCACCACCAGCAGCGCGCCCTCGCACGAAGCCAGCGAACGCGAAACTTCGTAGGAAAAGTCCACGTGGCCCGGAGTGTCGATGAGGTTGAGCTGATACACCTGGCCGTCCTGCGCGGTGTACATCATGCGGACCGCGTGGGCCTTGATGGTAATGCCGCGCTCCCGCTCGAGGTCCATGGCGTCCAGAACCTGTTCCTGCATTTCACGGTGAGAAAGCGAGCCTGTCAGCTCCAGGAGCCGGTCAGAGAGCGTGGATTTGCCATGATCGATGTGAGCGATGATGGCAAAATTGCGTATGTGGGTGCGATCCATCGGGATGGGCCAGAACTTTACATTCTAGCATCTGTGTTCCTTCATGCTGATGAAAGCCGCCCGGTTATTTCGGCGCAGCCGCCGGAGCGGGCTTTGTGTCGGGCGCTGGCGCTTTAAAAACAGAGCCGTCGATAGGCACGTTGGATTCGATCTTCTCAATCGTAACTTTGGAATCCACCTGCTGGCTGGGAATTTTGCTTTCGATGGCAAATGGATATTTCACGCCTTCTACCTCGCGGTAATTCGAAAGAAGCGTTTGAATTTCCACCGGGACACCGTCGCGCACCACCTGCGACACAACCTTGAGTTCAAGGAAGCTCGTGGTGTCAATATAGATGTTCCGCTGCTCTCCGGTTTTCAGAATCAGCTTGATGTTGTACGCCTCGGCGCCATCGACTTTTTCTTTGCCCACCAGCTCCGCCGTGTGGCCTTTTTGCCGGTAGCTCACCAGTGCGCCATCCATGTCCGACTCTTCCTGAAATTCTTTCAGCTCGTCTCCGGTCATCGGTTCGGCAACGCTTTTTCCCGGGGAGGGCGTGGTTTTCCATCCATTTTGGCCATCGTAGCCCTGCGCCATGGTCACGTGAATGGCCTCAATGGTCAAATCGCGTCGCAGTTTGCCGGGACGCGCCTCAAACTCAACGAAGCTGGCGCTGAGCGTACCGGTATCCGGACTGCTGAGCTCAATTTCTCCGGTAAGGCGGCGGCTCTGGATTGCCATGATTTTGCTCGCGCCGCCGCGGGCAACAATGCTTTTGCTGATGACCTCGTCCACTGTCTGCGCGCCCAGCGTGGCGGAAAACACCAAAAGAATGGGGAGAAAAAAAGACAGTTTGCGCATGAAGGGTCCTTTCGGCGGAACTTTGACCATACGACGGGCAAGCTGCGCCCGTCAAATGAAAGGAAATCGGATAGCGGAAGTCGTAGCTTTTTACTGCCATGCATGTGCCTTTGCCGCTCTGAAACCTGTTTGAAGGTCGGGATTGGTGGATTTCTGAGCGCTGTCACTTGCTTACATCAACTCTCGAGCTCCCATTGCTCCACACGGTAATGGACAGCTGCCGTAAAATATGAGCATGCTCGATTCTCAACCGCCAGCGGTGAATGCTGGCTCCCATGGTGCGTATGAGTGGCTGACGACCATCAGTCACAGCTTCAGCAGCCTCTTGACGCTCTGTCCGACTACTGTGCTCGGAAAATACGTGGCTGTCACGTCCTTTGACAGTGGTTCGCTGGATCTAAATGAAGCGGAGAAGGCCACTGGATGGCAAGCTCGTAACGGTATTGCATATAGCCCTCTCATTGAGTCCATTGAGATATTGCCGGACCCGTGCGAATTCGATGAGTGGTATGTCTTTGGAACCCCCGTAGACATGGGCGAAAAGGGCGATGGCAACATTTTTGCGGCTCCATTGTCAGCGGGACAAGTAGAAGTTTTTGTGAACTTAGCCGAAGGCTTTGACCTTTACAGGCCGAACGATCTTGTGCCTTTATTCTGGCGTCAACTCGAATGGATTCAACCCGAGTCTTATATAGCCGATACGCATCATCTCCTGACATTCGTGAGCCGCAACAGGAATGTTTTTGCTGCCGTCCACCAGGCCCTGAGCAAATCACGCTCCTGAGCATGGTCTCTCAAAAGACAGGATTTTTCGATTGTTAACGTAACATTGCAGGGTGCAGGGTACCCCAGCCCTTTCGCAGGGTTCGCGAAAGGGTGGGATCGCGAGGATGATTTAGCGACTGCGGTAGAACGCCTCTGTTCGGCCCTTCCTGTGCCCCAGTACACCAATCGCAAGCAGGCGAAAATCAGATTGAATCCCAGAATCATCGGAACCACCAGTGTTCCATGCCAGTGCCACTCGATCCAAAAACAAGGCAAGCTGCCTGCAATCGCAACCCAGCCCCCAAAAGCGTACTTCCTGGGACTATTCAGGTGAGCCTTGTTTACCTACGTCAGCACTGGAGATTTGGACCTGGGATTTCATCGCGTCCCTCGCTTTGTTCTGAAGAGAGCCGGGTGCCCCAGCCCTTTCGCGGAGTTTGCGAAAGGGTGGGACCACGACAACACCCAACCCTAACCGGCTCTTGTTATTCCGCTCTATGTGTTAAAAATCGTCCTCGTATTGATTCGCTGTTTTTGTGCTCGAAAACGATTTGCGTTCCCCGTGGTGTGAAAGAATCCATTTCATGCACTGGAAGATTTTTGCGTTTGTTTCTCTTGCCACAGTCCTCGAGGCAACAGGCGACGCCGTAATGCGGCTTGCCCTGCATCACCAAACAACAACCGGCCGGATTTTGCTCTTTCTTTCTGGTGCAACACTTCTCGCCCTCTATGGCGCGTCACTGAATCTTGCTCCTGTTGATTTTGCGACTGTCACAGGACTGTACGTGGCGGCGGTCTTTATTGCTTTTCAGGTAACCAGCTACATCTTTTTTCGTCAGGCGCCAACGTGGCCAATCCTGATTGGCGGAATGCTGATTGTCTCCGGAGCCATCGTGATTTATGCGGGGCAAAAATAAGTACATCGACTGGAAATGGAAACTCCGGCTGAATGTGCGAATGGCGGCACAACATTGGCTACAGTCCCTCTGTGCGAGGCAGCCGGCAAAGCGCGGGATTTCAATCACGCCGGCGAGGCCGTCTCTACTGTTGCATCCAGGGCGCGTTCATTAGTATGCTCCGTGGTCGAATTTCACCGGAGGTTTCATGCGCCGCTGCCTTATTGCCGTCTCAATAGTGTTGTACATCGCCCTTGGCTCCGCTCAGGAGCCGGAGCCGTTTCAGGAGCCAGCGTTAGTCAAAGATTTTGTCCGCGTTGATGCGCCTGTCTTCGCCCTCGAGCATGTTCGTGTGATTGACGGCACGGGCGCTCCCGCCAAACCGGACCAGACCGTCCTCATCTCCGGCGGAAAAATCGCCGCCATCGGCGCTGCCGGAGCGGTGCAGCTTCCGTCCGAGGCCAAACGAATGGACTTCACCGGATACTCCGTCATGCCAGGACTGGTGGGGATGCATGACCATCTTTTCTATCCTTCCGGTGGCGGTCTTTACCATGACATGCCCTTCAGCTTTCCCCGGCTCTATCTTGCACTGGGCGTCACTACCATTCGCACCGCCGGCAGCATGGAGCCATACACCGATCTGGAACTGAAGAAGGGAATTATCGCGGGAAAAATTCCTGGCCCAAAGATCAACGCCACCGGACCTTATCTGGAAGGCGAGGGGCTGCCGCTGCTTCAGGTCCACGGGCTCACCGGCCCGGACGATGCGCGCCGCACCGTGGATTACTGGGCACAGGAAGGCATGGAATCGTACAAAGTCTATAACTTCATCACCCGCGCCGAACTTCAGGCCGTGATTGAAGCTGCCCATGCTCACCACATCAAAGTCACGGGACATCTCTGCTCCATCGGCTTTCGCGAGGCCGCCGCGCTCGGCATCGATAATCTCGAGCACGGGCTCACCGTGGACACGGAGTTCTTTCCCGGCAAGCAGCCGGATGTCTGCCCCAATCCCACACAGGCCGTGAACGCCGCCATCAAACCCGATATCTCCAGTGAGCCAATCCAGACCACCATCAAAACCCTGGTTGCGAAACATGTCGCTCTCACCTCGACCCTGCCGGTCTTCGAGCAGTTTGTAGCCACGCGCCCGGACGTGCCGCAGAAGGTCCTTGACGCTCTCTCCGACGATGCGCGCAAGGCCTACGCCGCCAATCGCGCTCGCATTGCCCAGAACAAAGAGAGTCCATGGCCGGTGATGTTTCCCAAAGAAATGGAATTTGAGCGCGCTTTCGTCAAAGCCGGCGGCACACTGCTCGCGGGGCTTGACCCCACCGGCATCGGCGGCATTATTGCCGGCTTCGGCGACCAGCGCGAAGTGGAACTCCTGGTGGAAGCCGGCTTCTCACCCGTGGAAGCAATCAAAATCGCCACGCTGAACGGCGCGGAGTTCCTGGGCCAGTCCGCTCACATTGGCTCGCTCGCACCCGGAAAGCAGGCAGATATGGTGCTGGTAAAAGGGGATCCAGCGGTGAATATCCAGGACATCGAAAACGTCGAACTGGTTTTCAAGGACGGCACAGGATGGGACTCGAAAAAGCTGATTGACTCGGTAAAGGGAACGGTGGGTACGCGTTGATTTTCTGAAATTCTGAACGAAGAGAGGGAGCCCTATCGATTGCGAGATTGCATTTATTGTTTGCCTGGCTGCGCTCCTATGCGTTAGTCTGCGCTAACGCCAGTTGCATTTATCAACATGAAGGCAGCAGTCTCGATAACGAATCTCAAAAAAGCTCTGTCTATTGTGGTGCTGCTGTCTGCTTTTGTGTCGGGCTGCAGACAGCAGGAAAAAAGTCAGAATGCCTCGCCGCAGAAAGCGTCCAGTCTGGCTGTGGATACACCAGCCACATGGATCACCGTTGAGGAATTCGATTACACCCTGGCGCGACGCCGCGTTCCTGTCCATTTCAAACTTGAACTCAGGAAAGATGACGAGGAACTGACTTTTACCCGTATTCACATCAAAGCCAGTGATCAGCCGGAGTTTGTTTTGGATAACGATGATGGATGGGCTCAGTATGTTCAGAAGGATGACAGCAGCAAAATATGGGAGCGTCTGCAAAAGCAGAACCTGGTGAAATCCAGGTATGTATTGATGCTGCCGCTTTCGCTGCGTGAGCGAGAACCTCCGCTCATTTTCCTGCGCTCTCTGGGGCGGGCCAGCGATGCGGACCGGCTCTCTGTGATTGTTCTTCGGCAGTCGGGCCAGCCGTTTCTGATTCTGGATAAAGACCTGCAACTCGAAGAGTTCGCCGATCTGGATGGAGACGGCTATCGCGAAATTGTCGGGAGTCCTTGTTTAAGCGAGGCGTTTGGGACTAATCTTCAGACCTACGATCCATTTCATGTGTACAAAATTTCTCATTCATTAACAGAACAGGCAAAGCTCTCAATTCCCCTCACGAAATCCTGGAATCTCAAACACTACTATGGGTGGGCCGGACCTGATTGCAGCGGTAAATTGGCTGTTGTTTTGCATCCTCCCTCCGGTGGTAAACCGTTAATTATGGATGCTGATGAAGCGGAAAAGCTGATGTCAGGGCCCATACCAATCCAGAAATGAAAAACAATTACTTTTTGCGTGGCATTATTTTGGTTCGATCCGCGCTCATCCGCGTTGATCCGCGGTGAGATGTTTTGTGTACACGGCCACTGCAAACCCGTCCGCCTGTTCAGCCAAAACTTTTCCCCATTCATTGCCGGGATTTGGCAGCGCCGCCGTGTCCTGAATTCGGGCCAACACCTTCAGCCTGGGTTCCTGTGCCGGAACCTGCATATGGATCACGCCGTCTTTCAGCTCTGCCCGGCACGTCCGCTCTGCGTCCATCACATATCTCTTCCGCAGATCGAGCAGGGCGGTGTACCACTCGCGCATGGAATTTGCGCCCTCGGCCAGTTGCCAGTTCAGCGTGGAGCGCTCAAAGGTCTCTACCGCCTGCGGGTCGGGAACTTCCTGAAAATCAAAGTCTTTAAACTCGTTGCGCCGCCCCTCGCTCACGGCGTTTTTGAGCGCAGGATCGCCATAATCGGTGAAGAAAAGAAATGGGTTGGTTTCGTCGTATTCCTGGCCCATGAACAGCAGAGGCGTTTGCGGCGCCAGCAGGAGCAGCACGGCGGAGAGCATTCGTGCGCCACGAGGAACAAGCATCGTCAGCCGTTCGCCCTGTGCGCGATTGCCCACCTGATCGTGATTTTGCACGCAGATCACGTGCGCGGGAGCAGGCATGTGGCGCGAGCTGGTCCCCCGAGGCCGGCCATTCCAGAAGCGAAACGGCTCGCCCTGAAAAACAAATCCTTCATTCAGCGCGCGGACAATCTGCCGTGGTTCGCCAAAATCCTGGTAATATCCCCGGCGCTCGCTGGTGAAAAAGGCGTGCATGGCGTGATGAAAATCGTCACTCCACACAGCATCCAGCCCGTATCCGCCATGGTTTCGTGCACGCACCATGCGCTCATCGTTTTCGTCGGTCTCGGCAATCACGCAGATTTCCCGTTGCAGCTCTTTTGCCAGATCATCCACGCTGGCGGTAATCTCCGCCAGAATGTGCCGCGGAGAATCGTCGCGAATCGTTTGCACCGCGTCCAGGCGCAGGCCGTCCAGATGGTATTCGCGAAGCCAGTAAAGCGCATTCTCCACGAAATAGCGGCGCACGCCTTCGCGGCCCGGCTGATCGTAATTGATGGCCTCTCCCCAGGGCGTGGTGTGCCGGTTGGTAAAGTATGGGCCGAACATCCGCAGATAATTGCCCTCATTGCCCAGGTGGTTATAAACCACGTCCAGAATCACGGCCATGCCCTCCGCATGCGCCGCATCCACCAGCCGCCGCAGGCTATCAGGGCCGCCGTAGCTGGCCTGCACGGCATAGGGAGACACTCCGTCATATCCCCAGTTGCGCCTTCCAGGAAATGCCGCCACCGGCATGAGTTCGATTACCGTGATTCCAAGTTTTTTGAGATAAGCCAGTTTTTCTATTGCCGCGTCGAATGTCCCCTGCGGGGTAAAAGTCCCGATATGCAATTCATAGATCACATAATCTTTGAGCGGAAGCCCGCGCCAGTCTGGGCAGGACCAGCGAAAGCTCGCGGGATCCACAATCTCCGATGGCCCATGCACTCCCTCGGGCAGCAGACGGGACACAGGATCGGGTACAGGCTTGTTTTCGCCGGGTAAGTAGAAGTAACGCTCTCCCGGTTCGGCGGCCACGGACTCCACAAAATATCCGCGCGCAACGCGCTCCATGGCAAAATCGCGATGGGTTCTGCCATTCCGGTCAAGCAGGCGCAGCGTTACCCGGTCCGCTGACGGAGCCCATACGAAGAAATCGCAGCCTCGGTCGCCCACCGTGGCGCCAGGCGGCGCGTCCAAAATTTTGCTTACAGTTTCAATCTTCAAGTATTGTTATGTGTTGCGGCGCATTCTCTCACCGCTGTTTGTGAGAAGGACTCCGCAACCCTGAAGGATGCTTTCCCAACACAAACTAATTCTTGCATCGGCGTCGCCCCGGCGGCAGGACCTGCTGCGTGAAGCGGGCGTTGCATTTGAAGTCCATCCCGCACATATTCCTGAAGTCCAGTGTGCCGGAGAATCTCCGCTCGAATACGCGCTGCGCCTGGCGCGAGAGAAGGCGCAGGCGGTGGCGAAGAGATTTCCTGAGCGGTTCGTTCTGGGCGCGGACACAATTGTAGTGGTCGATGATCAGGTGCTGGGGAAGCCGCGCGACGCCGAAGATGCAGCCCGCATGTTGCATCTGCTCTCTGGGCGTGGACACGAGGTCACAACCGCGGTCAGTCTGGTGCTACCCCAGCCAGCCCAGGCGGCAGACACGCGCTCCTGCACCACGCAGGTCTTCTTCCGTGAGCTGCGGGATCACGAGATCCAGGCGTATGCAACCAGCAGTGAGCCACTCGATAAAGCCGGCGCGTACGCTATTCAGGGCGGCGCTGCGCGCTGGAACGTGCGTCTGGAAGGCGATTATTCGAATGTCGTGGGACTCCCGTTGCCGCTGCTGGGGGACATGCTGCGCGACAACGGATTTATGTAAGACCGAGGGGCTCTTACTTTTTCTCGACTGCGCCTGCGCTCGGGGCGGCCGGTGTCGAGCCTTCTTCGCCTTCCTTCATCGCACCTTTGAAATTCTTGATTGCATCGCCCAGACCCTTACCCAGGTCGCCCAGCTTGCTGGGACCGAAGAAAAGAAGCGCAATCATTGCAATGAGAAGAAGTTCTCCCCAACCAAGTTTTCCACCAAACATTTGTGTGCTCCAGCCGGAAACAGAGCTGTACTTACATTCGTTTCCTGAGGAATTCTTACCAAATGGATTCTAGGCCAACTGCCAGCGTAAGTCAAAGCAATACTTTTGCTGGTTAACCCTGCTTCTACTTACAAAACAACTTAAAATTGCCTTAGATTGTGGCCAGCAGATTGGCCAGCAGGGCCGTTCGCCGGGGCAGCTCCGCCAGCACAATGGATTCATGGATTGCATGTGCTCCCTCGCCCACTGCGCCCAGGCCGTCAAGCGTGGGAATTCCCAGTGCCGACGTGAAGTTTCCGTCCGAGCCGCCGCCGACTGCCGATTCTCCCAGCTCAATTCCCAGGCTGCGTGCAGCATCCTGAGCCGCGCGCAGCAGACGGACTGTTCCTTCCGTGCGCTCCATCGGCGGACGATTCAGGCCGCCGCTCACCTCAATTCGGCAGTGCGGGTCAAACGGCTTGAGGCTGGTGAACTTTTCTTCCAGCGCGCTGGCGTCTGCCGCCCAGGCAATGCGAACGTCAACTTCAGCCATGGCTTCCGCGGCAACAACATTAGTCCGCGTACCGCCGTGAACTACTCCGGGGTTCACGGTGATGCCGCGCTCCATATCAACGAATTTGGCTACCTCCAGCAGCTGGCGGGAAAGCTCCAGAATGGCGCTGTGGCCTTTTTCAAAGTCGAGGCCGGCATGGGATGCCTGGCCAAAAACACGAATGGTGTAGTCGCCCACGCCTTTGCGCGAGGTCTTCAATTGCCCCTGCGGACCCTGCGATGGCTCCAGCACCAGCACCGCTTCGCATTCCCTGGCCACGGCCTCGACCACCGGACGCGAGGTCGTGCTGCCGGTCTCTTCATCCGTGTCCAGAAGAATGGTCACGGGCCGGTGCTGCCGGCCTGAATCCCTGAGCGCGCGCAGCGCAAAAAGCATCATGACGATTCCGGCTTTCATGTCGAACGCGCCTGGACCAAAAGCCCGGCCATCCCCAATGCGAAAGGGCATTTTCCTGAGTGTGCCCAGCGGCCAGACTGTGTCAAAGTGCCCCAGCAGCATCACCGGCTTTTGTGAATTGCCGCCGGGAAATTCCGCCTGCAGGTGGTCGCCGGCTTCGGCATTGCGATGCAATCGAACACTGCATCCCACCGCCGCAAACTCACTGGCCAGGACCTGGCCCAGGCGGTCCACTGCCGCTTTGTTGTCACTGGGAGATTCCATCTCCACAATGCGCTCGAGCGTTTGCAGCATGGGCTGCTGTTGTTCCGTGAAGATACTGGCGCCGAAGGGAAAAGTGCCTGAAGTCATAGACGCAAAAATCATAGCAGGCCGATGCTGCTTATCCGGCGAATACCCAGGTTGCTGCCTTGCCGCATCAATGTGAGAATAGAGCGATGAAGAAATCATTGGTCTCTGCCATCCTCTTACTTTGCGCTGGAATTGCACTGGCGCAGCAACCTTCCACGAAGCCAGCTGAAAATCCAGCCCCAAAAGCCGAGACCAGCTCTCCGTTCAAAACGCCGCAGGAAAAAGGCAGCTACGCACTCGGCCTGAATATTGGCGAAACGTTCCGCCGCCGGGCCGTGGATGTCGATATCAATATATTTCTGAAGGGTTTAAAGGACGCCATGGCGGGAAAATCGCTGATGACCGATGACGAAAAGCAGGCGGCGCTTATGGAGATGCAAAAAATAGCTGGTGAGAAACAGGCGGAACAGCGAAAGAATCTCGCGGCCAGTAACAAACAGGAAGGCGAAGATTTTCTCGCCAAAAACAAGACGCAGCCTGGCGTGGTTACGCTGCCCAGCGGACTCCAGTACAAGGTGATTACGAATGGCACGGGGCCAAAGCCGGCGGCTGGAGATACAGTCTCGTGCCATTACCGCGGCACTCTGCTCAACGGTACGGAGTTTGACAGCTCTTATAAGCGCGGCCAGCCCCTGAGCATCCCTGTGGACCGCGTGATCAAAGGCTGGACTGAGGCCCTGCAACTGATGCCGGTAGGTTCCAAATGGCAGCTGTTTATTCCCGGCGACCTGGCTTATGGCGAACGCGGCGCGGGTGACGATATTGGCCCTAATGCCACCCTCATTTTTGAAGTCGAACTGCTTTCCATCGAAGGAAAACAGCCGCAACAGCAGCAGCCCAAATAAGAGTTGAACCCATGTGCCCCCGGCTCACCGGCTGGGGGCATTTTTATTTTGCTTACAGGATTCTCTTCACCTGTGCCACGTTTGACCTGGCCACTGTTACTCTCCGGCTGACTCTTTAACCAGCGCCGCCAGCAAATCGGTATAGGCTGCGTAGAATTTGCTGCCATCCAGCCGTTTGGTGTCGTTCCAGGTCGCCGACACGCAATAGTGCCGGCCATTTTTCCCCACCAGCCCATGGGTAAGCGTTAAGACGCCGGATTCCGCTCCGCCTTTGAATGCAACCTGCTTCCAGTCAGCAGGCCTGGCCAGGCCGGAATTGATCCGCATGGCCGGCAGGTCTTCTACTTTGGCCATCAGGCCGCACAGCTCATTGGCGGTAAAAAACCATTCCACATCGAGCGCCAGCGGATCGCCGGCAAAGATGCTTGCGGCTGGCAGAGGCTGCTGCGCGACTTCCGTGAGCACGGCGCGCTTGCCCTGTTCGTTGGCGGCCCGGAAGCGAACCAAAAAGGACGAATAAACCGGCGCCTTCAGCACAAACATCTCGCGAGTTGAAAGTAAAGGCCGGTTGCGCGATGTCAGGGTCTCAACATTCTGCCGCCCGGTAATGTCCAGCAGGGCGTCCGCGGCGGTATTGTCGCTGATGGAAATCATTTCATTGGCCAGCGTGGCCAGAGTGAGCTGAGTGTTGTCCGGCCAGGTTTGCAGCACGCCGGAGGGCAGCGATTTCCATTTGGGAAGCAGGGTGACGACCTCATCCCAGTGATGTGTTCCCGCGGCTACCTGTGTCCTGAGGGTCGCCAGCACGGCCATTTTAAAAGCCGAAGCCACGGCCAGTGGATCGTCGGCATGGAGCCCGGCGCTGAATTTGCCATTTTCCGTTACGGCAACATTCACCTTGCCGCTGAGCTTTTCAAACTCCTTTACCGCATCCTGAATGCTTTGTGTATGCAGCGGCTGGGGTGGGCCAAAAAGCAAGGCAATGATCCTGCCTTCCGGATTGAGAGCGATGCGGGCAGGAACTGTGGCTTTTTCGAGTACCACCGAGTAACCTTCCCCCGATGTCTCTATACGCTGCAGCGGTCCGGAAGAAGCAGTCATTTCCTGTATCAACTGCTGGACCCGGGTGGCGGGGACCTGCGCCAAAAACTGCTGGTCAAACCAGCTTTCCTGTACGGGCGCATGAAACAGCCGCTCCAAAGCGGATTGAGGCGTGGGAGCCTGGGCAACGGCAAAAAGACCGAACAGGACAAGAACCACTGCCTGGGTGCAAATTCGGCGCCAGATCATTATTTCTCCGGGATAAAAAGGATAAGCGACAGGCACAGTCATTATAGCTGCCTATACCGATTATCATCCGCGGGCACTTCCAGCCGTCGTTTTGGGCTTGTTATTATGAACAGGCTATGGAACTTATTGTTTATTCCTCGCCCTGGTGTGGTGACTGCCATGAAGCCAAACGCTGGCTGGGCAAGCATAAGATCCCCTACCGGGAAATCAATATCGAAGAAGTCCAGGGCGCTGCCGAGGAAGTGGTGAAAAATACCGGCAAGCGCGCCATTCCGCAGTTTGTGCTGGACGGCAAATGGATTCAGCCCTACGTCCCCCGGCAGGGCTTCAAGTACCAGGAGATGGCGCAGCTGTTTGGCGTGCAGGAGTAATACTCTCCTTCCCGGTTGTGGCGCTGCATACTCTGGCTGGCCTTCTGTAACAAAACCAGACTGGGAGAACGACCTGTCTGGTCCGCCTCCCGGCCTGTCTCGTCCCCATTGGCGTGAAGACAGCCAGCATGTATTATCGAATGTCTTTAAATCTTTCAGTAAGAAACAGGAAGAAGGAGCACCCTTGATTTCTCGGTACACCCGTCCGGAAATGGGCCGGATTTGGAGTGATGAAAACAAATTTCGCTGCTGGCTGCAGGTGGAAGTTGCGTCCAGCCTGACCCTGGCCGAGGCAGGCATTGTCCCCAAAGATGCGGCCAAAGCTATCGCCGAGCGCGGCAACTTTGATCTGGAGCGCATTCAGGAGATTGAAGCCGAGGTCAAGCATGACGTGATTGCCTTTACCACGGCGGTCGCGGAAAAAATCGGCCCCGACGCGCGCTGGCTGCACTATGGGCTCACCTCCAATGACGTGGTGGATACTGCCCAGGCCCTGCAGATTAAAGCGGCATCGCAAATCATTGCCCACGATCTCGAGCAACTGCGCGACGTGCTGGCCCGCCGCGCCCAGGAGTTCAGGCACACGCCCATGATCGGGCGAACGCATGGCATCCATGCTGAGCCCATCACCTTCGGTCTGAAACTCGCCAACTGGTACACCGAGATCGAGCGCAACATCCAGCGCTTCGAACGCGCCGCCGAGGAGATGCGGGTAGGTAAGCTCTCCGGCGCGGTGGGTACGTTTGCTCATCTCGAACCGGAGATGGAAGAAAAAATCTGCCGTCGTTTGGGGCTGGAGCCCGCACCCATTTCGTCCCAGGTCATTCAGCGCGACCGCCATGCCTATTACGTGGCTACACTCGCGACCATTGCTTCCACGCTCGACAAAATCGCCACCGAGATTCGCCACCTGCAGCGCACGGAAGTACGGGAAGCCGAAGAATTTTTTAGCCCCAAACAAAAGGGTTCTTCCGCCATGCCGCACAAGCGGAACCCGATTACCTGCGAGCAAATCTCGGGCCTGGCGCGCGTGGTCCGCGCTAATGCTCAGGCTGCGTTTGAAAACGTGGCCCTCTGGCACGAGCGGGACATCTCGCATTCTTCCGTGGAGCGGGTGATCCTGCCCGATTCCACCATTCTCGTGGACTACCTGCTGCACAAGACCACGAACCTGATTGCCACGCTGCTGGTTTATCCCGCGCGCATGATGAAGAACCTCGAAAGCACCGGCGGTCTCGTATTCAGCGGACAGTTGCTGCTCGATCTTGCCGAGCATGGCATGTCGCGCGAGGACGCTTATCGTCTGGTGCAGGGCTATGCAATGCGGGCGTGGAGCGAAGAGCTGAATTTCCGCGAGCTGGTCATGAAAGATCCGGAAATCACCGCGCGCGTGCCGCAAAAACAGATCGACCAGGCATTTGACCTCAAACGCCAGCTTCGCAATGTGGACAGCATTTTTGATCGAGTGTTCCGCAAGGCAAACTGACGTGCTTACAGCCGGTTGATCATGGAAGCCACATAGCCCGCGCCAAAGCCGTTGTCGATATTGACCACGCTCACGTTGGAAGCGCAGGAATTCAACATGCCCAGCAGCGCGGCCATGCCTTCAAAGGCCGCGCCGTAGCCCACGCTGGTGGGAACGGCGATCACCGGCACTCGCACCAGGCCGCCGACCACGCTGGGCAGCGCGCCTTCCATGCCGGCGCAGACAATGATCACCCGCGCCTGATCGAGGACATTTTTGTTGGCCAGCAGCCGGTGAATCCCGGCAACGCCCACGTCATAAAGATGCGCCACTTCATTGCCCATGATTTCTGCCGTGACCAGCGCCTCTTCGGCCACGGGAATATCGCTGGTCCCGGCGGAAACCACGGCAATCGTGCCTTTGCCATAGCACGCGGGGTCTTGTTGCAGCACGATCGTCCGCGCCATCTCGCGATATTCGGCCTTGCGGCAAATTTTTTTTACCGCGCGAAAATGCTCTTTACTCGCCCGCGTGGCCAGCACATTGCCGCCCTGAGCCGCCAGTTTGGCAAAAATTTTCGCCACCTGGTCCGGGCTCTTTCCCTGCGAGAAAATTACCTCCGGCATCCCCGCGCGCAGGCGGCGATGATGGTCAATGCGGGCGAATCCCAGGTCTTCAAACGGCATGTGCCGCAGGCGGGCGACCGCCTCGTCCGGATCAAGCTTTCCGTCTTTAACGTCCTGCAAAAGAGTGCGTAATGATTTTGTGTCCATTCTTGTGTTTGCGGGTGTAGAGCAGAACCCCTATCATTCATCATAGACGGAAACAAATGCCGCACGCCGACAACTCGCTGATTCTCACCATCGCCGCCACCGGCGCCAGCGGCGGACTCTTTACCCGCGCCCTCCTGCGGGCCGTGGAGCGGGACCAGCGCGTCCAGTGCGTGAACTTCATCGCATCGGACAATGCCCTGCGCGTCTTTGCCGAAGAGCTCGACATCAAAGGGCGTACCAATCTCGCGGAGCAGCTTCTGGGCGCAAAATCAACGAAGATCCAGCAGCAAAACAATGACGATATCGGCGCCAGCATCGCCAGCGGCTCTTATGCCACCCACGCCATGATCGTGATGCCGTGCAGCATGGGCACTCTGGCCGGCATTGCCCATGGCATGGCGCAAAATCTCATCCAGCGCGCAGCCGATGTCTGCATGAAAGAGAAGCGCCCGCTGGTACTCTGCGTGCGCGAAACCCCGCTGAACCGCGTCCATATTCGCAACATGGATCTTGCGGCCGAAGCCGGAGCGACCATTTATCCGCTGATCCCGACTTTTTACAACCACCCGGCGGATTTTGCCGCCATGGCTCACCAGTTTGCCTGCCGCGTTTTGGCGTTTATTGGCTTGCCTCAGCCGGATGCATATCAGTGGAAGGGGTAACCGGCGCACATGAACACGAGGCTATTAATTTGGCTAATTTGCCTCATCATAAGCGGCTCGCTGCCTGCACAGATTTCTGACCGCAATACTGCCGTCCAAATGATGCACTGCATTCAGGCAGGCCAGTGGCTGGCTAAACCATTGTCCGAACAGAAGCAGTGGAGGGTAAGTTATACGCGAGATGTTAGGTCTTATCCTGGTCAGGAACACATTGTTCTGCTTGTATTTTCAACAGAACGCAGCGGACAGGTCTTCGATTTTGCGCAAGAACGCTATGCTGTAAAGACATCGCTGGCAATAACCAACAATGCAGGTTTTCGGATCGATAAAGGCAAAGCTCTGCTAAACGATCCTCTATGGGGAATCTGGACACGGCAGCATCTCGAAGCCAATACACTGAAGGCAGTAAACAGCCAGAGATTCGTGATTACTATTGAGGAATTACAAAACGATTTTTCGGGCGTTGCCTGTAGTTCTTATGCGGATCGTTAGTTAATGTCGAAATCCAGCGAGCGCTGGAGGCGGGAGCGCGCGGCTACATGCTTAAGGACATGCCTCCAAGGGAGTTGGTTGAGGCGGTCTGCCAGGTGCACGCGGAAAAAAACAAATTCACCCTTTGTTGCGGTGCAGCTCATTGAGCATCTGGCGACGAGGATCTGACGGACCGAGAGATTGAGGTCCTCAAACAGGTCGCTGGAGGTAACAGGATTCGAGACATATCTCCGCCTGAATCAGCTTCGGCTCCACGAGAGCTCATACCTCTGGGGCAAATGCCCCCCTGCATAATCGATGCCACCATGGGCTTGAAGACCAGGTTTAAGCAGGATCTGGCGGACCATTTCCGGAATCATGACCATCCCAACATATTTGCCCAGGCATTCATGAATGCCGAATCCAAAATGAAAATAGTGGTACCAGTTGCGTCCTGGGATAAATTTGTCAGGATTTTCGAAGGCCCGAGGGTCGAACATCGCCGATTGAGTTACCGGCAGAATCGTGGTTTTAGCGGGAATTAGCGTCTCGTGGTCCGTGCCTTTGCCAATCGTGTAATCGATTGATGTCTGGCGGATGAGATAGGGAGTAATAGGAACAAAGCGCAGTGCCTCCCAAACAATACCGTCAAACGCGACACAATCGCTTTGGGCTGCCAGGGTCTGAGCTTTGGCCAGCCATTCGGGACTCTCCAGCAGGTACTCGATGACCTGGGCTGCCGCCTGGCAAGTGGTTTCGATGGCTCCAATGAGCAAGCCACCCACGTTGATACCCAGACGCTCGATATCGAAATCCACTGCATCCGGGTAGCTCGTGCGCAGCAGCCGGGTCACAATGTCGTCTGTCAGGCGTTTGTCATTGTTCCTGCCTGAAAGCCGGCGCAGCAGCCGCTGGAACAGATACCAGGCGGCAAACAGCACGTTTTTCCCCTTCTCGGCTTTCACCAGCAACCAGCGGCCAGCTATGAGTTCCTTTATGTACTTTGCTAATTCTTCACTGGCCTGGTTGTGCCGGTCAGTGATCTCTTTGCTCTTCTCGGCGGGAATCAGGTCGAAAGGATAGTTGTAAAAAAAGTCAAACTGGTTCCAAAAGGACCATTGAATCAGTTTTCGTCTGTCGATGCCTCGCAGGCCAAAATAATCCTGTACCAGGGTCGCGGGCACCATCCGGCAATAATCGTTGATGGCTTCGATGCGTCCATTCGCGGATTGAAGAATCGCGGCCGCAATTTTGGCCACCATAGTCCGGACCTGGGGAAGGTCGTCCCGGTTCAATATCCCCTGCATCAGCGATTTCTCGCGCGTATGCAGCGCATCGTCATCATGCGCCATAAGAAAGGCGCCGTTTCCCATTTTGGGGCCGTATGGTGCGACCGTAAAAATCCCCGGCATATTCAGGGCTTCGGTTACATCGTCAAAACGGGTAAGCAGAGTGCAGACACGAGTAACGAATACCGGACGCTTTTCCCGCAGTTCTTTGAAAAACGGGAGAGGCTGGGTATCCATCCAGTGGCGCACCAGCGGAAATTTTTCAGCTTCCGGAGCCGCATCATATTGCTCCAGATAGGTCTGTGTGGCTTTGGATGCAGCTGCATGGGTTGCCATATTAGCCTCCTGTCTACTACAAGCTTTTCAGATATTCGACCAGATCCAGCCTCTGCTGCTTATTCAATTGCCTTGTGCCATATTCATGCCCGGCATTGCTGTTGCCCTTGAGGTTGGTATCGAACAAAAATCCTGGATAGCCTTCCGACTTAAACCCTGCCTTTTCCGGATCAAACTCACGCGACCCAACCCTGAATTTATCGGGACGATACTCGAGGCCTTCAGGATCGCCTGGCATTTTCTTCTGCGGCAACAACAGGTCGTAGAGTGTGGGTACGGAGCCGTTGTGCAAATACGGGGCCGTCGCCCAGATGCCGTTGAGCGAGCGGGCCTTGTAAGAGCGCAACGAGGCATACGGTTCGGCGGCTGTGTCGGGAGTATAGTTTCCTGCTTTCAGCGATGGTTTGATTGGGTTGCTGAAGTATGATCCCAGCAAGTTGTCGGCCCAGTCCAAAAAACGGCGTATAAAGTTCTTGTCCCCGGCTGGAGTAGCTAAGACGGCGGAGGTGGTTTTAGTCAGAATGGCGGCAACCGGAGCTTCTTTATTAATAAGAATTTGTCCTGGACCGGCGCCCACATACTGGTTTCGCATAATCCCGCTGTAGCCCTTGTAGTCGACGCTGTTGTCAGCCATTTTGCTGTCGGTGCCAATGTCTTTGAGACTGGTCATGTGTGCCACGACCCGGCGGCTGGGGTTATCGGACTGGATTTCCGCGTGGCAACTGGCGCAATGCTTGTCAAACAGAGCCTGTCCGCGCGCTCTTGCCCTCATGTCGATCTTCGGCAGGATATCTTCCGGCCATTTCGGCGATTCCAGGCTCCACAACTGCTTCTCAATATGGGCCAGGTTGTGTACGTTGATGGATGATCGATAGCTAATGTGGCGTCCTGAAAGTCCCTGCCCGCTCAGGACCGAAGCGATGGTCGTGGAGAGAGAAAATTGTGGTACTTCGGCAAAATCAAGGGTTGCAAAGACTCCAATCGCCTCTCCGGCGTTGCGCCCGATGGGCCCTAACCCCGCATTGGCGACAATCCCATTCCATTGCACATAATCGTGCTGAGGAATGTCCCAAAGAAAAGGATAGCTTACCGGTGCATTGGGTTCATTGAAGATTTTCCTGCTCAGCTTGAGCTGGACTTTGAGAGGCAGTAATTTCGCGACGCGCTCCACGATATGGTCGCGCTCATTGCCGGTCAGCACCGTGTTCTTTGTTTCCATCTCCAGAATGGAGTCTGCTTCTTCTTTCGTTAACTCGCCACTGCTTGCCATATCGTCCAGCACTTCTTTCAGCTGGCTGGCGGTCAGCACATTCTCCAGAACGCGATTGTAGATACGACCAAACGCATCCAGCCGTGAATAGCCATAGTGGGTGCGGCTGTGGTTAATCAAAGCGTACATGCGCAGCTGCTGGCTGTATGTCTTCAGATCGGCGATAACATCTTTCTCGGACTCGTAGTGGCCGCGGTCCATGACTCTCCTGACAAACCGCTTGCAGGCCTCGCTCAGGCAATCGCCCCTCGCCCTCAGGATAGTTTCCTTCCTGACGATATCGTCTTCATTTTCGGCGCTGTTGTTTTCATCCTGCGCGGCAATATAGTCAGTCGGCGCTGGTGTGCTCTCGAGCGTGTCGGTCAGCGCAATCGCTATATCATTGAGGAATTTATCCATATCGGCCCCTGATGGGGCGCCATCAATGCGAATGCCCGTGCCTTTGTAGTTCAACTGCGAGGTATGGCAGGCAGCGCAGGTAAAGCCAAGATAATCTTTGCGGTCATAGCGATTTTTAACAAAGCCTACCGGCAGACCGTCCGGGTTGCTCCATGTAGCTTTCTGCACCAGGTAGCGGTAATGGTTCATGTGTTCGTTGGACCGAAACGGCTCCGTTGAGCCCTTTGTCTCTAAAGCCATGAAGAAGTCATAGGGAAGAAGGTTGGATCCCTGAGTGGTGTTGTAGAACCACATGCTCTGTGCCGGAGTCCAGCCTTGCCGCAGATATCTGACGGTAGCGAACTGGTCGCCAAACTCGTCCTGCGCCACGGTCGCCGCGCCCCTTTGATACTGCCAGGGATTCGGATTGAACTTCGCCCACCAGGAGTTCGAGCCGACGTCCCAGAAGCCAAAGATTCTGCTGGCCGCGGAGTTGATCAGCGAAGCCCCGGCTACGAATAAAATCACGTAAAACACAATCCAGCGCCAGTTCATGCCGGGGAGGAGCCTGGTCCACCAGGGGCGGCGAGATTTCTCTCGGACTAATATATCGACTGGGAGGTCACGGAGCTTCGGATCAGTTGTAGTTTTGACGAACATCGGCATTAGGAACTCCTGCGGTGAAATGAAGTTTCCTGCTATATAGCTATTGGGTAATTTATTCTGGACAGTAAAGTACCATAGTATTGATTGCTTTCCGAGTTTTAATGTCATAAAACCAAAATGGAAAGAAAGTAAGTGTTAGGCGGCTTGTGGTTATTAAGTATTTCAAATGAATAGGCTGTGTAAACTATGAATAGGCGCTGAATATAAGGGGGAGGCAAGAAACAAAGGAAGTACGGCACCGCAGGTATGGTTTTGGTAGCAGAGCGCAGGGATTGCAATGGCGCCGGCAGGACTAAACCGGCTGAGGTGGTTCGCGGTCGCGCAATATCCGCTTTCAGCACCGAAGATGCCGTGGTTTTGAATTTCCCTGGTGTCTCTTACGACGGAGAAAGTTGAAAGCCCTTCGCAATCACATCGAGCGCAATCTGTTCCAGTTCATACCTGGCCAGCTCCGCTGGATACGCCCACTGTGCCTCGGAAACATCGCTGTCCGCGCGCAGTTCGCCGCCCTGGCAGCGGCAAAGAAAATCAATCAGCACGTAGTGGTATTGAATGCCGGCGTTATCGCCGGGAAGAATGCGGTCGAGGACTGCCACCACTTCGGTTGCTTGCACCACCAGGCCGGTCTCCTCGCAAATTTCTCTTTCCACGGCAGCGCGCAGGGTCTCGCCCAGTTCCACTACGCCGCCGGGCAAAGACCATCTGCCTTGCAGAGGAGGCTTGGCGCGGCGCACGAGCAGGACCTGCCCGTTGTGAATGATCACCGCGCCAACGCCCACAATGGGACGGTCCGGATATTCACGCTGCATGGGCTGACCTTTCAGGAGAAAAAAGCTCTGGGCTGGATATCAATAATCTTCCATCCCCGCAGGCCGTTTTTCACGATCAGGCGGAGCTGTGTTTTTTTGCGGAGCGGAGGCAGCGCGCTGTCGCGCTGTTCCAGTTCCATCTCCACATCCGCCGTGGCCACGCCCTTGTCGCCTTCCATGGAGACATCGTTCAGATGGAAGTGAATTCGCACCGACGCATAGCTGTCGAAAAACGATGCCATCTGGTTACGGAACGCCTGCCCGTCTTTCATTTGCGGCAAGTCGAAAGCGTCCAGCACCTGCTTTTGCAGGTGCCCTTCAAGTCCATCCGTGATCTGGGTGAGCAGCCGGGAGGCAATTCCGGGATTAAAGGTAGCCGGGGCTTCCTGGCTTGTAGTCTGGCTCCCGGCGGGCGCGGTTTGCGTCACCGCCGGAACCATCAGCAAGCAAAAAAACAGCAGCGTTGCCAGAATGCGGCAGCCTGCGCGTGTCTTAGAACGCAACTTTCTTCCCCCACTCATCGGCAAATACGATACGCGAAGGGGCGAAGCGCCCTCCATAAGGTTTGTCCGGGCCTTTCTGCCGGCCAATGCCCAGCATGGCCACCACGCGCACCTGCTCGGGAATTTTTAGAAGGGCTTTGACCTGGTCTTCCATGAAGCCTTCCATGGGAGCGGTATCGTAGCCCAGGGTTTCCGCGGCCCACATCATGGTGGTAAAGGCAATCATGGTGTGGCGGTTCACCCAAAGATCAAAGGTCGGTTCAACGCCGCCGCCTTTGCCCGGCGTGCCTCCCAGATACCCGGTCACGGACTGGCGCGCATTGTTGTGGTCCTGCTCGGTTCCATAGCCGTGCTCTTTGGCCAGACGGAGCATCTCGTCGAGGTCGCCATTCTTCCAGCCCTGCGGGTCGCCGCATGCCACCACTACGGCGCTGGCCTCTGCCACCTTCGGCTGGCCAAAGGAGGCTCGGCTAAGTTTTTTCTTCTGCTCGCGGTCGCGGACTACCACAAATCGCCAGGGCTGCATATTGTAGCCGCTGGGCGCTTCCATGCCGGCGCGAATGATCTTTTCGAGGTCGGCGTCCGGAATCGGCACATCTTCAAAATTCTGAGTGGCTCGGCGCTGTTTGACTGCTTCACTGAATAATTTTTCACCTGCAACTGGGGCCATTACTCTCTCCTGTTTGTGATGAATACATTCGCTCCGCGCAATACTGGATCAATATAAACGCAAACCCCGTCAGGAAAGAATTCCCTGGGCCTTTTCCAGAGGGCTTGAAAGATGCGCAAGCATTTACACTGAACAGCGATTACCAGGAATTCGAACGTGTCGCGCTCACTCAAAGCCCATCTTCTTCTCATCCTGATCACGTTGATCTGGGGTTCTACCTTCGTGCTGATCAAGCAGGCGCTCGAGTACTCCTCGCCGCTTTTGTTCAACACGGTGCGGATGGCTCTCGCTTCCGTATTGCTGATGGTGTTTTACCGCAGGCATCTGCGGCAGATCACCTGGCCTGCCCTGAGCGCGGGAGCGGTCATAGGAGTGTTTCTTTTTCTGGGCTATGCCTTTCAGACGACTGGCCTCAGGCTGACCACGCCTTCGAAGTCGGCTTTTCTTACCGGCAGCTCGAATGTCTTAGTCCCGTTGCTTCTCGTGCTCCTGTGGCGGGTAAGGATTCATCCCTGGCGGGTGGCCGGAGTTTTTATGGCCTTTGCCGGGCTTTTCCTGATGACTGTCCCTGCCGGCCGCCAGGGTCTGGCCGACTTTGCCAGGGTCAATTTTGGTGATCTGCTTACGCTTGGCTGCGCGCTGGCTTTCGCATTTCACATCATCTTTCTGGGGCACGCCACCCAGCGGTTCGCCTTCCAGCAGATTGCGGTGCTCCAGGTCGCGGCGGCGGCAGTACTTATGGCGCTTTCCGTGCCGGTGCTCGAAAAATCGCATTGGCAACTTTCGCCCTTGCTGCTGCTGGCAATCGTGATTACCGGGTCTTTGTGCACGGCGGTGGCGTTTGCCGTGCAGTCCTGGGCGCAGCAGTTCACTCCGGCCACGCATACGGCGCTTATTTTTACCATGGAGCCGGTGTTTGCCTGGATTACTTCCTATGTTTATCTGCACGAGCGTCTGGGATTTCGTGCCGCGGCGGGAGCGCTGCTGATTCTGGCGGGCGTGCTGATTTCCGAGCTTCTGGGCAGCGTCTCCCGTCCCGAGCCTGAGCTGGCTGGCGTACCGGCCAGCTCTGCCAGGTAACAAATTGGGGAATCGCGGCGTCTAACCACAGGGTGACCCCTGTAATGTAAGTCCAAGGTGCTTCCCAGGCATTGTTGCATTTATAATTTTGCTTTGCCCCGACAGTCCGGAGGAAAACTCAGGTATGAACTCGCGCTTTGCCGCTCTGATGAAACGCGTAAAGGCCCAGACAGTGCTTCTTACCATGGTCACGCTGGCTCTGGGAATTATGATTGGCACCGTGCTGACGCGAAGCGGAGTCAAAGGCAACTCTTCGCCGGATGCCGCCCTGCTGCCCATGCAATCTCCGCAGCAGTTAAGCAATACCTTCGGACAGATTGCAAAGCAGCTCCAGCCCGCCGTGGTCAATATCAGAACCGAATCTCTGCCCCGGCAGCGCCGCAGTGGACGCCCAGCGCATCCCGGCCATGGTCAGGGTCAGGGCCAGGGACAGGGAGGCGGTGAGGACCCCTTTCAGGACTTTTTTGACCGCTTCTTTGGCGGGCAGGGACAAGGCGGACAAGGCGGCCCGGGTGGTGATGAAGGCCAGCCTCCTTTCTCTTCTCCTGGTCCGGAGCGCTCTCTTGGCTCCGGCGTGGTGCTGAACGCCAACGGTTACATTGTGACCAACTTTCACGTGGTCGATGGTGCGGATCGCGTTCGCGTCAAGCTGAATGACGATCCCCCAGGCGTTCTCCATACCGCGAGAGTTATTGGTTCTGACAGTGAAACGGATCTGGCCGTGATCAAGATCGATCCCCCCAAAGACCGTCCGCTGGTTCCGGCGCGTCTTGGCGATTCGGACAAGATGGGGGTAGGCGACTGGGTGCTGGCCATCGGCAGTCCTTTTGATCTGGAAGAAACGGTTACTGCCGGTATTGTCTCCGCGAAAGGGCGCACGCTGCCCAACGGCCGTCAGTTTCAGTCGTTCATTCAGACCGATGCCGCCATCAATCCGGGTAATTCCGGCGGGCCGCTGGTGAACCTCTCGGGTGAGGTCATCGGGATCAATACCGCCATCTTCACCCAGTCTTTCGGTTATCAGGGTGTGGGTTTTGCCATGCCCTCCAATACCGTGCGCACGGTATATGAGCAGTTGACCGGCCCGGACCATCGAGTATCGCGTGGCTCGATTGGCGTTGAATTCAGCGGCGCGCCGAATCCGGCGCTGGCCCGCGTTTACGGTGTGAAGTCGGGAGTCACCATTCAGAATGTTCTTCCTGGGACCCCAGCCGACAAAGCCGGACTGCAGACCGGAGACACCATCACCTCCATCAATGGAAAAACGGTAAAGACTGGTGACGATCTGGTAAGCATCGTTTCCAATACCAAACCCGGCGCCAAAGTGCAGATCACTTATGTGCGGGATGGCAAGGAGAAAGACGCCTCCGTCGGTGTGGTGGACCGCAATAAGCTTTCCAGTGATCGCGCTTCGAATGAGGATGGCGGCAGCAACGATGACCAGCCGCAGCCTTCTAAACTGGGCCTCGGTGTCCACTCCATTACGCCGGAGCAGGCCGAACGCCTGGGCGTTCCCGAGGGCAAAGGGGTAATCGTAACGGAAGTGAAGCCAGGCTCCTTCGCCGACGATCTTAATTTTCAGCCGGGAATTGTGATTCTGCAGGTCAACCGCCAGCCGGTGAACAGCGAAGATCAATTCCGAAAGATAGCCTCGCAGCTCCAGAGCGGGCAGGATGTAGTCTTCCTGGTGCGCGCGGGCCGCGGCGCTGGCGCTGGCACGGCGTTCCTTTCGGGCACTCTGCCGTAGTTTTTTAGTTTCTTAAAAGGTAATGTTCGCGGGGGCGCCGGTTACTTTTGTGCGGTACACTTCCGGTGCTCCGAAACAAACATATTGCTGGCGAGAGTGCATCCAACTATGACATGATTGCCACATGCCCACACCCTAAGTTTGAGTTATTGAGGTGATTCCCTTTGCAAATCAGAAATCTGTTGACCATCGGCGCCGTCTTCGTCTTTTTCGCCGGTCTGGGTGAGGCAAAAACGCATCACTCAGGCAGTCATGCAAGCTCTGGTGTGGTTCGGCATGCATCCGCTCATCGTACCTCCAGGAGTTCCAGTCACCACACCCGCCGTGGGGCATGGAAGCGTCGCGGACAGCAGGGCATTCAGAGCGACCGCGCCAGCGAGATTCAGCAGGCGCTGATCCGGGAAAAATATATGGATGGCTCCCCCACAGGCGCATGGGACACCCGTACTCAGCAGGCAATGGCCCGTTATCAGGCCGATCATGGCTGGCAATCCAAAGTGACGCCCGATTCCCGCGCGCTGATCAAACTGGGTCTTGGCCCCAGTCATGAGAAGGACATTGTGACCCTTGAGACGACGTCCACTTCCATGGACGCCGGCAGCGCCAGCGCAGCCGCTGGTAATTCCAGCCGGCGTTAAACGCTCGAATCTACCAGTCAGTAACAAAGCAGTAGCAGCTTTGTCCGCCACGGCAGATGCCTGTGCGTGTTCAGCGAGTTCAAAATCGTTCCTGTAAAATCCATTCTGTACCTTAAAAAATTCCTTTCTTTCGGACAAAATGCGCAAAATTTTCCACCATGATTCCCCGCGCGCACGCTACAAGTGTGATGCGGCTGTAGTTTGGTGTTATGACCACCGTTTTGAAATGGCGCTCAATAAACTGCTCGAGTGCCTGGGCGTGGTCCGCTCCGACCCAATTCGTATTGCCGGCGGCGCCAAGTGCCTCGCCTCGCCTGATTATGAAGGCGACCGCCATTTCATTTTCGAGCAGCTTCGCTGGTCCATGCGCCTGCACGGCACCGATACCGTGCTGCTGATGCTCCACTCCGACTGCGGAGCCTATGGCGGACTGGCTGCCTTCGACCATGACCCGCACAAGGAGCTGGAACACCATAAGCACGATCTTAGGCGTGCCGTGGCGGCTTTGAGAGCCGCCATACCGGAACTGGCGGTGAAGGCGTATTTCGTTGATTTCGAAGGCGTGTGGGAACTGGATATGCGCCACGTTCCCGCGTCTTCCGGTCCGGAATAAAATTACCGGGGCCACAGCCAGCCGAACGTGCCGGCGGTGAGCAAAGCGTAAATCAATCCATCGATGGTGCTTTTGATCGTGATGCTCCAGGCGCGCCGGTACCAGATCGACATTTGCCAGAGCGCGGCCGAGTAGCCAATAAAGGAGGCCGCGCCGGCAAAACGAAACACCCGAAGATAGTGCGCGCCCGGCGGCAGTGCCGCTGCCGCAATATAGGCGGAGAAGAAGCTGATCACCAGCAGATAAACAAACCACAGGCTGAGGTTACGGCCCATGGTCCATTGTCCATTAGGGAACACGGTCATCATGATCACCGGGCCTTTTTTCATCTTCTCCTGGAATTCCGGAGAGTTCATTTCCGCCCGGCTGCCGCAGCGGGGGAGCATGTAGTCGCCCGGGGGAATGGCCAGCGGACGCAGCGCGTCCATGACTTTATCTTCGCCGGGCACGCGCGGATAATCGCTCTTGTGCCAGGGTAGCAGCATGTGAATCACGGAGCTTGCAACGAACACGAAAACGGATGCGAGCAGAATGGGCAGCCACAGCGATAAAAGAGGAGTCATGGCCGCCAAGAATCGCACATCTCCGGCCATTGGGTCAATACAAGTGTGCATCAAATGGTGCGGAAGCCGGAGCAGATGGAAAATCGTATTCTGCAAATCCACTGGAACCCGGCTTCTGTAATTTCATACAATTCGTCTGAACTGGATTGTGCATGAAGTTCTCTAAGTTTTGCGACCCGTTTCGCGTGGATGATGGCAGCGATTTCCGCCTGAAGGATTTTGATCCTGCCGCTACGGGAGACGTCTCGAAGGAAGAAGCCGAAGTTTTACTTGAGCAGGGAATCAGGCTGACCACCGAGTTGCAGGAGAAACTTTACGCTCAGGACCAGTGGGCCGTATTGCTCGTATTGCAGGCCATGGATGCAGCCGGCAAAGACGGCTTCATTCAGCACGTAATGTCTGGCGTGAATCCGCAGGGATGCCAGGTGTTCAGCTTTAAAGAGCCTTCGCAGGAAGAGCTGAATCACGATTTTCTCTGGCGGGCGGCGCGGCAGCTTCCCGAACGCGGAAAGATCGGCATCTTCAATCGTTCCTACTATGAAGAAGTGCTGGTAGTCCGGGTACACCCGGAGTTGCTGGACCGGCAGCATCTTCCTTCCCATCTGGTCACGAAAGACATCTGGAAAAATCGCTTTAAGGATATTCGCGCCTTTGAGCGGTATCTCACCCGCAATGGCATCGTCATCCGCAAATTCTTTCTCAATGTTTCCCGGGAAGAACAAAAGCGGCGTTTTCTCAGGCGCATCGAAGAGCCGGAGAAGAACTGGAAGTTTTCCGCATCGGACGTGCGCGAACGCCGGCACTGGGACGAATACATGGAGGCTTACGAGGACCTGATCCGCAACACCTCGGAGCCGCACGCGCCCTGGTACGTGGTTCCCGCCGATCACAAATGGTTTACTCGCCTGGTGGTGAGTTCCGCCCTGATTCAGGCGCTGGAAGAGTGCAAGCCCGCCTTTCCCCAGATGGACGAGGAGCGCAAAAAAGAGCTTATGGCCGCGCGCCGCATCCTCGAAGGAGAAAAGTAGATCGTACAAAATACCGGGAACCAGCGGGTAAAAAGTGCTGCTGGTCCGCGGAAGTTTACTTCTATAATGAAGCCGAGCAACAGGAAAGCGGATCGTGAAAGCCGATCATAAAGAGCAGGAGCATATGCTCTGAGTTGAGGAGGCCGAGTTGAAAACCGTATTTGTTGCAGGCGCGGGGCCGGCAGGCTTATTTGCCGCCCAGAAGATTGCCCAGGCCGGGCATGAGGTCATCGTGCTCAACCGGGACATCAAGCCCGGAGGTCTCGCCGAATACGGCATCTATCCCACCAAAGACAAAATGAAGACTGGCCTGCGCAAACAGTTTGCTAAAGTCTTCAGCCTGCCCAACGTGCACTACTTCGGCCATGTCTCGGTACGAAGCGGCGGAGATATTACCATTCCCGAGCTGCGCGAGTTTTCTCCCTCCGCCATGGTGTTCGCCGTAGGCGCGCAGGGTACGAAGAAGCTTGGTCTGCCGGGTGAAGACGCGCGCGGCGTTTATGCGGCCAAGGATTTTGTCTATTACTACAATCAGCTCCCGCCTTATGCCTCTCAGGATTTTTCCGTGGGCAGGCGTGTCGCCATTGTCGGCATGGGAAACGTGATGGTAGACCTTGTGCACTGGCTGTTGATTGACGATCCCAAAAAGACAGTGGAAGAGGTGATCGTAGTGGCCCGTCGCGGGCCATTTGAAGCCAAGTTCGATGCCAAAGAATTTGTTTACGTCGAAAAGTTTCTCGACCGCGCTGCCTTCCAGGGCGAGCTAAAAAGAATTCAGCCGAAGCTGAATGCCGTAGGGCAGGACTGCGCCAAAGTCGCCGATGATACCTTCCCCATGCTGAATAAGCCTGTGGAACAGGCGGAGCGCGGCAAGCTGCAGTTTCGTTTTCTGTGCTCTCCTCAATCGATCCATGCGGATGCCAGCGGACGCATCAATCGCCTCACCGTGACTGAGAATGTGCTGGTGGAGCGCGAGGGCAGCATTGGCTGCAAAGCCACGGACCTGACCGCTGATCTTGAAGTGGATACCATGATCTTTGCCATTGGCGATACGGCCGATCCCAGTGTCGGTCTTCCCTGGCGCAACGACAGTTATGTGACGAATCCTCACGCCGCCGATCCTCACGCGTCTTATGAAATCTTTGATCCTCAGGCGGGCCAAATCGTTGAAGGAGCTTACGCCGTGGGCTGGGCGCGCAAGGCCAGCGAAGGGCTGGTTGGTATTGCGCGGCACGATGGCGAGGTGGGCGCTGGTGAAGTTCTCAAATATCTGGAGGCCGCGCCAGAGCGCGGCAGCATCTCGCCTCGGGAACTTGCAGCCCGTCTGGAGCGCCGGGGCGTACGTGTGGTGAGCAAGAGTGACGTTGAACTCCTGGCGAGCGCGGAAGAGCTGGAAGCCAAAGCCAGAGGGCTTTCCTGGTTCAAGTTTTCTCAAAATGAAAAAATGCTGGCGGCCATAGAAAAGCAAAAGAGTCAGGGTGCTGCCGTTTAGACGAAATTCTTCCGGCCGTTTTACGAACAAAATTCACACTTTCCGCGCAGCCGCAATCCTGTTCATCGTGTGATACAAAAGATGGCGAGGAACGTACCCGTGGACTATGTGAATCTGGGCAGTACTGGTCTGAAAGTCTCAAGGCTTTGTCTGGGCGTCATGACCTATGGCTCGAAGAAATGGCGTGAGTGGGTTTTGGAAGAAGAAGAAGGGCGTCCGTTCATTCAGCGGGCGCTGGAACTGGGTATCAACTTTTTTGATACCTCGGACATGTACTCTGCCGGCGTGAGCGAGCAGATTCTGGGCCGCGCTCTCAGGGATTTCGGGCCATCGCGGGAAAAGCTGGTGATCGCAACCAAGGTCTTCTTCCCCATGGGTGATAGTCCCAACCAGCGCGGGCTGTCGCGCAAGCACATCATGCATGCGATTGACGCCAGTTTGCAGCGCCTTGGCACCGATTACGTGGACCTCTATCAGATCCATCGCTTCGACTATGCCACGCCCATCGAAGAAACGCTGGAAGCGCTCAACGACGTGGTAAAAGCGGGCAAAGCTCTTTATATCGGCGCGTCTTCCATGTTCGCCTGGCAATTTGCCCGCATGATCTATGCAGCCGACCGCCATGGCTGGCAGCGCTTTGCCACCATGCAAAACCACTACAACCTGATGTATCGCGAGGAAGAGCGCGAGATGATTCCCTTTTGCCGTGCCGAAGGAATTGGCTTGCTGCCCTGGAGTCCGCTGGCCAGAGGTTTGCTGGCCGGCAGCCGTGTAGCCAACACCCAGCGTTCCCGGCAGGATGATTATGCCCACCAGATGTACACAGAAGCGGATAACGAGGTTGTGGAAGCCGTGGCAAGGCTCGCGGCGAAGCGTGGCGTGCCCCCGGCGCAGATAGCTTTGGCCTGGCTGCTGCACAAGCCCGGAGTCACGTCGCCCATCATCGGCGCCAGTAAACCCCATCACCTCGAAGATGCCGTGGCTGCCCTGAATGTGAAGCTCACGGAAGAGGAGATGAGCGAACTGGAATCCGTGTACGTTCCGCATCGCGTGCTTGGGCATCACTAAAATGCGGCAGGGGAAGTTTGGAAGATGGCAACTTCCCATTGCAGGCCGGAATCCCACCACATAAGGAAACATCGGGTAAATTTAAAGATGCGAATCAAATCTCTGTGGATATTGCTGCTTTCATGTGTGCTCTCTTTGGGAGCCATGGCCCAGTCGGGCGATCAAAGTCCCAAACAGGACATAAAGGATGCGGGACACGATACGAAGAATGCAGTTAAGAAAACGGCCCGCGGCGTGAAGCACGGAACCAAAAAGGTGGTCCACAAATCAGCCCACGCCACCCGCAAGGGCGCCGGCAAGGTCGAAGACAAAACGTCTTCTCCCCCGCAACATTAAAACGATCGCTTCCGGCAGGCCGTTTTCCTGCTGTTGCGCAGTGGGTTATGCTTGCCTGCAGGATGCTGCATCGTCATTCCAAAGATCACACCAGCGAAATACCGGCGGAATTGTCGGCCCTGCGGGCCGAATTTCGTGCGGAAGCGGCAGGGAAGAGGCCGCCCTTTTTTTCTTCACGGATTGGCGTTGTCCTTTCCGGCGGCGGGGCGCGCGGAGCGTATGAAGCCGGAGTCCTGATGGCCTTTCAGGATGCTGAAGTTCCCACCCATATTCTTGCGGCATCTTCGGTGGGCAGCATCAATGCCGCTTCCTATGCCGCGCACTCCGAAGGGATGGTTGGCAAAGCCGATACGCTGGTCCGGTCATGGCTTGAGCTCACCCCGGCCACACTGGGCATTGACTGGTCGCGCTACATCTTCACTCTGGCCGGGCTGATAGCCGCCTCGGCGGGCATCGGAAATTTTCTCTGGGAATGGCTGAAGGAGCGGGGCATTTATCTCCACACGCTGCACCCCAAATCCATGTGGCTGGCGCTGGCCCTGGCCGGCATTTCCATTTTGTTTTTTGCCGACAAACTTTCCTACATCGGCTATCTTGCGTTGAATCTGCTGCGCGGCCGGCCGAAGGAGCCGGACAGGAGAAAAGCCTGGGTCTCGCTGGGCGCGAACCTGCTGGTGTGGGGCTTTATTGTCGCCTTTCTCAATTTTACCTGGCTGCACGTTCCAGGCATCCGGCATCATTACCTGGACCTCGTTGGCCCACTGCCCGCGGTTGTATTCATCGCGCTTGCCGTGCTCGGGTATCGCTTTTTGCGCGAGCCCATGAGCCGGCTCAGTCACCGCTTTTTGCGCATGCCTCTGCGCACCGGGCTGTTCGCGAATTTCGAGCGCATTAAGTTTTTGCGCGCGCGCATACCGGAACAGGGACTGCGAAACTCCCCCATCCGCGTGATTATGACGGCCACCGACCTTGATCATGGTGTCGCGCGGTTCTTTTCGAATGCCCCGGTTGAGGCGCTGGCCAGTGATCCGGGAGTGCAGCGGGATTTTGTTCTGCGTGAATTCGAGCAGCCCTGCGATCTGGTGCAGGCCGCCGTGGCGTCCTCTTCTTATACCTTTGCCTACGAAGCCGTCCCCATGGAAGGCCGACTGTGGACCGATGGCGGAATCATGGCGAATGAACCCATTCTGCCTGCCCTGCGTTTGGGAGCGGACGTATTGTTTCTGGTACTGATGTCGCCGCTGGAAGGTCCGGATACAGCCGGAGAGATCAAAACTTTCCTCGACGTCGGCGTGCATGCCGTGGACATTCTGATCTCAAAAAATTTCAAGTCCGATATTGCCGTGCTCAACAACATCAACCGCCTGTGCTCGGCGTATGCCGGCGATCTGGGAGTGAAGCCCGAGCAACTGGAACTGGAAATTGGCGGACAGATTTATCGCTATGCAAAATCGTTCAGCATCGCTCCGGAAAAGCCCCTGCCTGCCTCGGTTCTTGATTTTGATGGCGAACTTGTCGCGCCTGTTATTCTCGAGGGATATCGTGATGCCACGCGCGTGCTCATGCAGTACCTGAATTATGAGATCGTTCGCCCCGCGCGCGAGTCAAAACAGGTTGTGAAACTTACCGCGGAGAGGCCGGAAGGAAATTTTAGAGTCAAATTTCCTGGTTAATTTGATAAAGCGCAAAAACTGAATATTATCGGGTAAAAACCGTGAATATTCGGCGTTAGTTAAAGGCCTGTCAAAGACATGTCAATTTTTTGTCTCTTCCATTCATCCTTAATCTAGCTCAAATAGACCCCGTCTATACCTATACTTTTTTAGCTTGCCGTCCTGTCCTTTTTAGCCTGCTGCGTACAAATCGTTTTTAGTTAAGATGTGTCCACCTTAGCAGTAAGGTTTTAGTTAGCTTTCTCGTCGACAAGCAGAAGTAGAAGTGACAAGCGAAAAGTGACAAAGCAAGAAGTGACTAAGGAGGTCACGAGAGAAATGATGAAGAACTTCCTCAAAGCATCGGTAGTTGCCGGCGCAATGCTGGTGGCAACGGCCGCTTTCGCACAGGTCGATCCCGGAGTAAGGGGCGGCTTGAACAACACGGGTGGCGGTCTCCAGTCGCAGGGTATTC